>OJMO01000026.1_pt1 | contig 117390 bp, 131 predicted proteins | sample 1597241 | NCBI WGS metagenome assembly OJMO01 (sample SAMEA2452129, study PRJEB22498) | human gut metagenome | biome: human feces; feature: human gut; material: feces | place: Australia | collected 2012 | reverse complement strand
AATAGGAGTATTTCCAACTGATGATGGAACAGGGAATATTGAAAATAGAATAAAAATAATAAAAGATCAAAGTATAGGAGAGTATGAATGGGATGATACTTGTTTATTTAACTGGACTAGACCAGCAACATTAAATACATATTTAAATGTTACATATTTAAATGGATTAATAAGTGAAGCACAAAGTATGGTAGGAGACTCTAAATATTACTTAGGAAGTTATGGCAAGACTATAAATAGTCAAGGATTTACATCAACACCAGTAGAAATGTATAGTTATGAAAGAAAAATAACTGGTAGTGATTATTACTATGGGACTAATCCAAATAGTTGGGTTGGGAAAGTGGCTCTTATGTATGCAAGTGATTATGGATATGCGAGTGAAAATTGTGAAGAAAAATGGTTATGCGATAATAATGGTTCAAATGATATAACAACATGTAATACAACAAATTGGATGTATTTTAAAAAATATTCTTATTTTGGTGAATGGATTTTTAGTCAAAATGTGGAAGGAGTAAGAATATCTTATGATCACTGTATTACTAATAAATATGGTGACCCTGTAAAAACATGTGTTATAGAACAAGCATCTGCTTTAGTAAGACCTGTATTATATTTAAAATCAAATATTAAAATAACTGGAGGAGATGGAACTTCAAGTTCACCATATACATTTGGATTATAGATTAAAATTAAAAGGAAACATTATTTTGTTTCCTTTTTTGTTGTTCTTTTTTTAGCAGTAGTTTTCTTTATTTTAGGTTTTTCTAATTCTAATTCTAATTCTTTTTCTTTTTTATTGCTTTTTATAACAGAATCTACTAAATATGTAAAACATAAAGTGTAGAGTATAACCATAACTATACCCATGATAAATTGATTTATGAATTTTACAAAACTATCTCCAAGAGATAATACACCAATATTAGATAGCATTATAAATAAGAATGAATCTATTGTTATAGCAATTACACCTGAAATTAAAAATTTAAATCCTTTATATCCTTCAAGATAATAATATATTTTTAAATTTAAAAATTGTGAAGCATAGAAAGCAAGTATTGATGCAAAAATTAATTTAAAATCAATATTAAAGATTTTATCTAATCCGTCATATGCTCCATATATAGGAATACAAGATGTAATTGTAAGCATTATTGCCATGAAGATAAGGGCAAATACAGCATAATTAAACATCATAAATGTTTTTTCTTTGCCATATCTTTCTGCAAATAGTGTTGCAATAAAATAAGTCATTGGATAAAATAAAATACTTGCTGTAACAGCTAATTTACCAACTTTAATTGTTCTACATGCAAGAATAATTGATGTTGTAAAACAAATAATAAATATAATCATTGTTAAAAAATAATAAAAATTCTTTTCCCTTTTCATACTTTTGTCCTCCTAGTATAAATTATAAAGGTAAATTTAAAGAAAAACAAGCATAATAAGAAATTTTATGATAAAATAATAAAAGATGGAAAAGGTGATTTAGATATGAAAAGAGAAAACATAAGAAATTTTTCAATTATTGCACATATAGACCATGGTAAATCTACAATTGCTGATCGTATTTTAGAACTTACAAATGCAGTAGAAAAAAGAGATATGAAAAATCAACTTTTAGATTCAATGGAACTTGAAAGAGAGCGTGGAATAACAATTAAACTTAATGCTGTTAGTTTAAATTATAATTATAAAGGGGAAGATTATTTACTTAATTTAATTGATACTCCAGGACATGTTGATTTTACTTATGAAGTATCACGTTCTTTAGCAGCATGTGAAGGAGCAATTTTAGTTGTTGATGCAACACAGGGTATTGAAGCTCAAACTTTTGCTAACCTTTATCTTGCTATGGATAATGATTTAACAATAATACCTATTATTAATAAAATTGACTTACCAAATGCAGAAGTTGATAGAGTAAAAAAAGAAATAATAGATACTTTAGGTTTTAATGAAGATGATATTATTTTATGCAGTGCTAAAGAAGGAATAGGTATAAAAGAATTAGTAGAAAAAGTTATTGAGGTTGTACCAAGTCCTAGAAAAAATGAAACAGATAAATTACAAGCATTAATTTTTGACTCTCATTTTGACCCTTATTTAGGAGTTGTTCTTGCAGTAAGAATATTTTCTGGAACTTTAAAAAAGGGTGATACAATTAAAATGTTGAAAACAAATGCTAGTTATGAAGTAGTAAATGTTGGTATTCATACTCCTAAAGAAAAAATGTGTGATATTTTAACTGAAGGGGAAGTAGGATTTATTACTGCTAGTATTAAAAGTATTAGTGATGTAAGAGTAGGAGATACGATAACTTTACAAAAAGATCCATGTGCTGAAGCGTTAAAAGGATATAAAGAAATAAAACCATTTGTTTACTGTGGTATATATCCAATTGATTCTAAAAAGTATGATGATTTAAAGGAAGCTTTAGAAAAATTAAAATTAAGTGATGCTTCTTTAGAATATACTCCTGAAACATCAAAAGCTTTAGGATTTGGTTTTAGATGTGGTTTTTTAGGCCTTCTTCATTTAGATATAATAAAAGAAAGAATAGAAAGAGAATTTAAAATTGATATAATTGCAACATCTCCAAGTGTTATTTATGAAGTTATTTTAAATAATGGTAAAACTGAAATGATTGATAGTCCAAGTAAATTACCAGATAAAACATTAATAAAAGAAATAAAAGAGCCATTCATTAAAGCATCTATTTTTACACCAAGTACTTATATAGGCCAAGTAATGGAATTATGTCAAAATAAAAGAGGAATATATAAAGGATTAGATTATATAGATAAAACAAGAGTTAATATTCATTATGAACTTCCTCTTGCAGAAATTGTTTATGACTTTTTTAATAAATTAAAAAGTGCTACTAAAGGATATGCTTCTTTTGATTATGAAGTTATCGGATATAAAACAAGTGATTTAGTAAAAGTTGATATTTTACTAAATGGTGAACTTGTTGATGCTTTAAGTATTATTACGCATAAAGATTTTAGTTATAATAGAGGTAAGATTATATGTGAAAATTTAAAAGAAATAATTCCAAGACAGTTATTTGAAGTTCCAATTCAAGCTGCAATTGGCTCAAAAATTATAGCAAGAGAAACAGTTAAACAAATGCGAAAAGATGTTCTTGCTAAATGTTATGGAGGAGATGTTTCAAGAAAAAGAAAACTTCTTGAAAAGCAAAAAGAAGGCAAAAAGAAAATGAAAACAATAGGAAGTGTTGAACTTCCAAGTGATGCTTTCTTAAGTATTTTAAAGGTGGATGATTAATATGGAAGAAAAAATTAAATATGAAGCAGAATATATTTTATATAGTAAAAATAAAACACTTGAAGAAATATCAGATGAATTAAATATATCAAAACGAACTTTACAAAATCATATAAATACATTATTACCTGAAATAGATAAAAAACTATATGAAAAAGTAAGAATAAAAATAGATGAAACATCTAAATTAAGAAATATTAAGGGAGGACAAACTAGTAAAAAACATTCTTCTTATACCCAAGAAGAAATTGAATATTTATGTAATGAATTTACTAAAGCTTTTAATAATAACAATAAAGAAGAAATAATGTCTTTAAGAGAGTTTGCAGAAAAATATAATATTCCTAAATCTACTTTATATGATATTTTAACAAAATATGTAACAGATAATGATCTATCAATGATAAAATCATTATTTGAATTTAATAAAAGGCATAAATAATGATAAAAAGTTGTTATATACATATCCCTTTTTGTAAAAATATTTGTAGTTACTGTGATTTTTGTAAAATGTATTATAATAAAGATTTTATAGATAAATATTTATTATCTTTAGAAAAAGAAATAAATTTATATTATAAAAATGATTTATTAAATACTCTTTACATTGGGGGAGGAACACCATCTTGTTTAAATAAAAAAGAATTAGAAAAACTATTTGAAATAATAAATATATTTAAACTTAATAAAACATATGAATTTACATTTGAATGTAATATTGAAGACATTAATGAAAAATTATTAATATTTTTAAAAGAAAATAAAGTTAATCGTATAAGTATAGGAATACAATCTTTTAATAAAAAATATATAGAGTTCATGAATAGAAAATATTTAAATAAAAAAGAAATTACTAATAAAATAAATTTAGTAAAAAAATATTTTAGTAATATAAATATAGATTTAATATATGGTATTAATAATGAAAGTATGGAAGAATTGCAAGAAGAAGTAGATAACTTTATAAATTTAGATGTAAATCATATATCATTATACTCTTTAATACTTGAAGATAATACAATTCTTAAAACAAAAAAGTATGAAGAAATAAATGATGATCTAAATAGAAAAATGTATGATTACATTAGAAAAACATTAAAAAAGAATAATTATATTCATTATGAAATAAGTAATTTTAGTAAAAAAGGTTATATGTCTAAACATAATTTATGTTATTGGAATAATGATAATTATTATGGATTTGGTTTGGGTGCAAGTGGTTTTGTAGATAATATTAGATATACTAATACAAGAAGTCTTAATTCATATATAAATGGTAATTATAGATATATAAAAGAAAAAATAGATAAAAAAAGAAATATGGAATATGAAATGATTTTAAATTTAAGAAAGATAAAAGGAATATCTAAAAAGAAATTTTATAAAAAATATAACATAAATATAAAAGATGTATTTGATGTGAGTAAGTTAAAAGAAAATAAGTATTATTTTTATATTCCTAAAAAATATTTATTTGTTGAAAACTATATTTTATGTGATTTTATTTTAGATTAGAAAGAAGGAATTTATGTTTGAAAGATTAGAACTTTTAATAGGTAAAGAAAATTTAAACAAAATAAAAACTAAACATATTTTAGTAATAGGTTTAGGGGGAGTAGGAAGTTATGTTGTTGAAAGTTTAATTAGAAGTGGTGTTGAAAATATTACTATTGTAGATTTTGATAAAATAGATATTTCAAACTTAAATAGACAACTTATGACTAATTTAGATAATATAGGTAATCTAAAAACAGATGAAATAGAAAAAAGAATATTAACGATCAATAAAAATGTTAAAATAAAGAAAATATCAAAGTTTATAAATGAGGATAATTATTTAGAATTATTTAAAGAAAATATAGATTATTTAATTGATGCTGAAGATTCTACTAATACTAAAAAATTAATTATAAAAGAATGTTTAAAAAGAAAGATAAAATTTATTACTTGTTGTGGTACAGGCAATAAATTAGATCCATCTAAATTAGAAATAATAGATATAAGAAAAACTAGTTATGATCCTTTAGCAAAAAGTCTTAGAACATGGGTAAATAAAGAAAAAATAAAAGGAAAGATTCTTTGTTGTTGTTCTAAAGAAATGCCTATAAAAGTAAATTCTAAAACAATTGGTTCAACTTCTTTTGTTCCAAGTAGTGCAGGGCTTTTAATAACTAGTTATGTAATTAAAGATATAATAAAATAAGGATTACTTGATATATTTATAGTAATCCTTTTCTAATATAAGTCTTGAATATAAATACTTTTCATATACAAGATTTATTTTATCATTAATTTTATCATTTAAGGCATTATATTTTGTATCTTTAGTAATAAAACTTCTATCATTAAAAATAACAATACCATCATTATTTGATAAAATATCACATCCTGTTAATAATCTTGAATCATAATTAAAGCCAAATAAATTATATAATGTAGGTAAGACATCTATATTTGATGAATAATTATCTATAATAACTGGTTCTTTTAAAGTAGAATTATAAATAACTAAAAAGTTTTTATGAATAAGATTATCATCATATTTTATATCTTTATTTAATTCTTCTAATTCATTTTTACTTAGACCATATGGAAAATGATCTGCTAGTAAAACAATAACGGTATCATCAAGCAAATTATCTTTTTTTAAGTTTTTTATTAAATTTTCTAAAGCTTTATCAAGTTCAATATGAGTTGATATAAAACCTAAAACATTAGAACTATAATTTAAATCTTTTACTAAATTTATATTTTTCTTAACAATATCATTATTTGTTGTTTTATAGTTTAAATGAGTACTAACAGTCATATAATATGCTAAAAACTTATCATCATTTTTATAATCATTATAAGTTTCATTAAGCATTTCTAAATCACTTTCAGGCCAAATATTACAGTTTATTTTCTTTTCAAGACCATTTCCACATGCTGTATATTTTTCAAATCCTAAATTAGGATAAGTAATATCTCTATTATAAAAATTATAAGCATTATTATGATAAGCATATGTTTTATAATCATTTGTTTTAAACATTGCAGGAAGAGAATATTTCATATTATTATTACTTGATTTTATCATACTCCATGTTCCTTCAGTAGGAAGAAGTCCTGTAAGATTTGTATACTCGCCATCACTAGTACTAGCGTAATAAATAGGAGTATAAAAGTTATTAAAAACAAAACCATTATGTGTAAGCATATATAAAGTAGGGGTAATATCTTTTTTTATTGCATTAATATTTTTTTAATAGCATCATATAAATATGGTTTATATTCTTTAATAGATAATGGCTCATGTTTCATAATACAAGAAAAGCAAGTTGAACTAGTAAGTTCTATTATCATAAATAAAGTTACTTCAGGATTTTCAAGTTTTATATTGTTTTCTTCCATTCCTTTTAAAAATATTTCTTTAACTCCAATACTATTTTCTCCAATTAATTTATTTATTTTTTCACTATAAAGTCCGAATGATAAATTTTTAGATATAAATTTTAATAAAAGCTTATTTTTAGTTAATTCATCAATTACATAATCAATAACAAATATTATTTGATCATAAAATGAATCAAATTTTTTCTTATTTAATTTTTTTATTGCATCATGAAATAATTTATAAGACTTTCTTGCAATTAATTGCTCTTGTAAATCGTATTTGTCTTTAAAGTATAAATAGAATGTTCCTTTACCAACACCAGCTTTATCAGCAATTTCCTGAATTGAAGTGTCCTTTATACCTTTTTCAGTAAATAGCTTAAATGCAGTTTCAAATAAACTATTTTCCTTTTCTTTTTTATTTTCTATAGCTTTCATTTAATCACCTTATTTTAATATTATTATAGCAAATCTATATAGATTTGTAATCTTTTTTCAAGAATATCATACAATATTATTGACTAATGGTCAAGAATATGATAACATACTAAATGACTGGTGGTCAGAAAAGAGGAAAAGATATGAATAAATTAGGTGAAAAAATTTGTAAACATAAAAAACTCATAATTATTTTTACTGTAATTTTATTAATTCCAGCGCTAATAGGAATGTATAAAACAAAAATTAATTATGATATATTGGTTTACTTACCCGAAGATATTGAAACAATAAAAGGTGAGAACATTTTAACAGATGATTTTAATATGGGGGCATTTGCAATCACTATTGTTGACAATATGGCAGACAAAGACGTTATAACTTTGGAAAGTAAAATAAGAGATATAGATGGAGTAAATAAAGTCGTAAGTATCGACGATATTACGGGAACAACTATTCCACTAGAATTTTTACCTTCTGATATTACTGAAAAAGTAGTAAAAGATAATTCTAAATTAGTGCTTGTAACATTTAATGATTCAACGAGTGATGATGTCACATTAGATGCCGTTCAAGACTTACGTGATCTTGTAAAAAATACTGCTAAAGTTGGTGGAATGAGTGCCATGGTACTTGATACAAAAGAATTATTTAATAGTGAAATGGCATTATATGTTGCTATTGCTGTAGTTTTATGTATCATGATTTTAATGATTTCACTAGATTCTTATCTAGTACCTATATTACTTATTACTAATATTGGAATTGCTATTTTGTTCAATATGGGAAGTAACATTTTCCTTGGAGATATTTGTTATATTACTAAAGCAATTAGTGCTGTATTACAACTTGGAGTAACAACAGACTTTTCTATATTCTTGTATCATAAATACGAAAAAGCTAAAAAAGAAAACAAAGATATAAATAAAGCAATGTCAATTGCAATACATGAAACTTTGGTATCAGTATTTGGTAGTTCAATAACAACTATTGCAGGTTTCTTAGCATTGTGTACAATGAACTTAAAATTAGGTGCTGATATAGGTATCGTTATGGCAAAAGGTATAGTATTTGGATTGCTATGTGTAATTACATTATTCCCAGCATTACTTTTAACTTTTGATAAACAAATTGAAAAAACTAAACATAAAGAAATACTTCCAAAATTTACAAGAGTTAAGAATTTTGTAATGAAAAATTATAAAATTATATTTGTAGTATTCTTATTATTACTATTTCCTGCATATAAAGCTCAATCAAAGACTAGTGTATACTATAAACTTGATGAATCTATTCCAGATAATTATGGTTATACAATAGCTACTAAAGCTTTAAAAGAAGATTATGATATTGTTTCACAAGAATTAATTTTAGTATCTAAAGATATGTCAAATTCCGATATGAATATGATGGTTAATGAGATAAAAGATATTGATGGTATTAATTTAGTTCTAAGTCCATCTTCATTAAGTGAATATGGGTTAAGTGAAGAAATGTTATCTGATGATATTAAAGATATTTATCAGACAGATAAGTATAAAATGATATTGGTAAATTCTACATATGATATAGCTACTGAAGAATTAAATGATCAAATTACAAAAGTAAATAATATAGTAAAAAAATATGATGAAAATTCAATAGTTGCTGGTGAAGGTCCTTTAATGAAAGATCTTGTAGAGATTACTGATCAAGACTTTAAAAATGTTAATACAACGAGTATTGCTGTAATATTTGTATTAATGTTAATAGTATTGAAATCAATTTCTTTACCAGTATTATTAGTTACAACAATTGAATTTGCAATATTTATAAACATGGGTGTTCCATATTTTACAGGAACAGAAATTCCATTTATTGCTTCGGTTGTAATTGGTACTATTCAATTAGGAGCTACTATTGACTATGCAATATTAATGACAACTAAATATCTAGAAGAAAGACAAAAAGGAACAAGTAAAGAAGATTCTATAAAAATAGCATTAGATAACTCAGTTACTTCAATTGTTGTTAGTGGATTATGTTTCTTTGCAGCAACTATTGGTGTTGGAGTAGTTTCTAAAATAGATATGATTGGATCACTTTGTACACTTATTTCAAGAGGTGCTATTATAAGTATGATAGTAGTAATTACAATAGTTCCATCACTTCTAATGATATTTGATAAATTAATTTGTAAAACAACACTTGGATTTAATAAAAAAGAAAGGAAAATGAATATGAAAAAGAATATTAAAAAAATGGCTTCATGGGCTTTGATAGCTATGTTAATGACACCAGCATTACCAGTTAGTGCCTTAACAAAAGATGAAACTGTTTATTCAAAATTAGAAACAAATGGTGATACAAAATACACCATTGTTACAGAACATTTAATAAATGATAAAGAAGAAGACAATTTAATAGATTCTACAGATTTAAAAGATATAATTAACACTAATGGTAGTGAAAAATATACTATTGATGGTGATAATATTGTATGGAGTTCAAATAAAAAAGATATTTACTATAAAGGAAGTACAGAAAAAGAATTACCTGTTACATTAAAAGCAACTTATAAACTTGATGGAAAAGAATTAGATGTAAAAGATATGCTTGGTAAAAAGGGTAATGTTGAAATAACTTTAACTTATAAAAATTCAGATAAACATGTTGTTAACGGTTCAACAATGTATACTCCATTTGTAGTAACAACTGCTACAACTTTTGATTCAACAACTACATCTAATTTAAAAGTAACTAATGGTAAAGTAGTTTCAAATGGTAAAACTTATGCAGTAGCAGCTATAGCAACTCCAGGATTATATGAAAGTTTAAATATTAGTGAATTAAAAGATATGGATACTATTAAAATTACATTTGATACAACTGATTTTGAATTAAGTAGTATATATTCAATGGTTAATGCCAAATTAATTGATAGTAGTGATTTAAAAGTATTTAATGAATTAGATTCATTATATTCTAAAGTAGATACTTTAAAATCTAGTAGTGCAAAATTAGTAAATGGTTCAAAAGAATTAACTAATGGTGTTAAACAAATTAGGAGTGCTGTAATTGCATCAGTTAATGAATTAAAAAATAATAAAGAAACTATTGATGAAAAGACTTTAAGTGCTATTGGTTCTAGTGCAAAAGAACAAGCTATTAAAAAAGTTGAAAGCAATAAAGAAAATATTATGAAACAAGCAATGCAACAAGTTGTTGAGACTGAAAATCAAACACATACTATTAAAACAGCATCAGATGCTTCAGTTGATGGTAATGCAGAACTTATTGGAGCTTTAAAATTAGCATCACATGAAGTTTTTAAACAAACACAAGGAGAAGATAATTACAATGCTTGTGTTCAAACAAATTGTCAATATTTAGTAGCTGCAGAAAATAAAGCTATTGAAGAAGCAAAGACTAAATTTTACAATAATGCTTTAGAACTTGCAAAACAAACTGCTGCACAAACTGCATATCAAACCGCATTACAAACAGCATCTGAAACTGCTTCAAAAACTTCAACACAAGTAGCAACTCAAGTTGCAGCTACAGTTAAAAATACTGTAATTAATAAAATGGTTACTTCTTTAAACACTTTAGTTGGAGGATTAGATTCTTTACTTGATGGCGCACAAACTTTATCAAATGGAATAGAACAATTTGATAATGAAGGTATTAATAAAATAGCTACATTAGTAAATGATAAAGTTAAACCTACAAGCAATAAATTACAAATTTTAACTAAGTTAGCTAATGACTATAATACATTTACTAAAACTTCAAAAAATGTTGATTCTAATACAAAATTTGTTTTAGTAATTGATAGTCAAAAGAAAGTTGAAGAAAAAAAAGAAACTAAGACAACTAAAAAAACTAACGAAACTTTTATGGATAGAGTAAAAAATCTATTTAAGTAATCTACTGTTGATAAATATCAACAGTTTTTTTAAGAAAATATGATAGAATTAATATGGTGATAGTATGACAATAGAAAAATTAAGTTTATTATTTTTACTTTTTATAACTTATTCATTTATTGGATGGTGTATGGAAGTAGGATGTAAACTTGTTGAATTGAAAAAATTTATAAATAGAGGTTTTTTAATAGGACCTTATTGTCCAATATATGGATGGGGATGTATATTAATAATTATTTTACTTAATAAATATACAAATGACCCACTGGTATTATTTATAATGGCTATAGTGATATGTTCAATACTAGAATATTTTACCAGTTATTTTATGGAAAAACTATTTAAAGCTAGATGGTGGGATTATAGTAGAAGAAAATTTAATATAAATGGTAGAATTTGTTTAGAAACAATGATACCATTCGGTCTACTTGGCTGTCTTATAATGTACTTTGTAAATCCATTCTTTGTATCAATCTATTCTAAAATACCTTCAAATATATTAATAATTATATCTTCTGTTTTATTTACTATATTTTTAACAGATAATATAATTTCATATACTATAATGTTTAAAATGAAAATACCTAAGATTAAAATATCTAAGGATAGTACTGAAGAGATTACAGAATACGTTAGAAGCATACTTGCTAAAAGATCTTTTCTATATAAACGTTTAATGAAAGCTTACCCTAATATGAAAATATTAAGAAATAAAGTTATGTCAATAAACAATGATATTGATAATATAAATCAATATTAATGTGCTATAATGAAAAAGAGGGATGATAATATGCAAAAATTTAGTAATTACTTATTAAATAATAATTTTGGCTTAAAAGAAGAAATTAATTCAAAATTAATTAATTTAATGTTGTGTTTAAATAATAAAGAATTAAAAGAAAGTATTACTGACGAAGAATATGTTTATTTAACTTACTCAAGTAATACTTTATTAATGGAATATAAAAAAATAATATCTAATGAAAAATTAATTTTGAATGAACTATTTAACATTAACGTTAAATTGGATGAATTGTTAAATGAGTTTAATGATATATTAGAAAAACATGGAGACAGAAAGTTACCCTAAAATAAATGGGCAATTTTTTATGTGTTAAGTAGTGTATGAAAAAAAAGGTTAAATAAGAAAAGTGTTATTATAATTATATCTTTAGTTTTAATAATATCTGGAGGAGTGTTGACGTATTATTTGGTGAGTAAAGATAAACAAATAAATAAAAAAGATTATATAAAATCTATTATAAATAATGATAAAAATAATAATAACATTGAAAATAATGTTAAAGAAAATAGTGAAACAAATGATACTACTCAAGAAAGTATAGAAGAAACATCACCAAATAAAGATAGAGAAGAAAAAAATGAAAAAAGCAAAATAAATAAAGAAACTGAAAAAAGTAAAAATGATAATAATAACAACAAAAGCAATAATAATTCACCATAAAAAAATGTAAATATAACTGAAAATAATAATGAAAATACGAAAAATAGTATACAAACTAATAATGATTCAAATAATAAAACTCAAAATAGCGTTAATCAAAGTCAATCAAATAATCAAATTACAACTGAAAAAACTCAGGAGCAAAAAAATAATGACTTTAGAAATAATTTGAAAAATAAATATAATGTAACAGTTGGTTATAAAGATGAAATTGATGGAAAATATTTAAATTCTTATGCAAACCCAACCAAGTTATATGATGATGAAGTAATAAGGTATAATTTATTAAAAATAGAAAATGCTTTAAATAAGTATCCAAATTCTTTTTTCTCTGAAATAAAGAATAAATGGAAGCCAGTATCTATTTATTTAGTTGATAATATCAATGGATATGCAGCTGGTTTAGTTGATAATAACAATAATAATACAATAATAATATTAATTGTTGCGACCCATTCATCAACATCTTCGATTTTAGAAAATACAATCCATCATGAAATGATGCATGTTATAGATTGTTATTTTACATCAAAAGGTATATATACTAGTTATTTCTTGGAACAAAGCATGATGCAATTTAATCCAGAAGATTTTTCATATGGAACTCAAAGTAATAGATATGTGTATTTTTTGGATAATCCATATTATTTTATATCAAAATATTCAAAATCTAATTACAAGGAAGATAGAGCTGAAACTTTTGCAAATTTAATGTTTAGAAGTAATCCGCCTGATTGTTTTAAATTTGAAAATCCTGTAAAGGAAAAAGCAAAAATAATAACTAAACAAATTAATCAAAATTTTAATTCGGCTATTTCAGGTAATAATCGATGGGATAGATTTGTAAATTAGAAAAATGTTTTTAATAACATTTTTTTTTAATATTCATAAACTAATATAGGTGATTATAATGAGCAAGAAAATAGTCATAGACCCTGGTCATGGTGGAAGTGATCCAGGCACTTCAGCTAATGGAATAACTGAAAAAGACTACACTTTAAAAATAAGTCAATATATGAAAAAAAGATTGGATGATTTAGGAATAGAAAATTCTATTACTAGAACTGGTGATGAAACACTTGAACCAAGTGTGAGACCAAAAAGAGTACAAGATTTTTATGGTACAGGGAGTGATATTATAGTTGTTTCTAATCACATAAATGCAGGAGGTGGAGAAGGCTCTTGTGGTAAATTAACTTTCTTTGAGAAAATTATGTTTTTAATGACGATTTACTAAAAAATAAGTTGTCTTTTTATTTTGTATCAAAATCCACTTGACAAGCGTTCTCATGAATGATAAAATTAAAGTGTAATTTGTTTCTCACACATGAGAACGGATGAAGGATAGATAGAGGATAGGAGATTTGAAAATGGGTGAATTTGGAAAGTATATTTCTAATAAAAGAAAGGAAAAAGGAATATCATTAAGAACAATGGCTAAAGATTTAGATATTTCAATATCATATTTATCGGACTTAGAGCAAGGTAATAAGATGCCACCTAATTCTTCAAAAGATAAATATAAGGATTTAATTATGGGTATTATGGAGTATCTAGAGATGAATGATGAAGATAAGCAAATATGCTTAAATTATGCTGATAATGATTTAATAAAAAAAGGTTATGTTTCTAACGATATTACTAATTATATGGAACAAACACCTTTAGCAAGTGTTGCACTTAGAAAAGCAAAAGATTTGAATTATTCAAATGATGATTGGGAGAAGATTATTAATGATTTAAAAAATAAATAAAGGAGAGATTTTATGGTAGGAAATTACAAAAAAGAAAAACATGGACTCTATGTTCTTGGAAAAGAAAATATAGAAAATGAATCTGAAAATATTTTAAGACAATTTTGCCCTGATTGTTTGGTAGAACCTAAGGAAATTGATGTAGAAAAATTAATTGAGGATATGGGTTTGGATTTATGTTATGCGAAGATGTCTGAAAATTCAGAAATTTTAGGAGCATTTGTTTTTAATAAAGGTGTAATACCTACTTATACTGATGATCATTTTGAAAATAAAGTATATTCTGAAAAAACTATAATAATTGATTCTACTATAGCAGAAAATGATGACCCAAGGTTAAGATTTACATATGGACATGAACTTGGCCATTATGTAACACAATATGATATTTTTCATATTAATGAAAATCAACTTTCACTCTTTAATTTTAGTGAAGAACATGATAATGCTGTTATATGTAAAAGAAAATCTATAGGTTTTGTTAATTTATTCAATAGACGAAAATCATTAGAAACTAAGGAAGACTGGCAAGAATGGCAAGCTAATTATTTTTCATCAACATTGCTAATACCAAAATGCACTTTGAAAATAGCATTGAAACCATATTTGGATACTTATGATGTAATGGATCAAGCATCACTTTTGAACAAGTTAGAAGTGGAGAAAATTATGGAACTTGTTGATAAATTGTCAAAAATATATAATGTTTCAAATGAGATGATGATTAATAGACTAAAAAGTTTAAATTATTTAAATTAATATTGGCTTCCTGGTGAGTATAAGTCCAAAAAAAAGAGGCACTTACATACCCCATAAACAAATGATATATTTGTTCCGTAAAATAATTATATCACAAGTTTAAAAAAATGTAAAAAAATGCCTCGGAAAGAGGTGTAAATAAATGGTAAATTATTATTTGAATTTAAATGCACAGTCTAATGGTGATCATGAAATACATAAAGAAACATGTTATTACTATTATAGATATAAAAGTGGATTTAATTTTGAATTGCTTGGAGCATTCCAAAGCGAAGTAGATGCAGCTAATTATGCTAAAAGAAGGCATCCTGATTTTAAAATAGATGGATGTTCGTACTGTTGTCCTACTATACATAAACATTAAGAAAGGAGATATTTTTATGACGAATAAAATAAGAACTTCAAAAAGTGTTGCTAGTAAAGCTAGTAGTCAATTGCGAAGCAAAGCTACAACAAAGAATACAAAAAGTGTAGCTGGAAGTGCTCTAAGGAATAGAAGCAAGTAGTGAGTAAAAGAAAAGAATACGATGTTGTCAGCTTAATATTTATAGCTTTTATACTTTGTAAGTATATTGGGATTAAAGCAACAATCAATCTGATATATCATATGTTTCAATTATTTAATACTATTTTACTACAATTTAATAATACTTCTATTTTATCTTTTGTATTCAAATATTATATTACATTCCCTATTGTAGGAATAATATTATCTTTTATTGGTTCTCCTAGAGGTAAAGAAGGAAAAATAATTGGTAAAATACTATACTTTATAATTGGATATGTAGTATGCTTATTTTTAGATATGATTGCACAAATCATTTTCTAGATAATATTACGGAAGAACCATATATTAGTTCTTCCTAGTATTTTTTGTAACAAAAATGTTCAAATGATAGAATTATTACTGATTTTATAGTATAATTTTATTAGTATATAATGACCGATTAAGAAGGTGTGATAATGGAAATTAACAATATATATAATATTGATTGTAATAAAGGTATGAACAAAATGATAAAAGGCAATCAAAAAGTTGATTTAATTATTGCAGATCCTCCGTATGTTATTTCAAAAAAGTCACAATTTCATACAATGAAAGATAGAAAAAATCCAAGAAATGGGACTGATTTTGGTGAATGGGATAAAGAATTTAATAATAAACCATGGATAAAGAAGTCATTTGAATTATTAAATAAAGGTGGTTCGTTATTAGTATTTAATGATTTTAAAAAAGCGACTGAAATTATTAATTATGCACAAAGTTTAGGGTTTGTATATAAAGATACTTTAATATGGAAAAAAACTAATCCTATGCCACGAAATAGAGATAGAAGATATGTTCCAGATGTTGAAATGATTATTTGGTTAGTTAAACCTGGGAAATGGACTTATAATAGACAAAATCAAAAATATGAAAGTAGTGTTATACCTATTCCATCTGAGAGTGGCGGTGGTTGTAAAAGATATCACCCAACCCAAAAACCTATAAAACTAATTGAATATTTGATAAAAATACATAGTAATAAAGATGATATAGTACTAGATCCTTTTATGGGTTCAGGAACAACTGCTATTAGTGCAATTAAAACAGATAGAAAATACATTGGTTTTGAGTTAGATGAAAAGTATTATAATGCATCAATAAAAAGGATTAATGGTGATTAAAATGAATGAATTATATATAAAATCACCCTTAAACTATATAGGTGGCAAGTATAAAATATTAAATCAAATAATTCCAAAATTTCCCCAAAAAATAAATACATTTGTTGATTTATTTGGTGGAGGATTTAATGTAGGAATAAATGTAGATGCGGAAACTGTAGTCTATAATGATGTTATAGAACCATTATGTGAATTAATGAATTATTTTTCAGATAATGAAGCACATGAAGTTATAAAAAAATTGGAAGACAATATAAAAAATAATAGTTTAGATAAAGAAAATACGGATGCATTTTTACAATTAAGAAATAAGTATAATCATAATATTTACGAAAATGAAGATGAAAAAATATTGGATTTTTATTCTTTAGTTTTATACAGTTTTAATTATCAAATAAGATTTAATCAAAATATGAAATATAATACACCATTTGGTAAAAATAGAAGTTCCTATAATCCAAATATTAAAAAGAACTTAGAAAAATTTATAAAAAAAATTAATAAAACTAATGTTAAAATTACAAAAGATAAGTTTGCTGATTTTGATTTTTCTAACTTAGGAGAAGATGATTTTGTTTATTGCGATCCTCCATATTTAATTACAACTGGTAGCTATAATGATGGTAATCGTGGAATTAAGGATTGGACTCTTGAAGATGAAAAAAAACTACTTGATATTCTTGATGATTTAAATTCAAGAGGTGTTAAATTTGCATTATCAAATGTTTTAATTGCTAATGATAAAAAAAATGAGATTTTAACAGAATGGTCAAAAAAGTATACGGTATATATAATAGAAAATTCATTTAACAATTCAAATTATAGGAGAAAAAAGAAAGATGATACTATTGAAGTATTAATTACTAATTATAGGGAGGTTTAATATGAGTAATATAAAATTATCAACTAAATATTCTTCAAAAAGATCGTTTGGTTGGTCTCAAGATGCTTCTGATTTTAGGAGTTTAAAGAATGTAGTTCAAATTTTTGATATTGAATCGGATTTTCATAATAATTTAATTGTTGCTAGAATTCCTATGTTGGTAAATGATAAGGATTTGGCTAATAAATTTAAAACTATATTAGAGCAAAATCCATTGCGAATATCATATAATAATCTTGTTGGAACACATTTAAATCCTAGAAAGGATTCACCATGTAATGGTATTATTCAAGCATCTGTTTGCGGACAGGTTAAACAATATTTAAGTGATTGGGCATCTGATAGTTTCTTAAGATGGGCTCATTTATGTGGTTTTGTTAAGTATAATGGAGAAGATGATACTTTTGAAATAACGGATGACGGATTAGATTTTTCTCGTAGTGAAGATGGTTCTAATGGAGAAAAAGAATGTTTACTAAATGCTATATTAAAATATCCACCAGTATCTAGAATATTACAATTATTATCTGGTGGAGAACATTTATCAAAATTTGAAATAGGTAGTCAACTAGGATTTGTCGGTGATGAAGGTTTTACATCTTTACCACAAAATGTTTTACTAACCTCACTTGCAATGACAAATGACTTGTCAGAGAAAAATAAGATGAGATCTGATTGGGATGGTTCATCAGACAAATATGCTAGACAAATATGTAAATGGTTAGAAAAACTTGGATTAATTAGACAAGTTGAAAAAGAATATAAAGTAAATATTGGGAATAAGGAATATACAGAAAAACTTGGACAAGCATATATGATTACTCCAGACGGATTAAAGGCATATAGAAGATTACAAGGAGTTAATAAAGTAACAAAAGTTTCTAAAAATGTATTTTGGGAAATGCTTTGCCCTAAGGCGAGAGATAGATATTATATAAGAAATAGAAGAGCTTACTTAATTAAATTTTTATCTGATTATAACGGTGTTATTTCCTTAGAAAAACTACAAGAAAAATTGAAAGAAGTTAAATTTGAAGAATCAATAGAAAGTATTAAAGATGATATAATTGGATTACAAAATATAGGTCTATTTATTAAAGAATCAAGTAATGGTTATGTTTTAAATGATGATATTCAAAATTTAGTAATTCCATTAAATTCAATAGGTACAGGTAAGAGTGATACATTAAGATTAAAAGATTTATGTAGAGATATGCTTAAAAATATTTCTCATAATTATCTAAACTTAATAGATTTAGCATATGATCCAAAGTCTAATCGACAATTTGAAATGGAAGTAGTAGATTTGCTTGTTTCTGAGTGTGGTTATAAAGGTTTACATTTAGGTGGAGGAAGAAAACCAGATGGAATTATTTATACAGAAAGTTTAGAAGAAAATTATGGAACAATAATAGATACAAAAGCTTATTCAAAAGGTTATTCTTTACCAATTTCACAAGCTGATGAAATGAGAAGATATGTAGATGAAAATAATAAAAGAGATGCAAAAATTAATCCAAATAAATGGTGGGATAATTTTCCTAAGTTATTAAATAAGTTTAGTTTTATGTTTGTATCAAGTGAATTTAATGGTCAATTTGAAGAAAAACTAAATAATATTGCACATACAACAGGTGTTAATGGTGCAGCAATGAATGTAGTTAATTTATTGTTGTTTGCCGAAAATATTAAATCTGAATTTGTTGGATTAGAACAAGCATATAATTTAATGACTCAAAACTCAGAAATAAAACTTATAGATGCAAAATAATTAAAAAAATAAAATTTTTCGTATTTTAAAAAAAGGTGCATATTTTGCACTTTTTCCTATTGTTAGATTTCTTTAAATTTAAAGGGAAAACAGAGATAAAGTGAAGCATAGATTGCTTTTAAAGTAATGGTTAAAGCACTATTTAAAACGAATGGACAAATAAAATTTTTTGTGTTAAAATTGCTATAATAAGTAAAAAATATAACAAAAAAAGAGAAAAAATGAAACTTACACAATAAAAAACTTTCTGTTAAACTTGATATAATAGGTGATAAATATATACAAGATGGATAAAAATGAATCATCCCAACAAAATCTCAATATTTTATATATTGGGATTTTTATTTGCCTATTTTTAGATGTCTTATTAAAGATAAATTACCTATATGGGATAAATTTTGCAAGTGCAAATAAGTTTGGTACCATAATAAAGATTGATTTTACCTAGTAAAATTGGTGATGCAGTGCCATTGTTTTATCATGATAAAAAAATATCAATTAAAAATTGTTGCTTTTGGGATTTTATAGAAAGGAGAGTATCATATTTGAAAAAAGATTTTATTATTATTCCAAGAGAATTAATGAAAGATAACAGTTTGACTAAATCAGACTGTTTTGTATTTGGTAATATTTATAATCTTAGTAGATTAAATGGTTATTGTTTTGCTACTAATAAAGTATTATCTAATTTATCTTTTGTTAAAATAAGAACTATTAATTATTCTTTAAAGAGATTAAAAGAAAAAGGATATATTATGTTGAAAGAGTTAAAAATGATGACTTAATTCAAAGAAGAATATATGTGAATAATATGCACGATGATTCAGGTTAGTATGCAGTATTGTGCATTTATTATATGAATAGATATGCATATATAATAAATAAATTAAAAGATAATTAATATATAAAAAATTATATATATATTAAACAGGAGGTTTTGTTTATGATTTATAATGAAATATTATTATCTGGTGAGATAAATAATATTATAATTAATAATAGATATATTACATTAGGACTAACTTGTAAGAAGTATTCACCTAATGAAAATAGTAATATAGTTTATGCTAGTTTAAGAGTTTATAAAGATCTTTATGAAAATAATAAAGGTCTTTTTTTATTGGGAAAAAGTGTTTATTTAAAAGGATATTTGAATTCTTATTCTGATAAGAATAAAACAATACACAATTATGTGACAGTAACCAAAATAGAAGGTTATGATTTTATTAGTTCTAATGGTCCAGTTATTGAAGAAGATTATGATGGAGTCATGTTATAGAATGGTAAAAGGTGTGAATCAGTTCCATTAACAGAACAAGAATTAACTGAATTAGAAGAATTATTTAAACCATTTAAGGATGGTGTTTCTAGTGAATAATCCTTTTATAATAGACATAAATTTAAGTATGAAAGAAGATAAAAAGGAAATTTTTAAAGAATTAATATTAAATTATTTATCAAAGCAAATTATGGAAGAAAAATAATTCTAATTATTTGCTTATTTTTATTTATCAAAGTAAGATGCACTTGTCTCGAAGAAAGTTAAGTGCTATAAAATGAGGAGGTAGAAGATGAATTATAGTTACTTAACAAATATGAATTATAATGCAGGTATTTATATTAGACTTTCTCAAGAAGATAAAGATAAAAAATATGAGTCAGATAGTGAAAGCGTTACTAATCAAAAAGAAATATTAAGAGGCTATTGTTTAAAAAATGGATTTAATTTAATAGATGAGTATGTAGATGATGGCTATTCAGGAACTAATTTTGATAGACCAGGATTTATTAGAATGATTGAAGATATAAAAAATAAAAAGATTAATCTTGTAGTAGTAAAAGATTTATCAAGACTAGGTAGAGATCATGTTATGACTGGTTATTATATTGAAACATTTTTTCCAGAAAATAATATAAGATTTATATCTATATTAGAGTCATATGATAGTTTTAAAAATCAAGCTAGCAATGATTCATCAACATTTATAATTGCTTGTAATGATTATTATAGTAAACAAAATTCGATAAAAATTAGAAATGTATTAAATGAAAAAAGAAAGAATGGAAAATTTGTTGGAAGTTTACCATGTTTTGGTTATGTGAGAGATCCATTAGATAAGGGACATTTAATACCAAATCCAGATACTGCTCCAACAGTAAAAAAGATATTTAAATGGAGAGCTGATGGTATTGGACCTACTGAAATAGCTAATAGACTTAATAAAGCACATGTAGTTACACCTAGTGGTTACAAAAAGACTAATTATTCATCTAGATTAATTGATAGAGATAATTGGAATATCTCCACAGTAAAAAAAATATTAACAAATAGAGTATATACTGGTGATTTAATACAGCATACTCAAACTAAAGTCAGTTATAAATCTAAAAAGAAGATAACATTAGATGAAAAGTTATGGATTATAGTAGAAAATACACATGAACCATTAGTTGATAAAGATACCTTTAATTATGTTAATACTTTAAGAAAAAGAAATACTAGAAATTATGAGGTTAAAACGAATAGAGAAAAAAGATTATTAGAAGGTAAGTTGTTTTGTAAAGAGTGCAAAAATAGACTTACAGTTCTTTATCGCAAAAAACAAGATTATTGGTCAGTTAATTGTAATAGATATTCTAGAGATCCGGTAAGAGGTAAGTGCTATTCTCATTTTTATCCATATAATTATTTAGAAGAACAGGTATTAGAACAAATTAATAAGTATATATCTAAATTAATAAAAGAACTTAATATAAAAGAATTAAATGATGAAGTAGTAAAAAGTATTTACAAGAAAACTACTAATATTGACAAGATAATTAAAGAATTTCAAATAGAAAAAGAAAAGATTATAGGTAGATTAAAAACTTTATACAATGATAGGTGTGATGGAGTAATATCAGCAGATACATATAAAGAATTAGCAGGTGAATTTGAACAAAAGATAAAACAAATTAATGAAGAGATAGAAAATCAAAATGTTAAAAAATATAAAATGAAAAATAAATCAAATAGTTTGCCTGATTATACTAAAAAAATAAAAAAACTATTAGATTTAAATAAACCAAAAAAAGAATTAATTGATACATTAGTAGATAAAATAGTTATAGATAAAGATAGAAATATTAATATATGTTTTAAATATGATATTGTACCAGAGGTAAATTTTAAGTATGAAAATAGAAATTTAGCAAGGAATCCTTATGGTAGAAAAGGCAAAAAGCTTGACAGCTAATATAAAAAGTATATAATATTTTGCTAGAAAGGAGTAGTTATGAATAAGGATACAAAAATTCTCAATTTGTTTAGAAAAATCATATGCTCATTGTTATGTATAATTAAAAATACCAAAAATGATAATTTAAAAAAAGAATCTATTTATTATTTGAATTATTATTTAGAACAATATGAATTATATAATAATAAATGTATTTATTCTTTAGATAATTTAGAAAAAGCTATAAATTTTTGTAATCAATGTTATGAAGACAAAGATATTTTCGATTATGCAGAAGATGTAGAGTATGGGTTAAAAGAACTTAGCGAAATAACTATTTTTAAAGGAGTGTTTTAAAATGGCAAAAGAAACAGATGGTGGAACATGGATAAATGTAAATAGTAATGATGAAAAAGGACACGTAAATATTTATGGAAGTGATCCAAAAAAACCACACGATGAGTCAATACATATTAATATTAACTATGAAAAAGGCACATTTACAATTAATGAAAAATCTAATGGTGAAAAAACTTCAACTGATTGTAGTTGTTATTTAACTACAGCTTGTATGAGAAATAAAATGAAAAATTTTGATGATAATTGTTACGAGTTAGCAGTATTGAGATGGTTTAGAGATAATTTTGTTTCTAAAGAAGATATAGAACATTATTACGAAGTTGCACCTATAATTGTTAGTACTATAAATGAATCTGAAAATAATAACGAAATATTTAATCTTATATATGAAAATGTTGTAAGTGAATGTGTAACTGCTATAAAAAAAGGAGATTATGATTTTGCTTATAATAAGTATAAGAATAGTGTTTTAACTTTAGAAGAACAATTTGCAAGACCTAAATTAGAAGAAAAGTTGGTAAAGGTTTTAAAATTAAAGAAATATAATTAGATTTAACTGGTGATAAAATTTCACCAGTTAAATTTTATTTGATAATGGGGAGTGAACTATTGTGGTGCCGATGGTGCTGAAATAATTTATGCATTAAGAAACAATGATACATTACCAAGTAAAATAGCTAAAGAATTAGAAGCTGCCGGTCAAAATGTAAGAAAGTATTATCAAAGAAGATTACCTAGTAATCCAGCAAAAGATTATTATTATATATTAAGAGATACACCTAATAATCAATCAATAATAGTTGAATATGGATTTGTAGATTCAAAAGAAGATGACGTTAATCAAATTAAAAATAACTATGAAGAATTAACTGAGGCAGTTGTAAAAGCTTTAGCTGATTATGCTGGGGTTACTTACACTCCTCCAGTAGGATCTAATACTTATGTAGTAAAAAAAGGTGATACTTTGTGGAGCATTGCTAGAAAAAATAATATTTCTGTAGACGAGTTAAAAAAATTAAATAACTTAACATCTAATTCGTTAAGTTTAAATCAAGTGTTAAAGTTACCAACAAGTAATAATGACTTATCAACAACTTATACAGTAAAATCAGGAGATACATTATATAAAATAGCAAATCAATTTGGTCTTAGTGTAAACGAATTAAAAAGTATTAACAATTTATCAACAAATAATTTGTCAATCGGACAGGTTTTGAAAGTAAAAAAAGATACTGGCAATGACAATGCCACAAATGATAAATCCTCGACATATACGGTTAAAAGTGGAGATACATTGTACTCAATTAGTAGAAAATTGAATGTGTCAGTCGATGAAATAAAAAAAGCAAATAATCTTACAAACAATTTATTAACAGTTGGACAAATATTACAAATACCAACAGATAAAACTAAAGTTTATACAGTAAAATCAGGAGATACTTTATATACAATTGCAAGAAATAATAATACGACTGTTTCTGATATAATAGAATTAAACAATTTATCAACAAGTAATTTATCTATAGGTCAAAAACTGTTATTACCAAGTTAAAATTTAGAGAGCTTCTGCTCTCTTTTTTTAAAATAAAAAAGATGTATAAACATCTTAATGAAGTTCTTTGCATATTCCTGGATCTGGTATATAGAAACAATGATTTTTGTATTTTCCAGCTAAATCTTGGTTGTACCATTTTTGTTTACAAGTTGAACCACTACCTGGGGCATAAAACCATAACGAGTTAGTAGCTGGATGATAATATTCACCATTAAGTACTCTCTTAGCTAATGACTTTTCTAAAGAAGTTGCTCTTCCTTCAAATAAAGAACTTTGAGTTCCAGTAAATTGATTTTTCTGATAAATTGCATCATGAATAGACCTAACATTTTTAAATGTTAAACAATCTACTAAGGCACGATTAACAACAACATTACCAACCATTAACATTCCAAGATTTCCTTCGCCAAGTGCTTCAGCACGCATAAGTCTAGCTAATAGATCTAATTCTGTAGTAGAATAATTAATAAACATATAATCACCTATTAATATAATATGTTTTTACTAGATTTATGAGAATAATTGTGATATACTAATTTCGTATTCACACAGGGGTGTGGTATAATGGTAGCATAGGAGTCTCCAAAACTTTTGATGGGAGTTCGATTCTCTCCACCCCTGCCATAAGTATGATTCGAACTAATATGTTCGTTAATATAATCTTGATATGAATGTATCAAGTTTTTTTATAGGAGGATTCGATGAAAGCAGAACAAGAAAATAGTAATAAATTACATTTAGTTATAGGTGAAGCTATCCCAAATAACGTTCCAAATGAATTTAATGAAGTTGCATTTTATATTCGTGATGAAAACAATAATTTAAATTTATATGCAGATATTAAATTGCCATATTTAATTAATCACGTAGAATTTTTAGATTATATTGATGATCCGAGATATATTTTTATGGAAAATTATGATGAAATAAATAATAGCTGTAGATATATTTGTATGATAAAACCTTTGGGCGAGATGAAAGGCGTATATCGTTTACTCAATGGATATCCTTTTAAAATAGGACAAATTAATGTATTATATGATTTACAAAACCAAGCTAAAAAATACAAATTAGTAAAAAATAGACAATAGAGTATACAGTAAAGAATAGATTAAATTATATATAAATTATTTTACTAATTTTTTCAAAAAATTTATACTCATAAAATTGACAAATGTATAAAAATACTTTATTATATGCAACTATAAAAAAGGGGAATGGTTAATGAAAAAAATTAGTATCAATGATATTAAAGTAATAAAAGAATTAGCAAAAGTACGTAATTACGATGAAATATATAAAAGATATGGTAAATTTGTGTATAAGCTATTTGAATTAGAAAGAGCAACTGCAGAGATAAAATATGAAGGTGGGAAAATGAGTGATATTTTTCCATTTTCAACAAGAAAATTTTTATATCTTTTTAAAATATATACATTATGTCTTTTGATAAATTATCCTAATGAATTATTAAAATATTTACATGAACAAATAAAAGAGGAGAATATAGAAAAAATAATCGAGTATGAAAATTACGTTGATGAATATTTAGAAAATTCTGATTTTAGCAATTTGAATGATTTAGAAATATTTATTAAATTAATGCAGGATGAACATAAATCAATGAAATATGATGATCCTAAAAATGATGTTTCTGGTTATTTTAGATTAGCAATGTTAAATGGAACAGGGGTTTGTAGAAATATAGCTGATGATTTGGCCTATAAGTTGAATTTAATAAATCCTGACTACAATGCTAGAATGGTTGTAGTTAATTCAACATTTGGAAATTGGAAAGCAAATGAAGATGTCATGGAAATTTCTGACAACTATAAAAAACATCATTTTATAGATAATACCAAAGTAAGAGAAGAAACGCTGACAATTTTAGAAAAAGCTAAAAAAGAAGTAATAAAAAGATTGATTCCTAATCATGCGATAACTTTAGTAGATATTCCAAATAAAGGATATACTTTAGTTTTAGATCCTACAAACAGTGGAATTGGTGTACTTTATCGTGGCAAGATAGATATGTTTAATAGTCAGGACGAAAAATTTTATATTACAAATGCTTATAATTATTTTATCACTGGATATAAGCACGGGTTAAATACCAATGTAAAAGTGATTAAAAGTCTTTTTGTAGACCAATCTGTAGATAACTTAAATAAAGTTTATGGACTTGATGCACAAAACGAAACTATAAAAAAATTAGAAAGAAAATAAATAATTTTTTTAAAATAGTGTTATAATAGTTGACTAGATGGTGATAGTTATGGATTATAAAGAAATTAGAAATCCTTATGAGTTATATGAATATATGAGAAATAATATCGAATACGGTTTTTATTCTTCTTTAGATAAAAAGATACATAAAAGAAATGAAACAGATAATTACAGTTACGAAAACTTATTGTTTAATTACTATTATCTTCAAAAACCTGAAGAGTTATTTAAGACTAAAGCGGGTATTTGCTATGATCAAGTTGAATTTGAAAGAAAGTGGTTTTTAGATCATGGTTATGAAGTTCATACATTTTTTACACCATATCACAACCATTGTTTTTTGGTTTTTAAAGATAGAGATTATTATTATTTATTTGAAACTTGTATAAAAGATATTAATGGAATATATATTGGTGAGACTATTGAAGAATTATTAGATTATTATAAAATATTGCAAAATAATTTTGATATAGAATTCTATGAATATAATAATGTTACTTTTGGATGCAATTTTATTAATTTCATATCTCAAATTATTAAAAATGAAAAATATATATTAGATTTACAAAAGAGAATGGAAAAACAACTTGTTAAATCTAAGAACATGAATTAATTATTGTAATTTTTTTCTTAAAACTATATAATAAAAATAGGTGATAGCAATGAGTAATAGTGGAATTTCAATTGAATATTTAGAAAAATTAGGAGAACGTTTAAAAAAATTTAAAAGTAATATTCCATTAGAGGCATTAGATGGTAAATATGTTGATTCTAATATTGAAGTATATAGATCTTTAGAATCTAATTTTATTGGTTTAGGAAAATTATATTTTGGTATTGAAGGGAAAATTAGTGCTGAGGAATTATATAGTTTAATAGAAAATGAAAAAAAAGAAGTTGTTCAAAATAAATGAGCAACTTCTTTTTTTATGATTATTTAGTTTTTTTATCGTCTTTTTTTAGATACATTTTATTGATTAATTTAACTTTAACACCTTTTTCTAGAGCAAAACATTTTTTAACTCCTTTAGGTAAATTCTTTTTATAAACTTTCATAAACAACCTCCATATACATAAATTTCTAACCTATTATAACATATGTTTATAAAAATTTTCAAAAAAATTAATAATTTTTAATTATTTAAAATTATGATATAATCTATTTTGAAAAAAGAGGTGTGAAGCATGGATAAAAAAGTTGTTATAATTACAGGTGGATCTCGTGGTATTGGTAAAAGTACAGCTTATAAATTTGCAAGTTCTAACTATGATGTTGTTTTAACATATAATAAAGATAAAATAGCTGCTAATAGAATTAAAATGGAATTAGAAGAAAAATATAATATTGAAGTCTTAACTTTACATGTTGATGTTAGTAGTGAAGAAGAAGTAAAAAAAATAATCAATGAAACAATTTTAAAGTTTGGTAAGATAAATTGCCTTGTAAATAATGCAGGTATTTGTTTAGACAATAATTTTGATGATAAAACTGTTTCTGAATTTCATAAAGTTTTAGATGTAAATTTAATCGGGCCATTTTTAACTAGTAAATACGCTTATAAATATTTAATGAAAGAAAAAAACAGTAGCATTATAAATGTTTCATCAACTAATGGGATTGATACAAATTATATCGAAAGTATTGATTATGATGCTTCAAAAGCTGGTCTTATTTCTTTAACTCACAATTTGGCTTTTGAATTTAAAGGAAAAATTCGTGTTAATTGTGTTGCACCTGGATGGGTTGAGACAGATATGAACAAAGATTTAGAAAAGCATTTTAAAGAAAGTGAAATAGAAAATATTATTTTAAAAAGATTTGCAACACCTGATGAAATTGCTAATGTTATATACTTTTTGGCAAGTGATGAAGCTTCATATATAAATAATGAAGTTATAAGAGTTGATGGTGGATTAAGTAGGTGAAATTATGGATTTAGATAATTTAATAAATAATAGTGAAAAAGAATTAATAAAAGAATTTGAAAATATTGATAAAATTGAATACTTAAATAGTAAAAAGGTATTAAATGCTTTGTGGAAAAATAAAGTAAGTGAGCAAGTTTTTAATTCAACTACTGGTTATGGGTATGATGATTTAGGTAGAGATGTTATTGAAAAAGTTTTTGCTGAGGTTTTAGATAGTGAAGATGCTTTAGTTCGTAACCAGTTTATTTCAGGAAGTCATGCTTTAACCGTTTGTTTATTTGCACTTTTACGCCCTAATGATTTACTTCTAAGTATTACAGGAACTCCTTATGATACATTACATGAAGTAATTGGAATTAAAGAAAATGCTAGTTCTTTAAAATCTTTTGGGGTTAAATATAATGAGATATCTTTAAAAAATAATGATTTTGATTATGACAAAATAGCAGATTATATTAATAATAACAAAGTTAAAGTAATTGAAATTCAAAGAAGCAAAGGTTATTCAACTAGAAAAAGTCTTACAATTGATAAACTAGAAAAAGTTATAAAATTTATTAAAGATATTGATAAAAATATAATAATAATGGTTGATAATTGTTATTGTGAATTTGTTGAAGACAAAACCCCAACAGGTGTTGGAGCAGATGTTATGGTTGGTTCATTAATTAAAAATTTAGGTGCTTCTATAGCTCCAAATGGAGCTTATATTGCTGGAAAAAAAGAATTAGTAGAACTTGCTGGAGAAAGGTTAACGCTTCCTGGCGAAGGTAGAGAAGTAGGTCCATCTCTTGGAATAAATAAAGCAATATTACAAGGACTATATTTTGCTCCTCAAGTTGTTGCTAATAGTTTAAAAACAGCAGTTTTAACATCTAAAGTAATGGAAAAATTAAATATTGAAGTAGAACCAACTTCTAATGAAAAAAGAGCAGATATTGTTCAAAGTATAATTTTTAAAGATAGAGAAAAATTGATTAAATATTGTCAAGGTATTCAAGCAGGAAGTCCAATTGATTCTTTTGCTTTGCCAATGCCAGCACCTATGCCTGGTTATAGTGATGATGTTATAATGGCCGCTGGAACTTTTACTCAAGGTTCATCAATAGAACTTTCATGTGATGGTCCTCTAAGAGATCCATATATAGCCTATCAACAAGGTTCTGTTTCTTATTTTTATGGTAAAATAGCTTTAAAAAAAGCCTTAGAATTTCTATTAGAAAAGTAATTGCTTTTCTTTTTTTATTTTGTTAAAATATAAATGCAAAAAATTTGCATTTGGAGATGATAAAATGGAAGAAGTTATTATAGATAGTTTAATTGATACATTAAAATTAATTCCGTTTTTATTAATAGTTTTCTTGTTTATGGAATTGTTAGAACATAAATTTAGTAAGAAAAGTAAAAATATTATTAAAAAGGCTGGTAATGTAGGTCCAATATATGGTTCTCTTTTAGGAGTTGTTCCTCAATGTGGTTTTTCTGTCGCTGCAACCAATTTATTTTCAGCACGTATCATATCTATTGGCACTTTAGTAGCAGTTTATCTTTCTACTTCTGATGAGATGCTTCCTATTATGTTAAGTGAAAAAGTTCCAATTTTAATATTGGTAAAAGTAATAGGATTTAAAATATTAATTGGAATGATAGTAGGATTTATTGTTGATTTTATCTTGAAAAAAGAAGAAAAAGAACATGTACATGAATTATGTGAACATTCTCATTGTAGCTGTGATGAAAGTATCATTAAATCTGTATTAATTCATACTTTAAATATTACTTTTTTTATTCTAGTTATAAATATCATATTTAATTTAATACTATGGAAGATAGGACCAGATAAAATTTCTGACTTTTTGTTAAAAGAAAGTTTTTTTGAACCATTTTTGACTAGTTTAGTAGGGTTAATTCCAAACTGTGCTTCAAGTATAATTATAACAGAATTATTTTTAAAAAAAGCAATTTCTTTTGGAGCAATGTTATCAGGCCTTTTAACAAATAGTGGTGTTGCTTTAACAGTTTTATTTAAAGAAAATAAAAACATAAAAGAGAATATTAAAATAATTGGAATACTCTATTTTTCAGGAGTTATATTTGGAATAATTCTTAATTTGATAGGGGTTTAATATGATAAATGAAATTTTAAAAAGTAATGGTATTAAGATTACTAAGGCAAGAGTCAAAATTTTAAGTGAAATTTTAAATGCATCTAATGGAATATCTTTAAAAACTTTAGAAAAAAATAATAATTCTATGAATGATTCAACAATTTATAGGACAATAAAACTATTCTTAGATTATCATATTATTTATAAAGAAATTGATAATGATGAAGTGGTTTTTAAAATGTGTGGTAATGAAGAACATTATGTTGAATGTATCATTTGTCATAAAAGAGAAAAAATAAAAATGTGTCCCTTAGATAAAATTGGCTTAAAAAATTATAAAATTTTAAATCACACTATTAAAATTGAAGGAATATGTCAAAAATGTAATAAATAATACGCTTTAATAAACGTATTTTTTTGTTATTTTTGGAAACACTATATATAGTGGAGGTGATAAAATGACTTCTAAAGAATTAGCTTATTTAGAAGATGCTTTATCAAAAGAAAATTTTATAATTGAAAAAATGAACATAATAATTTCTAATATTGAATGCGAAGATTGTATTAAAGATTTAGAAAATATTCAAAAAGTACATCAAAAAGATGTTAAAAAATTAGAAAAATTATTAATGGAGGATTAGTTTATGAATGATAAAATGTTATTAGAAGAGTTATTATGTTTTGAAAAAAATCTTTGTGATATTTATATGCATGCAACTATTGAATCTTCAAATGATTTTATGTTTGATAACTTTATTGAAAATTTAGAACAAACTTTGAATAATCAACATATAGTTTATAAAATAATGGAAAATGCTAATTACTATCAAGTAGAAAAAGCTAAAAAAGAAAACATAAAAAAAGCTCAACAAAAATTTCAGTGTAAATAAGCATAATAATTGTATTTATGCTTTTTTTTTGATATAATCCTCAGTAGGAGGAGTAAGAATGAAGAAAATTAAATTATTGTTAGTTGCTTTAATTTCAGTAGTGTTATTACCTTTATCTATTAATGCTGCTAGTAATGAAAAAATTACTGTTCATATTTTTAGAGGAGAAGGTTGTGGTTATTGTAAAGCTGCGTTATCATTCTTTGATAGTATTAAAGAAGAATATGGTCAATATTATGAATTAGAAGAACATGAAGTTTGGTATGATGAAGACAATGCTACTTTAATGTCAAACGTTGCTGCATATTTTAATGAAGAAGTTAATGGTGTTCCATATATTATAATTGGTGATAAAACATTCCAAGGATATACTGAATCTTATAATGATGAAATAAAACAAGCTATTAAAGATGCTTATGACAGTGGAAAATTCGAAGATAGAGTTAAACAAGTACAAAATGGTACAGCAACAACTTCAAATACATCAAAAAAAGATAAAGACAAAGATAGTAATACAACTACAATTATAATTATTGCTGTTGCATTAGTTGGATTTGTTGCATTATTCTATTTTGCAAGAGATAATGGTACAGAAGAAATTGAAGTTAAAGAAGAAAAAAAGGTAGAAGAAGTAAATGTTGAACCAGAAGTAAAAAAAGAAACTGCACCTAAAAAAACAACAAAAACAACAACTTCTAAAAAAACTACTACTACAAAAAAAACAACAAGAAGTACTACAACTGCAAAAAAGACTACAGCAAAAAAAGCAACTCCAAAGAAAACAACAACTTCTAAAAAAACTACAACAAAAAAATCAGGAAAATAATAAATCCTGATTTTTAATTTGTCTTTAATAAATTATATAGATCAATTCCTGCTCCAATAATCATCCATATTCCGATAATTGTTAAAACAATATTTTGGAAGAATATTGAATAAAGTCCCATAGCTATTACGATTATCGCTTCTATTATATTAAGATTAGCAGTCTTTTTATCAACGCTATATAACTCAGAAATACCAATTAATTTAGTTATACCTGTTATAATTAACCAAGTACCAATTATGATATTTAAAAATGTTTCAATAACACTGGATAATAGTATTACTAATAATCCAATTGCTATAGAAATTATGCCAGTATTTAATTTAACACTATCTTCAATTTTTAATTGATTTTTTAATTGGATATATTTTATTATATTATAAATTCCAAATCCAGCTATAATAGCGCCGAGAATATAACAAGCATAAATTATTATCGTATTAGAATTTGTTAAGAAAATAAATCCAACGATTGCCATTAATACTGGTGAAATAAATTTCTTATTTTTGTTGAAATAATCTCTTAAATCTTGTTCTTTCTTTTCTTGTCTTTTAGATTTAGGTTTAATTAATTCAACTTTTTCATTTCCTTTACCTTTAGATTTCAAATAATCACATCCTTAATAAATATTATAACTTTTATTTTGAAATAATCAATAGAATTCTTTAAATATGTGTGTTACAATATATGAAAGAATAATAAGGTGATAATAAAATGACTTATAATGAAGCTGAAAAAATTATGAATAGTTATGGCTTTGTAAATAATAGTATTGAGCCAACTTTGTGTTATAAGGATAACAACATAGGTATTTTTGCAACTTTTAAGACTAATTATGGTCATTTATCTAGATTTATTATATTTAATTCACCAAAAGAAATGAAAAACTTTTTAGATTTATATGTATATTATAGAAAAAATATTAATAAAGAAAATATTATTGTAACTTTTAATGATTATGAAATATTATCACCTAAAGTAGCTTTTTATTTTAATAACATAAAACTAGAAAAAAATAATCTTAGGGATTTAGAAATACTAAATAATCCTGTTGAAGAACTGATTGTTGATACAACAAATGACGATAATATAAAATTATTAGAAATATTAAAAGATAAAATAAATGATTTTATATTACAAATAAAAACTACGGAAAATAGTTTAGTTGAATTAATAAATAATTATAGAGATAAAATTGCTAACTTGCCAGAAGATTTAAAAGATTTAGTTAAATTAATTGATTGCAATGTTAATTATTTTGATGATATTGAAAAATTAAATAATATAAATGAAATTATGACCAATATTTCTACAGATAATGTTATTAATAAATATCAAGAAATGTTAAAAATATATGAAGATATTTTAAATGATGAAAGTTACTTAGATAATGTTTATTTAATAGAAATTCTAAAAAATAAAATAAATAATATAGAAATTTTAGAAAATAAGTTAAATGATTTTATAGAAGAAAGTAATAAAAAGAATAAAAAAAGTAAACTATTTAAGAAGAAAATAAATTTTACAGATTATTTAGGTAATGATTTTGGACAAGAAAACTTAATTAATAAAGAAAATATTGCATACGATTTAAAAGCACGAAATTCTAATTTAATAATCCAATGGCAGAATAATAGTTTTGAGGATTTAAAAAATATTTATGGAATTACTAAAAAAAGTAATAACATCAGTTCTAAAATAAATAAAACTAACATTAATGACTTAGAAAATTATTTTAATAATTTAAGTAAAAAAGCAAGAAATGAATCTTTAATTATTTCTTCTCCATTAAAGGAATTAATTAATATAATCATAAATTTTGATTCTTCTAAAGATATTTATAATACAATGATGAAAGAAGAGTATTATAAAAACAAATTTAATGAAATGTATATAGTACTAAGTAATAAAGATAATTATGCTTTGGCACGAAAGTATTTAAAACTAATTAAATTAGACTCTTTAGAAGAATTTGTAAATAGTTTGATTGATTTTGTAAATAATTTAAATATAGAAACATTGTCATTAAATTATGAAGATATTTTAAAATATAAAATGGGTATAATTTTAAAAAAAGGATTTATTAATGCTTCATTAAAAAATCAATTTCCAGTAAATAATAGAGGAGATAATAATTATTATATTAGTAATTTAAAAACTGATATAAAAGTATATTATTCACCTTACATTATTAAATTTGATGATAATGGTATTTTGCAAGCTAATAAGAATGAAGATATAATAACATTTAATATTGATGGATTAAGAATAGTTGAAAAATCAAAGGTTAAAGTTAATAATTTTATGTTAAAAAGATTTAAAAATGGTAATGACTATAATTTTGATTTTGTATTATTTAATGAAAAGATTTATCTAGAAACTTTTATTGAAAAAAGATTATAGAATGGAGAAATATAATGAATAAGGAAAAATATTTAAAGGAATTAGAAAAAAGATTAGTTTATTTAACTCCTGAACAAAAAAGTACTGAAATATTTAGAATTAGTAATGAGTTAGATAATAATGAAATAGTTAAAGATTTAAGTCAAGAAGTTGAAGAAATTTATAAAAAATATAAAATTAATTTATTCAAGAAAGAAAAAAATGAAAATAATAAATTTTTAAAACTCCTAGATAAAATAGGTAATTATTTTCAAAATTTCTATAAATCCTTTATTAATTATAGTACAAAAGATAAAGCTTTAGTTGTAAGAGATTTAATTATTATATTTCTTTTAATATCTTTATTCAAAATTCCATTTCTTGTTTTAGAGAACATAATTTTTAGTTTCTTTAATAATATTTTATCTTTAAAAATAGTAAATCTTTTAAATAATGTTGTAGAATTTTTATATATTACATTTGCGATCATTACTTTTATTAAATTATTTAAAAGAAGGTTTAAAAAAGAGCTTAAAATCGATTGATTTTGAGTTTTTTCTTGCAAAAATGCCAGTTTTGTAGTATTATTTCATGAGTATGTAAAGGGAGTGGAGTTTATGGATAAAATCATAAATATTGCAGTAGTTGCTCACGTTGATGCTGGTAAGAGTACTTTAGTTGATGCACTACTAGAACAAAATGGAGTTTTTAGCGCCCATGAAGAAGTTGTAGACTGTGTAATGGACTCTAATGATATTGAAAGAGAAAGAGGAATAACAATCTATTCTAAAAACTGTGCTATAAGATATAAAGACTATAAAATTAATATAGTAGATACACCAGGACATGCTGATTTTTCATCAGAAGTAGAAAGAGTAATTAGAACAGTAGATACCGTTATATTAATAGTTGATTCAGCAGAAGGACCAATGCCACAAACAAAATTTGTTTTAAAGAAAGCATTAGAACAAAATTTAAGACCTATTTTATTTATTAACAAAATAGATAAAAAAGATGCAAGACCTGAAGAAGTAGTTGATATGACATTTAATCTATTTATGGAATTAAATGCTACTGATGAACAATTAGATTTCCCTATTATTTATGGTGTTGCTAAACAAGGAATTGCTAAAAAATCATTAGATGAAGAATCTGATTCTATTGAACCATTACTAGAAACAGTAATTAATCAAGTTGAACCTTTTGAAGGTAATGAAAATGATAACTTGCAATTACAAGTGTCAGCTCTAGATTATGATGAATACATTGGACGTCTAGGTGTAGGACGTGTTAACAAAGGTAAAATTAAAGCTGGAGAATTAGTGACTTTAGTTAAAAATGATGGAAAAATTGAATCATTTAAAATTACAAAATTATTTGTTAATGAAGGAATTAAACGTGTTGAAAAACAAGTTGCATATTACGGAGATATAGTTACTATTGCTGGATGTCCTGATATATCTATTGGAGACACAATTTGTAAAAAAGACGATATTAATCCACTTCCACCAATTGAAATTGAAAAACCAACATTATCAATGAATTTCTTAGTAAATAATTCACCATTTGCAGGAAAAAGTGGTAAATTTTTGACAAGTAGACATATTAAAGAAAGACTTGAAAAAGAATTACAAACAAACGTAGGACTAGTAGTTGAAGAATTACCAGGTTCAGATGGATACAAAGTTAGTGGACGTGGTGAATTACATTTATCAATATTGATTGAAAATATGCGTAGAGAAGGTTACGAACTATCTGTATCAAAACCAGAAGTTTTATTTCAAGAAATAGATGGTAAAAAATGTGAACCTTTTGAAAAAGTATTAATCAATGTTCCACAAGATTATTCTGGTACTATTATTAATGATTTACAAGAAAGAAAAGCTACTTTAGTTTCTATTACTAATACTGATGATAATTATGTACATCTTGAATTTAGTGCCCCAACAAGAGGCTTAATTGGTTATAGAAGTGCATTTATTACTAATACTAAGGGTGAAGGTATCATGGTAAGAAGCTTTGATGAATATAAACCTTATGTTGGTGATATTACTCGTCGTAAAAATGGTGTTTTAGTTTCTATGGAAAATGGTAAAGCTCTAGGATACTCTTTATTTAACTTACAAGATAGAGGAACTTTAATTATTGAACCCGCTACAGATGTTTATATTGGAATGATTGTTGGTATTCATAATCGTGATAATGACTTAGATGTTAATCCATGTAAAAATAAAAATTTAACTAACACAAGATCAAGCGGAGCGGATGAAGCTATCAACTTAATTAGACCTAAAACATTTACTCTTGAAGAAGCTTTAGAGTTTATTGAAGATGATGAATATGTTGAAGTTACTCCAGATGCAATTAGATTACGTAAAAAATATTTAGATCCGAAAGAAAGATTTAGAAATAATAGATAAATTGTATACAATTAAAGAAAGAGAAATCTTTCTTTTTTATATTGCTTTTTAAGGAAAAAAGAGTAAAATAAATAATAAAATTAATTAAAGGAGATAAAAAAGTGAGAAAAGTTTATATTAATAGCTATTATATTGACCAAGAAAAATATAATAAAGAATTAAGTGAAAAAAAAGAACTTGAAAAGGAAATGTATCCAATATTAAAATTAGAATTAGAACAAGGGCTAATAACTAAAGAAGAATTTGAATATAAAGTTAGTAATTTATATTCTTCTCATGATGAAACTAGAATGAAAATAATTCCAGATACTAATGTAAACTTTCATTCAAATATAATTGCTGGTTATAAGAAAAAACAGTTAATTGTACCTTATGATGGTGTAGAAGTTAATGACTTTATAAAATCAATTTCTTTTGATAGTGATGAAATTACTGCTTTAGAAGAAAAAATCAGATATTATATGGCAACTAATGATGATTCTCTATTAAGAGAGTATAAAGAACCAATACAAGGAATAATTTTTGAATTTATTGATGTATGTTATGATCCTTGTGAATTAGAACAATTTTTAAAAGAATATGGTGTATCTATATTAAGAAAGAAAAAAACTAGATAAAGGCAATTGCTTTTTTTGCAAAATATTAGTATACTACGAATAGATTGAAGGAGATTTTATATGCGTGAATTTAGTGATCAAGAACTTGTAAGAAGAGAAAAATGTGAAAATATTAGAAAATTAGGAATAGATCCTTTCGGACATAAATTTGAAAGAACAGATTATGCTGAGGCATTAAAAGAAAAATATAAAGATGTAGATCATGATGCTTTTGAAAATATGAATGATACTGCTACTGTTGCAGGTAGAATTATGTTTATAAGAAAGATGGGAAAAGCTTCATTCTTTTCAATAAAAGATAAAACTGGTTCAATTCAAATATATATTTCTATAAATAATATTGGTGAAGAAAGTTATAATTTATTTAAAACCGCTGATATTGGTGATATCGTTGGTGTTTATGGAAAAGTTATGAAAACTAAGACTGGTGAGGTAACAATTAAATGCCTAAAATATACTCATTTAGTTAAATCTTTAAGACCATTACCAGAAAAATTTCATGGTCTAACTGATATTGAAGAACGTTATAGAAGACGTTATGTTGATTTGATGATGAATGATGATTCAAGAAAAATAGCTTTTACTAGACCTAAAATTATTAGATGTATTCAAAAATTTATGGATAATCGTGGTTTTACAGAAGTAGAAACTCCAATTTTAACAACTTTATTAACTGGAGCATCAGCACGTCCATTTGTTACTCATCATAATACACAAGATTTAGATATGTATTTAAGAATAGCATTAGAATTACCATTAAAAAGATTACTTGTTGGTGGTATGGAAGCTGTTTATGAAATAGGCAGAACATTTAGAAATGAAGGAATGGACCCAAAACATAATCCGGAATTTACTTTAATGGAAGCATATCTTGCTTATAGTGATCTAGAAGGTATGATGGACTTAACTGAAGATATGTATCAAACTATTGCTAAAGAAGTATTTGGTAAAATGGTATATAATTGGTGTGGTAATGAAATTAATCTTGAAGGATCATGGAAAAGAATTAGTATGGTAGATGCTATAAAAGAACAAACTGGTATTGATTTTAAAAAAGAAATGACTGTTGATGAAGCTTTAAAATTGGCTGAAGAACACCATATTGAAGTTCAAGAACATGAACATACTGTTGGACATATAATAAACTTATTCTTTGAAAAGTATGTAGAAGAAACTTTGATACAACCAACATTCTTATATGGTCATCCAATTGAAATATCTCCACTAACCAAAAAGAATCCAGAAGATCCAAGATTTGTTGATCGTTTTGAACTATTTATTGGTGGTAAAGAATTTGCTAATGCTTACACTGAATTAAATGACCCTATTGATCAATTAGAAAGATTTGAAAATCAACTTGCTGAACGTGATTTAGGTAATGATGAGGCAAATGATATTGATATGGACTTTATTGAAGCTCTAGAATATGGTATGCCTCCAGCTGGTGGTATCGGTTATGGAATTGATAGATTATGTATGTTGTTTACTGAATCAGAATCAATCAGAGATGTAATTTTATTTCCAACAATGAAACCATTAGATAAATAAAATTCATTTAAATTTCACATAAAAGACTGAAAAAGTCTTTTTTTTAAGGGCTAATTGATATATAATTATTATAGGAGGTAGAGTGAAATGAAAAAATTATTCAAAGAGAATGATTTAGTAAAAGTTGTTACTATTGCACTTTTAGTTACTTTAATTCTTACATGGATAATTCCTGGTGGTTCTTTTTCAGGAGCAACATTTACAAAGACAGATTTAACTAGACTTGGAATTTCTCAAGCTTCATTATCTGTTGTTTATGCTGTAAGTTTTTTCTTACAACAACTTGTATATGTTCTAATTCTTGGTGCATTCTATGGAGTTATTTCATTAACTAATGGTTATAAAGAATTAGTTACAAAATGTGCAAAATTTGTTAAAGGAAAGGAAATTCCAGTTGTTCTAATTATATCTGGTTTAATTGCTTTATTTGTGTCTTTAAGTTCACAAGTATTTGTAGCAATGTTATTTATTCCATTTATAATTACAGTTTTATTAAGAGCTAATCTTGATAAAAAAACAGCATTTATTGCGACATTTGGTTCAATTTTTGTAGGTATGATTGGTGCTACATATGGTACTGAAGGTTTATACTATTTCAATTACTATATGCAAACAAAAATAACTACAGAAATTTCAATGAGATTTGGAGTTCTTGCAATTGTTTATATTTTATTTAGTTTATTTAACATTAAACACATTAAAAGTGTACTTGCAAGTAAAAAATCTATTGATGAATCTAAAGAAGATAAATTTGCTGTAGAAAAAGCTAGTAAGAAAAATGTTAAAGTATGGCCAATGGCATTACTATTTGTAATACTTGCTGTATTTGCAGTACTTGGTTATATTAGATGGGAAGAACAATTTAATATTACATGCTTTACTAAATTCCATGAATGGCTTATTGGTTTAAAAATAGGTGACCATACAATTATTTCTTATATTCTTGGTAATGTTACAGCATTTGGTACTTGGGAATTATACTCAATACTTGCTGTATTACTAGTAATAGTGATAATTGCTTCAATTATTTATAAAGTTTCATTAGATGATATTATTGAAGGAATTTCTAGTGGAATTACAAAAATGGTTAAACCAGTAATATTAATGATTCTTGGTTACGCTGTATTTGTATTTATCTATTGGTCACCAATAGTACCAACAATTTCTAATTGGATTTTAACTTCTAAGTTTAATCCATTCTCAACTACAATAGCTGCATTCATTTCTTCAGTATTTACTGCAGATTTTGGATTTGTTGGTTATTCAGTTGGATCATTCTTGACAGCAGCTTATGCAGATAATTTAAATCAAATATTCGTTATCTACCCAGCAATGCATGGATTTGCACAAATGATTGCACCAACTAGTGTTATCTTACTTGCAGGTCTAAGCTATGTTGGAATAAGTTACAAAGATTGGATGAAACATATTTGGAAATTCATAGTTGCTTTATTAGTACTATTACTAATAGTATTTGCACTATTAACTTATATGTAAAATTAACACTAGTTTAACTAGTGTTTTTTAATTATTATTTTTTTAAAAATAAAACCGTGATATAATGTAATTGATTTGGAGGTATCTTAATGAAGAAAGTTTTAGTAACTGGAGCAGCCGGATGTTTAGGTAAATTAGTAATTAAATATTTATTAAGTGAAGGTAAATATGAAATAACAGCTTTAGATTTAAAGTGTAAAAAAACTTATAAAGCTTTAAAAAAATATCATCGTAGGATTAATATAATTTATGGCGATGCTGATGATCCAATTTTAATTGATGCCTTAGTTAAAGATCATGATTATATAATCCACTTGGCTTCTATTAAACCATCTTTTTCAATATTGAGAGAAAAAATAGTTAAAGAAATAGATTATAAAGCTAGTGAAAATATTGTTAGGGCTATAACTTTTTATAATCCAAAATGCTTTTTAATTTATCCTTCTACTACTAATGTTTATGGAAATAAAAAAAATGCTGTTAGTATTTCAGATAAACTTTCAATAACTAATAATAATTATTATACTAAAAATAAGATTGAAACAGAAAAATTAATTAAAGATAAGTTAAATAATTATGTTATTTATAGAATACCTACAGTACTTACTGATATAACAAAAGAGGATTTTATTTATAATACACCGATTAATGATGAAGCGGAATTTATAACTGCTAATGATTGTGCTTATGCTTTAGTTAAAACTATTGATCATAAAAGTGAAGTTAATAAGAAAATATATAACCTTTCAGGTGGATCTGTTTGTACGTCTAAATATGGTTATGTGCTTAAAAATATTTTAGAAATTTATGGCTTAAGCAACAAATATTTATGGTCTTTAATTTTTCTAGAAAAAAATTTCTATGGTAATACATTCTCAGATAGCAAAAAGATTGAGGATATCCTTCATTATCAAAGTGAATCAATTGAATCATATTTTATGGTGTTAAAAAGAAAAAATAAACAAAGAATAATTAATCGTTTCTTAGCAGAACCTTTTATTTTCTTTATTAACAAGAGGTTAAATAAATGATAGGGCTGTCACTTGAAGGTGGAGGTATAAAAGGTTCATATCAAGCTGGAGCTTATTTAGCTTTTAAAAAATGTCATGTAAAATTTGATGGAATAGTTGGAACTTCTATTGGAGCTTTTAATGGTGCTATGATAGCTGCAAATTGTGGCGATAAAATGGTTGAAATATGGCAAAATTTGGATGTTGCAAATGCTTTATGCTTTGATCAGGATAAAGTTGCTAAATTAAAGAAGAAAAATCCTTTAGTATATATTGATTTCTTTAAAGATATTCTTAAGAATAAAGGAATTAGTACTGATGGAATTCAAAAACTAGTAGCAGAAAATTTAGATTATGAAAAATTAATGGCTAGTAAAGTCGAATATGGTTTATGTACAGTGAGAGTTAAAGACTTAAAACCTCTATATTTAATGAAAGAAGATTTAACAAAAAATAATATTAATAAATATATAATGAATAGCTGTTATTTACCAATTTTTAAAATGGAGAAAACAGTGGATGATAGTTATTTCTTAGATGGTGGTTTTTATGATAATGCACCATATAATATGTTAATAAATAAAGGTTATGATACAATTTATAATGTTGGAATGCATGGGATAGGATTTACAAGGAAACCTAGTCACGATGTGAAAATTATAAATATAAAACCTATAAGATCTACTGGAGGAATATTAACATTTAATAAAGATAAAATTCACGAAAGTATAAAAATGGGCTACTATGATACATTAAGAGTATTAAAAAATTATGATGGCTATAATTATGTATTTAAATATCGTAATAAACTCTATTATAAAAGGATGCTAAAAAAAATTGGCAAAAGAGAACTTAGAAGAGTCAAAAATTTCTTTTTTGCTCGAACTGATAAACAAGCTATAATATATGCAGTAGAGTATGTTATGCAAAGAGAAAAAATTGATTACTATAAAATATATAATATAAGAAAAGAAATAAAAAAAATTAAGAAAAACTATGAAAAAGATAATTTTGTATACAATTTTGTTCGAAATTTAAGAGTTTTGTAGTATAATATCACAAGCGAGGTGTTTTTATGGGAAGAGCATATGAAGTAAGAAAAGCAAGTATTCAAAAAACTGGAGCTATGAAAGCTAAATTATATTCAACATTTGCTAAAGAAATATATTTGGCTGCAAAAGGTAATCCAGAATTAGAATCTAATGTTAATTTAAAAAGAGTTGTTGATAAAGCTAAAAAACAACAAGTACCAAGTGATATAATAAATCGTGCTATTGATAAAGCTAAAGGATTAGGTGGAGAAGATTATAAAGAAGTTGTTTATGAAGGATTTGGGCCTGGAGCGTCAACATTAATTGTAAATACTTTGACAGATAATGTTAATAGAACAGTAGCATTTGTTAGAGAAGCATTTAATAAGGCTCATAAAAGTTTAGGGGTAACTAACTCCGTATCTTATAATTATGATCATTTAGCAATAGTAAGTTTCAAAAGTGATAAAGAAGAAGAAATACTAGATGCTATGATTAATGCTTCAATTGACCCTATCGATTTTGAAACAGAAAATGGTGAAATAACAATTTCCGTCAATCCAAGTGATAGAAATAAATTAAAAGATGCAATTGAAACTGTTATTCCTGATGTTGATTATGAATACGATGAGGTTGGAATGTTTGCTAAAGACAAAGTTACTCTTGAAGGTGAAGACTTAGAAACTTTTAACCGTTTACTTACAATGCTTGAAAATATTGAAGATGTTACTGAGGTATATCATAACGTAAATTTAGATTAAAATCACAGGAGTGATTTTTTCTTTTCATGAAAATTTCACATTTCTGTTATAATATATATTTATAGGTGGTTATATGAAAGTTTTAATTGTTGATGATGAAGAATTAATAAGAAATGTTATTAAAGAATATTTAGTATTAAATGATTATGAATATGGTGAAGCAGAAACTGGTAAACAGGCTGTTGAAAAAATAAAAAATGAAAATTATGATATTGTAATAATGGATATAATGATGCCAGAAATGGATGGCTTTAAAGCAGTAAAAAAAATAAGAGAGTTTAATAAAGAAATACCTTTTATCATGCTAACTGCTCGAAGTGAAGAATATGATAAATTAATGGGTTTTGACTTAGGAATTGATGATTATGTAACTAAACCATTTTCTCCTAAGGAACTATTAGCAAGAATAAAAGCTATAGTAAAAAGAACTAATAATAAAGAAGAAAATTACAATTTTGATGGTCTTAAAATAGATAAAATAGCTCATGAGGTTTATATTGATTCAAATGTTATTAATTTGACTCCCAAAGAATATGAGTTACTTCTTTATTTAGTTGATAATAAAAATATTGTTTTAACAAGAGAACAACTGTTATCAAGTATCTGGGGATATGATTTTTATGGTGACGATAGAACTATTGATACACATGTAAAAACTTTGAGAAGTAGATTAGGAAAATATCGTGATTTTATTAAAACAGTTAGAAAAGTAGGTTATAAATTTGAATATAAAAAATAAGAAAAAATATGGAATAAATTTAAGAACTTTATTTTATCTTGTAATTTTTAGTATTTCTATATTATTTATTTTATGGCTTTTTCAATTATCATATTTAAATTATTTTTATGAAAAATATCAAATTAAAAATGCTAGTAAAGTAGCAAATACTTTGAACAATATGAATTATGCTCAACTAAAATTAAATGCTGAAAAAATTGCTTATAAAAATAATGTTTGTATGCAAATAATTACAAGAATTGGAACTATTGAAAACTATAATACAATGATGAATGGTTGTGAGTTAAATAATAATTATAATATGGCTTACTATAAAGATAAAATAACTTCGTCTAAAAAGAAAATTAATGTTTTAAAAATAGTTGATAAGGATTTTGAAGCTAAAGCAGTTTTATATGGAATAAATAAAGATAATTATTATATATATATTTATTCTCCAATTGAAGAAATTAATTCAACATCACTGATTTTAAAAAATCAGTTGATATACATAGTTATTCTAGTTATGCTAGTGGCCATAGTGGTATCATATTTTTTATCTAAAAAAATAACTGGTCCTATTAGAAAAATAACAAGTCAAGCAAAAGAATTTGGTAATGGAAATTATAAAATAAGTTTTGAAAAAAGTGATATTAAAGAAATTGATGATCTAGCAAATACATTAAATGAAGTAAGTTTAGAACTTTCTAAAACTGATGAATTAAGAAGAGATTTAATGGCAAATGTTTCTCACGATTTAAAGACTCCACTTACTATGATAAAAGCTTATGCCGAAATGGTTAAAGATATTTCTTATAAAGATGATCGAAAAAGAGAAGAACATTTAAATATAATAATTGACGAAACTGATAGATTAACCATTTTAGTTAATGATATATTAGAAATGAGTCGTGAAGAAGCTAATGCTGATTATTTGAAAATAGAAGAATATGACCTTGTTCAAGAGATTAATGATATTATCAAACGTTATAGTATTATTAAAGAAACAGAAAATTATAATATAGTTTGTCAGATACCTAAGATGGCTATGGTTCATGCTGATAAATCAAAAATAAATCAAGTTGTATACAATTTAATAAATAATGCTATAAATTATACTGGTGATGATAAAACTGTTACAATAAGATTAACAGAAGAAGAAAAAGATTATTTAGTAGAAATAATAGATACTGGTAAAGGAATATCTACAAAAGAAATAAAATATATTTGGGATAGATATTATAAACAAGAAAAAAATCATAAGAGAAATGTTGTTGGTAGTGGCGTTGGACTTTCAATAGTTAAAACTATTTTAATCAGACATAATTTTGAATATGGAGTAACTTCTAAGAAAAATAAAGGCACAACATTCTATTTTAAAATTAGTAAATAACTTTCACATTATCTTCACTGTATTTTCACTTTTATAAGTTATCATAAGAACATGAAAGGAAAGTGATGTGGATAATTAAAAATAAATAAAACTCAAAACTCACAATAAACAACAATAAATAAATATAACTCTATATAAAATTTAATTAAATATAAACTCAAACTCACACTTTTTGGAAAAAAGACGATTATATGTCTTTTTTCTTTTTTTTAACAATAATATTTGATATAATTTAGTAAGAATTGGAGAGATAGTATGACAGAGAAAGTTGCAAAATTTATGGTTTCACTTTTTGGAGGAATTGGTGGTGCTTTAATAGGCAAATACATTACCATATTTATAATTAGTATGATGCCTATTTTAGAATTAAGAGGAGGATTAATAGCTGCAAAGTTATTAGGGCTACCAGCAATTCAAAGTTTTATAATATGTTTTATTGGAAATGTTTTACCTATTCCAATTATTGTTTGGTTAATGGAACCTATATTTAAATTCTTGAGAAGATGGAGTTTCTTTGATAAGTTTATAACATGGTGCGAAAAGAAAGCTCATTCTAAAAAAGAACAAATAGAAAATTTAAAATATTTAGGATTATTTTTATTCGTTGGAATTCCCCTTCCAGGAACTGGAGCTTGGATGGGTTGTCTTATAGCAGGACTTCTTGGAATGGAAAAGAAAAAAACGGCAATAGCAGCAATAAGTGGTGTAATTCTTGCCGGAATAATTATGTTAATATTTAGTTATGGAATTCTAGGATTGGTGATTAAATGACAACTATTTATTTAGTCTCTAATAATTGTTTTATGAATGACTTATTAGTTTACAAAGATTACTTAGATTTAGATGAAAAGAGAAAAATTAGACCATTAACAGTAAATGGTGAGAAAGTCGCTTTGACAATAGCTAAGAAAAAAATATTACAAAACGCTGATGTAATTTATTCATCAAGCTTCTTTTCTAGCATTAATACTGCAAAGTATTTGGCTGAAAAAAATAATATAGATATAATTATTGATAGTAGAATTGATGATCGCAAGATTGGACTTTTAGAAGATAAAAATTTAAATCTTAGAAATATGCAAGAACATGATTTTAATTATAAGTTAGAAAATGGAGAATCTTTAAACGAAGTTAAAAATAGAGTTAGAGATTTAGTTAAAGAACTTATAAAAAATTATGAAAATGGTAAAGTAATAATGTTTACACATAATTCTTGTATACTAGCTTTGTTATCTATATGGGCTACTAAAGGATTTAATTATGAAGAAAGATTAATATTAGATTATAATGAGAAAGTTTTAATTGATGGTCTTAGAACAGATTATAATATTATTGAAATAAATTTTGATGATGAAAAAGTAGAAAATATAAAGAGAATCGACTAAATTGGTTCTCTTATTTTTAATTCAGTACTTGACAAAACATAGTAGCTGATATAAACTAAATACATAAAAGAGGTGATTTATATTAATACTCAATTTAAAAAAGGCGTTTTGGAATTATTAGTATTAGTAATGGTAGAAAAAGAAGATATGTATGGTTATCAACTGGTCGAAGCTGTTTCTAAAATTGTTGATGTTAATGAAGGAACAATTTACCCTATTTTAAAAAGGCTAACTAATGAAGGATTATTTGAAACTTACTTAGAAGAATCTAGCGAAGGACCAGTCAGAAAATATTATCATATTACTGTTGCGGGCAAAGAAAAAAAGAAGCTTCAATTAGAGGAATGGTTGAAATTCGAAAAAAGTGTTAATGAATTTATAAAAAAAGGAGATTTAAAAAATGAATAAAGAGCAATTTATTGAAAAATTAAGAAAGAAATTAAATATTTTAGAGAAAAAAGAATTAGATGATATTATTGAAGAATATGAAGGATATATTGAAGAAAAAAAATCGACTGGAATGTCTGAAGAAGAAGCTGTAAAATCTTTAGGTGATATTAATGAAATAACAAGAGATTTACTTGAAGCTTATAAAATTAATGAAAATTATGATAAAAAAGAAACTAATACTATAGAGAACTTTATTAATGGTTTAGTAGATGGTATAGAAAGTTTTATAGATTCATTTCAAGGAAGAACTTTTAAAGATATTTTAAAAATGTTTATTCAAATTTTATTTTTATGTTTAATTATTGCTATATGTAAAATACCTTTTTCTATAATAAAAGATATTGGTAGTTCATTCTTTTCTTCATTTAATAGCATTATTATATTTGGAGTTGATGTTTTTCATATTTTATCAAGATTATTTGAAGTGATAATGGATTTATTATATGCTTTCATTGCTATTGTCTTCTTTCTTAAAATATTTAAAGAAAAAATTCTTGGTCAAGTAAAAACTGAAAAAATAGAAAATGAAACTGATGATATATTTTCTGATAATAAGAAAAAGGAAAAAATCTATGAAACAAAGTCTCAAGTAGAAACTAAAAATACTAAAAATAAAGATTTTTTTGATATATGTGCTGATATAATGTTGTTATTTGTAAAATTCTTTGTATTTATGTTTGCTATATGTAATGCTTTTTATTTAATTGGGATATCAGCGGCTTTAATAATAGCAATTATTTTGATGATAAAAGGAGTTACATACTTTGGTATAATTTTATTGTTAGTTGCTTTATTAATATTTGGAATATCTTTTATGGAAATATTTATTAGATTTATCTTTAACTTTAAACCTAAGTATTTAAGATTTTTAATAACAATTATTTTAAGCTTAGTTTTAGGAGGTGCTGGAATTGGGTTGTTTGCAACAGAGATAGCATCTTCTGAATTCAATAAAGAATTTGATGATAGCTCATATAAAACTGTAACAGATAGAGTAATATTTGATGAAAAGACTGTTTCACATTACTATGATTTAGAAATAGATAATTCATTAAAAGATGAAATGAAAATAGTTTATGAATATAATTCTGATTATATAGATTTAGAACCAGAACTTGAAAAGAGAGAAATAAAGACTAATTATGGATATGTTTTGGTATATGATCCATCATATAATAGCACATGGTCTAGAAAAACTTATAATAAGATAATAGATGATTTAAAAAATAAAACATTTTATAAATATGATGATTTAGTTAGAACTAAAGTATATGTTAATGAAGAAAACTATAATAAAATTAAACAAAATGATAAAAAGTATATAGAATATCAAAGATATTATGATTAAAAATTCTTAAAAAAGAATAAATTGTAAACAATTAAAGTGAAATCGGAATGGTTTTGCTTTTTTTTATCTAGTAAGTGAAATGTGTAAAAACTCTTGTTTTTTCTAGCTTTTTGTGATATTATCGTAGTTGCAATTATATATTTTAATATAATTTGTAAATAAGTGGGAGGGAATGCGGATTTGCCTGGTACCACTTACGCGAACCAAATTTAATAGGAGGTGTTAATCGTGGCTAAAGAAATCACTAGAAGAATTAAATTACAAATTGAAGCTGGTAAGGCAACACCTGCTCCACCAGTTGGAACAGCTTTATGACCTGCCGGTATTAATATTCAAGAATTCTGTACTAAATTTAATGATGCAACAAGAGAAAAAATGGGTACAGTAATCCCATGTGAAATTGCTGTATATGATGATAGAAGTTTTGATTTTGTATTAAAAACTCCACCAGCAGGATTCTTAATTAAACAAGCTGCTAAAATTAAAAAGGGAAGTAGTAAAGGAGCTAATGAAACTGTTGCAACTTTATCTAAAGACCAATTAAGAGAAATAGCAGAAACAAAATTGCCTGATTTAAACGCTTATGATGTTGATGCAGCAATGAATATTATTGCTGGAACAGCTAAGAATATGGGTGTTAAAATCGAAGACGATGAAAAATAATAAATAATTAATTTCAAATCCGCCAAATAAACCACAGTTAGGAGGAATAATGATGAGAAAAGCTAGTAAAAAATATGTGGAAGCTTCTAAAAAAGTTGAAAAGAATAATGCTTATTCAATAGATGAAGCAATCAGATTAGTAAAAGAAACTTCTATTACTAAATTTGATGGAACTGTAGAAGTTGCAATCAAACTTAATGTTGATCCTAAAAAAGCTGATCAACAATTAAGAGGTTCTTTAGTTTTACCTAACGGTACAGGAAAATCTAAAAAGATTTTAGTTATTGCTAAAGGTGAAGCTGCAAAAGCTGCAAAAGAAGCTGGTGCTGATTTTGTTGGAGATACTGATATGATTGAAAAAATTCAAAAAGAGAATTGGTTTGATTATGATGTAATTATTGCAACTCCAGAAATGATGCCAGAACTTGGTAAGATTGGACGTATTTTAGGACCTAAAGGTTTAATGCCAAATCCTAAAACTGGTACAGTTACACCAAATCCTGTAAAAACTATTGAAGATATTAAAAAAGGTATGGTTGAATTTAGAACTGACTCATATGGAAATATTCATACAATCGTTGGTAAAGTATCTTTTGATGAAAGTAAATTAGTTGAAAATTTAACTTACATTATTAATACTATTTCTAAATTAAAGCCAGCATCTGTTAAAGGAAAATTCATTACTAATATTTCAGTAGCATCTACAATGGGTCCTGGAATCAAATTAGATAAAAATTCTTTTGACATTTAATTAAAAATGTAATAAAATAACTACAGAAAAAGTGATTAACCAAAGACAGCATGGGAAGAAATTCTTAATAATCATGCCGAGGGAAATCTTAAATACATTCTTTATGTTTTAAGCTTTCCTATTTGGAGAGCTTTTTTTGATAGATAAGGAGGAATTATATGGCAAGTACAAAAATTCTTAATGCAAAAAAAGAAATCGTTGCTGAAATTACTGATAAAGTAAAAAATAGCGAATCAGTTATTGTTTTCCAATATCAAGGATTAACAGTTGACGAATTAAGTGAATTAAGAAAAAAACTAAGAGAAGTTAAAGCTGAAGTTAAAGTTTATAAGAATACTTTATTAAAACGTGCTCTTGATGACTTAAACATTAGTTTAGACGGATTCTTAGAAGGACCAAACGCTATACTATTTGGTGAAAGCTTACTTGAACCAATTAAAGTTATTGCTGATTTTGCAAAAGATCATGAAAAACTTAGTATCAGAGTTGGAATTATTAGTGGCGACGTTGCCGATTTAGCTACTATAACAGAATACGCGAATATTCCATCATACGAAGGATTGTTAACAATGCTTGCTGGTGGTATGATTCAATACGTACGCGACTTATCTATAGGTTTAAATCTATATGCAGAAAGTCTAGAAAAATAAGAAAGAGGAGGAATTTAAAATGGCAAAATTTACAAAAGAAGAATTCATTAATGGATTAAAAGAAATGACTATTCTTGAAGTTAAAGAATTAGTTGATGCAATGAAAGAAGAATTTGGAGTTGATCCAAGTGCTGTAGCTGTAGCTGCTGCTCCAGCTGCTGAAGCTGCTGAAGATAATGCTGCTAAAACTGTTGTATTAAAATCAGCTGGTGCAAACAAAATTGCAGTTATCAAAATCTTAAAAGAAATTACTGGTTTAGGATTAGTAGATGCTAAAGCTTTAGCTGATAACGGTGGAAATGTTAAAGAAAACGTTCCTGCTGAAGAAGCAAATAACATTAAAGCACAACTTGAAGAAGCTGGTGCTGAAATAGAATTAGCTTAATTCTAAATAAATTTAGTAAATTATGTAATAATTGTTGACAAAGCAAATAAACTTATTATATAATTTACTAGTAATGCCCGATTAGCTCAGTCGGTAGAGCGCACGGCTGTTAACCGTTAGGTCGTAGGTTCGAGTCCTACATCGGGCGCCATGTTGAATTTAAACCAAGTTAATACTTGGTTTTTTCATATTTAATTATTAATTTCTAATATCATAAAATTACTATATATGTTATAATAATTAGTAGATAATTTTTAAGGAGGTTTAACAATGAAAGTTATATTACTTAAAGATGTAAAAGGACAAGGCAAAAAGGATCAAATAATAAATGTAAGTGATGGATATGCAAATAATTTCTTAATAAAAAATGGTTTAGCAGTAGCTGAAACTAAAAGAAGTAAAGAAGTATTGGATATTCAATTAAAAAAAAGACAAGATGAAGAAGATGCTTTAGTAGAAAGTTTAAATGAAATAAAAGATAAATTAAAAAATAAAAACATTACTTTTCAAGTAAAAACTGGAGCTAGTGATAAAGTTTTCGGAGCAATTTCCACAAAACAAATAAGTGATGAACTTAAAAAAATGGGCTTTAATATTTCAAAAAAATGTATTAAACCAGAGTTTCCTATTGATACACTTGGTACTCACAAAGTACCAGTAGAATTACACAAAAAGGTAAAATTTGAATTAAATATCATTTTAAAAAAGTAGGTGATTATAATGGCTAATCGTAAGATGCCACAAAATTTAGATGCAGAAATGTCTGTACTAGGATGTTCATTTCTAGATAAATATGCACTTGAAAAAATTATGGAAAACGTTGATGCATCAATGTTTTATAGTGAAGCTAATAAAAAAATATTTTTAAGTTTGCAAGAATTATATAAATCAAGAACACCTATTGATATAACTACTGTAAAAAATGAGTTAGATAAGCAAAAAAATCTCCAAGCAGTTGGAGGCATAGAATATATTTCTGAAGTTATTGATAGTGTAGCTACAGTTGCAAACTTAGATTATTATTTAAAAATTGTCAAAGAAAAAGCTTTAAGAAGAAAGCTAATTGATACGGCAACAGAAATTATTTCTGATACTTATGAAGAAGAAGGAAATATAACAGCATTATTTGATACTGCAGAGAAAAATATTTTAAATGTTATAAAGGCTAGACAAACTAGTGAATTTAGACCTATTTCAGATGTTTTAAGAACAGCACAAGAACAATTAGAAAATATGGCTAAGAATAAATCAGCAATAACAGGGTTACCTACTGGTTTTTATGATTTAGATAAAACGACAGCTGGTTTGCATGAAGGTGAACTTATAATCATTGCAGCACGTCCTGGTATGGGAAAAACTGCTTTTGCGTTAAATGTTGCTACAAATGCAGCTTTTCAAACTGATAAAGCTATTGCTATATTCAACCTAGAAATGTCTGCTGAACAATTAGTAAATCGTATGATATCTTCTGTAGGACAAATAGAAGGTGAAAAGCTAAAAACAGGTATTATGAATAATAACGACTGGAAAAAATATAATGAAGCAATAAGTCAATTAGGTGATACAAATATTTATATAGAAGATAATGCTGGTATTACAGCACCGGAAATAAAAGCTAAATGTAGAAGGCTTGCTAACTCTGAAAGAGGTTTAGGACTTGTTGTAATCGATTACTTACAGTTGGTAACTACTGGAGGTAGAACAGAGTCAAGACAAGTTGAGGTATCAGATATTTCAAGATCATTTAAAACATTGGCAATGGAATTAAAAGTTCCAGTAATTGCTTTAGCACAACTTTCTCGTAATGCAGAACGTAGTGAAACAAAACAGCCTAGACTTGCAGATTTACGTGAATCAGGATCTATTGAACAAGATGCTGATATAGTACTTTTTATAAATCGTGCAGATTATTATGAAGCAAAAACTGATAATAAAGTTAATATAGTCCCTGCTGAACTAATTATTGCTAAGCATCGTAAAGGTTCAACAGGATTAATTAATCTACTTTTTGAACTAGATAAAAGTAGCTTTAAAAATTATTTAAAAGTAAGTAATGATATGGAATAAAGGGTGATGAAGTGAAGACAAAAGATAAATTAATTACAGCGATAATGTGTTTATCTATTTTCATTATTTTGATTATTTCAGGTAATACTAAAAACGATAAAGCTCCTAATAATGCTTATCAAGTATATTTAAATGGTCAAAAAATGGGAATGATAGCATCAAAAGATGAATTATATGATTTAATTAATGAAGAACAAAAGGGTATAAAAGAAAAATATAATGTTGATAAAGTTTATCCACCGCTAGGCTTTGAAATAGTTAAATATGTAACTTATGATAATGATATTGTAGATGCCAATAAAATTTATGACAAAATAAAAGATCAAGATGATTTTACTATTGAAGGATATAAAGTTACAATAACTAGTGAAGAAGAAGGTAAAGAAGATATTGTTATTAATGTCTTGGATGAAAATATTTTTAAAAATGCTTTAAAAAATGTTGTAACAGCATTCGTTAGCGAAGATGAATTTAATAAGTATATTAGTAATACTCAAAGTGAAATAGTAGATACTGGTCAATTAATTGAACACATGTATTTTGCTGAAAAAATTAATATTAATAAAACATATATAAGTGCTAACGATAAAATTTATACAGATGAAAGTGAATTATCACAATATTTATTATTTGGTGATGATGCTAAACAAAGTGATTATGTTGTAAAAGAAGGAGATACTATTGCAAGTATTTCAGAAGCTAACAAGTTAAACCCTCAAGAATTTTTAGTGGCTAATCCTAAATTTAGAGATGAAAATAGCATGCTAGCTATTGGAGAAAAAGTAAATATTGCTTTGATTAATCCTAAATTAACTTTAATTGAAGAATTACACGTTGTTCAAGATGTTGAAGCAGTAATGACTAAAGAAACTAAATATGATGATAGTAAACCTAGTAGTTATTCAGTTGTAACTCAAGCTGGTGTAACTGGAATTACAAGATTTACTCAAAAGGTTCGTGTTGTAAATGGTGAACAAAACCAAGGTGTTGAAGTAGTTAGCAAAGAAACTATTAGAGAACCTGTTACTGAAATTACAACTAAAGGTAAAAAAGTATCATCATACGTTACTGGAACATTTGTAGATACTGGTGGTGACTGGGCATGGCCAACTAACTCTCCATATATTATTACATCAGAATTTGCCTTCCGTTGGGGAAGTATGCATCAAGGTCTAGATATTTCAGGTACAGGTTATGGTTCACCAATATATGCTGCAAAAGCCGGAACTGTTGTAACAGTTGCAACTCATTATTCTTTAGGAAAATATATAGTTGTTCAACATGAAAATAATATTTATACGATGTATGCCCACTTATCAAGTCAAAAAGTTGTTAAAGGTCAAACAGTTTCTCGTGGACAAGTAATAGGACTTATGGGTTCATCAGGATTCTCTACAGGAACTCACTTACACTTTAGTGCCATTGTTGGTATGCCTTATGAAGGCGGAACATTCTTTAATCCTTGGAAGCTGTATAGATAATGAAAATATGTGTATTATCAAGTGGTAGCAAAGGTAATGCTACGTACATAGAAACTGAACAATATAAAATACTAGTTGATGCAGGTAGAAATGCTAAATATTTAGCAGATTGTTTAAATCAAATCGGAGTAAATCCTAGTGATATTGATTATGTTTTGATAAGTCATGATCATAAAGATCACATATCTGCATTAAAAGTTTTTGTTAACAAATATAAACCAACATTATTATTGAGTCAAAAAATATTTGAACAATTAGAAGATATAAAAGACTATGATAATATTGTCATTTATGAAGATGAAATTAGATTAGATAATCTTAGAATCTACTGTATTAAATCATCCCATGATGCAGTAGATTCAAGAAATTTTATTTTTGAAGAAAATGGTAAATCAGTTGTTTATGTAACAGATACTGGTTATATTAATCAGAAAAATTTTAAATATTTAAATAATCGAAATGTTTATTTATTTGAAAGTAATCATGATATTGAAATGCTTATGAATGGTCCTTATCCTAAATTTTTAAAACAAAGAGTTGTTGGAAGTAATGGTCACTTATCTAATAAAGATTCAAGTTTTTACTTAAGCAAGTTAGTTGGACCTAATACCAAAAAAATATTATTAATGCATTTAAGTGAAACTAATAATACTGAAGAAAAAGCTCTTAATACAATAAGAGAAACTTTTAAAGAGTATGAAATACCTTTTGATGATATTAAATGTGCAAAACAAAATGAACTAAGTGAAGTGATAAATATATGATAAAAGTTATTTGCTCTGGAAAATTAAAAGAACAATACTTAATTAAGTTAGTAGATGATTATTTAAATAGAATAAAAAAGTATCATAAAATAGAATTAATTGAGATTAAAGATGAAAATAATTTAGAAAAAGAGAAAGAGAATATTTTAAAATATATTGGTAAAAATGAATATATAATTACACTAGATATCAATGGTGAAATACTTGATAGTGTAAAATTTGCAGATATGATTGATAAAGCCTTTATAAATTATGGAACTATTACATTTATTGTTGGGTCGTCTTATGGATTATCTGATGATATTAAAAAAATAGCAAATAAAAGTATAAGTTTTTCAAGATTAACATTTCCTCATGGACTTTTTAGAGGAATGTTGCTTGAACAAATTTATCGTGGTTTTAAAATAAATAATAATGAAACATATCATAAATAAGGAGGATTACTATGATTGGAAATGATTGGGATAATGAACTTTCAACTGTTTTTAACGGAGAAGGTTTCAAAAAATTTTATCATATTATTGAACATGAATATGCCACTAAAACAATATTTCCACCTAAAAATTATATCTTTAATGCGTTAAAACTTACATCTTATAAAGATGTTAAAGTTGTAATAGTTGGCCAAGATCCATATCATGGTGTAAATGAAGCTCATGGTTTATCATTTTCTGTTCAAAAAGGAGTAAAAGTTCCACCTTCTTTAAAAAATATTTATAAAGAATTGTATGATGATCTAGGAGTTAAACCATGCGATAATGGGGATTTAACTAGATGGGCTAAGCAAGGCGTATTACTTTTAAATTCCGTATTAACTGTTGAAAAAGATAAACCTGCTAGTCATAAAAATTTAGGTTGGGAAAGACTTACTGACTATATAATAAAATTATTGGATAATAAAGAAGATCCTGTTGTATTTATTCTTTGGGGAAATTTTGCAAAGTCAAAATCCTCATTAATAACAAATCCTAAACATTTAGTAATAACTTCTCCTCATCCATCTCCTTTTTCTGCAAGATATGGTTTCTTTGGGAGTAAGCCTTTTTCAAAAACTAATGATTTTTTGATAAAAAATCATTTAAAACCAATAAATTGGTAGAAAGGATAAATTATGAATAGTGTGAATAAAAAAATTACAATAATAATAACAATTGCAGTAATACTAGTTTTAGGATTAATATTGTACGCGTCAACATTACTTGAAAAACAGCCTACAAATGATGTTAATGAAAAAACATATTTGATATATGTTACAGAAACTTTGTGAGATGATTCACAGACAAGTGATGGAGCGTTTAAATCTTACAAAATAAAAGCAAATGATTCAATTAAATTTAATGGTAAATTTGAAAAACTAAAATTTGATGTGGTAAGTGCAAACGATAAGTTTATAACTATCAAAACAAATGATGATATGAAGTTGATTGAAGAAGAAAAAACTACTGTTGATAATGTATTTAAAATAGCTACAAAATCTAAAATTAAACTGTCTACAAATACAACATCTAAAGGTGCTTATTACGTTATAGAAAGCAAATAATGATATTCTAATTATGAGAACAATGAATACTAGTTTAACTAGTATTTTTTCTTGCATTTTTAGTGAAATTTTAAATATTATTACACTTTTTCTTTTTAAATTGATATAATATGAAAGAGGTCATAATTATGAGCAAGAATAAAGAGATGTTAAATATATTTTTTAAAGTTTTAAAAAATAATAAAAAAGCTATAAATTTAGTAATGCCAAATCATTATGTAAAAAGTATTTATGATATTAATTATGATGAATTATTAAAAAAAAATATTACCAATATAATTTTTGATATAGATAATACTATTTTACCAGTTAATGATATTAATGTATCTGGTGAATTAATTGATTTTATAAATAAATTGAAAAACAAATTTAATATTTGTATTTTATCTAATAATAATGAAGCAAGAGTAAATCCAGTTAAAGAAAAACTAAAAGTTCAGGGCTTTGCTAATGCAAAAAAGCCAAGTAAATATGCTTATGATAAAGCACTAAATTTACTTAATTCATCAAGTGATAATACGGTAATGGTGGGAGATCAAATGTTATCAGATATAGTATTTGCTAATAAGTATAAACTATATTGTATACTGGTTGAACCAGTTAAAAATAAGTATGATATAAAAACTGGAACAAGTAGAGTTTTACAAAATATAATAATGAAAAAATTAAAAAATAAGATTGAAAGATATAAATATTTTTAGAAAGGATAAGATATGACATTTTCAGCACGTTTAAAAGATGAAATAGCAGCAATTAAAGTTAATACAATAGAAGCAAGAATTGAACTTTATGCTCTTTTGAGATTTGATGGCAAGTTTGATAAAAATAAAATATCTATAACATTAGAAAATGCAAGTATAGCAAGACGTATATATAAGCATATTAAAGAATTATTTAATATTAATATAAAAGTAATTGTGCGTAATCAAAAAAGATTTAGAATAAAACAAATATATATTTTAGAAATTAATGAAAAAGTTGAATTAATAAAAAAATCTTTAGATATTAAAAGCAATTATATTGAAACTAAAGAAGATATGATTTCTTTTCTAAGAGGAGCTTTTTTAGCAACAGGATCAATATCTGATCCTAGTACCAGTGGATATCATTTAGAATTTGTATTTCATAGAATAAATGATGCAAGAATTGTAGATGATATATTAAAAAGATTTAGATTTGATTCTAAAATATTAAAACGTAGTAATAGATATATGGTTTATATTAAAAGTGCTGAGGAAATAAGTGATGTAATAAAACTTTTAGGGGCAATTAATAGTTTATTTTACTTTGAAGATATAAGAATATACCGTGATCATAAAAATATGGTTAATCGTTTGAATAACTGTGAAATAGCTAACCAAGAGAAAAGTTTAACTACTGGTATGAGGCAAGTAGAGTATATAAATTACTTAAAAGATAATGATTTAATGTCTTTACTTGATGACAATGGTAAAATAGTTTGTGAATATCGTTTAAAATTTCCTGAATCATCATATTCTGAACTTGCTGAAATAATTTCTTTAGAAACTTCATATAAAATTGGTAAATCAGGAGTTAATCATAATTTTATAAAGGTCAAAAATTTGGTAAATAAACATAAAAATATGGCTAAATAATTTCATCTATTAAGCCATATTTTTTTGCTTCTTCCGCAGTCATAAAATTATCTCTATCTGTATCTTTATTTATCTTTTTAATACTTTGTCCTGTCTTTTGTGAAAGAATCTTATTTAATTTAGCTTTAAGTCTTGTAATTCTTTCACAGGCAATTTTGATTTCTGTCGCTTGTCCACTAGCTCCACCAAGAGGTTGATGAATCATAACTTCACTATTTAAAAGTGCATAACGTTTTCCTTTAGTTCCACATGCAAGTAAGAATGCAGCCATACTAGCAGCCATACCAATTACAATTGTTTTAACATCACTTTTTACATAATTCATTGTGTCATATATTGCCATTCCACTGGTGATACTTCCACCTGGAGAATTAATATAAATTGAAATATCTTCATTACTTAAAGAATCTAAATATAAAAGTTCACTGATAACAATGTTTGCATTGTTATCATTAATTTCACCAGTTATAAATATAATTCTATCTTTTAATAATCTGGAATATAAATCATATGCATACTCTTTATCATAACTTTTTTCTATAATAGTTGGTACTATATTCATTATTTATCACCTAATAATATATTAGTTATTTTTTTATTTTTTTATTCATTAATTAATCGACAAAATATATAAGTTTTTAATGTTACAATAAAAATGGTGATTAAAATGAAGGTCAAAGTAATTGATGAAAGTCATGAAAAAGATTTAGAAAGTAGTGTAAATGAATTTCTAAGTAGTACAAATTGTGATATAATAGATATCAAGTATCAAGTTGCTATTTCCTTATTTGGAGAAGAACAAATTTATTGTTTTTCAGCAATGATAATATATGTTAATAAAGAATGAGTGGTTAGATGAAAAAAAGTTCGTTTTTAGAAGGTACAATGATTGCAACATTATCAATCATTTTAGTTAAATTCTTAGGAATGCTTTATGTTATTCCTTTTTATGCAACTGTAGGTGTATTAGGTTCAGCACTTTATGCTTATGCTTATAATATTTACATAATTTTTTTGGATATATCATCAGCTGGACTTCCAACCGCAATTTCTAAAATAATTAATGAATATAATACTCTTGGTAAAATGGATGCTAAGATGCGTGCTTACAATATAGGTAAGAAGATAATAACTTTAGTATCTGTAGCAGTATTTATAGTTTTATTTGTTTTTGCTAAACCTATAGCAACCTTAATAATTGGAGATATCACGGGAGGAAATACTATTGAAGATGTAGCTTTTGTAATACGTTGTGTTTCATTTGCAATATTAGTAGTTCCATATATGTCAGTTACAAAAGGCTTTTTACAAGGACATAAAATTATAAATGTCTCATCTATTAGCCAAATAATTGAACAAGTCATAAGAATATCCATAATTTTAATTGGTAGCTATTTAGGCGTTAAAGTATTTCATTTAAGTATGAGAAATACCATAGGTATAGCAGTATTTAGTGCCTTTGTAGCTGGTCTTTGTGCAATTTCTTATATTTTTGTTGTAATGAGAAAACATAAAGAAGAATTAGGATTTACTAAGGAATACAAAAAAGATAATGTAACAAATAAAGAAATAATCAAAAAAATATTCGCTTATGCAATTCCCTTTATTATAATTGATATAGCAGTATCTATTTATAATTTTATAGATATGGTTTTAATTATGCACACTTTAAATTACTTAAATTTAGATGCAACCACTATTGAATTTTCAGCTACAGCTATTTCTACTTGGTCTGCTAAAATTGGAATGATTGTAAATTCTGTTGCAATGGGAATGAGTGTTAGTTTAATTCCTACTATAGTTAGTGCTTATACTTTAAAAAAATGGAATGAAGTTAATGATAAGTTAAATCAAGCATTACAATTGATTCTTATTTCCTCTGTACCAATGGTTGTTGGAATATCCCTACTTTCAAAACCAATTTGGTCAATATTTTATGGTCATAATATCAATGGAGCAATAATACTTTCATGGCATATATTTACATCTTTATTCTTTAATATTTATGTTGTAACATCATCAACACTTCAAAGTTTAAATAAATTTAAAGCTGTTTATTTAAGTACTTTATCTGGATTTTTAACTAATGCTTTATTAGATGTTCCATTAATGTTAATATTTAATACCTTAGGTTTAAGACCTTATTTAGGGGCAATACTTGCTACTTGTATAGGATATTTATTATCTGTATTTATTGCTTTAAAAATACTTAAGAAAAATAGTCATATTTCTTATAAATCAACTTATAAAGTACTATTTAAAATTTTATTATCTACAATAGTGATGATTGGTGCTGTTTTAATTGTAAAAAGTATTGTACCACTTAATCCAAATAGTAAATTAATGTGTATTTTATATATTTGTTTAGTAACAGTTGTAGGAGCATTTGCATATGCTTTTACAGGAGTAAAAACGGGCTTAATAAAAGATGTATTTAAAGAAGATTATTTAAATAAAATAAAGAAAAAACTTACTTTTAAAAAGTAAGCTAAACCATATACATATTAGTTGTATTTTCAAAGCTCTCGCTTGCAACACTAGAAGTAGTTTCTAGTTTAGTGATTCTGCTATCAAGACGATTAAGTTGACGTTCTATTTTAGAAAGTCTTGACTCTATATCAGAATAATCTGTGTTTGGTGTACTTTGCATAGAACCTCCTGGATAACCAGGCCCAGAATAAAATGATTGATTGTATTGACCACTTTGTACTGGCATCATATTAGGTTGCATCATATTATTTGGAATGTATCCTCCATAAGAATATGAAGCCTCATTAAAGAAAGAATTACGATCTTTTTTCATACTTACCATCTCCATAATAAATTATATGTAAAAAATAGAAAGTAGTGATAATAATGCGTTTAAGAAATGTTAAAAATGCACGTGAAATATTAGAAAATAGTAAATATTTTATAAAAGACTATAAAAATTATAAAGGAAATTTCAAAAAAATATTTAATAATGATAATGAAATAAGAATAGAAATAGGAATGGGTAAGGGAACATTTATAACAACATTAGCTAAAGAAAATCCTGATATAAATTTCATTGGAATTGAAAAGTATGAAAGTGTTCTTGTCAGAGGAATACAAAAAGCAAATGAAATGGATTTACCTAATTTAAGAATGATTTGTTGTGATGCCAAAGAACTTAATGAAGTTTTTGATCATGAAATAAATACTATATATTTAAATTTCTCTGATCCTTGGCCTAAAAAAAGACATAGTGATAGAAGACTTACTTCTCATATCTTTTTAAAAGTTTATGATGATATATTTAAAGATAAGAAAACCATTATTCAAAAAACTGATAATATTATTTTATTTGCTTATTCTATTTCATCTTTAAGTACATATGGTTATACTCTTAATAAAGTATCATTAGATCTTCACAATGAAGATATAAAAAATATAAAAACTGAATACGAAGATAAATTCTCTAGTCAAGGTTATAAAATAAATTATTTAGAAGCTACAAAAGATTAAAAAGCACTTGCATAATATAAAAAATTGTGCTTAAATATAGATAACAACACGTAAGTGTTTTTATTTTGGATTTTTGTTCGTAAGGGAGATAAGAGGTTTTATGGCAAAAAAAGAAGAAAAAATTAAGAAAGTAAAAAAAGCAAAAAAAACTAAAACAGAGACAAAGAAAAAAGGTTTTCTAGCTCAAGTAAAAGACGAAATGAAAAAAGTTAGTTGGCCAACATTTAAAGATGTAATGAAGTATTCAATAGCAACTTTAGTATTTTGCTTAATTGTTTGTGGATTCTTTCAATTACTTAACTTAGGATTATCATTTATAAAGGGGATGTTTGCATAATGGAAAACGAAAAATTATGGTATGTAGTAAATACATATAGTGGTCATGAAAGCAAAGTAAAAGAAAAACTAGAAGCTAAAGTTGAATCAATGGGAATGCAAGATAATATATTCCGTATAATTATTCCTGAAACTACTGAAGTTGAAGTAAAAGATGGAGTAAAAAAAGAGAAAACAAAAAAAATGTTTCCAGGATATATTCTTGTTGAAATGGTAATGAGTGATGAAGCTTGGTACGTTGTACGTAATACTCCAGGTGTAACTGGATTTATCGGATCAAGTGGAAAAGGAGCAAAACCTACACCATTATTACCACAAGAAATTGATCGTATTCTAGCTAATATGGGTATGAGTAGAATTAATATTGAATCTGAAATGAATGTTGGAGATATTGTTAATATTGTTGATGGGCCATTCAAAGGAATGTCAGGTAAAGTTGATTCTGTAGATCTTGAAAATAATAGATTAAATGTTTTAATTGATTTATTTGGTCAAGAAACTCCAGTTGAAGTTGAATTATACCAAGTTAATAAATAATAAGCATATATATAAATTATATATGTTTTTTTTATATTCTTTTTGATATAATATTTAAAGAATAGGGTGATAAAATGGAACAAGAAAAAATTAGTATGTTAGAAAAATATGGTGAAGATTTAACTGCTAAAGTTTATATAACTGACCCTGCTATTAGTAGAGATGAAGAAATAAAACAATGTATTTTAACTTTATTAACTCCCGAAAAAAGTGCTTTATTAGTTGGTAAACCAGGTATAGGTAAAACAGCAATAGTTGAAGGACTAGCTTATAGAATTCAAAGAAAAATGGTACCTAATGCCTTACTTGATTGGAAAATAATTAAACTAAATATTGCTAGTTTAAATGGTACAGTTAATTCAGAAGGGCAAACTGAAAATAGAGTAGATTTACTTTTAAAAGAATTAGCTACAAAAGATAAATTGATTTTATTTATTGATGAAACTCATGTATTAATTACAAGAGGTGCAGAAAATGGTTTAGACCTTGCTAATATGTTAAAAGCAGGACTTGATAGAGGTACAATTAAAATGATTGGTGCAACTACTACTGAAGAATATGAGCAATATATTTTAAGAGATAGAGCATTTTTAAGACGTTTTCAAAAAATAGATGTTTTAGAAGCTGATAAACCAACTGTAGTTAAGATATTAATGGGAACATTACCAAAGTTAGAAAAACAAATTGGTGTTAAAGTAAATTATACTGACTTTGTAAAAGAAAGATTTATGACTTTTATTGTTGAAATGACTGATGAATATAAAAGAGTTTATGAAGTGGCAGCAAGATATCCTGATATAGCACTTACTATACTTGCTAATGCTATGACTTATGCCTTATTTGACAATGAAACTGAAGTAAAAACGAAACATTTTTATAAAGCAATATGTAATGCCAGAAATATTTATGAAGATGCAAAGAAAAAAGAAATAGAAAGATTTAAAGTAGAGTTTGCAGATTTAATAAGAGAAGAAAACGTTGATTTAAATGACGTTGAATAGAAAGGGTAAATAATGGAAAAATTAAGAATAGTACAAATTGGTTGTGGAAAAATGAGTAAATATACAATGAGGTATGTTTATGAAAAAGGGGCAGAAATAGTTGGGGCTTTCGATATTAATGAAAAATTAATTGGAAAAGATATTTCAGAGATAATTGAATGTGATAATAAAAATATAAAAGTTGAAAATATAAATTTACTTGATGAAAGATTAAAAGAAATAAATCCTGATGCAGCTATTGTTACTACAATGAGTTTAATTAAAGATGTTCATGATGTTTTAAGAACATGCGTTAAAAATGGTATTAATACAATAACGACTTGTGAAGAAGCATTCTTTGCTTCAAATTCCAATCCTAAAATATTTAGAGAACTCGATGTACTTGCTAAAGCTAATAATTGTACAATAACAGGTTGTGGATATCAAGATATATTCTGGGGAAATCTTATTTCAGTAATAGCTGGATCTACTCATAAGATAACAAAGATAAAAGGTTCTTCATCATATAATGTAGAAGATTATGGAATAGCTTTAGCTAATGCTCATGGAGCAGGTTTGTCACTTGAAGAATTTGAGAAAAATATAGCTTCAATTGATAAAATAACTGAAGAAGAGAGAACTAAATTAATTGATGAAGGTAAATTCTTACCAAGTTATATGTGGAATGTAGCTGGATGGCTTGCTGATAAGTTAGGCCTTGAAATAACTAATATAAAACAAGAATGCATTCCAACTACTCATGAAACTGATTTACATTCTGATACATTAGGTATGGATATTAAAGCAGGTAATGTTACAGGTATGAGTGCTGTAGTTACTGCAGATACTAAAGAAGGTATTACAATAGAGGCAGAATGCATTGGTAAAGTTTATGATAAAGATGAATTTGATGTTAATAAGTGGTCAATTATTGGTGAAGCAACTACTTCTGTTACTATCGAAAGACTACAAACAGTAGAACTTACTTGCGCTGATATTGTTAATAGAATTCCAGATTTAATAAATGCTAAACCAGGTTTTGTAGAAACTAGTAAAATGCCAGAACCAAGATATCGTATTAAAGATTTAAATGAATATATAAAAACTGTTAATCAAATTGATTAACAGTTATTTTTTTTATTCTGTTGGAATAATAGTATTTTCTATTGTAATATCTTGTTTAGTATCGTTATTATTTTCATTAGTATTGTTTGAATTATCATCATTAGAATTTGTATTATTATTATTATTTGAATTATCTTCATTAGAAGTTGTATTATTATCTTGCGTAGTAGTTGTTGAATCATTATCTACTGATGGAGTATAAGTATTTCCACCTAACTCAACAGTAATACTTGAAATATTTTTTACTAAAACACCAGCATGAATACTTTGATTTGTTATAACACCACCAGTGCCAACTACATTGATATTAACACCATTACTTGATGCCCAACTTCTTGCATAAGCTTCACTACTTCTGGTAAAATCAGGTACTAGTTGTAATTTAGCTCCGGTAGTAATGCCTTTACCAGTTAAATTAGCTTCATAGTTTTCGCCATATTTATAACTAAATGTTTTTATAACTTCTTTTTCTTCAAGTCCTAAATTAACTTTCATTAATTTTTTAATAGCTTCTAAAGAGTCTGGGTAATAACCTAAAGCAGAAGTATACATATAAGCATTTTGTAAGTATACTGGTAGTGAATAATGCTCTAAATAAGTTTTATGAATTGTAACAAAATCGTTACCATTCAATGAACTATTTAACATATTTTTTAATATATCATAGAATGATAGTATTTGTTTAGTACTCATATTAGTTGCTATATTTTCACTTACAGCATCTAAAACTTTTTCAAAACTATCAAATGATTTAAGAGTTAATACTTTTTTTGAAATAGCTTCAACGATTTGTTGTTGATGACGGTTACGAGCTAAATCACTTTCTAAGAAACCATGTCTATTTCTTGCATAGGCAAGAGCTTGTTCACCATTTAAATGTTGCCATCCAGTATTCATACAAACTAAATTTGTTGTATCTCTAAGAGAATTACTCTCACATAATCTTCCATAACCATGTTGTGAAACATAATAATTATAGTCTGGTTGTTCAATATCTACATCAATTCCATCTAAAGCTTCAACTAAATCAATAAATCCTCTAAAATTAATTTTAGCATAATAATCAATTTTTACATCAGTAAGCTGTTCAAGGGTATTAATAACACAACTTGTTCCATAAGCTGCAGAAGAATTAATTTTATTATAAGCATTATGATTGCATGCAATTGGTACATAAGAATCTCTTGGAATACTAAACATAGTAGCTGTTAAAGTTTTAGGATTAAAAGTTATTAATATAAGAGTATCACCATTAAATGCAGCATTAGCATTAAGTCCTTCTTTTTGAGAGTCAACTCCCATTACCAAAACTGTAAATGGTTCAGTAAGCTTTTTATTACTAGAAGAAATTTTATCTTGGGTTTTCATTTCTTTACTGTATTCATAAATTACTTTTGTTTCCGTATCAATATTTTTATAAGCTTCTTCATTAGCAAATAATATTACATAATTACTAGAAACAAATATTCCATCAACTTCATTGTTATATAAAGCATTAAGCATAGCATAATAATCTTCATAATAAGTAATTTCATTTTTTAAATTTTCTTTTTTAATTAATTCTTTGGCTAAGACATTACCTTCAATATCGTTTTCATTTTTAATCATACCTAATTTACTATCTTTTTCAATATTCTTATCATTCATAGCAATTAAATAAGACGTATATGTTGTATAATCAGAAATAGTTAATTTTTCAATCTTATTATACATTTTATCAACAAAGAATGAAGATACTCCAAATATGCCAATAAAAATAAATGTAATTATAAGAGTTACTATAATAGTTTTATTTCTTTTTAATATTAAATTAATTAAATTCCACATGATAAATACTATTAACCAAATACTAAAAAATACTATTAAAATAATTCTTATTACAGTTTCAATTCCCTGTAGTGATAATAAACTTCTTATAAAGAAAGTAAAACCTACTGAATAAGAAATTACACATATTATATATAGTATAAGTAAAACTCTGTTACTTTTTTTTAATTTATTAAATAACACCTTCATGTCAACACATCCTATTATTATATTCGTTTAAAATTATATCATATTTATTATATAAATACACTTGATTTTTGTTTTACATTAGCTTGACGCAAAATGCTATATTACACGAAAAATAGTGTCGAATTGTGATATAATTTTCATAGATAATATAAGAAGGAGTGATTAGTATGAAAATAAATAAAAGTTTAAAATATTTTATTTTTCTATTATTATGCTCTTTTCCTATGTTTGTATACGCAAAAAGCTATTATGGGGTAATAACTGGAGCTGGTGTAAGAGTTAGAAAAGATCCAAGTTCAACAAATTATTACAAAATGGCTTCATCTGGTGAAATTTTTAATATGCCAGATGCAGAATTAGTTGCAGGAAATGCAGCTTGCCCAAATGGTTGGTATAAAGTAAATTATAATTCGAGTTCAATTGGGTATGTTTGTTCAAACTATATAAAAGTTTATGAAAAGGCTGAAAGCACTAATGACAATGGAACACCAACTAATGACTGTGAAAGAGAAATGCAACAAAAAGGTTTTCCATCTTCTTATTGGAGTGGATTATGCAATTTAAAAAGTGCTCATTCTAACTGGGATTTTATAGCAATGACTAAAGATAATGACGGAAATACTATTGATTGGAATATGTCAGTTAATGCTGAAAGTAGTTGTGGAAAAAATTATATTAGTACATCAAATGCTGCTTATAAAGATAGCAGTTGTACAAAAACTGGTGATTCAGGGTACTATCCTGTATCTACAAATGCAGTTAAGTATTTCTTAGACCCAAGAAATTTTTTAAACGAAGTAAACATATTTATGTTTGAGAGTCAAAATAGAAATGATGCTATTGATCCAGAAGCATATAAAACAGCTTCTTCTAAAATTTTTGGTAATAGTTATTTAGTTCAACAAATACCAAATTTGACTGAATATATAAAGAATGCTTCAAATGCTACTGGTGTTAGCCAAACAGCACTAGCATCAAGAATAAGACAAGAGTTAGGAAGTGCTAAATTAAGTTATACTTATCCTGTTGATAATTCTGCTTTATATTCAGTAGTAAGTGGAAATTATACTACAAGAACTGGATGGACTTATAATGGAGCATCTGTAGATAATTACTATAATTTTTATAATGTTGCTGCATATGATGGTAGTGATGTTACTAAAAAAGCTTTAATTTATGCTTTAGATCATCATTGGGGAGGCACTGGAAACCAAGATAATGATAGACAAACAGCAGTTACTGGTGGAGCCGAATTTTTAAATAATAAATATGTTGGTGCTGGACAAAATACAGCATATTATCAAAAATTTAATATCTTTCCTAGTGTGACTACATCTAGATATTTAAATCAATATATGACAAATATTCAAGCGCCAGTAAGTGAATCAACAATTTTATATAATGCTTATAAAGATGCTGGAATTCTAAATTCTTCATTTAAATTTTATATTCCTGTTTATCAAGGAATGAATGGTACACCAATTAGTGCTGATGAAGTAGAAAATAATAATAATCAAAATAATAATCAACAACAAACATCTTCTGTAGAAAATATTGTTAATAGTGCAGGATTTAGATATAGCAATGGATATATTTCTAAGATAAATGTTGGAACTAATGTTAACGATATTAAGAATGCTTTAACAAGTGTTGGTGGAAATGTTTCTATTACAGATGCATCTGGAAATGAAGTGAATGGTTCTATTGCTACAGGTTACAGAATAAATATTAATGGGTCAAATAGTGAAACATTAATTGCTATAGTTTACGGTGATGTTTCTGGTGATGGAAAAATTAATGCATTAGATCTATTAAAAGTTCAAAAACAAATACTTGGTACAGCAAATTTAAATGGTTCTTATAAAGAAGCTGCTGATGTTAGTCATGACGGAAAAATTAATGCACTAGATTTATTAAAAGTTCAAAAAAATATTTTAAATACAGGGAATATTGAACAATAGAAAAGAGGAAGTTTATGAAAAAAGTAAAAAATTTAATTATTAGTATTCTAGTCTCATTTATTATATTACCAATTACTGTAAATGCAACATCTGCCTCAATAAATGTTAATACTAGTGGAACAGCAGTTGTTGGAAATACTATAACAGCAACAGTTACAGTATCTTCTGGTACTCCAATGGGATCTTGGCAATTTCTAGTTAATTATGATAATAGTAGATTAAAATTAATTAGTGGTCAAACATCTGTTGCAGATTATACATCAAGTGCATCTGGAGTAAAATCAAAAAGTTATACATTAAAATTTCAAGCTTTAAAAAATGGTAATGCCTCTATAAATATTGGAAGTTACTTAGTATATGCTATCGATGAATCAGCTATGTCTGTTTCAACTGGTAATAGAAGTGTTAAAATCATGAATCAAGCAGAACTTGAAGCAACATATTCAAAAGATAACAATTTAAAGAGTTTAGCAATTGATGGTTATAATTTAACTCCTGAATTTAATAAAGATACTTTAGAATATAGTGTAACTGTTCCATCTACTGTTGACAAAGTAAATATAAATGCTGTAAAAAATGACAATAGAGCTACTATAGAAGGAGATGGTGAAAAAGAAGTTGTTGAAGGATCTAATCCTTTTGAAATTGTAGTAACAGCACAAAATGGCGCTTCTAAAACTTATAAAATAAATGTTATAGTTGAAGATATTAACCCTATCGTAGTAAAAATAAATAATAAAGAATTTAGTGTTGTTAAAAGAAGTGATAAACTAGAAAAACCTACTGGTTTTGATGAAACAACAGTTAAAATTGGTGATATAGAAGTTCCAGCATTTAAAAGTGATATTTTAAAAATAACTTTAGTAGGAATTAAAGATAGTGATGGTAATATATCTCTTGCAATTTATAATAATGGAAAATATGAATTATATAATGAAATAAATTCAAATCAAATAACAATTTATTTATTAGATTTACCTAAGAACTCAAATGGTTTTATAACTAAAACCATTAAGATTAATGATAAAGAAGTCAAAGTATATAAATATAAAGATAATTCTAAATATTCTTTAGTTTATGGTAAAAATGTTGAAACTGGACAAGAAAGCTATTATATGTATGATGAAGTGGAAAAGACTTTTCAAAGATATAATGATGAACAAATAAAAGATTTGGAAAATCAAATTAAAAATTATTTATATGTTATTTATGCTTTTAGTGGTTGTTTAATCTTAATTTTTATTAGTTTTATAATTACAAAATGTGCTAAGAAAAAGGCTAGAAAAAAACTTAAACAAAAAGAGTTAAATAATGATTCTAAAAATGAAGAAATTATTAAAGAAATAATGGAAGATAAAAAGAAGAAAAAATAATTCTTCTTTTTTTTTAGGACATAATAGTTTATAATGATTATATAAATAAAAGTTGGTGATTAAATGAATTATGAAGTAAATGGATATAATATCTTTGTTATAGTGTTAGTAACATTTGTATCAAGTATTATATTAGTTCCAATAATGAGAAAGGTAGCAATTCATGTTAATGCATTAGATGAACCAAATGCTAGAAGATTAAATAAAATTGCTATGCCAACCCTTGGTGGCCTTGCAATATTTTTCTCATTTATGTTAGGTTATATGTTATATGCCAATCAATCTTTACAAATGTTATCTATTTTAATGGGAAGTTTTTTACTTGTTATTTTTGGAATGGTTGATTGCATTAATCCTGTTAAAGCTAAATATAGATTTTTAGTCCAAGTGGTAGCAGCAGCTATTATAGTATTCTATGGAAACATTGTATTAAATGAAATAACTATCTTTGGTAAATACTTTTTCTTTCCACAGCCTTGGAATTATATTTTAACTATTTTATTTATTGTTACAATAACTAATGCTATTAATTTTACAGATGGTATGGATGGACTAGCATCTGGAATTAGTTCAATATATTTTTTAACTATTGCAATTATTTCTTTTATATTAAAAAGATCAGATGGTCTTGATGTAATATTATCTTTAATTATGTTAGGATCAACCCTAGGATTCTTAGTTTATAACTTTCCTCCAGCAATTATTTATCTTGGAGATACAGGAAGTCAATTCTTAGGATTTATTATAGCAGTTATAGCTCTTTTAGGATTTAAAACTGCTACATTTACTTCATTAATAATACCTGTTTTAATACTTGCAATACCATTACTTGATGTAGTATTTGCAATTATTAGAAGAACACTTAAAAAAGAAAATCCAACTAAACCTGATAAAAGTCATTTTCACCATCAATTATTAAAAATGAAATTTTCAACTAAAACATCTTTATTAATTATTTATTTTATTGAAATCCTATTTGCTGCAGTAAGTATTTTATATGCTCTAGGTGACACAACTTATGCAGTAATTATATATATAGGACTTATGATAGTATTCATTTTTATAGTAATGACTACTGATATATTATTTCCTAAAAAGTAGGTGATTTATTTGAAAAAAATTGCTATATTTCAAACAGATTTGTCCGTTGGAGGTATTCAAAAATCTTTAGTTAATTTACTAAATAATATAGATTATAGTAAGTATAAAATAGATTTATATTTAACCGGAGAAGAAAATTATTATAATAATCTAAATAAAAATGTTAAAGTAATATATTTAAAAAAATTACCATACTTTACAAGATTTATTAAATTTAATATTTTAAAAAAATTTTATAAAAATAAAATAACTGGCAGCTATGATGTAGCTATTGATTTTAACTCTTATAGCATGGATACAGCATTAGCTTGCAGTAGCATTAAATCTAATAAAAAAGTTATATGGGTTCATAATGATATAGAAATTAAACTGAAATATGAAAAAAAATATAGGGTTTTATATCATTTTTTTAAAGAAAAATATAAATACTTTGATATTTTTGTTGGAGTATCAAAAGGAGCTATTAATTCTTTTAAAAAATTAAATGATTTTAAGAATAAAGAATATTTAGTTATACCTAATTTTATTGATGCAAATGAGATAATTTTAAAAAGTAAAGAGTCATGTAATACTACTGTTGATAAAAATAAAATTAACATTGTATCAACAGGTAGAATTTGTTATCAAAAAGGTTTTGATATACTTATCAACTATATTTCTAAGTTATCAACAGTTAGAAATGATTTTCATTTATATATAATTGGTGATGGAGATAAACTAGATAATTATAAACAACTTGTCAACAGTTTAAATTTAAATAATTATATAACTTTTTTAGGTAGTTTAAAAAATCCGTATAATGTAATGAATTTAATGGACGTATTTATATTAACTAGTAGATTTGAAGGACAAGGAATGGTATTTTTAGAAGCTAAATGCTTAGGTCTTGATATAATTATGCCAAGACATTTAGAAAAATATGTTGATATTAAAGGTACAACTGATATTTTAAAAAGTTTAAAAGAAATAAAGAAAAATAATAATAAAAAAATAGATATGTTAGAAGATTATAATAATGATATAATAAATAAAATAGATGATTTATTAAATAGGTGATTACATGAAAAAAGTGTTATTTATATCTAGTACTGGAGGACATTTTGAGGAATTAATGAAACTTGAACCTCTTATGAAAAAATATGATAGTTATATTGCAACTGAAAAAATAAAATCAAATTTATATCTAAAAGAAAAATATAAAAATAAGATGTTTTATTTGATTTATGGAACTAAAGATCATATATTAACTTATCCATTTAAATTATTAGCTAATTGTTTTATATCTTTGTATATATTTTTTAAAGTAAAACCCGATGTTGTAATAACAACTGGTGCTCATACAGCAGGACCTATGTGCTGTATAGCTAAAATATTTAGAAAGAAAATAATATTTATTGAAACTATGGCTAATATAAGTAAGAAAACAATAACTGGAAGACTAGTGTATTTATTTGCTGATCTTTTTATTGTTCAATGGGAAAGTATGCTTAAATTGTATCCCAAAGCTGTATATAAGGGGTTGATTTATTAATGATTTTAGTAACACTTGGTACACAAGATAAAAGCTTTGAAAGACTTTTAAAGCAAATAGATAAAGAAATAAAAAATCATACTATTAAAGATAAAGTTATTGTTCAAGCAGGGTATACAAAATATCCTTCTAAAAACATGGAAATATTCGATTATAAACCAAAAGAAGAATTGAATGAACTTGTAAAAAAGTGTGATTTAATGATAACACATGCCGGTGTTGGATCTATATTAAATGGAATTATAAATAATAAAAAAGTAATAGCAGTTCCAAGACTTAAAGAATATAAAGAACATAATAATAATCATCAAATAGAAATAGCTAAAGAATTCTCTAAAGAAGGATATATAATATATTGTGATAATTTAAATAAATTGGGTGAATATATAAAACAAGTTAATGATTTTAATCCTAAAAAATTAAAACATAATAATAAGATAGTTAAAACTATTGAAGATTTTATAGATCATATTTAAGGAGTAAGTAATGAAGAAAAATAAATTAATAATAGAGGGACATGATAAGAATCCACTGGTTAAATTTTGGAATTGGGGTTGGAACATTTATTATAAGAATCCTGAAATTTGGAATTATTTAATAGTTGGTGTTTTAACGACAGTTGTTAGTTTAGCTATAAAATGGGGATTATTATTTACCATTTTAGATGCTAAAAATGGCTTTCAAGTTCAAGTAGCAGTAATTGTTTCGTGGATTGGTGCTGTAATATTTGCATACATTACTAATAGAATATTTGTTTTTAAATCTAAATCAAAAAATTATTTAAAAGAAATAAGTAGCTTTGTTTTAGGAAGAGTAGCCACTCTTTTAATGGAAATGTTTATAATGTGGTTCTTTGTAACATTATTAAAATTAAATTCAGATACTTGGGTATTAGTATTTACTTTGGTATGTCAAGTATTAGTAACAATATTTAATTATATACTTTCAAAATTATTTGTATTTAAAAAAGAAAAGTAATGAATATTTTTCTTTTTTTGTATATTTACTTGCATTTTACTTAAATATTTGATATCCTAATTACGTTACATGGCGGACTTGGTGAAGTGGTTAACACACTAGATTGTGGCTCTAGCACGCATGGGTTCGATTCCCATAGTCCGCCCCAGAAGGAGAAATCGTCGCACCACTTGTGTGACTTAATGATAAATCAACTGAAAAGTTGATTTTTTTGTTGTAAGTCATTGAAAAGAAAGGTGTGATGTGTTATGATAAAAATCGTTAAGAAAAAAATCAATATGAGTGAAGAACTCAAATCTAAAATCGAATGGGCTTGCCTATTTAGTAAGCAGAAATACAAAATAATAGAAGGTTGCTTACGAATTGTGGAACATACTAATTTAGCATATGTAGAACCACATAAGGTCATAGTGAATAATCGGTTGTATTTATTTTTTAATGACCAAGATTATTTCTATATTGGAAATTTAAAAGAAAAGATTCCAATAAATCAGTTACGCGTTTACTTCGCAAGGCATTAAGATTTTAGAGATTTAAAAAATCCTTGTATTGATTGTTTTTATTATGTTTTAGTCAATACAAAAATCAAGATGTCATACGAAGTGACATCTTTTTAGATGCCTTTCATTAAAAGAAGGAGGAATTGATTATGGAAAATGAAAGGAAAATCGCAGGAATATATATTCGCGTATCCACTGATGATCAAGCACGAGAAGGATTTAGTTTAGGAGAACAAGAAGAAAAATTATTACAATTATGTTCTCTAAAAGATTATGAGGTATATAAAGTATACAAAGATGCAGGTATATCTGCAAAAGATATGGAACACAGACCATCATTTCAAGAAATGTTAGAAGATATGAAAAAAGGTAAGATTAACTATATTGTTGCTTATAAACTGGATAGAGTAACACGTTCAGTTAGAGATTTAGAAGAACTTATAACAATGCTTGAAAAATATAACACATATTTAGTATGTGATAGAGATGATGTTAATACATCAACAGCAAATGGAAGATTTTTTGTAAGAATGTTAACAGTTTTATCACAACTAGAAATAGAAATAACAAGTGAAAGAACAAAATTCGGACTTGTAGGAGCAATCAAATCAGGTCATGTTCCAGGTATTAAACCATTTGGATATATGAATTCAGAAGATAAAAGAATGATTATAGACCCAGTAGCAGCACCAGTAGTAAAAAGGGTATTTGAAATGTATTTAGAAGGAAAAAGTTTTCAAACAATTTGTAATACATTTGTAGAAGAAAATGTATATCCAGGTAAACCATGGTATGATTCAACAATACAAAGTATTATTGATAACAAAATTTATATGGGCGATTATGAACAATATAAAACTATAGGTAAAAAGGAGAAAAAAGAACCTGTTTTATATAAAGATGTAGTAGAACCTATTGTATCAAGAGCAGTGTGGCATGAATGTCAAAGACAAAAAGAAATAAATCAGAGAAATTATACAAGAGATAGAGTTTATATATTTTTTCAGAAGATAGTTTGTCCAAAATGTGGCCGTATTATGAAATGTAAAGGTTCTGGTGGTAAGAAAAGAAAGTATATGTATTATAATTGTGAACATTGTCATTTAAACTATCGCGAAGATAGAGTTGAAGAAAGTTTAAAATCATTTATATATGATTTATTAGAATATGATATGGCTGTTAAGAAATATTTTTTACCACTACTAGCAGATAAGAAAAATAATAACATTGATAGAATTAATAAAGAAATTAAACAATTAGAAAATCAAAGAGATAGAATTAAAAAAGCATATATTAGTGGTATTGTGGAGATTGATGATTTTAAAGAAGATTATAAAATTATAGAAGATAAATTAGCAATCTTAGAACAGCAAAAATTAGAAGCAATAGATTTAAATAAGTTCACATTTTCACCACACCAATTAATGGCAGAAAGGGATATTGAAAGAGAAAAAATGATAAGATTAGATACTCTAATGCCAACAATAAAAGCGGAATGGGAAGGTAAAACAAAAGAAGAAAAACAGGAATTTGTATCAAAATTTATTGAGTCAGTTGTTTTAGTTAAAGGAAAAAACGATAAATTATTAATTGAAAATGTTAAATTCAGAAGTTGTTTTGTTGACCAATTAACAAAATTTTATCAAGCGGGAATATTTGATATTGCAGTACCAGTTGATATTAATGGAAAAGAAGAATTAGTTAGAGGTTCAGTAAATATAAATGAAGACCAATTAAATGAATATTTAGATAAAATGAATGAATATTATGAAACAAAATTTTATGAATTATATGAAGATGTGGATGACAAAACTAATGAAATTATTTATGAATTTGAAAAGAATAAGAATGAAAAAGTAGTTAGATTTATTGCAATAGAAAATAAAAAAGACTTTCCATTATTAAAAGAAAATGTGGAAGAAAAATATGGAATAATAACTTATAAACCAAGAAAAAAAGAAGGAGATGAATAAAGTTATGAAAATAAATTATACAAAACAAGGTGATTATTTAATACCAAATTTAAGAGTTGAAGAAGTAGAATATGAAAGTATTGGAAGATATGGAATATTAAAATTAAATTATTTAAAAGAACATAATAAAGTACTATATAAAGAATTATTAATAAAAAATGTGTTAACAAATTATCTTATTTCGGTTGATAATGAATGTAAAAATAAGTTTAATGTTTTAATGAAAAATTATAAAAATAATGATAAAAAACTATCTGAAAATAATAAAAAGTTAAATCAATTAGAATGGGTAAAATTAATGAATAATTATAAAATCTTAGCAGATGAAATCATAATTAAAGAGAATATTTATGATAATAAATGATACAGATATAACAGAAAAAGACTTTATAAATATTATTAAACCATTCGAAAATAATTTTAAAAAATATATGATAAATTATATTTTACCAGATGTAATTTCATTTTATATAGCTGATAGTTTTTATAAAAATTGTTTATGTGATTCACCATTTTATAATCATATAAATTCGTGTTTAGATATATTTAATGGATATAAAATTAATATAAAAGTTTTAATTCCAAATATTAAAAAAATACTAAGAATTAAATATAATTTAAGGGTAATTAGTGATAATCCTTTAAGACTAGGAAAAGTATTTGATGTCTTAGCAAGCAACGGGGATATACTCCCAACAGATAAAATTAAGGAAAATGTATAAATGGCTACAACATCAATATGGAAAATTAAAACTAGATTAGATAATTCTATAAAATATATCATAAATCCAGAGAAAACATTAAACAAAGAATTAGCAAAAGAACATTATAATTTTTTAGAAAAACCGCCTAAAGCAGATTATGATTTTATAAATGAAAAAGTAGAATTTGTATCAGCACTTAATTGTAGTGAAACAGATTCATATAAAGATATGATGTCTACTAAAAAAATGTATAATAAGAAAGATGGAATAATAGGATTTCATTCTTATCAGTCTTTTAAAGAAGGTGAAGTAACCCCAGATATTGCACATGAAATAGGAGTTAAACTTGCTCAAGAAATGTGGAGTGATTTTGAAGTTGTTGTTGCTACTCATCAAAATACAAATCACATTCACAACCATTTTATAATTAACTCTGTTTCATTTAAAACAGGCATGAAATATAACAACAATAAATCTAACTATGCCAAGTTAAGAAATATATCAGATTCATTGTGTATGGAATATGGATTAAGTACATTAAGTGAAGAAGATAAATATAAGAAATGTTTTGATAAAAATATTTTAAATGATGACTATTATAAAATATTAAAAGAAGATGTAGATAGTACTATAAGTGAATCATTAACAATACAACAATTCTTAAATAGATTAAAATTACAAGGATATAACTGTTATATGAGATATGATAAAATAACTGTTTATAAAGATAACTATGATAAAGTTAGAATAGAAAAGGTATTTGGAAAAAATTATTCAAAAGAAAATATATTAAATAGATTATTTAAGTCTAAATATAAAAAATATGATCCATTAACTAATAATCAAATATTTAATAACTATTTAAAAACAAATAAAGGTCATAAAGGAATATACGGATTATATTTATACTATTGTTATTTATTAAAAGTATTTCCAACAGAACAGCCTAAACAATATCTGCCTTATTCAATTAGAAAAGATATTAAAAAGTTAGATATTATATCAGAAGAAACAAAATTTCTAGAAAATAATAAAATAGAAACAATTGAAGAATTATTATTAATTAAAGAGAATAATGATTTAAAACTAGATGAGTTAGTAGGAAATCGTGAGTATATGTGGATAAAATATCATAGAGCAAAAAAAGAAGAAATAAAAGTCCAAATATACAATGATATAACAAAACTAACAGATGAGATAAAAGAAAGAAGAAAAATTAAAAAATATTGTGAAGATATAGAAAAACGTTCTTACTCTATAGTAGAAAATATAAAAGAGATAGATAAACAAAAACAAATAGATTATGAAAAGGGTATTGTGAGATAACAATGTCCTTTTTTGATGGTAAAATTTAATAGTCAAAAATTTGACAATTTGTGTAGTTTATGTTAGAATAAGCCACAACTTAAGGGGAAATAAGGCAAAAATGAATATTAGGGGGAATAATATGGAAAAAGAACAATTACAAAATTTAAAAAGAGTTATTTCAAATTTATCAGATGTTGAAGCTAAAAAAGTAGTAGAATTGTTCGAAGATGGTCAAAAAACAGGATATGCAACTATTGATAAACCATGGGATGAATTTTATAAAAATATTGACAAAAATAGTTTATTTTTAAATACTACGCCATATCAAGGTTTAGTATTAAACAATATGAATTATCCAAATGAGGTCGCTTTAGAATACTTTGGTGCTAAAATAACATTTGGAGAACTAATAAAAAATATTGATAGAGTAGCAAAATCATTAGAAGAATATGGTATAAAAAAAGGAGATTTTGTCACTATATGTTCTACAACAAATCCGGAAGTTGTTTATGCATTCTATGCTGTTAGTAAATTAGGTGCTGTTGCAAATGTCATATCACCATTTTATGAACCAGAAGATTTTATTAATAGAATTAACGAGTGCGAAAGTAATGTAATTATAATGGTAGATAAATTTATGCCAAAATTTAAAGATGTTTTAAATAAAAACAAAAAAGCTAATGTTGTTGTTTTACCAATGATGAATTCAACATTATTAAAATATATTTCAAAAGGATATAAAATTGATGGAACTAGTAATGAAGTTTTATGGAAACAATTTGTTAAAGATGGTAATTTAAGAGAAGAAAGCGTACTTGATCCTTATGAAATAAATAAACCACAAGCAATGGTATATTCTAGTGGTACAACTGGAGCTTCAAAAGGAATTTTACTTTCAGTTGATAGTTTCCAAAAATTAATAAATGCATATGGAAATTCAGGTTTTGATACTTCAAGGTTACAAAAAGTTTATCAAAATATTCCACCATGGCATTCAACTGGATTAAGTTTAGGTATTAATTTTCCGTTATCGTATGGGGTAAAAGTTTGTACAGATCCTAGATTTGATCATGATATATTTATAAAAAATGTTTTAAAATTTAAACCAGAATATATTTTGACTAATACATCAATGTATCAAGGCTTTACATTCGAAAAAAGCTTAAAAAGATTAAAAGGAAAATCATTAGATTTCTTAAAATATCCAGTTGAAGGTGGAGAACCACTAACAGAAAGAGATATACAAAATATCGAAGAAGTATTTAGAAGTCATGGTTCAACAGCAAGATTATTAAACGGATATGGTGAATGTGAATGTGGAGCGACTATTACAACAGATATAACAGGACATAAATTCTCAAATGATGCATCAGGTATTCCATTACCTAATATAACAACGGTTGGAATATTTGATGATGAATTTAATGAATTAAAATATGGTGAACGTGGTAATGTAGTTGCAAGAACTGAAATAGGTATGCTTGAATATTTTAAAAATCCAGAAGCTACTGAAAATTTCTTTTATGTAGATAAAAACGGGACAAGTTGGAGTCAAACAGGAGATATTGGATATATTAATGAAGATGGTAGTCTTGTTGTACTTGGAAGAAAAAGCGATTATTCAGTTATAGATGATACTAAAATATATAACTTTGACATCGAAAGAGCAATATTAAAAACTGGAACTGTTAAATTATGTGAAATACAGACTCATCCAGAAAATGAAAATGAGTTAGTTGCTCATATTGTATGGGAAAATGAGATATCTTCTCAATTAAAACAAAATCCAGAACTATTGGAAGAATTATTAAAGCAAATTCAAAATCAAGTAATTGCAGAAATGGGAATAGAAGAAGCAATTCCATATAATTTCTGTATCAGAGATAGTTTTCCAAGTGCTCATTCAGGTAAAAGAGATATTAAATTTATTAAATCAGATATTGAAGGATTAATAAAAATGAATAATAATCCTAAAAAACTAACAAGATAAGAAAAAACTCGAAAAATATGTTATAATGAATAATAGGTGATGGATATGAATTTTTCTTTGTTATTCTATACATATGTTTTGAGTTTTTTTTACATTGTTTTTTTATGGATATTATATTTTTCTAAAAATAGACTAGATAATAATGAAAATAAGATTTATAAAATTTTATTAATAACAAACTTATTTGGTATTTTAATTCAAGTTGCTTGTGAATTATTTTCTATTAATGAAATACCAGTTATTACATGCTTTGTTACAAAATTATTGCTAATATATTTTGTTTCTTGGTTAATAATATTTTTTCGATATGTTATGGAAATTGCTAATATAAAAAATAAGACAATAAAAATATTAAATTTTGTAATTTTTATAATTTCATGCATATTGATTTTCATACTTCCATATAAAGGTAATTATAATGTACAAGAAGCTTTATATTACACATCTGGATTAGATACAAAATACACATACTTTATATCTATTTTATACGTCACAATAATTTCTATAATTACATTATTTAAACATAAAACACTATCAAATAAAAAAGCATTACCTATATATGTTCTTATTATATTTTTTATTTTATCTGGATTAATACAATATTTTCTCCCTCATATTACTATTTTAGTTCAAGCTCAAACTTATATATGTTTGATAATGTACTTTACTATAGAAAATCCAGATTTAAAAATGCTAACACAAATGACTCTAGCAAAAGATCAAGCAGAAAAAGCTAATAGAGCAAAAAGTGATTTCTTATCTAGTATGTCTCATGAAATAAGAACACCATTAAATGCAATTGTAGGATTATCAGAAGATAATTTAACCTATGAAGATAAATTACCAGTAGAAGTAATAGAAAATTCTAAGGATATACAAAATGCTAGTCAAACACTTTTAGAAATAGTAGGAAATATCTTAGATATTAATAAAATAGAATCCAACAAAATGGAAATTGTTGAAAATCCATATATATTTAGAGAAGAAATTACAAAATTAGTAAAAGTAACCTCAACTAGAATCGGAGAAAAACAAATAGATTTAAAATTAAGAATAGCCGAAGATATTCCTTATGAATTAATAGGGGATAAAGTTCATGTAAAAGAGATAATAAACAATTTATTAACAAATGCCATTAAATATACAGAACACGGAGAAATTTTAGTTGATATAAAATGTATAAATAATAAAGATATTTCAGAATTAATTATTACTGTTAAAGATACAGGTAGAGGTATAAAGGCAGAATTAATAAATAAGTTGTTTAATAAATTTGAAAGACTAGATGTCGAAAAAAATACAACAACAGAAGGCACTGGACTAGGTCTTGCTATAACAAAAAGTTTAATAGACATGATGAATGGTAAGATTAATGTACAATCACAATTTGGTAAAGGTTCAATGTTTGTTGTTCATTTACCACAAAAAATAGGAAAATTAACAAAACCATTACCAGATAATGAAATTATTAAAAATAAAGAAATATTAGCTAATATAAATGGTGATTATGATCATACAATTATTATAAATAAATCAGTTAATAATGTACAAAATGATGTGCAACTAAAAGAAACAGAAACAAAGCAAGAAAAACTTCCTTCAAACTATGGAAATAAAAAAATATTAATAGTAGATGATAATAAATTGAATATCAAAGTTGCTACTAGAGCATTAAAAGATTTTAATTTTGAAATTGAAGAATGTTATGATGGGTTAGAATGTTTAGATAAAATAAAATCAGGGAATACATATGATTTGATTTTAATGGATATAATGATGCCAAATATGGATGGAGAGCAAACAATAAAAGAATTAAAATCTATACCTAGTTTCAATATACCTGTAATTGTATTAACAGCTGATGCAGTTGCGGGAGCTAAAGAAAAATATATAAGTGAAGGATTTATTGATTACATTGCAAAACCATTTAATAGAGACCAAATAAAAGAAAAACTAGATATTGTTTTTTTAGGTAGCGAAGCCACTTCTAATAAAATTGATAGTGATTCACCAGAAGAACTATTTGATATGAATATTCCCTTAAATAATATGAACTTTGGCAATAAAGAAACATCAAAAGAAGTAGAAGATAAATGGAAAGATGTTCCTATGTATGTTATTACAGATAACAAAAATGAATAAACTTCTAATAAAGTTTCAAAGGAGTTAATGATATGGATAATTTTAATTTGAATTTATTTAAATACTTTTATTACGTTGTAATATATAATGGTGTTACAAATGCTTCGAAAAACTTAAAAGTTGCTCAACCATCTTTAAGTTTAAGCATTAAGAAACTTGAATCTGACCTTAATAAAGTGTTAATAAATCGTAGTAGTAAACAATTTCAATTAACTGATGATGGTTATAAATTATTTGAAACATTGAAACCTGCATTTGAAAGTATAGAAAGAAATATTGTGTTTTCAAATGATAACAAAAAATATTTGGAATTAAATATTGGAATTAGATACAGCTATGCAGATTCTATTTTGTCAGAATTTATAAAAAGATTTCAATATGAGTATCCTAAAGTAAAACTTAATATTGATTTATATTCAAAATTGAATTTTGATAAAATAAATAATAAAGAATATGATATTATAATTGATGATGATGATTATATTAAACAAGCAGAAAATGTAGCTGTTGAGAGTTTATGTGAAATCGAAAATTATTTTATATGTGGAAATGAGCTTATTGAAGAATATCGCAATGTAAAATCAATTCAAGAGTTAGATGTTGTGCCTTTTATATCTTATAGACCGTCATTAAAGTCAGGAAAATTTAAGCAATTTTGTTATCAAAATGATGTAGGTTTTTTGGAAACTATAAATATAAATGAGTCTGAGTTGTATTTTAAACTAATAAGAGATAATTTAGGAATAGGTTTTTCAAATAAATTGTTATTAAAAAAATATTTAAATGATAAAACGCTATATAAATTAAATGTTGAAGAAAAATTATTTAATGATAAAATTTCCATCGCGTATACTAAAAATGAACAAATCGTTATTAATTTTATTAAATTATTAAAAAAATATATTGCTGAGGAGTTGGAATAATGAAATATTGGGATTTATATAATGATAATTTAGTTAAAACAGAAAAAACAATTTCCGAAATAGAAAAAATACCAGAAGGATATTACCATATGGCTTTAGAAATTTGGATTATAAATTCAAATAATCAACTTGCATTATTTAAAAATACAATTGACTATTCAAGGCGTTATCCTGGTAGTTGGGGTTGTCTTGGAGATAATCTTTATACTAATGAAAATGTTAGTGATGCTATTAAAAGAATTTTGAGTGAAAAAATTGGCATAATCAATATAATAAACAATGATAATTTGTTGATTTTTGAACCAATTAAGAGAGCCCCATATCAATATGCATATATTACTTGTATTATATTTTCAGACTTGGATAAAAATGTAATTGAGTTTAAAGATCAAAGTTATAGTTCGGTTAAATACGCCAACAAAAAAGAGTTAATTAATATGTGTAATAATGGTGAGATTGCATATTACTTAATTGATAGAATTAATAATAAAATTTTAGATTATGTTAAATAAAAAAATTATTGACATAGTCTTTTTTTATGAAATTTTCGGTAATTAAACTATAAATTGTTAATTTATAATATTACAAAAACTTATATTACATATTAAAAAAATGTATTTTTAATTTATTAATAATAGATATATAATAATGGCGTTGAGGTGATTATGTGTGCAAAATAATCTAAGTGCAATTGAAATGTTTCTTGAAAAGGAACCGCTATTAAGAAATAAAGTTAGAGGTTTACCAAATTTAGGAATTAGAGCTGATGGTAAACAATTTTCTCCAGAAGTAAAAAAAATATATGATGCATTTTCAATTTATGGAAATGATTTATATCAATTAGAAAATGATAAAATCAAAAATATGGACACTCGTTCATTAGGCGGAGGAAGTCCTATGAAAACTCCAATTTTTCCTTTATGCAAAGAAAGAATGTTAGATACAATTATTTCTGATGATATGTCTGAATATCCACTGGCAGCAGGTGATGAGTATTCAAGGGAGGAAATTGTTGGATATTTAGAAAAAGAGGGATTTAAAAATCCAAGAGGATTGAATAAAGATAATATAATTTTTACCGTTTCAACAACACAAGCATTTAATATTGTAATGAAGGTTATTGCTAGACCATATGATGTTATTTTAATGACAGGTCCTAATTATGGATTGTTCACATTTACTCCAGAACGTAGTGTTGGTGCAACAGTAGAAATATTACCATTATCAGAAGAAGATGATTGGTATGTTAATCCTCAAAAATTATCACAAAGAATAGATCAAATAAATGAAGAATTGAGAATAAAATATGATTCAATATTGGATTATACACCAAGAGTAGTTGCATTTCTAAATGAAAATCCGCATAATCCATTGGGAAAAGTTATGAATAATAGTAATAAAAATTTATTGTATCAAATAGGAGAAGTTTGTTTAGAAAAAGGGGTATTTGTAATAGACGATATTATTTATAGGGATTTAACATATGATAGAGAAAATTTATCATTACCTATGGCATCAAATGAAAGATATTTTGATAATACAATTACTATGACAGGATTATCTAAAAGTTTTGGATTGGCATCATTAAGATCTGGTATGGTTGTTGCCAATGAAGCTATTATTAGGGGAATTAGAAATTATATATTTCAAACAATGGATTCTTCTCCATTATTACAAGGTAAAGCTTTAGCTGGAGCATTTAATTCAACAGAACTAAGATATAAAAAATACAATGAATATTTTGACCCAATTATATCGGAATATAAATATAGATTAGAACTTTTAAGGGGGATGATTGAAGGATTAGACTCTATAGAAGATAAGAAAATAAGGGTACAAATTGAAAGTGATATAAAAAAATATGCTTCTTCAGATTTTAATTTAAAAGAATTAATGGAAGGTATTCCGGGGGTTCATTTTGTAAATAAAACTATTCCAGAATCAGGATTCTTTGCTTTGTTAGATTATACTTCATTGAAAGGTAAAATGGCAGATGGTAGAATTATTACATCCGAAATTGAACTTTTAAAATATATGTATGAACAAGAAAAAATAAAATTAATTTTGGGGCAATCAATTTCATACCCAAATAGTGAACAGTTGATAGGTCGAGTTACAACAGCATTAGAAAGAAATGATATTGTAGATCATGTTGGTGCAATGAATAAATGTTTAAGGAAGTTGAGATAAATATGAATAAAGTTGGTATTGTTTCTTGTGATAAATGGATTGGAAAAATAAAAGAAGATATTAATTTAAAGGGAGCTTTAAATGATTTAAATATAGGTGCTGATATTATATCATGGCAACACCCTTTACCTGCAAATTATGATTTATTAATATTGCGTTCTGCTTGGGGATATCAAAATGATTATAAAAAATTTAAAGAATGGCTACTATATTTGAAAAATAATAATGTATCATTATTAAATAGTCCAGATTTGATTTTATCTAATATTTTAAAAAATAAGCAATTTGAAATTTTAGAACAAAATGGTATTGAACATATTAAAACATATTTTTTAAAACAATCAGAGTTTAACACTAAAAATATTTTAATAGTTCTAAATGAATTATTAAACGGACAACCTTCAGTAGTGAAACCTACTATTTCTGGAAGTGGTGAAAATACATATCTCACTAATTATCAGGTAAATAGTAAAATACCAAATACAATTTCATCATCTGATATATTAGATGTTTTTCACCCGATTTTAAAAACAAATTCAGATTGCGAGATTATGTTTCAACCATATATTTCTCAAATAAACGAAGGGGAATATTCTTGCATTTTTATAGATGGTAAACTGACACATACAATGCTTCGTTTTCCTTCTGTATTTCATGAAAAAAAGAGACCATATTTAATAAGTGATATTCCTAAAGATATTTTAATGTTAGCAAAAAAAGTTGAAAAAATACCAGAATTTTCAAATTATTTATATATGCGAGTGGATATGGTGTTGGTAAATAATAAGGCAAAAATAATGGAAGTAGAGTTAGCAGAGCCAGACCTTTTAACAAAATATATTGATGACTCACAAAAACAAACAGAAGTTATAAAAACATTAGCTAAAAGAATTGAAAGGAGACTAGTGTGATATGAGTAGTTGTAAAGTTGTTTTAACTGGTGGACCATGTGGTGGTAAGACTGAAAGTTTGAAAATTTTTAGAGATCAATTAATAAAATCGGGCAAATCGGTTGTTTCTGTAGAAGAAACTGCTAGTTCACTTTTGCAATTAAATTATATGCCAGGTACTAATATATCTACATTTGATTTCCAAAATTTATTATTTAAAATTCAATTTTTAAAAGAATATTTTAATGAAAATAAGACTGACATAATATTGTGTGATAGAGGATTGTTAGATGGCAAGGTATATATAAGTGATGATGATTTTCAAAAATTATTATTTCAAAATAAAGTAGAAGAACAAAATATAGCATCAACTTATGATGTGGCTCTATATTTTAAAAGTATAGCATATGAATATCCAGAAGATTTCACATTAAAACGCATTTATGAAACCGCTGAAATTGGTATGATAAGAGATAAAAAATGTAAAGAAATTTGGAAAAAAAAGATTATTCCATATAACTATGACAACTTGAAAGGTTTTGAAGAAAAAAAACAATCTATTTATAATTCATTAATTACATATTTAAATAATTATAAAAATAGCCAAAGCTATAATTTATCAGATTATTATTCGGAAGAATATATAGATTTTATGCTAAAGGGTATTGAAAACATATTAAGTAATAATGAAGTTTCTAATGATATAAAAATTAAAACAAGGAGATTGATAAAATGAAAACATTGTTATATTTTGAAGAATATGAATCTAATTTATCTCATGAATTATTAAATAGAAATGATATAATTCCAATAATAATTAGAACAAATAAAAATATGAAATTTTTTTGTGATACTTATTTAAAATCAACATCAAAAGTAGCAAATTATATAATAGATTATTATAATGATATGGATATAGAAGTAGAAAAATTTAAAAAATGGTTAAAAAATAATAAATTGGGAAAAATTGACTATTTTTTAAATGATTCAGAATATTATTTAGAGTTCGTTAATAAATTTGCTAGAAAATTAGGACTTTATGCTTTAGATGATAAACAAATAAGTTGGGTAAGAGATAAGGTCTCAATGAAACAAAGATTTAGAGAAATAAGTTTAGATACTGTTGATTTTTGTGCAGTAAATAGTAAAGAAGAATTGAAAGATTTTTTTATAAAAAACGGATGCAAAAGAATAATATTTAAACCTAGAAAAGGAATGAATAGTATTGAAACATATATGATTAACTCATTAGAAGATATTGAAAATCTAGATGTTGATATTGTAGAAGGAAAATATATGGCAGAAGATTTTTGTTATGATCATGAATGGTCAATAGAAAGTTTAATACAAGATGGTAAAGTATTAGATTCCTATGTAACATATATTCCTAATCCTACCATATGGGCATCAATATCAAATGATTTAAATTGTCATATGACAGTTCCTAATATTCCTTCATATTTTAAATTTGTTCCAAAAGAATTTATTCAAAAAATTGTTTCTGGCATGGATCTAAAGGATGGTGCTATGACGATAGAAGTATTTATAAGTGAAGATGGGAATATAAAAGCAAGCGAACTAGGTTGGAGATTGCCTGGATGTCAAGCAACATTAAATCATAGTTATTCATATGGAATAAATATTTATAATTTACTATTGGATATTGCTATTCATAAACCAGCAATTTTAAATTATAGACACCCCATAATTAGTGTAGGAGATCTTTATTTACCAAATAAAGAAGGAGTTATTGAAAAGATAACTTCACTAGATGAATTATTACAAATGGATGGAGTTATCGGTGGTGAAATGTTTGCTAAAATTGGTCAATATCAAAAAAAACGTAGGGTTGGAAATGATGCTTCAGGTTGGGTACAAGTAATAGGAAAAGATGAAAGTGAAACATTACAAAAAATGAAAAAAATTTATGATAAATTTGAAATTGAAACTGTACAAGAAATGAGGGATAAAAAATATGTTAAAAAGCAGTAAAATAATAATTTTAGTATTATTAGGTTTAATGTGCATAACAGGTTGTTCTAATAAACTTAACGATATTGAAGTGTTAGAAGATTTGAAGGATAAAAATGTTGGAATATATACGGGATCTGAATATGATAATATTTTGAAGAACAAAATAAATTCAGCAAAAGTATCCTATTATAACAGTTATAGTGATCAAATTTCTGCATTAAAATCAGGAAAAATAGATGGATTTTTAACTGATGAACCATTAGCAAAAGAGATTATAAATAAAAATGATGGTTTAAAAATTTTAGATGATAAACTTACAGAAGATAGTTATGCATTTGCTATTAATCCTTCTAAAATAAATTTACAAAAAGAAATAAACGAACAATTATTGAAGATGAAAGATAATGGAAAATTAAAGGAATTTGAAGAAAAATGGATGGGAAATGAAGAATCAAAAAAAGTATTAGATAAATATGAATATGATGCAGACAAGGGTACAATAAAATTTGCAACAGTATCTGGTTCAGCACCATTTGCTTATATGAAAAATAATCAAATAGTAGGTTATGACATAGAAGTTATTTCTTATATATGTAAAGAATTAGGATATAAGTTAGAAATAATAGAAATGTCTTTTGATGGAATTATTCCAGCATTGAAATCAGGTAAAGTAGATCTAGCCGGTTGTTCTATTATTGTAACTGAGGAAAGAAAAAAATCAGTATTATTTTCTGAACCAAATTATACAGGTGGAATTGTAATTGTAGTAAGAGGATAGTTATGAACAATAAAAGAAGAATTATAAAATTTATATTGTATGGTATTTTGATATTGTTATTTATATATTTTATTTATATAAATAATGAATTGCTTAAAAATATTTTAACTAATTTATGTAATAGTTTTAAACGAACTCTTATTGATGAAAATAGATACATATTGATTTTGAATGGTCTAAAGTCTACTTTGATTATATCTACTTTTTCTATAATTATAGGTACAATATTAGGTTTGATTTTATTTTTTGTTAGAAAATCTAAAATTAAAGTATTAAAAAATATAGCTAAAATATTAGTAGGTTTTTTACGTGGGACTCCAATAACTGTATTATTATTAATGTTTTATTATATTATATTTGGTTCTATTAATATAAATCCAGTGATTGTTGCAATCATTACATTTTCAATATATTTTTCCGCATATGCTTCTGAAATATTTAGAAGTGCTTATATTTCATTAAATATTACACAGATTCATTCAGCTTATTCGTTAGGATTTAATAAATTTCAAACATTTAAATATATTGTATTACCACAAATATTATCCTATATTGTTCCTGTTTTTAAAAATGAATGTGTTTCATTAATAAAATCTACATCTATTGCAGGGTATATATCGATTATGGATTTAACCAAAGCAAGTGATATTATCAGAAACAGAACATATGAGCCATTTTTTCCTTTAATATTTACGGCAATAATTTATTTTATAATATGTTTAATTATTAGTAAATTATTAGATTTTGTATATTTAAAAATTAATCCTAGAAGGGTGAAAGAATATGAATAATAAAGTTATTTTAGAAATGAAAAATATATCAAAATTTTATGATAAAGAATTAATTTTCGACAATGTTTCATTACAAGTAAAAAAAGGTGAAGTAATATCTATAGTTGGAAAAAGTGGATGTGGAAAAAGTACATTGTTGAAATGTTTAAATAGATTAGAAAATATAAATGATGGTGAAATAATATTCAAGGATAAAAATATATTAAATATTCCTATTACAGATTTAAGGCAAAGTGTAGGAATTGTTTTTCAAGATTATAATTTATTTGAACATTTAACAGTTTTAGAGAATTTGACAATAGGATTGATAAAAATTAAAAAATATTCTAAAGAAAAAAGTATAAAATTGGCATTAGGTATATTGGAAAAGATAAATTTGGTTAATAAAAAAAATAAATATCCAGATGAATTATCAGGTGGTCAAAAACAAAGGGTAGCAATAGCTAGAACAATGTTAATGAAACCAGATATTATTTTATTAGATGAACCAACGAGTGCTTTGGATGAAGAAATGAAAGAAAGCGTTTTAGAGTTAATTGATGAATTGGTAAAAGAAGATATGACGTTAATTATAGTGTCTCATGAGGAGACATTCGTAAAAAAAATTTCGGATAGAATTTTAAATCTTACTAAACATGGATTAAAAGAAATCTAAATTTTTACAGGAGGGATGATTCAGTGGGGTTAAGTATAGAAGAGTATAATAGAAAAGAAATAGAAGGTAAAATATATTTATCTAATCGTTTTATTAGGGCTTTTCGTCCAAAATTATTTGAGGCAGGTGGTTTTCCAACAACTGTTCAGAATGAAAGTGAATTAATAAGATACATTGATAGTATGCATGCATATAGTTTTGAAAAGCATTATAATGAGTTATGTGGTGGTATAACAGAAAGTGAATTTGAATTATTAAAAAAATGTACTGCTGATATTTATAACGCAACCAAGAAACTTTATAATGGTAATTTTTTGGTAAAAGCACCGATGATTGCTTCATTATGCGAGAAAAGAATAATTGAAGCAGCTTTAGGTGATATGAAAGATAAAAGAGTTTTTGAAATAGGTGGAGGTTCTGGAACATTAGGATGTTTGTTATTAGAAGATGGAATTAAGTATTCTGCTACCGATGTTACACAAGCATTTTACTTAATCCAAAATAGATTATTTGAATATATTAAAAAAGATGCCATTAATGAATTGGTTAATCAAAACTTAGATTCTAATTCACAATGTATTCATATTCCATATTGGAAGTTATGGGATATGAGGTATAATCCAATTGATATGGATTTAATAGTATCTAATCATGCATTACTGGAAATGAATCCTAATTCGTTAAAATTTTATTTAAATTTTTGTAGAAAATCTTTAGAAAAAAGTGATGATGGATTATTTGTTTTCCAAGGTGGAGGATGGAGAATTGATCAAAATTTAATTGATTTAATTGAATTATTTGATGAATATGGTTATTATTTAAAATATTTTGATCATAGTAAAGAAATTGCTGGCTTTTCATTAAAAAAAGGTTCTGTAAAAAAAGAAGTTCTTGTGGCACTCAAAAAACTTTTATCAGAAGGTGTTGAGACAGAAAAAATATATGCACTTGGTACAAATATTAATTCAAGATTAAATTCTGAACAAATATTTTATTGTGATGATCTTGGTGAAAAAATGAATTTAAAATTTAATGAAATAAATATAACACCTAAAGTAGATATTAAAACAGTTTTATCATATTATGATAGTTTTGGAACAACAGAATCTTCTCCTGATGATGAATTCGGTGAATATATATTAAGTAAGAAAAGATGATAGTGAGGTATTAAATGAATTTAGTAATTTTTGTTGGTGGTCCTACGGCATGTGGGAAAAGCACATTTACCAATGAATTAAGTAAAAGTCTAGCAAATAGTAAAAAATATAGAAGATATCAGGGATTTTTTGATATTGGTACATTAAGAAATATTCCTAAAAAAGAAATTTTTAAACAAGTAACATCGGAGCAAGTTGATGATTGGTTTATTGATGTATGTAAAGAATCTAAAATAATTATTTCTGATATTCACTATGCTGTACAAATGAATAGAAATAATATTAATCAACAATCGGAAGTAGATATCTATCAAGATTATGTACCAACGGTTTCAAAAGAATTATTAAATAAGATGTTTTTAAATAATATTAAAGTTGTAGCAATTTACTTGTCTTGTTCATCTGATATTTGTTATGGTAGAGCTGTCATGAGATATAATAATTTTGAAAAAGAATTAAGAACACAATCTTTACAAGATGCTGAATTAGAAAATGTAGCTGAAAGAAGAGAATGGAATAATATAGTATTAAATGATTCTATAATTGGTATAGAATTGAATTCAGAATTATATTCTCCAGAAGAATTGGTTAATCAATGCTTAAATTATTTAACTGATGAACTTAAATTAGATCAAGGTTATCAACTAATCAAAAAAAAAAACACTTGAAATTAATTGGTGATTTGAAACACTTTGACATATATAGTATAATAGAATAGAGAATGGAGGTTATTATGAAAGAAACAATATATAATTATGATTATTTAAAAGAAAGTGATATTACAGAAGTTGTAGTTAGAATGAAAGCTTTAATAATAAACGATGACAATATAGTGTTAGGAAATGAAAAAAATATTTTACAATTTCCGGGTGGACATTTGGAAATTAATGAAACTTTTGAGAATTGTTTAAAAAGAGAAGTTATGGAAGAAACTGGAATTGAAATCAATGATGAAGAAATTAAAAGACCATTTATGAAAGTAACATATCTTAATAAAGATTGGCCAGAAGTTGGAAAAAATAGAAAATCAGAAATTTACTATTATTTAATTAAAACAAACAAAGAACCAGATTTAACAAAAGTTAATTATACTGAACATGAAAAAGAAGGTAATTTTAAAATAGAAAAAATACCTTTAAATTCTTCAATTGATTTTATTAGAAATAATATACCAAATAACGAAAAAAATAAAGTTATTGCTCCTGATATGATTATGGCAATTGAAGAATATTTACATCAATGTGGTGAGTAAAAGTGTTTACCGAAAAAATTTATAATGAAGATTTTTTAAATGATTCTGATATAGATGAAAAAACAGTAAGATCGCGTGCCATTATGCTAAATTCAGATAATGAGATATTAATGTGTTATTCAAATGGATTATCACACTATGAGTTTCCAGGTGGACATTTAGAATATGGTGAAAGTTTAAAAGAGGGATTAAAAAGAGAATTAATTGAAGAAACAGGTATCAATATTGATATTAGTGAAATGATTCCCTTTTATTCGATTAAGTATTATTGTAAAAATTATCACAATTCAGGAAAAAATAGATTAGTTGAAATATATTATTTTATTATATATACTGAATTAAAAGTTGATTATAGTAATAGAAATTTAGATATTAATGAAATAAAACAAAATTATGAATGTAGATATATCTCAACTGATTGTTTATATAATTTGTTATTACATAATAAACAAATTACAAAAGAAAAAAATACAGCTGTAGATGATATAATTTTTGTATGGGATGAATATAGAAAAAGGAGATAATATGGAAGATTATGATGTGTTTTTAGAAATGCAAGATTTGAAGAATAAAAAAACTGTATTAGTTATAGAAGACGATGAAAAATTTGTTAGTAATAATTTACTTTTTTCTGAAATAGAAATGATTCCCATCAGATTTTCATATGACTTATCTTTTTTTTCTAATGAATATATTGAAAATACAAAAAAATTATTTACATATTATTATGACGAAAATAATTCGTATCATAATGAGCTTTTAAGATTAAAAAAACATTTTATACATTATCAAAGATTTCCTTTTATTGCTTATGTTCCATCTAAAAAAAAATATTCTGGTTTGATTAGTATATTAAGAGATTTGAATATTGAATGTGTAAATGATAAAAAAATATTTTTGAAGAAAATTAAAAATGATAAAAAACTAATCTTAATAGATAGTGATGGTACATTAAAAAAAACTGATGGTAGTATTTCAATAAGAACAAAAAAAGCCATTTTGGATAATAAAAAAATAGGTAATATAGTTGTTATTTGTACGTCTAGACCGAGATATCAAACGACTGATATTATGAAAGAAGCAGGAGCTAGTGAAATTATTATTTCATCTAATGGATCTGAAATATATGATTGTGATAAAAAAGCTATTTTAAATTCAATATTTATTAATAAAGAAGATATATATGAATTTGTAAGATGTGCTTATGCAAATGATGTAAGATTAATATTAACTGCAGAAGATTTTGACTATGTTACTAAAGAACCTAGAAATCAACGGCAACTTTTACTGAAAGAATTTGATTTTGTAAATCAACTTAAGGATATTGATATTAAGCAATGCATGTTTATTGATAAAAAAATAAAAAAAATATATGAAATAAAAGATAATCTTAAGAAGAAGCAAAACATTCGAATAGTTGATGAAATTTGTGAAAATGATCCTTACGAAGAAAAATGGTTTAGTGTAGCTAATTCCAATTCTTCTAAAGGCAATGCTTTGGAATTTCTTTCAGACCATTTATCAATTCCTATAAAAAATACAATTGCAATAGGAAATGATAAGAATGATATATCTATGTTTGAAAAATGTGGTTATAGTGTATGTGTTTCAAATGCATCAAAAGAAATTCAAAATATGGTTGATTGTATAACATTGTCAAATGATGAAGATGGAGTAGCTAATATATTAGAAAGCTTATTATAAATTACTGATGAAGATATAAGATATATTGATTTTACATAAAAGTCTTAGAACCAAAATTTCTATGACTTTTTTATTAATTTATTAAATTGTTGTTATTTATATGTTTATTAGATGTTATCTCAAATTGAATTAAATAAATTTTTGATGTATAATATAAAAGAAATAATAGAATATTATAATGATTTTGGAGGTAAAAAATATGAATATGAAAGAAGTTCAAAAACAAATTTGGCAAAATAAATTAAATAAAGGTTTTAATACAACAGATGTTAACAAAGAATTCTGCTTTTTATATGGTGAAGTAGGAGAAGCTTATGAAGCTTGGAGAAAGAAAAAAGAAGATTTAGGAGAAGAATTAGCTGATATAGCAATATATTTAATGGGGTTATCTGAAATGTTGGGTTTTGATTTAGAAGAAGAAATTAAAAATAAGATTTCAAAAAATGAAAAACGAGTTTATAAAAATGTAGATGGAACTAATATTAGGGTAAGTGATTAAATTATTGAATAGAATAACTAATAAATAATTGTTTAAAATTCAAAAAAAGGGGTATGACTAAAAATACTCCCATGACTGGCAACAAAGTTATATGATTTAATCACTTTTGTAGTTTAAATAGTAAATAATTTAATTTAATAAAATACTCCCAGAATTTATATAAGTCTTAATTTATATAGTTCTAGGAGTTTTTTTTATGAAAACTATTGAATTAAAAAAATAATTTGGTATAATGAAATTACAGTTGATTTATTCAACTTCTTTATAAGGGATTGTTTCTTAATTAACAAGTTAGAACGCCCCATTGTGTAATAAACTCGGACTTTTCGAGATAAATAAAAAGCTAATTCATTTGGATTAGTTTTTTTATTTCAAAAGGTTCTTGATTATCTTTTTATTTGATTTTGTTTATAAATCAAATAATCTATATAATTAAATAATTCATTTTTGCTTTCATCACTTAACATATCAATTCTTTTTATCATTTGACTAAAGTAATTCTTTACTGAATATTCTTGATAAAAAATCATAAATTCTTCATCAGAAATATTTAAAGCTTTTTTGATTTTAAATAAAATATCAACTGGTATTTCTCTTTGACCGCTTAAGTATCTACTCATAGATACTGTTGTGCATTCTACTGATTTCGCTAATTTTTCTTGTGTTATTAATTTATCTTTTTCTTTACCAACTATTGAATTTAAGTAATATAAAAATTCTTTATTCATTTAATCACTTCCTAAATAATCTATATAATATACTAAAATTATTAATTTTACAATATAAAAATATATGTTAGAATAATATTAGGTGAACACTATGAAGGCATTAACAATTAAACAACCTTGGGCATCATTAATTATGCTGGGGATAAAGAAATATGAATTTAGAAGTTGGCAAACTAAATATCGTGGAGATATATTAATTCATTCTTCAAAACAGGTAGACAAAGAAGCTATGAAAAAATATTCAAAGTATTTAAATTCTGCCCCAACTGGTGTAATATTAGGTGTAGTTACTATAACAGATTGTATAAAAAAATCTGAGGAATTTAAACAAATATTATTAAATGAAAAATGTGATGTATATACAAAAAGCTCTTTTGAATCAAATTATGGATGGAAAATTGAAAATGTAAGAGTGTTTGATACACCAATTAAAGTCAAAGGAAACCTTGGCTTATGGAACTATGAGATGGAAGGTGAGTAATAATGGAAAAAGTATTAACTCCAGCAAAAGCTAAAGATATTATTTTTGCTGAAATACGTAAATATGAATGCTTAATTAATAAAGATAAAGAATATACAAATAAAATACAAATGTTAGAAGATGTTATTAACATATTAAAATCAGACATTCAAACTTTAGAGGACAATTTAGGAGGACTAGAATTTTTAATATCTGCTATTTTAAGTGAACAAGAAAGTAAAAAATGTTATAAAAATCTAAGTAATTATTTTTATGCTCAAAAATATAGTAACGATGAAAGATATTTACTTCAATGTCAAAAATCATACCTTATAACATTTAAATACTTAGAAGATTTATTGGAATCTTTGAAATTAGAAAAAGAAATTAATGAAGCTAGTTTAATCAGAAAAAAAGATAAAGTACAATCTTATAAAATTATCTATAAATTAATTAATAATTCAGGATTTTTGAATACAAATTTAATAGATAATTTTAAAAATTTAATGTTAAGCTATGGTTATGATAATATTCAAATAGTTAAAACTTTAGAAAAATTTAATATCAATTTTGCTAAACATAGAGATGATAAAACCCCAAACTATACTGTAATAAATATGTTAGATAAAGAATATGAAAAATATGATATTGCAGCTATAGAAAATTATTTATATGAAGAAAAATTAAATCCACAGATTAATTCCTTGTATGATTCTTTAAGAAAGTATGGATTTGATGAAACATTACCATTTTTACCTAAATATAATGATGAGAATATAACCTTAGAAGAATTTGATTATTTATTTAAGAATATTATTAATAAACTTATTGATGATTTGAGAGAATGTGTTCTAGATATTTCAAATATTGATATGTACAAAGAATTAAAACTATCAATTATTGAAGAATATAATAAAGCTCTAGGGTTATATAATATTTTGTTAAGATATTACAAAGAGGAAAGAAGTTCATTAGAGAAACATATTAATTCTGTTAAAATTGTAGAAGAAACTGTTAATAATTTGATCTATTTTTATCCTACACAATCACAAAAATCTTATATTGAAAATGATTTGAAAAATATTCCTGAAGAATTTTATTATGATGTAATGAAATTATTGAATAATTTGAAAAAGAATAATCTAAATAGTAATAATTCTAAAAGATTTAACGGAAATAAAAAATTAAAAAAATTCTTAGAATTAAGAGACGATCAATTACGAATTATGTGTAGAAAAATTTCTGATAATAATTATTCAATATTAGGTATATTTCAAAAGCAGGATGATAATGATGTTACTAAATATTTAAGTTTAGCTGGAAGATATCCAAATAATGTTGATTACGAACAATTTTTACAAAAATCTGAAGGCACTGAAGAAAGATTATTTGAATATTTAAGAGATAATATGCGAAAAAGCAGTAGATAAAACTGCTTTTTATGTGGTATTCTTTAATTGGTGAGATTATGAAAAAAATAAGTCTTATAATAATATTATTATTATTAGTAAGCTCCTGTGGAAAAACTAATAGTTCTCCACAGGTTGAAGAAAGTAAAAAAATTAAGGTAACTGAAGAGAAAATTATTAATAAGAATAACTATGTAAGTTATAATGGAAAATTAAAAGTTAATGGTACAAAACTAGTTAATCAATTTAATGAAAAAATAGTTTTAAGAGGAATAAGTTCTCATGGTATTCAATGGTATAATGATTTTATCAACAAAGATTCTATAAAAATATTAAAAAATGAATGGAATACTAATGTATTTAGATTGGCTATGTATACAGAAGAAAATGGTTATATAAGTAATAAAAATATTTATAGTGATTTAATAAAAGATATTGATTTATTAATTAGTGAAGATATGTATGTAATAATTGATTGGCATATATTATCTGATGGTAATCCTAATAAACATAAAAGTGATGCAATAGAATTTTTTGATAAAGTTAGTAAAAAGTATGCTAATAAACCTAATATTATTTATGAGATATGTAACGAACCTAATAATACCTCTTGGAGTGAAATAAAATTGTATGCAACCGATGTTATTAAAACCATCAGAAATAATACAAAAGATTCGATTATTATTGTTGGAACAAATACTTGGGATCAAGATGTTTTAGATCCAATAAATGATAGAATAGAAGATGATAATGTTATGTATTCTCTTCACTTTTATTCTGGAATACACAAAGAATTTTTAAGAGAAAGAGCTAAAAAAGCACTTGATAATAATCTGCCTTTATTTGTTTCAGAATGGGGTACTTCTAAAGCTGATGGAAGTAATGGAACTTATTTAGAAGAAGCAAAAAAATGGGTGGATTTTATGGAACAAAATGATCTTAGTTGGTGTAATTGGTCACTTACTGATAAACATGAATCATCAGCATTATTAAAACCAGGATCTAGTAAAACTAATTTTACAGATGATGATTTATCTGAATCTGGTAATTTTATAAAAAGTGTATTAACAAAATAAAAAAGTTTTATAAATTATTTTTATAAAACTCTTTTTTTAGTGATTGCATTAATATCATTTTTTGATTTTAATTCACTTAATATTTTAGGCTCTAAATTTCTAATTTCTTCTAAACTATAATATGCTTTTAACTCTTCATCATCAATATAATCTTCTATTTCATTTAAACATACTTGATAATTATTTTCTCTGATAGAATCGTAAAGATCAAGATTATAATATGTACCTAAACCATTATCGTATGCTATCATTTCTTCGGTAGTTAAATCATATAATTCTATACTTGTTGTTTGGAATCCAAGAGTATAAACATAATTGTCTGCATAAATAAATTCAGAAACTTCGTAATTATCTTTATCAAATAGTAAATAAACATTATTTGAATTATAATATTTAATATCTTCATTATCTTTTGCTTTATATTTATAATAATTATCTACATTAGAATATTGTTTTGGAATAGCTCTAGATTCAGATAATTCATTTACAACTACAGTTACTTCTGGTTCTATATCATTACTTTTTTCTGTAGAAAAAGGTAATTCTTTAAAAATATTAATATCATCTTTAGAACATCCGACTAACAATGTACTTAATGAAGAGACCGCAAATAATACTTTTGCTTTATCCTTTAAACTATATTTCTTTTCATTTTTCATATTTAAATAACCCCCAATATATCTCAAAAATATATAAATAGTTTATCATAATTTTTTTGAAATGTCAAATTCATGTAAAACACTATAACAAATTGATAATAATATTTACTTTTATACAGTATATAATTAGATATTAAAGATAATTAGCACTTTATCTTGACAAGTGCTAATTATTGAGTATAATATACTATGAAAGAGGTGATTATATGTTTAATGCAGGACAAGAACAAGAAGAAAATGTTCTAGAAAAATATGGACGAAATATTATTGAAGATGTAAAAAAAGGAAAAATAGATCCAGTAATAGGGCGTGATGAAGAAATTAGAAGTATTACTCGTATATTATCACGTAAGACTAAGAACAACCCGGTTCTAATTGGAGAACCAGGTGTTGGTAAAACAGCCATAATTGAAGGATTAGCACTTCGTATAGTTAAAGGTGATGTTCCGGCAAGTTTAAAAAATAAAACTATTTGGGAACTTGATATGGCAGCTTTAATAGCAGGTGCAAAATACCGTGGTGAATTTGAAGAAAGACTAAAAAAAGTTTTAAATGAAATTAAAAAAAGTGAAGGTCAAATAATCATGTTCATTGATGAAATTCATACAATAGTAGGTGCTGGTAATATGGAAGGAGCTATGGATACATCTAATATATTAAAACCAATGTTAGCTCGTGGTGAGATTCATGTAATCGGAGCAACTACTTTAAATGAATATCGTAAATATATTGAAAAAGATGGAGCACTAGAAAGAAGATTCCAAAAAATTATAGTTAGTGAACCAAATGTTGAAGATACTATTACTATATTAAGAGGTTTAAAAGAAAGATTTGAAGTACATCATGGTGTAACAATTCAAGATAAAGCCTTAATAGCAGCAGCTACATTATCAAACAGATATATAACAGATAGATTTTTACCCGATAAAGCTATAGATTTAGTTGATGAAGCTTGTGCAACAATTAGAGTTCAAATGGATTCAGTTCCTACTAGTCTTGATACATTAACAAGAAAAATTATGACACTTGAAATTGAAAGAGAAGCTATTAAAAAAGAAAAAGATGAATTATCTAAAAAGAGACTAGAAACTATCGAAAAAGAATTGTATGAATTAAAATTAAAAGAAAGTGATTTAAAAGATTCTTGGAATAAAGAGAAAGATTTGATTAACACTGTTAAAGCTAAAAAGAAAGAATTAGAGAAAGCTAGATTTGAATTAGATCAAGCTGAAAATAACTATGATTTAGAGAAAGCAGCAGTATTAAGACATGGTAAAATTCCAGAGTTAGAAAAAGAAATAGCTGAAATAAAACAAAAAGATGAAACTAAATTACTTAGTGATACAGTAAGAAGTGATGATATAGCTAAAATTATTTCTAATTGGACTCATATTCCAATATCTAAATTAATTAGTAGTGAAAAAGAAAAACTATTATCCCTAGAAGATAATATGAAAAAGAGAGTAATGGGACAAGATGAAGCTTTGAAATTAGTTAGTGAAGCAATACTTAGATCAAGAAGTGGTATTAAAGACCCTAATAAACCAATCGGATCATTTATCTTTTTAGGACCTACTGGAGTTGGTAAAACAGAGGTATCAAGAACACTTGCATATGAATTATTTGATGATGAAAAACACATGATAAGAATTGATATGTCTGAATATATGGAAAAGTTTTCTACCGCTAGATTAATTGGTGCTCCTCCTGGATATGTTGGATATGATGAAGGTGGACAATTAACTGAAGCTGTAAGACGTAATCCTTATAGTATTGTATTATTTGATGAAATAGAAAAAGCACATCCTGATGTTTTAAATTTATTATTACAAATACTTGATGATGGTAGAATAACTGATTCAAATGGACGTACAGTAGATTTTAAAAATACGATAATTATAATGACTTCTAATTTAGGTAGTGAACACATTTTAAATGGAGATACATCAAAAGTTATGGATGATTTACGTAATCATTTTAGACCGGAGTTTATAAATCGTATAGATGAAGTAATTGTATTTAATCCTCTTGATAAAAAAACAATATCTTTAATTCTTGATAAAATTATTAAAGATATTGAAAGTAGATTAAAAGATTTAAATTTAAAAATAGAATTAACTCCTTCAGCACGTGAAAATTTAATAAATGAAGGTTATGATATTAACTTTGGTGCAAGACCTCTTAAAAGATTAGTTAGTAGAATCATTGAAACTAACTTGTCTAAACTATTAATAGCTGATTCAATTAAATTTGGTCAAACAGTTATTATAGATTATAAAAATGATTACATCTTTAATATAAAGGATTCTAAGTAATCCTTTTTTTGTTGCCATTTATAAAAAATAAAGTATAATTAATTAGTAATGAGGTGGTTGCTATTAAAGACTTTTGGAACAATTTAAAATTTAGCTGGCAATTTGCTAAGAAATATAAAAAATATTTAATTTGGTTTATTATTACTAGTATTTTTATAATATGTATAAGTGTTATTGTACCTTTATTATCTGCTAAAATTATTATTAATTTAACAAATAATGAAATGTTACAATTATTGCTAATTGCATTAAGTATTCTTTTAATAGAATGGTTTAGAAATATTATTAATTTTATTGGAAGATATAACTATGAAATGTTGTTTAGAAAAACATATGTTGATTTACAAACTGCTTTAGGAAAAGAAATTCTTAAAATAGAAAATAAAGATATTAATAAAAGCGAATCAGGATTGTTTATACAAAGATTAACTAATGATACAAGTATTATTTCTACTATTTTTTCAAAATTACTAGATTATATCACATCTATTATTACTAATATTGGTATTTTCTTAGCCATTTTTATTATTAACAAGATTATATTTATTTTTATAATAATATTAACTTTAATTATTTATTTTATAGAAAAAAGAAGAGTATCATTAAGAAATGAAAAAGATAAAGAAAGTCGTAAAATTAATGAAAAAGTTTCTAGTTTTACGGGCGAGATGGTTAGAGGAATAAAAGATATTAAAATGCTTAATTCTGAAGGAAGCTTTGTAAATGAACTCCATAATAAAGTCGTTGCTCTTCAAAAAGAAAGATATAATATGAATAAGATAGATAGAATCTATTGGATAATAAGTGGCTCCTTAATGGATTTAAAAGATTTTTTATTTATTGCTTTAATAATAGTATTAATAACTAATAAAATGTTAACTGTTGCAAATGCTTTAATTATTTATAACTATTCTTCAAGAGTTACTGATATTATTTATAATGTTGGATTTTTATTAGAAGAAGTTAAAAATTTCAATTTGTCTGTTGAAAGAATTAGAGAAATAATGGATGGAACTAAATTTAAAAAAGAACACTTTGGAACTAAACATATTAAAAAAGTTCATGGTGATTTTGAATTTAAAGATGTGACATTTGCATATGAAGGCCAAAAAGTTTTAGATAAAATTAATTTTAAAGTAAATGCAAATAGTACTGTTGCTTTTGTTGGAAAAAGTGGTGCTGGAAAAACTACAATATTTAATCTTTTATGTAAGCTTTATAATGTTGATTCTGGAGTTATTACAATTGATGGAATAGATATTAATGAATTAGATAAAGATTCAATTAGAGGAAATATGACAATAATAAATCAAAGTCCATATATTTTTAATGTTAGTATTAAAGATAATTTAAGATTAGTAAAGGAAAATTTGACAGAAAAAGAAATGATAAAAGCTTGTAAACTAGCATGCTTACATGATTTTATAATGGGACTTCCAGATGGCTATGATACTATAGTTGGAGAAGGTGGAGTTACTTTGTCTGGTGGTCAAAAGCAAAGACTTGCAATAGCTCGTGCTTTTGTTCAAAAAACTGAGATTATTTTATTTGATGAAGCAACAAGTGCTCTAGATAATGAAACTCAAAGCCAAATTCAAGAAGCTATTAATAATATGAAAGGTGAATATACTATTTTGATAATTGCACACAGGTTATCAACAATTAAAAATGCTGATAGAATATTAATGCTTGATAAAGGTAAAATAATAGCTGAAGGAAAACACAATGAATTATTAAAAAAATGCAGTGAATATAATCACTTATATAATTCAGAGATAAGTAAAAAACAGGATTAGTCCTGTTTTAATTTTGCAAAAATTTCATTTAAATCTTCTTGGATTAATAAAGTCGCTTGATTATCGAAACTAGTTACATCCTTATTAATTAGCACTATATTTTTACCATTATAGAAGTTAATTAAACTACTGGCAGGGTAAACTGTTAAACTAGTTCCAGCAATTATTAGTAAATCTGCTTTAGATAATTCATAAATTGCATGATTTAAAATATTATCATTTAAGGCTTCTTCATATAAAACAACATCTGGTTTTATAATGCCACCACAACTACATTTAGGAATATCACTACTATTAAAAATATATTTGGCATCATAAAATTGATTGCATTTCAAACAATAATTTCTATAGATACTACCATGTAATTCTAAAACATTTTTACTACCAGCCTTTTGATGTAATCCATCAATATTTTGAGTAATTATGGCTTTTAATTTGCCAGTATTTTCTAAGTATGTTAAATAATTATGGCATGCATTTGGAGCTTTATCTAAACAGTTTAATTTATCTTTATAAAACTCATAAAAATCTTTGGTATTATTAATAAAAAAATGATGACTTAAAATTTCTTCTGGTGGAAATTTATATTTCATATTATAAAGACCATCTTTACTTCTAAAATCTTTAATTCCTGATGCAGTAGACACACCGGCACCACCAAAAAATACAATATAATTTGATTTGTTTATTAAATTCTGTAGTTTAGTAAGTTTATCATCCATTTTAATCACCAAATATATTGTACCAAATTTTTAATATTATGTTATAATAATTTTTAAACAGGTGATAATATGATTGATAAAGAAAAATTGATTAATTTGATTGGTGATGAGGAATTTGAAAAATATTATTTAGAACTTCTTGCTAGTAGATTTACAACTGGCAGTGTTCAAATGGAAACAGATAGTGACATTGCCAGTTATAATAACGGTATAATGTATTCAAACAATTTACTTGCTTTAAAATACTTATTACATTACAATGAAAAATTAAGGATTGATATAATTCAAAAAGTAGCAAAAATAATTGATGAAGATGATAATGATAAAGGATTTAGAAATACTACAATTCAAGTTGGTGGATCTAATGTAGAAAGATCAAATCCTAAAGATATTTATATGAAAATGTATAGTTTACTTGATAGCTATTATAATATATGGAGTTATAATCCCAATCCATTTTTTAAAGAAGCATATTTTCATTTGCAATTTTTAACTATTCATCCATTTAGTGATGGAAATGGTCGTACTGCAAGAATAATTACTGCAACTAATTTATTAAAACAGGGCTTAATTCCAGGAATAATTACATCTGAAAATAAAAAAGAATATTGTGACATTATTGAAAGTCAAAATGCAGAGGCTTTAGCAGAATTCTTCGAAAGATTAAGCTTTAAAGAAGAAATGCTATTTACAAATATTTATAGAAAATATTATGAAGTTGAAAATGAAATAAAGAAATTATAAATGTTAAAATTTATAGTTTTTTTAAGAATAAAATAATAAATAGTAAATATACTATTTAATAGGTGAAACTATGAAAAAATTTATAATAATACTTTTAATTACTTTTGGAGTAACAACAGTTCCAACATTTTTTTTAGATTTTAATACGAATTATTTAGTAAAACCAGCATTATTTCCGTCAAAAATTTTATTCCCAATTGTGTGGAGTATATTATATTTATTGATGACAATCTCACTTTATATTACTACAAGAAATAATAATAAATTGTATAAAATATATTCTATTCAGTTAATATTAAATGCTTTATGGAGCCCAATATTTTTTGGCTTTAAATTATATTTATTATCAGCTATTATTTTAATTTTACTTATTATTTCTGTAATAATTATGATATATCAAATGATCATGGAAAATAAAGTAGCTGGATATTTACAAATACCTTACCTTTTATGGTTATTATTTGCTTTATATTTAAATTTATCTATTTATTTACTCAATTAAATAAGTTATAATTTAAATAGGTGATAGTTATGCCAGTAGCTAAGTATTGGATTGAAGTTGTTAATAATAATGAAATACATAAAATTAAATTACAAATGAAAAATGGTGAAGTAAAAGAAAGATTATGTATTGAACAAATAGATTATATGACTTCTACTATGAAAAACAAAGAAGAGTTCTTAACAAACCTTTTAAAAGCTGGTTTTTTACAAACTAATGCAACTGATGTTTATATTGCTTATAATGCTTCTAAAGCTAAACAAAAAACAGACTTAATATTTAACAACAAGTTAATAAACAGTTGTGCTATAGATAGCTATAATAAAAAATTAGCAAATGTACCAAATCCATCATTAGATAAAACAGACTTACTCATTACTTATATTAAACAATTGAAATTTTATATTTTTAATCCGACTAGCCTTAATAGTATTAAACGCTCTAAAATATTTCCTTACCATTTAAAATATTTAATTTTGGATTATATAGAATTGGATAGTAAACCTGATAAATCACCTGTAGTTTATGCTGATATGAGTGAAATTATGCGTAGTATTGAAAATAACATGTGTAAATACTCTGTACTTAGAAAAGTTGTTTTATGGGAAAAGAAATATCTTTATAATTTAGAAAAAGTTAAAGAAAAAAATCCTAAGATAGATAATCAAATAAAAATAGCTGATTATATTACTGATAGTTTATTAAATGCAAGCAATGATGAAAAAAGGAAAAAAGATTTAGAAGAAGCACGTGAATTTTTAGAACAATTAAAAAAAGAAACAAAAATAGATAATAAAAAGTATGATGAAATTCATAGTGGACTTTATATAAAAGATCCTTTATTAAAACAATATATTTTAGAAAATTTTAGTATTGAAGAGATAAATACTGATATAAATATATCAGATAAGATTATTAATTTACTTGGTATTGAAAAAGTAAAAAGTTTAAGTGATGAAGAATTATATAGTTTAGGTTTTGATGTAACAAGATTTAGACAAGATCACTCTGATGATTATGAAGAATATAGAAGAAGATAATATTTAAATTGCTATTATCTTCTTTTTATAATAAAATATAACTGGTGATAAAAATGAAAATTGAAATTTATAAAGAACAAGATATTCCAATGTTTAATGTTGATGGTGAATTATTTGCATATGATGATTATGCTTTAAATAATTTAGCATTGATGCTAATTGATAATAAATATGATGGAATTACTGGGGTAGAAATTAAATTGTTAGATGAAGATTTAATTGGAATTAAAAATGTAATTGAAAAGTTAGTTGAAGAAATTAATTCTAGTGATAAAACTTATGAAGAATTTATGAAAGATCTTGGTGAATAATGAAACCTAAAAATCATAAAAAGAAAAAACTTGATATAATTTATGAAGATAAAGAAATTATAGTAATAAACAAACCTGCTAAACAACTTTGTATTAGTACAAATAAAGAACATATTCATACATTATATAGTGAAGTTAGTGCTTATGTAAAAAAACAAAATCCTAAAAATAAAATTTTTATAGTTCATAGACTGGACAAAGATACTTCAGGTTTAATATTATTTGCTAAAAACGAAAAAATCAAAAGAATGTTACAAGATAATTGGGATAAATTAGCTATTAATAGAGAATATATAGCGGTAGTAGATGGGGTAATGTCTAAAAACAAAGAAACTTTAAAAGATTATTTAAAAGAATCTAAAACTTTACAAGTATATGTCACAGATGATAAAAAAAATGGTAAACTTGCGATTACAAATTATGAAGTATTAAAACATAATAAAGTTTATAGTATGTTAAAAGTTAATATATCTACAGGTAGAAAAAATCAGATAAGAGTACAACTTGCTAATATAAATCATCCAATTGTTGGTGATAAAAAATATAAAGCAAGAAATAATCCCCTTGGTAGATTAGCTTTACATGCTAATAAATTAGAAATTATAAATCCAATTACTAAAAAAAATATGGTGTTTACATGTAATGCTCCTGGTAGCTTTGATAAAATGTTTGATAACTAATGTTATCTTTTTTTCTTTTATTGACTACGAACTAGTGTTTTGCTATAATTTAACTACCAGGTGATACTATGGACTTACAAAATATAAAAGGTATTGGTGATAAAACAATTAAATCACTTAATAAATTAAATATTTATAATATCGATGATTTAGTAAATTATTATCCCTTTCGTTATCAAACTTATAATATAAAAAAATTATCTAGTGTATCTAATAATGAAAATTGTACTATAATAGCTACTGTAGAAAGTAATCCTCAAGTATTTTATTTTAAGAAAAATTTTAATAGATTATCATTTAAAGCTTTATCTGATAATTTACTTATTAATGTTACGATATTTAATCGTGCTTTTTTGAAAAATAATATCAAAATTGGAGAAGAAATAACTTTAATAGGAAAGTTTGAAAAATTGAAAAATAATTTTGTAGCTTCTGATATTAAATTGGATAAAATTGATAATAATACTATTGAACCTATATATCATGTCAATAAAGATATAAAGAATAGAACATTAATAAAATTAATTGATAATACACTAGCCATTAATAAAGAGTATGATGATTATATTCCAAGTGAAATTAATGATAAGTATGGTTTTATATCTAAGTATGAGGCGTTACAAGAAATTCATAATCCAAGTAATATCAAAGAGTTAAAACAAAGCAAATTACGTCTTATTTATGAAGAACTATTTATTTTTATGTTTAAAATAATGATTATAAAAAAACGTAATGATAGTATAAGTTTAGGAATTAGAAGAAATGTTTCTCAAACTCAAGTTGAAGAATATATAAAATCATTACCATTTAGTTTAACTGATGATCAACTTAATGCTGTAAATGACTGTTTAAATGATTTAAACAGTGATAAAAGGATGAATCGCTTAATACTTGGAGATGTTGGTAGTGGAAAAACAATTGTAGCTATAATAGCAATGGTTATAAATTATTATTCTAATTATCAAAGTGCGATGTTGGCACCTACTGAAATACTTGCTAAACAACATTATAAAAATATCCTTAATTTAACAAAAAATCTTAATATAAGTTGTGAACTAATAGTTGGAAGTATGTCAGTTAGAGAAAAAAATAATATTAAAAAGAGACTAGAAAATGGTGAAATAGATATAATAGTTGGTACCCATGCATTGCTTACCGATGATGTAATATTTAAAGATTTAGGATTAGTAGTAACTGATGAACAACATCGCTTTGGAGTTAATCAAAGAACTAGTTTACAAAATAAAGGAAAATTACCTGATATTATTTATTTATCTGCAACGCCAATTCCAAGAACTTATGCATTAACTATCTATGGAGATATGGATACATCAATGATAAAACAAAAACCTAATGGTAGAAAAGATATTATTACTAAAATTAAAAAAAATAGTGAACTAAAAGATGTTTTATATCATATGTTAGAAGAAATTAAAAATAACCATCAAATATATGTAGTATCATCATTAATTACTAATGAAGATGACAATAGTGATTTAAAAGATGTTATGTTATTAAAAGAAAAAATGGATATAGCTTTTAATAATAAAGTAAATATTGGAATACTTCATGGTAAATTAAAAAATAATGAGAAAGAAGCTATAATGAATGATTTTAAAAATGGTATTATAAAAATTCTTATTTGTACAACTATTGTAGAAGTTGGAGTAGATGTTAAAAATGCTACTATGATGGTTATATTTGATGCTGATAGATTTGGCCTTGCAACTCTTCATCAGCTTCGAGGTAGAGTAGGTAGAAATGATTTACAAAGTTATTGTTATTTAATTTGTGATAAAGAAAAAGAACGATTAAATGTAATGTGTGAAAGTAATGATGGCTTTTATATTAGCCAAAAGGATTTTGAGATTCGTGGTGAGGGGGATTTATTTGGAACAAAACAAAGCGGTGACATGTCATTTAAAGTAGCTGATATTAAAAGAGATTATAAAATATTACTTCAAGCTAAAGAAGATGTTATTAAATTTATTGATTCTAATGAATTTAGGTATAATAATTTGTATAGAAGAATAGTAAATAATATAGATTTTTTAAATTAAAAAAGATATAATTGTTATAAGGAAGGATGTATATAATGGATTTTAAAAAGATAAAAACACAAGCTAAAGAAACAATTGATGGAAAGCTTTGGGATGTATGGAAACCAGCATTGATAATAGGATTTATTTCAATGATTATAAGTGTTGTTGCAACAAGTATTTTTGGATCTGAATCAGACCTTGGACAGATTGTTGTATCGTTGTTTTCCTTATTACTTGTACCAGCAGAGGTTGGGTATATTTCTTATATGTTAAAATTTGTAAGAAAAGAAGATTATAGCATTGATGATTTAAAACAATATTATCCTCAAATTGGATTACTTATTGTTATAAATATTTTAATTTATATCTTTGTTTTACTTGGATTAATTTGTTTAATAATTCCAGGAATAATTTTATCATTTGCTTATACTATGGTATTTTATGTATTTATTGATAATCCTGGTTTAAAAGCAAAAGACTACTTAGATATGAGTAAAAAATTAATGGATGGTTATAAATTTAATTATTTTTGCTTTTGTTTAAGTTTTATTGGTTGGGTATTATTATGTTGTTTAATTATTCCAATCATATGGGTTGTACCATATATTACAACAGCTCAAACTCTTTATTATGAAAATTTAAAAGAATTAAAAAATGAAGAAATTTAGTAAAGTTTGTCAAAAGCAATTGACAAACTTTTTATTTCATTATATTATTAATGTAGCATAGGGCACTTATTCCTTATGCTTATATCACCTCCTACCACTATATGTGGGAGTTGATTAACCAAAACCCCCTGAAGGACCTCACAAGAGGTCCATTTTGTTTGTTTGAATTTAAGAAATTTAAATTAGGAATATATATATTTAAATATATTTGTATAAGTTTAATAAAGTTTATTAATTTTGGTATCTAGATTTATCATTTTTCACTAAAATACCACAATAGATTGATTTTTGTGGTAAAATAGTTTAAGATTGTATCAAGAGGTGATTAAAATGATATTACTATATAAAGAACTTATTAAAAAATATAAAAGTAACTATAAAATAAAAAAACTAATTGAAGAAGGCAAAATATTTAAAATTGAAAAGGGAATTTATAGTGATAAAAAAGATGTAAATTATTTAGAAATAATATCAAAAAAGTATCCTAATGCAATATTTACTATGGATAGTGCATTTTATTACCATAATTTAACAGATGTCATTCCTGAAAAAGAACATCTTGCATTAAAAAGAGATAGCACTAAAATTAGTGATAGTAGGATTAAAGTTGTATATTATCAAGATAAATTTTTTGATATTGGTAAATCAACTTTAAATATAAATGGGGTTGAAGTTAAAGTGTATGACAAAGAAAGAATGCTAATAGAACTAATAAGAAACAGAAATTCAATAGGTTTCGATTATTACAAAGAGATAATTGAAAATTATAGAGAAATTAAAGAAACACTTAATACAAAAAAGATAGCCGAATATATAAGTAATTTTGCAATAGAAAATCATTTATATGATGTTATTATGAAAGAGGTGTTTTAATGAATATAAATACAATATTTAATAATTATTTAGCAAATGGATATTCAAATTTAAATGCTATTTCGAAAACTTGCCAAGATATTATTTTATCGCAAATAAGCAATTCTAGCTTAAATAAAAATGTAACAATTAAGGGTGGAGTTGTAATGATGGCTATTTCTAAAGACATAAGAAGAGCAACACAAGATTTAGATATAGATTTTATAAGATATTCTTTAGATGATTCAGCAATAGAAGCATTTATAGAAAAATTAAATGACAAAGATATTAAAATAAAAATTACTTCACCAATAAAAAGACTTCATCATCAAGATTATGATGGTAAAAGAGTTTTTATAGATATATCTGATAATTTTGGTAATGTATTTTCTACTAAATTAGATGTTGGTGTGCATAAAGATATTGATATAGACCAAGATGAATTATGTTTTGATTTAGGTATAGATTCTAATAGTATTACTTTACTTGCTAATTCAAAAGAACAAATATGCGTAGAAAAAATAAAGTCATTATTATAATTTGGTATTACATCAACTAGATACAAAGACATCTTTGATATCTATTATTTGATAAATAAAAGTGATTTTGATAAGCGACGTTTTTTAAATTACTTAGATAAATTAATTTTTAGAAACGAATTAATTGAAGAAAGTAATATAACAGAGTTACAAAATAATTTAAAATATACATTATCAAATAAGAGATTTAAATCCATGGTTAATATGGCAAAAAACAATTGGCTTGAATTGTCTATAGATGATACGGTTAATTCAATTTTAGACTTCATATCTTCGTTGGAGTTAGTTGAGGTATAATACTATGAATAATAGTGAAATATTAAAATTAATAAAAGTTAAAGAATTAGAAATAAAAAAATTACAATTAGAAATAGATGAATTGAAGAAACAATTTAACGAAATAACAACAAATTCGTCAGAAGATATTTCAAGTCGTGAAGATTCAGTTAAAATATTTATGAATTATTTTAAAGGAAGAAATGATGTATATCCTTATTTATCTATTGATAAAAACAATCCAAATATTAAATATTATATACCTGCATGTGCAAATGAATGGAAAAATGGTGTATGTAATAAAACAATGGGTAAAAAATGTAAAAATTGTCAATATAGGGAAAATAAACCAATGTCAAAAGAAACTATTTATAAGCATATGTATGGAAATTATCCAATAGGTATTTATCCTCTTTTAGAAAATGATACTTGTTTTTTTCTATCATTAGATTTTGATGATAAAGATTCAAAAAAAGATATTAAAAGTGATGTATTAGCATTCGCAAGTGTTTGCGATAAATATGAAGTACCTATTGCTATAGAACGTAGTAGATCTGGTAATGGAATACACATATGGATATTCTTTGATACAAATATAAAAGCAATAACAGCAAGAAAATTAGGTAGTTTGTTATTATCTAAAACTATGGAAATATCAAATATTTCAATTTCCTCTTTTGATAGAATGTTTCCTAATCAAGATACATTACCAAAAGGTGGATATGGTAATTTAATAGCACTACCATTTCAAAATGAACCTTCTAAATATGGAAATACATTGTTTATTGATAGGAATTTTATTTTAATAAAAAATCAAATGCAATATTTAAGTTCTATTCATAAGTTAACTGAAATAGAAGTTTTTGAAAAAATAAAACAATTATCTAATGAAACTATTGATATCAGTCATGAAATAATTGATATGCAAAATGAAGTAAAAGTAAAGAGTAAAAATAATATAGATTATCCTAAAAGTATTAAAGTAATTTTAAAGGATATGGTATATATTGATAAAGCTAATCTTGATGGAGTAGTAAAAAATAGTTTTAGAAGACTTGCTACTTTTGCTAATCCTGAATTTTATAAAAAACAAAAATTAAGAATGTCCGTTTACAATGTTCCTATGGTAATTGATTGTAGTAAAGAAGATGAAAAATATTTAAAATTGCCAAGAGGAACATATGATTATTTAGAAAGCCTATGTAATGTTAATAACATTGAAATTATTAGTAAAGATGAGAGATTTGTTGGAAATAAAATAGAAGTTAAATTCAATGGTAGTTTAAAAGAAGAACAACAAATAGCAATAGACCATATGTTAAAATATGATAACGGAATATTATGTGCTCCAACAGGATTTGGAAAAACAGTAATTGGATGTAAACTTATAGAAGAAAGAAAAGTTAATACATTAATATTGGTAAATAAAATTCAATTGCTTAATCAATGGAAAGATAGAATAAAAGAATTTTTGGATGTAAAAGAAGTTGGTGAGATAAGTAGCAAGAAAAAGAATATTACTAATATTGTTGATGTCGCAAGTATAAAATCATTATGGAATAATGGAAATGTTTTAGATATTGCGAAAAACTATGGAATGATTATAATTGATGAATGTCATCATACTGCAGCATATACTTTTGAGCAAGCAATTAATACAGGAAATGCTAAATATGTTTATGGGATATCTGCAACACCAGAAAGAGAAAATGGACATACTCCAATAATAAAAATGCAATGCGGTGATATTAGGTATAAAGTGGATAGTCTAAAATTTAATAAAAAATTGAATATTCCTATGAAAGTAATTGCGAAAAAAAGTCATTTAAATTTTACAAATCAAAATATTGATAATTATGAATTAAATGAAATTAATGATTTGATAGCAAAAGATATTATACGTAGCGAAAATATTATTAAAGATATTAAGAAGGAATATGATAATGGAAAAAATATATTGGTGTTAACAGAAAGATTAGAATTAATGAATTACATTTATGACAAATTATCAAAATATACAAATAATATTTTTAAATATTATGGTGGAATTGGCAAAAAAATTCTTAAAAGCTATATGGAATTAAATAATCAAATAAATGAAAACAAAGATAATAAAATTATAGTAGCTACTGGGTCGTATATTGGTGAAGGTTTTGATGATTCAAAGCTTGATGTATTGTTTTTAACAATGCCTATTTCTGGTCAAACTAGAGTAACACAATATGCTGGAAGATTACATAGGCAAGATAGTAATAAAAAAGAAATATTAATTTATGATTATATAGATGATAATTTTTCAAAAACCCGTAATATGTTTTTGAAAAGAAAAAAAACATACGAGAAATTGGGTTATGAAATAGTTGAAGAAAATTAGTGCTTTAATTTTAATGTGCGATAAATAAAAATTATATTAATACGATTTATTATTATTTTTCTAGATACCAAAATCAGATACTAAATGTTAAATATAAAGTTATTTTAATAAACTCTAGTAAATTTAATAAAATGAAAAAGCCTTATTTTATAAGACTTTAACTAATTATTAAATTGTTACGAACTGATATTAATATTTCCCCTGAAGAGAGCATTTAACCGTGCTCTCATTTTTTATGCCCATTTTATAAGGGTTTGCAAGGCATCGATATTGCTAAAATAATTTTAGGTACAATTTAGGTACAAAAAAATCGAGTTTAAAAATAGTTCATTGAAGAAAAGTGACGAAAGTGGCAAAAATCTTCAATGGATTTTTTTTGCAGTGATACGGACAATATAGATTTTATCCGTATGATTGTATTGGTATTATACCGCAAACGGTAGGATATAATTGGTATAAGATCATGATATAATACATTATGAGGAGATGACTTATGGAAAAGAAAGAAGAAATAATAAGTAATAAAATAAAATGTAAAAAATGTGGAGATGTCATAGAATCAAAAAGTACTAATGATCTAAAAAGATGTTCTTGTGGGGCTGTTGCTGTTGATGGTGGGAAAGAATATTTAAAAAGACTTGGCAATGAAAAAGATTATGAAGAATTATCTATAAAAGTAAAAAAATAATAGTAAAAAATTTACATCTGTATAAAAAAATTTAATAAAATGTTGACTTTTTCAACATTTTTGTATATAATAATAATGAATTTATACGTTGGGGTGATGTATATGAAGGAGTTAAATTATAAAAAAATAGGAGAAAGACTAAGAAAACTAAGAAAATATATGGGACTTACACAAGAACAAGTCGCTGAAATATTAAGTGTAGGTAGAGATGCGATATTAAGAATTGAAAAAGGGGATCGCAAAATTGATTTACAAGAATTAATGAATTTTTCAAAATTATATAATATAAGCATGGATGAATTAACTATGGAAGAACATACTATAAATAGTAGTGATGTTGCTTTTGCAAGGGGTTTTAATGAATTAAGTGAAAAGGATAAAAAAGAGATTATTAGTTTAATCGAATATAAAAATATTTTAAAGTCACAAAATAAGGATGACTGATATGACACCAGAAGAATTAGCAAAAAATGAATTAGAAAAATTAAGAAAAAGTGGCGAATTAACTTTTCCAATAGATCCATTTAAAATCCTCCACGATGCTGGTATATATGTTGTATTAAAAGATTTTGAAAACTTAGACGGTATTATCATTAATGATGAAGATAATTGTACGATTGTAGGAATTAATTCAAATAACGGTTGGCAAAGACAAAGATTTACTGCGGCTCATGAATACTGTCACTTTATAAAAGATTTGAACAAAGAAATAGGGACAACTGATTATATAGAGTGTTTAAAGAAGTCAAATAAAAAAATTGAAAAATATGCAAATGACTTTGCAGGTTATTTGCTTATGCCTACTGATGAATTAAAACTTGTATGTGAACAATATAAAAACAAAGATGGATTTATTGATTTTGACAGTATTACAATTATAGCTGAATATTTTGGCGTCAGTTTTTATTCTTGCTTGAATAGAATTGCTTATGGGCTAAACTTAATAGATGGTGATATATCTTCTGAATCATTAAGGCAAAGAATGAGAGAATATGGCGTATCAGCAAAAAGGCAAGAACTAATAGAAAACAAAATTGATAGCATATTATTATCTAATGTTGTAAGTTCAATGAGCTTTGTAATGGCTGATATTAATAAATATACTGGGCAAAAGTTTTTACAAAATTATATTTATAATGATAACAAACTTGAAGGTGTTGTAATTGATAGAAAACAACTAAACTATATATTAGCAGATTTAAATTTTAATGGTGTTGATAGTCAATTTTTTGAAAATGATAGAGAAGAAATAGTGATGACACTTGGTAATTTGGAATTGCAACAATATGTAATAAATACAAAAGATGACATTTCATTAAGAAATTGTGGTCAATTACATTCATTATTATTTAAATATGTTCCATATCCTGATGATAATGGAAAATTTAGAGATGGTACAGCATTATTAAAAAGAGGAACTATACAACCAGTTCCATATTATGAAATAAATGATAGAATTAATGAACTTGATAAAGAATTACAGTTTTTTATGAAAAATATAGATCAATATGAAATAGGAAAGTATATTGAACAAGTTGCATATTTTACATATAAATTTATTGTAATTCATCCGTTTAGAGATGGTAATGGACGTATATCAAGAGCTATAATGAATTGGCTTTTGAGTAAGAAGAAAATACCACCAATTTATATTGATCAAAAATGTAGAAAAGAATACTATGATGCATTATCAAAAATAGATTTGGAAGAAGATCCAGTTCCATTTATTATGTTTATTGAAAAAA
>OJMO01000022.1_pt1 | contig 128914 bp, 120 predicted proteins | sample 1597241 | NCBI WGS metagenome assembly OJMO01 (sample SAMEA2452129, study PRJEB22498) | human gut metagenome | biome: human feces; feature: human gut; material: feces | place: Australia | collected 2012 | reverse complement strand
GTAGGTATCAAAGTCGGGGGCTTTAGCCCCCGACATCATAGTATTATAGTAATATTTCAGGTACAGAAACATACGAAAGTATGTAAGTAAGATAATAGACGCATATGTAATAGTGAGAATATTAATATGTAAACTTACGATAGAATAAAGATAAAAGTCAGCTATAGGGAAAGTTATGTTACCCTATAGCTGATTTTTTTAAAAATATGGTGCAGAATTCGACAGTAAAATACGTTTTTCTTGAATAATTATGCGTAAAGATATATACTGTACATAGTGTTACGTAACGAAAGAACGGAGGATATAATATGGGATATGATGCTGAGAAATTCAAAGCCAGAGCTAATACTAAAGCAGGAAATATATGGCTTATATTAAATATCCTGCTTACAATGCAGTATTTGTCAAATATGACTAAAGGTACATATGATCAGAAGTTTATAATTCCATTTCTTATTATAGGCTGGGTTCCATATATAATTGGTGTTATATATACTAAGATAAAAGGAAAATCAGCTGATGGATACAAGCATATATTAGGTGTTGGATATGGTTTGTTTTATGGATATATAGTATGTACAAGCACATCACTGCTCACATTTGCATATATATTTCCAGTAGCAAGTATGACTATTCTGTTCAAGGACAGAAAGTTCATAGTGAGCTGTGGAATTGGTAATATTGCCATAGTTATATTAAGTACAATTATTAAATTTATGTCAGGTATGAATGCGTTGGCAGATATTGATAATTATTCATTACAGATATCGTGTATAATCCTTTGCTATGTATGTTATGTATTATCAATTAATCATCTTAATCTTTCAGACGGAGCACTTACAGATTCAATTAAGGCTGACCTTGACAGAGTTGTCAAGACAGTTGAGCAGGTTAAAGATTCAAGTAATATGATAGTTGACGGAATTACAGTTGTAAGAGAGCTGGAAGAAGAGAACAAGCAGGGAGCTAATTTCGTTGTATCAAGTATGAAAGAGCTTTCGCATAATAATGATATACTTCATGATAAGACATATTCTTCAACACAGATGACTACGCAGATTAATAATCAGGTAGAAAATGTAGCTTCACTTATCAATGAAGTTGTGCAGCTTGTCAGTGAGTCAGTGGAACATACAGATACAAGTTCAAAAGAGCTTGCAGATGTAGTTGAAAGTACTAAGACTATGGCTGAATTATCAGGTGAGGTAGATAATATACTTAGAGAATTCCAGCAGGAATTCAGTAAAGTTAAGACAGAGACAGGTACAATTGGAGAGATTAACTCACAGACTAACCTGTTAGCACTTAATGCTTCAATTGAGGCGGCAAGAGCTGGCGAAGCAGGAAAAGGCTTTGCGGTAGTAGCAGATGAGATAAGAAATTTAAGTACAGAAACAGAAGAATCATCAGATAGAATTATGACAGCGTTAGGACATCTGGAAAATACATCTAACAGAATGTTAAAGTCAATAACGATAATACTTGAACTTATACAGACAACACAGACCAAGGTTGTACAGGTTAATGACAGCGTGTCAGGAATAGCTAAGGACTCTACACAGATAGGTGAACACATTGGTGTCGTAGATTCAGCAATGCAGGAAGTTGAAAGCTCTAACCGTAATATGGTTGACAATATGCACGAGATTGAAAATGTTATGAAAGACATTACTGACTGCATAGGCAACGCAGACGAAAGCACTAAGATAATGCTCAGCAAATATGAAGAGTCAGCCCGCAATGTTGATAAGATAGAAAATGTTGTTGGTGCAATGATGGAAAAGCTTGGAGTTGGCGGCTTTATGGGTGTTCAGGATATCAAGCAGGGTATGTATTGTACCATAAGACAGATTATATCAGGAAAGCCAGCTGATACAGAAAGCCACGGCGAGATAGTTGAACAGGCAGATGGGGTATTATATGTACGTTTCAAGAACAAAGATGTAGATTATAAGAATACCTCATTGAAATACGAACTTGATATTGTAGCGGCAAATGTACTTTATCACTGGTCTTCTGTGTCAGCAGCACCCGCCACACAGTATGGCAGTGATGTATGCAGGCTCATAGTAGCTTCACTTCCAAGCATCGTCAACAGAAGAAAGTATGTAAGAATGCCTGTTAATAATAAATGTACAGTTACATTCAAGGGCGGAGCAGATGTATATGAGGGTACAATGGTAAATATAAGTGCCAACGGCTTCGCTTTCCAGACAAGAGAAACAGAATTCGCAGATTGTAAGGGTGAGAATATAATTGTAAAAGTACCAGATTTTCCAGTTGAACAGGGGAGGGTTCTTGAAGGAACAATTATAAGAAGTACTGACAATGCAGGAACCCATATCGTTGGATGCCGTATGCCAGAAGACCGTATTGAGATTGGTAATTATGTAAGCAGGAATTATTCTGAATAATATTAAGAAAATGTATAAGCATTAATTCACAATTTTCGTATTATAAACTGTTATTTAGTATGGGGGAATATATTTAGGACATAATAATAACGAAAGTGGTTAATTGAATGAGGTTAAAGAAAAAGTATAGGAATTTATTAAAATTTATGGCTGTAACGCTGATACTTATTTTAACGATATCAGTTGTTGCGGCTGCTAAACAGCACATTGATAATAAGAAAAGTAATCATAACCAGGATATCGAAGAGGACTATCCTGATGAAGATGCAGAGGCTTATGAGCTGCCTGAAAGAACACTTAACTCAGATGTTATCCCATATGATGGAGTTCCAAGAACAATATCGTGCTGGGGTGATTCGATGATGTTTGGAATGGGTGCAGGTGAGGCTTATATAGTATTTGGAGATGATGAGCCTTTTGATATATCAGGCTGGACAAGTCCCGATACATTACAGTATCTTACTGGAATTAAGGTATATAATCTTGGCGTTTCAGGTGAGACATCTTATGAGATTGCACTTCGTCAGGGAGGCATAAAGATGTATGTCAGGGATACATTTGAGGTTGGATATGATGACAGTGTAGATGTTACAATTGTCGATGAGAATGGCGAGGAAGTATATATGGCTGATTTCAGTGCATATGGATATACAGAGCCACAGGAGTCAGATATTGTATACATCAATGATGAAATGTTTAAAATAACAGGTACAGAAGAAGAGGGACTTCATATATGCCGTTATTCAGATGAAGAAGTGAACTATGATGCTTTTACAACCGTATATGCGGACACACAGGTATATACCAAGGCCTCCTATGAAAGAAAGAATGATATTCTTATACTTGAGATAGGAAGTAATGGCGGCTGGGAGAATTACAGACAGCTTATAAGCCAGTATGATGCTATGATACAGAATTCGGGCTGTGATTATTATATAATAGTCGGTGATACAGATGATCCGGGAACATCAATAGCAGATACAACTCAGGGAATCCGTAATGAGGACGGAACTTATATAGGGGTTGGTGATACAGCGTGGGAAGCGACATTAAGAGAAGCATATGGTGACCATTTTATTAATATGAGAACTTATCTTATAGAAAACGGACTTACTGATGTAGGATTAAGACCAACAGTAGGTGATTATAAAGGGTTCAGACGAGGAAGAATATCTAAACAGTTAAGATATGACTGGACACATTTTAATTCATATGGTTATTATTCAAAAGGTATTGCAATATATGCCAAGGGTGTAGAATTAGGTTACTGGGAGTAACATATTAAATATGTAAGTTTGGTAATTACAGGTTAAAGCAGGCATTAAAATAATGGGTCTGTTTAATAATAAAAGAAAGGTATATATAACAATGAATGACAAGAGAGAAAAATTTGCTTCAAGATTAGGCTTTATACTGGTGTCGGCGGGGTGTGCTGTCGGACTAGGTAATGTATGGAAGTTCCCATACATATGTGGAAAGAACGGAGGAGCGGCATTTATTGTTATATATCTATTATGTCTGCTTGGACTTGGGCTTCCTATACTTATATGTGAGTATGCAATTGGACGAGGCAGTAATAAGAGCCTTGGAAGTGCATTTAAAATGTTGTCGCCAGAAGGAACAAGATGGCATCATTTCCGCTGGGTAGCTTATGCTGGTAATTATCTTTTGATGATGTTCTATACAATGGTTGCCGGCTGGATGCTCAACTACTTTGTATACAGTCTTACGGGACAGCTTTCAGGAAAGAATGTAGAGCAGATAGGCGGGGAGTTCAATAATATGCTCTCAACACCATCAGTTATGATATTCTGGACACTTGTAGTTGTTGTAATAAGCATACTTGTATGTTCGCTTGGCTTACAGAAAGGCGTTGAGAAGATAAGTAAGGTAATGATGATATTATTATTTGCACTTATGATAATAATGGCAGTTAATTCCCTTCTGCTTGATGGAAGCTCGGAGGGACTTAAGTTCTATCTTGTTCCAGACTTTTCCAAGATGAAGGAGCAGGGTATCGGTAATGTAGTATTTGCAGCTATGTCACACGCATTTTTTACTCTTGGACTTGGTATAGGTTCTATGGAGATATTCGGAAGTTATCTTTCAAGAGACTGCAAGCTTACAGGAGAGTCAATAAATGTAGTTATACTTGATACAGTAGTTGCACTTACAGCTGGAATTATCATTATACCAGCCTGTTTTGCCTATGGAATTAATCCAGGTGCAGGTCCATCGTTATTATTCATAACACTTCCTAATGTATTCAACCAGATGCCGGGTGGGGTTATATGGGAAGTATTATTCTTTATATTTATGGCATTTGCGGCATTATCTACAGTAATAGCAGTATATGAAAATATTATTGCAATGACTATGGATTTATTTAACTGTAGCAGAAAGAGAGCGTCATTAGTTAATCTTTTTGTAATATCAGTGCTTTGTATGCCAGCAGTTCTTGGATATAATGTTTTGTCGGGAGTACAGCCTCTTGGAGCTGGTACAACTATAATGGATCTGGAAGATTTTATAGTTTCATATAATATACTTCCTCTTGGCTGTCTTTTATTCGTGCTTTTCTGTACAAGAAAGAACGGCTGGGGATATGACAATTTTGTGGCAGAAGTTAATATGGGAAAAGGCATATCATTTCCTAAATGGTTAAAAGGCTATATGGTATACGTTCTTCCTGTTATTGATTTAGTTATATATTTTAAGGGTTATTATGATATGTTTAAGCCACAGGGTACTAAGGTTGTGTGCATATGGATGACAGTAGCTGTTATTCTTGCACTGTTGGTATTCTACATAGCTGCAGGAAAGGGAAAGAAGAGCAATGACTAAAAAGCAGCTTGCTTATGAAGTTATAGAACGTCTTAAAACAGAATATCCTGATGCCGGCTGTACGCTTGATTATGATGATGCGTGGAAGCTTCTGGTAAGCGTAAGGCTTGCAGCACAGTGTACAGATGCGAGAGTGAATGTTATTGTGCCACAGTTATTTGACAAGTATCCATCAATAGAGGCACTTGCTGATGCAGATGTATATGACATAGAGAAAATAGTCCGTCCATGCGGTTTATCAAAGAGTAAGGCAAGGGATATAAGCGGCTGTATGCGTATGCTTCATACGGTGTATAACAATAAAGTGCCAGATACATTAGAGGAACTTTTAAAGCTTCCTGGAGTTGGAAGAAAAAGTGCCAACCTTATTATGGGTGATGTATTCGGAAAGCCGGCAATTGTGACAGATACACATTGTATAAGGCTGTGCAACAGAATTGGACTTGTAAAAGATGAGAAAGAACCTAAAAAGGTTGAGATGGCACTGTGGAAGATAGTTCCGCCAGAAGAGGGAAGTGACCTTTGCCATAGATTTGTAATACACGGCAGGGAAGTGTGCAGTGCAAGAACAAAGCCTCATTGTGATGGGTGCTGTCTTAATGATATATGTAAGAAGAATGGAGTTAAGCAATAAGTGAAGAATAATTACAAGATGATAATAGCATATGATGGAACCAGATATTATGGCTGGGAACATCAGCCTAATACAGATATGACGATACAAGGCAAGTTAGAGTCTGTTCTGTCACAGATGACAGGGGAGCAGATAGATGTAATAGGTGCAGGAAGAACTGATGCAGGAGTCCACGCCAAAGGAATGGCAGCCAATGCACATATGCAGACAAGTATGACACCAGATGAAATCTGTGATTATATGAACAGATATCTGCCTGAGGACATATGTGTAATGGAAGTAAGAATAGCTTCAGAACGTTTCCACAGCAGATATAATGCAATGGGGAAAACCTACTGTTATACCTGTTATGTTGGGGATAAGAAGCCTGTATTTAATAGAAAATATGTGCATATCACAGGTGCTGTGCCAGATGTTGAGGCTATGAAGAAAGCAGCTTCTTATCTTGTAGGAGTTCATGATTTTGCAAGCTTCTGCGGTAATCCAAAGATGAAGAAATCTACAGTCAGGGAGATATATTCAATTGATATATCGCTTAAGGGTTCGTATCTTAATATGACCTTCCACGGAAGTGGATTTCTTCAATATATGGTAAGAATATTATCAGGAACATTATTAGAGGTTGGTTTTGGTAAAAGAGAGGCAGACAGTATGCAAGAGCTTTTAGAGGCAAAGAATCGTTCTTTAGCTGGAGCGACAGCTCCAGCCAAGGGGTTAAGCCTCTTAAAAGTACATTACGCTAATTAATTATTGGAATAGTTATATAAATTTACTTCTCCATTTAATTGCTTCGTCACGGTACTGGCGGGCAATATCCATAAGTTCATTATATTGGGTGGTTATGCTGTCAATGACGGCTGACTGCTCATTTATTTTTGCCTGGCATGCGGCAATCTTTTTGTTGAAATCTTCGGTCAGGGATTTTTCACGTTCAATGTAATTATCATTATTATTAGAATTATTATTATTTGAATTAATATTGTCAGCGTTGTTATTATCAGTACTATTATTGTCGGCAGTGCATATAGCTAATTGTTTGAAATGTCCGATTTGTTCAATTTTGTATATGTGTTCATTAACACATAATAAAATAAAATTATTATATGCAAGCACACTGTAAGAATTCACAGGCTTTTTAATATCAGGCAGTGGGATAGGCAGTGCATTATTGTCATCAGGTGTTATACAGTGCAGGCTGGGTTTATCAGATACAGGATTTTGCTTAAGATAGAAAAGAAGCAGGGTGTCATTACATATGGCAAGCTTAGGATTAGAATATTCCTGTACATAATTACAGTCTATAGCCAATACATTAGCGGTATCCATAATATTTTTTAAGATAAGTGAACCATTCTGATTGATGTAGGAATAATAAAGAGATGAATTATATATACACTCTGTAAGACCGCATAAGTAGTCTGCAGCAAGCACGATAGGGCGGTCAAGCCCACCAAAATGGGCTACACGTAAGAATATATTAGAACCGGCATTATAGATAATTAACTGGCGGTTATTCCCAACTGAATATACATTTGACATATTACCCTCTGTTCATCAGTAGATCTGATATGTGAAGCTTATTAAAATGTATGGTAGCAACAAAGTATTTAGAACATATAATGTAGTAAGAATACTTAAAGGAAGGATTTGAAATGGCAAAGTGTAAGTGCAGGAAAAAATGCTGTACAACAAAGATTGCAAGTAATCTTGTATCTAATATGCCTAATGGATGTTTTGATGTATGTACCAATCCGATATGCGGTTCACCGAGTGAACTTAGTCTTTATGCGCCATTGATATATGACCAGATTGGTATTAACCTTTGTGCTGAATTTCCAATAGGTGCAGATATATCAGCAACTTATCCAACGGCTGTCAACGCAACTGCAAGTGTAATAGATGTATCCTATGAATATGGAACAGGAAATGTAGTTATAACACAGATACCGGGCAGACCGAACTGTTATTCAGTTACATTGTCAAACTTGTCAGTGACATTTGCGGTAAGTCTGTATGATGAGAATTGCAGGCTTGTGGCAACACTTTATCCAACAGCTGTATATCTGCCACCAGAAACAACTTCGGCTACCTATGATGAAGATGTCAATCCAACTTCTGTGGAGCTTGAAATATTTGCACCTTATGGAATATCTTACAATTATAATGCAGCGGCTACACCACAGTATAGTGCGGCACTTAATTATACAGGATTTACAGCGGATAATAACAGAATAACGCAGGGACTTAATCTTTCTGCAATTCCAAAAGTAATTAACCTTGATACAACTGATGATGAGATAACAATAGGTCTTTCGATTATATTACAGAGCTTGTATTTTGCTGGCTACAGGGTTGCAAGTGCTGGAAAGATTGTAACTCCTAAGGGAAGCATAGTGGCAGAGGAAGATTCTAATGAGATGAAATTCGTGTGCGGCAATCTTTTGAATCTAGCAATCAAGCCTCTTGATTTAAGCCCACCAAAATGTGAAGGTAGATTAAAACAAGATTGCGAAACAGGCTGTCAGCCAACGTGTGAGGAAGATATGCCAGTGTGTACGAATTCAGGGAACAACATAAGTGACTGCAATAACTGTGGATAAGAATAAAGTGTGATGATGACGGAATATGACAAGGATAGAAATAGCTGCTATATCGCTAATGGTAGTTAATGTAAAGAGTAAGATGTGACAGTCTCAGGCTGTATAAGTGGTATAGTAAGTTATTGCCATATAAAGATAAATATATAGAGAGAATTTAAAAAGGGTGTCATAATAGACTATTACGTAATATATAGATAATAACAGATTATTATCTGTATACTGTAGAGCATTAGTTTAAAATGACACCCATATATATTTATTGTTTATTAATATTAACGGGAAACCTCATTACCAGCCTTGGCAAATGCAAGCTTCATAACTTCGTCTACAGATACGAGGTTGTAATCACCGCTTACAGTATGTTTTAAGCAGCTTGCGGCATTAGAGAATTCAACAGCTTTCTGTGGGTCAAAGTCATTGATAAAACTATATATAATACCAGCACAATAAGCATCACCAGCACCAATATAATCAAGAATATTCATAAAGAATTCCTGGCTGTAGTAAGCCTTTCCTTCTGTGTATATCATTGACTGGAGCTTGAATGTTGTTATTGAAGTTTCTGTTCTCCATACAGATGCAACCATCTTGAAGTTAGGGAACATTTTTATAAGTTCTTCTGCAATGTAAGAATTCTTCTCTTTATCTGAATTAGAGGCATCAAGTCCGAATATTCCAACTGCATCATCTTCATTAGCGATACATATATCAACATACTTACATATTTCGCTCATTACTTTGTTAGCCTTTTCACCAGACCAGAGCTTGCTTCTGTAATTAAGGTCACAGCTTATTGTAATTCCTCTTTCCTTAGCTTTCTTGCAGGCAAGAAGAGTAATCTGTGCCATATTATCACTTATTGCTGGAGTAATTCCTGAAAAATGAAACCATGTAGCATCAGCAAATATTGAATCCCAGTCAAAGTCATCTACATTGGCAAGGGCAAATGCTGAACCTTTTCTGTTATATATAACATTAGTAGGTCTCTGGCTCGTCTTTTTCTCAAGGAAATATATTCCAATCTGTTCGCCGCCTCTTACTATATGTTCAACACCGACACCATACTGTCTTAAAGAATTAACAGCACTCTGTCCAATAGTATGTTCTGGAAGCTTAGTAACATAGCTTACATTAACATTAAAATTGGCAAGGGATACAGCAGTATTAGCTTCGCCGCCGCCATATACAGCTTCATAAGAATGTGCCTGTGTAAATCTTTCATTGTTGTCAGGTGAAAGTCTGAGCATTAATTCACCAAATGTTATAATCTTGTGTTTCATTGTTATCTCCCATCTTGCATCAATTGCTTACTGTTTATCGTACAGTGATATATTGTATCACATTTTTATAAAAAAGTAATATGTATTTTAAAGAAGTTTGGTATTTTTTGTCATTTCTGCGTGCTTTTTCAGATTATTAAGTGCACGAAGCAGTATACAACAGGCAGATATAATAATTAAATAGAAAATGAAATAGCATTATAAGCCGTGTTTAGCAAAAAAAGCAGTATCGACACATATCCGATATTAAAGTATAATATGAATAAGTCTGAGTGGCTAAAAAGACATTTGACAGATGAAATTATAATTTGTTAGATGAGATTATAATTTAATAGATGAGATATTAATTTAATAGATGAAATTTTAAATAACAGGAAAGGTGCTGACGTGACATAATGTTAAGAGATGTAGGATTGGAAGATATTAGTGATGGAAGATTATATAGAGAAAATGATATGGTAAAGACAGATACGAATTCTTGCCAGGGCTGTAAGAAGATATGCTGCATAGGAATGGGCAGAACAATAGTGCTCGATCCTTATGATTGTTACAGGCTTGGAATTGGCACAGGAAAGACATTTGAGCAGCTTCTGGATACTAATATTGAGCTTAATATGGTAGATGGCTGTATACTTCCTAATATTAAAATGCAGACAGTTAGTAATGGCTGTTCATTTCTTGGAGCTGATAACAGATGTACAATACATAATTACAGGCCTGGCATATGCAGAATGTTTCCGTTAGGAAGATATTGGGAAGATGATGAGCATTTTTATTATATATTACAGAAGGGTGAATGTAATAAAGATAATCTGACTAAGATAAAAGTACGCAAGTGGATAGGAATTGATAATATTGAAAGTTATAATTCATATGTGATACAATGGCATAGTTATATTAAGAAGGTTCAGAGAGCCTTGGCAGGACTTTCTGAGGAACAGATTAAGATACTTAATATGTATAATCTCAGAACATTTTACATGAAAGGTTACGAAGCAGATAAATTCTTTGAAGAATTCAAGGAAAGACTTGATAAATCCATAGAGATGTTCGGAATGTAGAGTGGCTTCAGATATAAAGATGATGGTTAATATAGAAATGCTTGGAATGTGGAACGCTTCTGATATAAAGATAATTATTAATATAAAGATGTTTGGAATTTAAAGAAAAGAGGATATATATGAAGACAGATTTGTTTAAAATAGGAGGGCTGACCGTTCACGGCTATGGCTTTATGATAGCACTTGGATTTATCCTTGCTATGATTCTTGGTGAATACAGAGCAAAGAAACTTGGACTTAAGGACGAGTCGGTTATAGATATAGCGATAATCGCAGGACTTACAGGATTTGCTGGAGCAAAACTTTTATTTATAATAGTTGAATTTGACAGCTTTATTAAAAATCCTAAAGAGGTATTAGGTTCATCAGGATTTGTTGTGTATGGAGGAATTATAGCAGGTGTGCTTTGCAGTATGCTTTATTGTAAGATTAAGAAGATTAATTTCCTTGAGTATTTTGATCTTATAATGCCGGAGATAGCATTAGCACAGGGCTTTGGAAGAATAGGTTGTTATCTTGCAGGCTGTTGCTATGGACGTGTGACAGACAGTGCATTTGGCGTGATATTCCCAGTGGGTTCTCAGGCACCAGCAGGTGTAAAGCTTATTCCTACACAGCTTATATCAGCAGGAGCTAATATAATTCATATGATAATACTTATTGCGGTTGCACATTTTATAGGCTATACAATAAGGAAGAAAGATGGTAGAAAGCTTGTGCTTCCAGCTGGTGGAATTGGCTATTTATATATGATTTTATATGGGATTGGAAGATTTCTTATTGAGTTCTTAAGAAATGATTACAGGGGCGAGATAGGTATTCTTTCAACATCGCAGTTTATATCAATATTCTTTATTGCAGCAGGTGTGGTCCTTCTTATTATTGGAAAGAAGAAAATGCAGTCTTAAAAACAGATGGTTAATTATGTGATTTTCCTGTAACAGACCGGAATTTAGTTCTGGTCTGCTGTATAGATACATAATTAATCATCTGTTTTTTATTGTGTCAATAATCTAAATCTACAGCACTAGAGACATAGGTCAAGTATAAGAGTGCTTATTTAATATTACATTGCCGGTGCCGTATTAGTATGGACAAGTGTATAACAATAATCTGCTTAATTACTGTCTTGCAGCTTTCTTAGCCTTTCTGTAATCGCTTATATTTAGTGGGCGTACAAATCCGCAATATTCACACGTTTCGCCGCTTTTACCCCTTATATTAATAACAGGTATATAGAATATAGAAACACGGTTAATTCGTCTGTATAAGCCGTGTGGAGTTATATGTCCACAGTTAGGACACTGGAAAACACCAGTATCAGCATCTTTTTTGTATATTGTACCATAACTGTAAATAACTATCATGCATCTGCCTCCCCGTGTCTTTCTTTAATAAAATGTCTTATGTTATTGACTACATAATTATATTCAGTCAGCTCACCCTCGTGAGGAGCAATAGTTATTCTGTTGCCGAATTCAACCTCCAGGGCAATATAGTTAGTGCCTGTAAGCTTGCCGTCAGCTATATTGCATACATAAACATTGGTAATAGTATCTAATGGAATAACATTAAATCCATTGGTGGTACGATTCAGGTCAATAATGTAATCAGGTGATACAGCGAGTTTTAACTTATTAGAGAAAAAATGTTTATTAGTAGCAAAGTTCTCATATAAGGCGTTGAGAGAACCATCGGCTTCAAGCTGTGCCATTTTCTGCTTGATAAATGCACCATTACGGTTTCCTGATATGAATAACATAATAGCTGCAAATGCCAATATGCCGGAACATATATAAAATACAATAGAGAGCTGGTGCCGGTTGTAATTAGTATCAAGATAATAGCTTCCAAAGTAATCAGTGTAGTTAGAAGTAGTAATACCAAGACCTGAGTTTTTGAAGTATTTAACTAGGTAGGAAGCAAGCTTTGCAGATATTTTAACTCTGTTACCTTTAAGTGTCTGTGGTGTGAAAGAGTAAATGTCATTGCCGTCAGTAAAATCCTGTCCATATACAGGTACTGAAGTATTCTTGTTAGTGCTTATCACACATAAATATCCATTGGTGTCCTCTGCAATATAATATCTTGCAGTTACTTTTCCATTAGTAGTTTCCTCGGCGAATGGTCCCATAAGATATATAGCGTTAAGCTGTGCAAGACCTTTATGTGTTGGGTCGAAATTATCATAACGGCTGAATTCAAAAGCAATTCCGGTAACTGCTGATATAATAGCGATTATTCCCAATATTAGTGCTGGAATAAAACTGGGACGGCCTGTTGTAATCAGGTCTTTTTTGAATTGTTCCATATAGCTCCTCCTCGATGTGATTTATTAATCTTTAGTACAGGTACTAAATAATAAAGCAAGTGTTAATTATACATCAGATTATATGATAATTAACACCTGCCTTAATTACTATTATTTATTATAGCTTAATTCTTAAAATATTAAAATAAGCTTTTGGATATTATTATTATAATACTTTAGATAAGAAATCTTTAAGTCGTGCACTCTTTGGGTTATCAAAGAATTCCTTAGGAGCTTCGTCCTCTTCAATCATACCTTCATTAATGAACATACAGCGTGTAGCGACTTCCCTTGCAAAGCCCATCTCGTGTGTAACTACCATCATAGTCATACCATCTGCGGCAAGCTCTTTCATAATTGCAAGTACTTCACCAACCATCTCAGGGTCAAGGGCAGAAGTAGGTTCATCAAATAACATAATTTCTGGGTTCATAGCAAGAGCTCTTGCTATTGCAACTCGCTGCTTCTGTCCACCAGATAACATATCAGGGTAAGAGTCAGCTTTGTCTAAAAGGCCAACACGTTCAAGAAGCTCTAAGGCTTTCTTGTCAGCATCTTCTTTGCTCATAAGTCCTAACTGTGTAGGTGCAAGAGTGATATTTTTCTTGATTGTCATATTAGGAAAGAGATTAAAATGCTGGAATACCATTCCAATGCTCTGTCTTAATTTATCAACATTTACACCCTTTTCTGTGAGGTCATTGCCCTCATATATGATATGTCCTGAGGTAGGAACTTCAAGTAGATTAAGTGATCTTAAAAATGTAGATTTACCACAGCCGGAAGGACCTATTATGGCAATAACTTCGCCCTTGGTAATAGTTGTATTAATGTCCTTAAGTACAACGTGGTCGCCAAATGTCTTTTTAAGATTTTTTACTTCAAGAATTACATTAGTGTCGTTCATTGCTTCTTAATCTCCTTTCAAGTTTCTTTACAAGTGATGAAAGAATCACAACAAGTACAAGATATATAAGTGCAACACCGAAAAGTGGAAGCATTGGATCATAAGTTATGCTTCGGATAATATCACCGCCACGGGTAAGGTCGTTAAGACCGATATAACCACTTATTGATGTCTCTTTTAAGAGTACGATAAATTCATTGGCAAGTGCTGGAAGTACATTCTTAAATGCCTGTGGAAGTATTACCTGAATCATAGTCTGTCTATAGTTAAGACCAAGGCTTCGTGCGGCCTCAAACTGTCCGTTGTCAATTGACATAATACCTGAACGGAAGATTTCGGCAACATAAGCACCAGAGTTAATACCAAAGGCAAGGAGTGCAACAACAATCTTGTTAATATGTACTGAGCTGAATATTACATAGTATATAATAAGCAGCTGTACCATTGTAGGTGTTCCTCGTATAACTGTGAGATAAATGTTGCAGAGGAAGTTAAGCACCTTCATCTTACCTGTCTTATCGTGGTTAGAACGTACGATTGCAATAAGGAAACCTATTACAATACCGATAAGTGCGGCACATATTGCAATAATAAGAGTATTTCTTAAACCTGTGAGAAGATACTGGTATCTTGCATCATCAATGAAATCACTCTTGAATTTATCAGCAAAACTAGAACCAGAAGCTTTAACATCATTATTTCTTACGATAACAACCTGGCTTGAAGTTGTGTAAGGGATTGAGAAATCAATATTCTTCAGACGTTCTTCTGTAACAGTAATACCAGATATACCAAAATCTGCTTTTCCAGAAGATACAGCAGTAATAATTGAATCAAATTCCATATCTTCAACATCAATCTTCATATTAAGGTAATCAGCTATGGCATTGGAAATATCGACATCAATACCACACACCTTGCCATTGCTGTAATATTCATAAGGTTCAAAGTAAGCGTTAACAGCAATAGTAAGAGTTCCGTTAGAACCTGAGCTTGTAGGTACATATGCCTCTTTAGAGGCATTTTCACCAATATAATTATTGATAATTGTATTAACTGTTCCGTTGGCAATAAGGACATTTAACGCCTCATTGACTTTTTCTGTTAGTGATGAATTGTTCTTGGCAATACATATAGCATATTCTTCTGTAACAAATTCTTCATCAAGAATCATAAGTTCGTTGTTAGCAGCAACAAATGCTTTAGCTGGCTGTGCATCAATTACAACAGCATCAATCTTGCCCTGCTTAAGAGCCTGAATTGCATCATTTCCTTTATTGTATCGTTCAACCTTAGTTCCTGAACCATCAGATTCCATATCGGAAACATATATGTCACCTGTAGTTCCAAGCTGTACGCCGACTGACTTTCCAGCAAGGTCATCTACTGAAAATACAGTGTTCTCTGGAATTTTACTGCCACAGGCAGTAAGTGTCAATGTACTTGCAAGGCTTAACACAAGCACAACAGAGAGCATAAAAAGGCGTTTGAATGTTGAGAGCTTTTTAGTGTTCATCATTTTAATCCTTTCGTTTAATTATAATGTTATAATTATACACAGATTATGTATCATATTTCAATGATAAAAAGTAAAATTATAAATATTGAATTATATTAGAAATAATGTAAAATATAAAGATAGCGTGATTACTAAAGGAGATGAGGAATTATATGAAGAATAATGATAATAAGATTATAAATATTATATTCAGGGTTGTTATTATTGGTGCATTTTTTATGGGAATAAGGACGATATATAATTTCTATGTGCTGATGATTACTTATAAGGGAATATCCGGAGAAGATATGTTTAACAGGGTAGCTTCGATGGTTGATGATTATGTTATGTTTATGGTATTTATGGTGGCTTCGGTAGTATTCAGCGTGCTTGCAAGAAAGCTGGTGAATAATAATACATTTATTATAAGGACAATAAGCATAGCTGTTTCACTTGTATGCAGTGTGCCAGAGCTTATAGCTGTGTATTATTTTGCAATGCTTACAATGGTGAAATATCCACAGTATGCCAATATACTTGGAGTAAGCGTGACACTTAATGATGTGTATACATCGTCAGCTGCAGTGTTTTTACAGAATAATCCTTATATGTTCTATACATTTTTTATTGGAGTGGCAGTATTTGCTGTGCTTACAATAACTTCAATATATTCACTTATAACAGGCAGAAAGACACAGCAGGTTTAGAAAATACACGAATATTAGAAAATATAAAGGGTTAAATTGTATGAATATCTTAGGATATATAAAGTAGAAGTACACTAAAAGAAAGGCAGAGCAGGCTTAAATGAAGATAGTTACACCAGATTATTATAAGAATTTTAAATGTATAGCGGGAGAATGTACGGATACATGCTGTGCAGGCTGGGATGTTGATGTTGATAAAGAGTCGTACAAGCAGTATAGGAGAGTAATTGGGTCATTTGGCAATAAGTTAAGAAGTGTTATGGTGCCATCTGAAGATGGTGGCTGTACATTTACGCTAAAAGAGGGAAGATGTCCATTTCTTAATAAGAAGAATTTGTGTGAGATTTATATCAAGCTTGGTAAGGATTCGCTGTGTGAAACGTGTGCAGAGTTTCCCAGATTTATTAATGAATATGGCAATACAAGGGAGATTGGAATTGCACCATCCTGTAAGACAGCAGGTGAGCTTATATTAGGATATAAGGGCGAGCTTAAATTCAGAGAGGTAAAGAACAGGGAGCAGATTAACAGCTACAATGATATAGACCCGCTTACCTTTGTACAGTTAAGGCAGGCAAGAATTATAGCATATAATATAGCCACGGACAGAGATTACACGATAATGGAAAGATGCGTGCTTATACTGATGTTTGCAAGGAATATACAGGATTATCTTGATAGAGAAAGAGATGAACTTATAGTAGGTGTATGTGGACGTTTTGCCAAGGAAGCCTACAGGGAAAATAAGTTAAACAGGGCAAGGCGTATTGCTGCTGGAAAGAAAGATACATATAAGCATATAAGAAAGTTCTTTGAAAGTTTTGAGGGAATGGAAGTTATTAATAAAGATTGGAATATATACACAGAGGAAGTTAATAATTTCTTTGAGGAATGTACAAGTGCAGAGCAGTTCAGGGCTGTTGTGAAGGAATTTGACGAATACCACAAGGAAGATGAAACTGAATATGAACAGCTTCTTATGTATTATCTGTACAGATATTTTCTTGATTCAGTATATGATTATAATCTGCTTTTAAAAGTCAAGGGCGGTATTGTTGGAATAATTGCAATTAAAATGCTGAATATTGCTGACTGGTGGTATAATAACAAAGAACTTTCATTTACACGGAAGGTAGACCTTGCTCATCTGTATTCAAGACAGTATGAACATTCATATTATAATTATGAAGTGTATAATCAATATTTTATGAGCAAGAGAGCGTATGCATATGAGAATCTTTTATCAGAGCTTATAGATTTAGAGTAAGATAATCCATTGGCTGTTTAAAGATAAGGACAAGTGAGGTAAAGAGTAATGAAGATGATTCTAAAGTATCTGGAAGAATTAAAAAAAGAGTGTGTGTTAGCACCACTTTTTAAAATGCTTGAAGCACTCTTTGAGTTATTCGTTCCATTGGTAGTTGCTTCTATAATTGACAGGGGCATAGGACAGCAGGACACAGCTTATATAGTAAAAATGTGCCTTATGCTTTTAGGCCTTGCAATTATAGGTCTTGTATGTTCAATAACAGCACAGTATTTCAGTGCCAAGGCGGCAGTTGGCTGTGCTACAGGAATAAGGCATGCTTTATTCAAGCATATACAGTCACTTTCGTTCACGGAGATGGACGACATTGGAACGTCAACTCTTATGACAAGAATGACAAGTGATATTAACCAGATTCAGAATGGTGTTAATCTTGTATTAAGATTATTCTTACGTTCTCCATTTATTGTATTTGGTGCTATGATTATGGCATTTACAATAGATGTCAAGGCGGCACTTATATTTGTCGCAGCTATACCAGTCCTTGCCGTTATAGTATTTGGAATTATGATAGGAACAAGACCTTTATATAAGAAGGTACAGGCAGGTCTTGATACAATCCTTGGAATAACAAGGGAAAATCTTACAGGTGTAAGAGTAATAAGAGCATTTAATAAGCAGGACGATGAATTTGCACGTTTTAAGAATAAGAATGAAGAACTTAATCATCTGCAGAAGTTCGTAGGTAAGATTTCAGGTCTTATGAATCCTCTTACTTACACAGTTGTTAATGTTTCAATAATTGCACTTATATGGGTTGGTGCGATAAGAGTTAATCAAGGTGGTCTTACGCAGGGACAGGTTGTAGCCCTTTACAATTATATGTCACAGATACTTGTTGAGCTTATCAAGCTTGCTAATCTTGTAATTAATATAACTAAGGCTCTTGCCTGTGCAGGAAGAATTGAGTCAATATTTGAAGTGCAGCCAAGTATGAAGGATGGCAGTATGGATTTATCAGCATATAAAGAAAATGTTCCTGTCGTAGAATTTAAGAATGTTGCCCTTAAGTATAATGGAGCTGGTGATACAAGTATTGCCGGCGTTAATTTTAAGGCTTACAGGGGACAGACTATCGGTATAATAGGTGGTACTGGTTCAGGTAAGTCAAGTCTTGTCGGACTTATACCAAGGTTTTATGATGCAACCAGTGGCGAAGTATTAATAAATGGAACTAATGTTAAAGATATTAATATAGAACAGTTAAGGGACAAAGTCGGAATAGTAATGCAGAAGGCAGTATTATTCAAAGGAAGCATAAGAAAGAATATCCAGATGGCTAAGGCAGATGCTACAGATAAAGAGATAGATGATGCACTTGCAATAGCACAGGCGAAGGAATTCGTTGATAAGAAGAAAGGCCGCCTTGACTATATGATTGAACAGGGTGGTAAGAACCTTTCAGGTGGACAAAGACAAAGACTTACAATTGCAAGGGCAGTTGTTAAAAAGCCAGATGTCCTTATTCTTGATGACAGTGCATCAGCTCTTGACTTTGCTACAGATGCGGCACTTAGAAAGTCTATAAGAACGATGCCTAATAATCCTACAGTATTTATAGTATCACAGCGTTCAGCATCACTTATGCACGCAGATAAAATTATCGTGCTTGATGATGGTGAGGTTGCAGGAATAGGTACACATACAGAACTTTTGGAGAATTGTGAAGTATACAGGGAAATATATAATTCACAGTTCAAGTCATAGGTCAGAATGGAGATTAGTTATGAAAGATAATAAGGATAAAAGAGAAGCGCAGAAGTCTACGCTTGGCAAAGTATTAAAAAGAATAAAGAAATATAGTGGATTTCTTGTTATATCAATCCTTATGGCTGCTGTAACAGTTGCTTCTACATTGTATGTGCCAATTCTTGTTGGTAGAGGAATTGACCATATTATAGGACCGGGCAATGTTGATTTTGCAGGCATAACAAAGGTGCTTATAACAATAGGAATTGTTGTTGCCATAACAGCACTGTCACAGTGGATAATGAATATATGCAATAATAAGATAACTTACCACGTTACAAGAGATATAAGAGATGAGGCTATGGAAAAGTTACAGAAGCTTCCTCTTAAATATATTGACGCACAGTCATATGGTGATATTGTAAGCCGTGTAATTGCCGATGTTGACCAGTTCGCAGATGGTCTTTTAATGGGATTTACACAGTTCTTTTCAGGTGTGCTTACAATTGCAGGAACACTTATATTTATGCTTACAATAAATGTAAAGATTACACTTGTAGTTGTTGTTATAACCCCGGTTTCATTATTTGTTGCAAGCTTTATTGCTAAGAAGACATTTTCAATGTTCAAGCTCCAATCAGAAACAAGAGGTGAGCAGACGGCATTTATTGATGAGATGATTGGCGGACAGAAGGTTGTAAAGGCATACGGCTATGAAGAAAGGGCAGTAGAAGAATTTGACGAGATTAATAAAAGATTACAGAAGTATTCTTTAAGAGCTATATTCTTCTCATCAATAACTAACCCATCGACGAGATTTGTCAACAGCCTTGTGTATGCAGCAGTAGCTGTTGCAGGTGCATTTTCTGCAATAGGCGGAGGCATAACAGTTGGACAGTTATCAAGCTTCTTAAGTTATGCTACACAGTATACTAAGCCTTTTAATGAAATATCAGGCGTTATAACAGAGCTTCAGAATGCCATTGCGTGTGCAGGAAGAATGTTCGAGCTTATAGAGGAAGAACCAGAAATTCCAGATGCACCATCAGCAGTTAGTGTTACAGATATTGATGGCAGGGTAGACCTTAATAACGTATACTTCTCATACACACCAGACAGAAAGCTTATAGAGGACTTCACACTTCACGTTAAGAAGGGACAGAAGATTGCGATTGTAGGTCCTACAGGCTGTGGTAAGACAACAGTAATCAACCTTTTAATGAGGTTTTATGATGTTAATTCAGGAAGCATAGATGTATCAGGTGTTGATATAAGGGATATGACAAGATATTCATTAAGACACGGTTTTGGTATGGTATTACAGGAAACATGGCTTAAGGCAGGAACTATCAGGGAGAATATCACTATGGGAAAGCCGGATGCCACAGAAGAAGAGATTATTGAGGCAGCTAAGGCTTCATACTCATACGGATTTATAAAGCGTCTTCCTAATGGGTTTGATACAGTGATTGGTGAGGACGGAGGAAGTCTTTCACAGGGGCAGAAGCAGCTTTTGTGCATAACAAGAATTATGCTTACAAGACCACCAATGCTTATTCTTGATGAGGCAACTTCATCTATAGATACCCGAACTGAAATAAAAATTCAGAACGCATTTAACAAGCTTATGGAAGGAAGAACAAGCTTTATAGTTGCCCACAGGCTTTCTACAATACAGTCAGCAGATGTTATACTTGTTATGAAAGACGGACATATTATAGAAAAGGGTAATCACGAAGAACTGCTTGCGGCTGGCGGATTTTATAAGAACTTATATGAGAGCCAGTTCGATACAGCAACAGTATAGGAAGAATATGAGATTGTATATAACGGACATATCTGATATAACCGAGGATATGTTTAACACTGGGAAAATGCTTGTGCCAGAGTACAGGCAGGAGAAGATTGACAGATATCAATATATGGAAGATAAGAGGAGAAGCCTTGTTGCAGGGCTTCTTCTTAATTATGCGACAAAGGACTATGAAGCTGGGAATTATATAGCTCATAATTATATAACTGGGAATTGTGTAGATAAGAATTATCTAATTGAGGCTTCCAAGCGGGAAAGAGAGAATATCCAAGCAGGACATTTATGGGAAAGTAATTCGGAATATGATATAGATATAAATAAGCTTATCGGCGGATATGATAAGGCTTATGATTATGATATCAAACTTACTGCGAATAATAAGCCGGAGTATGCGGATAAGAATATACATTTTAATCTTTCCCACACAGGAGATTATGTTGTATGTGCCATATCAGAAAATGCAGTTGGTGTGGATATAGAGCATACAAGAAAGAATTATTTAAAGGTTGCCAGAAGATTTTTTACTGATAATGAATGTCGGTGGATTGGCGAAGATGAGAACCGTTTTCTTAGAATATGGACATTAAAGGAAGCATATTCCAAATATACGGGACAGGGAATAGCTCTCACCATATCAGATACTGAGTTCAGATATGAGAAGAATGATAAAGGGGAGGATATTATTAATGGTTATATTAATAAAGATAAGATAACTAATATTAATATTGTCCAGCTTAATAATATTAAGTCAGAATACGTCATATCTGCCATAGAAAAGACATTTTATTAACGATTATAAAATGAAATAAATGTATCAGAATTAATACAGATTTAATTATAAAAAAATGTGGAAATTTGCAATTTATGACTGTATAATGTTGAAAATAATGTAGGAATGTTGATTAATGTGTAAGCCGAAAGGCGGATAGGAGGAATAATGTCTGTAAAATATGTATTTGTAACAGGTGGTGTAGTTTCAGGTCTTGGTAAAGGAATCACAGCAGCTTCACTCGGTAGATTATTAAAAGCACGTGGATTTAAGGTGACTATGCAGAAGTTCGACCCATATATTAACATTGACCCGGGAACAATGAACCCAATCCAGCACGGTGAAGTATTCGTAACAGATGATGGTGCGGAGACTGACCTTGACCTTGGACATTATGAAAGATTTATTGATGAAAGTCTTAATAAGAATTCTAATGTAACAACAGGTAAGGTATACTGGTCTGTATTACAGAAGGAACGCCGTGGCGATTTTGGTGGAGGAACAGTTCAGGTAATTCCTCATATAACTAATGAAATAAAGAGCCGTTTTTATAGAGATTATTCAACTGATGAAACTAAGATTGCAATTATCGAGGTTGGTGGAACAGTAGGTGATATCGAATCACAGCCATTCTTAGAGGCAATCAGACAGTTCCAGCACGAAGTTGGACACGAAAATGCTATTCTTATACACGTTACACTTATTCCTTATCTTAAGGCTTCAGGCGAGATGAAGACAAAGCCTACTCAGGCAAGTGTTAAGGAATTACAGGGAATGGGTATTCAGCCAGATATCTTAGTATGCCGTACAGAGCACCCACTTGAACCTGGTATTAAGGATAAGATTGCATTATTCTGTAACGTGCCAAAGACACACGTATTACAAAATCTTGATGTTGAGATACTTTACGATGCACCACTTGCTATGGAAGAAGAACATCTTGCACAGGTAGCCTGCGAATGTCTAGAGCTTGATTGTCCAGAACCAGATTTAGATGAGTGGAGAGCTATGTGCAAGGCTTGGAAAAATCCAACTAAGAAGGTTACAGTTGCATTAGTAGGTAAATATATACAGCTTCACGATGCTTATATTTCAGTAGTTGAGGCATTAAAGCACGGCGGTGTATATAATTCTGCTGATGTCACAATCAAATGGATTGACTCAGAGACAGTTACTAAGGATAATGCCGCTGAATTATTATCAGATGTATCAGGTATTCTTGTACCAGGTGGATTCGGTGACAGAGGTGTAGAAGGAAAGATTCAGGCTATAAAATATGCAAGAGAGAATAACGTGCCATTCTTAGGTCTGTGCCTTGGAATGCAGCTTGCAATCGTAGAATTTGCAAGAGACGTTCTTGGATATGAAGATGCGCACAGTGTTGAGTTAAAGCCAGATACAACACATCCAGTAATTCACCTTATGCCAGATCAGGAAGGTATTGACGATATCGGTGGAACTTTAAGACTTGGTTCATACCCTTGTGTGCTTGCCAAGGATTCTAAGGCATATGAATTATATGGCGAAGAAACTATTAATGAAAGACATAGACACAGATATGAAGTAAATAATGACTACAGAAAAGTTCTTGTTGAAAATGGTATGCAGCTTTCAGGTATTTCACCAGACGGAAGAATTGTTGAGATGATAGAGATTAAGGAGCACCCTTGGTTCTTAGCAACACAGGCTCACCCAGAATTAAAGTCAAGACCTAACAGACCACATCCATTATTCAGAGGATTTATTGGCGCGGCACTTGAGTATCAGGAAAAGAATAACTAAGAGCGTGGCAATGAGAATTTGTGAGCAAAGGAAAGAAAATATATTAATTTGAGAATAATAAAAAAGTCCACAGTTGGAAATTTGATTTCTGGCTGTGGACTTTTTATGTGCGGTGAACTTTTGAAAATTGGACAATAAATTTAATATCAAAAAATGTCACGTTTTAATATTGATTTCGTTATATTAATAAAGAGAAACTTATACGTTGATTACATACGAAACTTAAGGAAAAAGATGGAAATAAATAAAAAAGCTAAAATGGAGCAATTATATTCCCTTTATGAGTCAGCCGTCTATGCTATTGCGTATTCAATATTGAATAATGTTGAGCAGGCAGAAGATGTAACACAGGATACATTTTTAAAGATATATTCTTATCTTGATGATATAGAAGAAGTTGGCTCTAAGAGAACGAAAGCATTTATAACAAAGATAGTAAAAAACACAGCTATAGATATATATAGAAAAAATCAAAAAATATCAACATACAGTGAGAACATTGAAGATACTATGAGCGAGGATACAGACCCTGCCAATATAGTAGAAAGACAGCTTGTAACATTATATAAGCTTGATGCACTTGATAGTGCAATGTCTGATATTTCTGATTATCTGCGTAAGATTATTACAATGAGATATGGCTATGAATTAAAGATGACGGAAATAGCGGATATATTAGGAAAAGATAGCGCAACAATAAGAAAACAGATGGAAAGAGCTAGAAAATATCTTGCGGAAAAGTTAGAAAATGTAACGGAGGATATAAGATGACTGATAACAAAAACATTTTTACCAATAATAAAAAAAGTGATAGTCAGAATGTTAAAGATAATCTGCTTATAGATGAATTGGATACTTACAGTGATTATGTACACGAATTTTCAGATAGTTACAAGAATAGAAAAGAAGAATTTCTTAGAAGTCTGGAAAGTGTAAATGAACATAAAGCAACAGGCAAAGAAAATACTGTAATAAAAAATTTTAATAATAATAGAAAAATAAGTTCAATAAGAAGTATTAAGAGGGTATTTACAAGAAAATATGACAGGATTGCGGCTGCGGTAATATTAGCAATGATATTAATTCCGTGTACAGTATTAGCGGCAGAGAAGATAGTTAGTTACTATAATATTAATATTAAAAAGACTGGAAATTACAGCTATGATTTAGGCTTGAGAAAAGACAGCGATTATAATGCAAATACTAAATTCCATACAAATGTAAAAATAAATTTCAATACAGATTTAAGTGGTTACGATATAGAAACAGATGGAAGCAATTATAAACTTTCGTATGCAGGAAATGATAATTTAAAAGATAAAAATATATCGGTAATGCTTATAGGACTTAATGATAATGAAGATATACAGCTTAAATACATAACTGATGTAAAAGAAACAGAATACAGTGATAAGAAAATAGTATGGTTTACGCATAGTTATGGGGAAAATGCTGTAAATACTAATAATGGTAATTATATTAATGATATATTTGCAGTATATAGTGATTATGGATATGCAATAGAGATAAAAGCACAGAATAATACATCAGAAGATTTATTACAGGAATTAGTTAAAAATATTGAACTTGTGGAATGTGATGAAAGTGAAGCGGCACAGGCTAATTACAGGATATATAGGGATGAGTATGTGAAGGAAGATAATGAGGACATATATGCAGGTGAGTATACTGATATAAATTATAAATTAAATGATAAATTTAATATGCCGGATATGGATATGTATAGCAGTAATAAGCTTGAATATACAGTTAATAATTATACAGTTATAAGTTCAATACAAGATTTGGAAGACAGTCTGATTAATGAAGAAAACAATAATATATCAGATAAGAGTAACTGGATTTCATCAGAATTATTAGGTGAATTAATTAATGAGGATGGAACATTTATTAAATATAAAAGACCTGTAACTTATAATATGGGCGATGGAGTGAGCACACTTAATTCATATTATGAAGCAGAAACTATATCAACAAGATTGGTATTAGTGGATATAAGTGTTGAGAATACAAGTGATGAGTATATACAGAATGTAAGACTTATACCTCAGATATGTAGTCTGTACAGACATAATGGAAAGCTTATGATACCAAGGGAGTGTTATTCTAATAGCTTTGTTAATAGTGAGGGATATCCATTGTGTGTAATGTTTAAGTCTTCATTGGGAATAGTCAGAGATGCACAAAGTGTTAATAGAACAAGTGTTAATCCTAATGAAAACATACATATAATAGCGGGATATCTTGTAGATGAGGACAGGCTTGATGATATGCTTTTATTTTATAATTCGTATGGAAGTCTGGCATACGGAAAAGGAAAGCTGGCGAGTATTAAGCTCAAATAAAATAAGAAACAGTCGTAGAAAGGAGGGGGGAAGGCTTGTATAGCTGATGTTATACAAGCCTGTAGAGTATATGAAGAAGTATATAGTGTGTGTAACTGTGGTAATGCTTATTATGTTGTGTGGATGTAATAAGCAGAAAGCTACAGATATAGTTATAGATAATTCCAGATATTCACAGACAACAAAAGCTGACAATCCGTACAAAGACCAGCAATCAGAAAGCACAACAGAAAATTCACTTACAAGTATGGAAGCAAATGCAGTTGAACATTATGGTGGTGTGTATAAATGTAATGACAGTGTGAATATTTCAGATTTTGAAATAACGGTTCAGAAAGTAATAATAGATAAGACTTATGATGAAATAGAACTGGAAGTATCACAATATTTTAAGACAGAGTGGATACAGAAAGGTTCACTTAGTAATTATAATTCGGAGAATATGAGCCTTGTGTATGTGTATATAAAAGTAAAGAATATTGCCAGCAATACAGCAGAGTGTCCAATAGGAATGGCAAGCATAGGCAATTATTATGATGATAATAAATATTACCGTTTATCTGAATGTGCGGCAATATATCCATCTTCATATGAAAGGACAACACATTGTTTATATGATGATATAAATGCAGGTGAAGAAAAAGTATATATTGTTTTATTTAAGGTGCTAGACAACTATACAGACAATGATGGCAGTTATAGTCAGTTGCTTATAAATCCTTGTCTTGAATTAGAAATAAATCCAGCTACTCAAGGAAAAAAAGCACCATTAGTAATATTGGATAATATATCAAGAGAGTGAATAGGAATTCCTGATTAATTATAGAAAGGAACAAAACTATGAGGATAGGTGCATTGTTAAGGATAGAAGTGGAAAGAGCTTTTAAAAGCAGGATGTTTTGGCTTATGTTGTTGTTGGGAATTGTAATAACAGGAATAGAATTTGTTATAGCTCCGTTAAGATACAGTAAAGATATAATAGGTACATTTGATGGAAGCATAGGAAATACTATCAATACAGTGTTTAATTCGTGGTTTTTCTCATTGCAGAAAAATGCAATTCCGCTTAGACAGTTATATATTATGATAATGCCGCTTATGGCAGTATTCGCATATGGTTATAGTGCAGTTTCTGATATAAAGAGTGGGTATATAGAAAATATATATACCAGAATTGATAAAAAATATTACCTTATAGTTAAATGTGTGGTTTCACATATAGCTGGAGGAATAGTTGTTGTAGTTCCGTTGTTGATGAATTTGATAGCCTGTTCAATAATACTACCTTCGGTAAAAATGCAGGCAGTAGTTGGATTTTATGAACCACGGGGATTTAGTCTTTTATCAGGCGTAGCATATACACATCCGTATATTTATATATTTATTGAATTGATGATTATATTTTTGTATACAGGCTTATTTACCACTTTTAGTGTTATGTTAAGCCAGATAGTTCCAGTGTATTTTATAACAATGATATTTCCATTTCTTCTTAATTATTTTTGCTATATAATTCAGGGATTTTTTAATTTAGAAAAATATAATCCTATCAGAATAATGACGGTTGGGTATTCATATAATAACACTTTATTGAACCTGATTATTGAATACATAATAATATGCGGCATTACATTTGCTGTATATATGTATAGGGGGATGCATAATGAAGTTTTATAAGAATTTTAAATTAAACCGCAAGGTTAAGTTGATTGCTATAGGTATTTGCATAGCTATAATGATATTTGTGTGGGCAGTCAATTATATTAAGATAAATGCGGCATTTCCAGAAGCGCAAGAAGTTATTTACACCTGTGAAGAAGCCTTGGAAGTTGAAGGACTTAGAATTGAACTTGAGGAAAGTGAACTTATGGACAATACGCAGCAGACAATAACAAAGTTCACAGATGAGAATATAATAACAAAACTGAAAAAAAGTAAAAAAGATTATAAATATATATATGTAAGGCTTAATGTATGCAACCAGTCAGATGAAGATAAGAATATTGAGGCATTAATTTATAATTTTGTTATGGAATGTATGCCATCTGGATGGAGTAACGGAGCAAGCAGTGAGTGTAATAAGGTCAACTTAAAGCCGGGGGAAAGTACAGATATAAAGATGGCATATGCTCTTAATGTGCCTGAAAATGCTGATATATCAAAAGAGGAATTTCATCTTGTATATCGTACATATCCTCAAAAAATTATGTTTGTGTTAAATATATAAAGTGGGTAGATGAATATAAATATGTTATTGAGGAAAAACAGTCTTAGAACATCAGAATATGAGATGAAATTAAGAAAAGAAACATTGATTTTATGTGAAATTCTTATAATTGCCGCATTTATTTATACATATATAGTGTATGGAATTAGCCGTCCGGACAAAGGAGAGGTATGTATATATGATAATATTTTATATAGTGAATATTATGGTTTTGAAATGATACTGCTTATTTTTTTGTCAGTTATAATTCAGGCAGATTTAAGAAGCAGTCATAGGTGTGCAGTTATTATCCGTTATAAAAGCATAAGACATTATTGGAATAATATTTGCAAAAATATAACGGCAAAATGTATGGAAATGACAAGTATTCTTCTGATTAATATTATTGGGTTATGCATTATATTAAAAATATTTAATGTGCATATTAAAATATGTAACTGGGATATGGAGAATAGCAGATTTAGATTTGTATCCGGTTATACTATGGAAAAATGTCCATCTGTATATGAAATGGCTGTATATTTAAGTGTGCAGATATTTTCAATATTGTTTATAACAGTTATTATTTCGCAGATTGTATATTGGATAAGCAGTAATAAAAGTCTTGGAATGTTGGCTTCAATTATATGGGTATGTCTTGACAGATATACATATTTGACCAAGGTGTTGTTTAGCAGAATTACAATGATGCCTGGACAGATGGTTAGAAAATATGGTATTGGACCAGTAAGGTGTCTTTTATATCCTGCGCTTCTGTGTTTGATAATATATATAATTTCACTGTGTATTGTGCAAAAAAAAGATATTATGTATAAGGAATAATGATATGGTTTTATTAGATATCAAAGAGGGAATATTACAGAAGTTTTATAAATATATTGTTATAATTGTTATAACCCTATTAATCTCAGTTATGTACATATATACATATAATAATTTGATACAGGAAGGGAAAATAGATAATACAGGTTTTACAATAGCCGACATATGGATATATTGTTTCAGGGGAAAGCTGATAGAAGTATCCAACGGAATAGCGGAACTGCCATCAGTTGTATATCTTTTATTTCAGTTAATTATAGCATTTATTATAGGCGATTATGCGAGGGAAGATTATGACAGCAGGGCAAGATATATAATAGTTAGAACAAAGAGCAGAATAAGCTGGATTGCTGGAAAGATGGTCTGGGTATGGTGTGCTTTATCAACGGTATATTTGTGTATGCTTGCTACGCTTGAATTAGTCTGCATAATAAATTTACAGGGTAATATTGGCTGTGCTATTAATACAGAACTTGCATACAGGATTACAGGTGTTGAATTAGCGAATAACTGTAATACATCGGTTGTATTTTTAAAGCTATTGTTAATGTCATATATAACTTCATTGGCATTGGGAAGTTTACAGTTAATGGTATCATTTATAATTAATTCAGAAGTAGGATATATGATGGTAGTTATATTATCTGCATATATCAGAAATGCTTTGTGCATAGGCAATGCTTTTATGTATGTTAATACATCTTATATTTCAGGTGGAATAATAAATCCATTGCATATTATAGTTGTAAGCTGTCTTGTTATTATGATAAGCAATATTATATTGATTAAAAAGTTCAAGCGGATAGATATATTTTAAAATCTTAATAAAAAATAAATAGTATGAAACCTTTTATTAAAGGTTGATTTATAAATATTCCTTCTTTATAATGGGTATTGTCTGTTAATGATAAGTTATCAGACGATGAGAGTATAAAGAACTAGGAATGGAGAAGCCGAATGGATAATTACAACAACGGTAATAATTACGGTGGTGGTAATAATAACAACAGGAATAATGGTGGCGGCAATAATAACAATAATAAAAAGCCTAAGAACACCAGTCTTATTGTCTTTATTATAATTGCTGCGGTTATTACATTTATTGGAATAACAATGCTTAACAATCTCGTAAAGAATGCTACTTATAAGGAGATAACTTATAATGAGTTCATAGAGATGGTTAATAATGATGAAGTAAAGAGCGTTGCACTTGAACAGGATAGAATTCTTATTACACCAGTTGACAGTGCAGGGGATACTCCGGAAGCGAACAAGTTAGGCTACACATACTATACAGGATATGTTAATGATGACACACTTGTTCCATTACTCAAGAGAAAAGGTATTGAATTCTCAGGTTATATACCAGATTCTAATTCATCAATAGTAGAATTTCTGGTTGTATATGTATTACCATTCTTATTCATATATGTAATATTTGCCTTTGTATATAGAAGAATATCCAAAGGCGGCGGTATGATGGGCGGCATGGGTGTCGGCAAGAATAACGCTAAGGTATATGTACAGAAGAAGACAGGTGTTACATTTAAAGATGTAGCAGGACAGGATGAGGCGAAGGAGTCGCTTACAGAGATAGTGGATTTTCTTCATAATCCAGATAAGTATTCAAAGATTGGTGCCAAGCTTCCAAAGGGTGCTCTTTTAGTAGGTCCTCCGGGAACTGGTAAGACACTTCTTGCAAAGGCAGTAGCTGGTGAGGCTAATGTACCATTCTTCTCACTTGCAGGTTCAGATTTTGTTGAGATGTTCGTAGGTGTTGGTGCTTCACGAGTAAGAGACCTTTTTAAAGAAGCTACCAAGCAGGCACCTTGTATTATATTCATAGATGAGATTGATGCTATTGGTAAGAGCCGTGATTCAAGATATGGCGGCGGTAATGACGAAAGAGAACAGACACTTAACCAGTTATTAGCAGAGATGGATGGTTTCGATTCATCAAAGGGTATATTTATACTTGCGGCTACTAACAGACCAGAAGTTCTTGATAAGGCGTTACTTAGACCAGGCCGTCTTGACAGAAGAGTTATAGTTGACAAGCCAGACCTTAAGGGACGTATTGAAACGCTTAAAGTACATTCTAAAGATGTGCTTATGGACGATACAGTTAATTTTGAAGAAATCGGACTTGCAACAAGTGGTGCAGTAGGTTCAGATCTTGCCAATATGATTAATGAAGCTGCTATCGCTGCAGTTAAGGCAGGAAGAAAGTATGTATCACAGAAAGATTTATTTGAGGCAGTTGAAGTTGTCATAGCTGGTAAAGAGAAGAAAGACCGGGTGCTCAGCAAGGAAGAGAAGCAGACAGTTGCTTACCACGAGGTAGGACACGCACTTGTTACAGCTTTAAAGAAAGACTCAGAGCCAGTACAGAAGATTACTATTGTACCAAGAACTATGGGTTCATTAGGTTATGTAATGCAGGTTCCAGAAGAAGAAAAGTATTTACAGAACAAAGATGAGCTTATGGCAAGACTTGTAACTTTAGTTGCTGGACGTGCGGCAGAGGAGATTGTCTTTGGCAAAGTTACAACAGGGGCTGCTAACGATATAGAAAAGGCTACCAAGATAGCCAAGGCTATGATTACACAGTATGGTATGTCAGACAGATTCGGACTTATGAATCTGGCAACAGTTGATGACCCTTACCTTAATGGTAATGCAAGACTTGACTGTTCTGATGAAACAGCTGCACAGATTGATGAAGAAGTCAAGAATATGTTAAAGGAATGTTATGAGGAAGCTAAGCAGCTTCTTATAGAGAACAGAGATGTCCTTGACAAGATTGCCCATTATCTTTATGATCACGAAACAATTACAGGTAAGGAATTTATGAAGATATTCCGCGAGGTCAAAGGTATTCCAGAACCAGTTGACACAACAGGTTTTACACATTCTGAAAAGGTTGCCGAGAGTGTAACATTCAATGAAGATGGAAGTTATTCATCTACGCTTAGCGGACCTGCAGAAAGTGATATATGGAAGGGAATAGGAGATGCATCTTCTGATACAGCTTCATCCGGAGCAGATAATAAAGATACTGCGAAGAGCACTATTAACGAAGAAAATCCAGATATATTTAATAACAGCAATAATGAGTAACATACAATTATAATAGAATAATAAAGCATATAAGCTGATGTATATAAGCAGCAGGAAGATATTGGAAATTTACAATATCTTCCTGCTGTTTTTAATATTAATATATAGTATAAGCTACGGAACAATTTATTTTATATAAATAAATTAAAAATTTTAAAATATATAAACATAGACTTATAGTTCATCAGGCTATATAATTAAATACATAAAAGTTATGTAAGATTAGTAGAGTATATGATTAAAAACATTGATAAATATATAAAAGGATATATACAGACATCAGGCAGAAATACTTAAGAGTGTATTTATTAAAGAGTGGGGGAAAAATGAAAAGTAATAATATAATTAGTTATTTAAAATTAGTTATATGTATATTGTCTGTCATAGTATCAGCAGGGCTTATGGCGTGCAGTAATATACATAATAACGGCTCTAAGAGTTCAAGTAATGATTTAAAGCCTCTTATAATAGGCAGTGATAATTATGTGCCTTACAGTTATCTTGACAGTGATGGCAACTTTACAGGAATTGATGTTGAGATAGCAAGAGAGGCTTGCAGGCGTATGGGTTATACGCCAGTATTCAAGCAGATTGTATGGGATAACAAAGACATATATCTTAAAGAGGGAGCGGTAGACTGCCTGTGGGGCTGTTTTACAATGACCGGCAGGGAGGATAAGTACAACTGGGCTGGTCCATATATGTACAGCCGTCAGATAGTAGTTGTCAATAAAGACAGCGGGATAGAAAACCTTGATGATCTTAACGGCAAAAGAGTGGCGGTGCAGGTAACTTCCAAGCCGGAGTACATACTATCTAATACGAATACGCCGCAGGTTGGTGTGCTGTACAGTATGTCAACGATGGAAGAATTATATGCTAGTATGAGAAAAGGTTATGTTGATGCCATAGCAGGTCACGAAAATGCTATGAATGTATTTGTACAGTCCAATGAGGAACATTTTGGTGTGCTTCGGGAAGAATTAAGTGTGTCAGAGCTGGGAATTGCATTTTCACTTGATAATGACAGTGGAATTGATAAGAAGCTTACCGGGGTGCTTAACGAAATGAGGGCTGATGGCACAATACAGAGCATAGCAGAGAAATATGGGGTTGACGTTAGTATGGCAGTATGGGGGAACTAATGGAAGATAAGAGTAGAATATGGGGCATATCAGATGTTAAAGCATTTTTGATTTCAATAATTACAGGATTTATATTGTTGACAATAGTAGCTGTTATATTTACCGAAATAAGCAATGAAACGGTTAATAAGACAGCAGACAGGGTGCTGGATTTTGTGCAGACAAGAGTTAATACATATGAATACTTTATACAGAATGATAAAGTGAAAAGCTTGTACAGGCTTTCTGATAAGACACAGGAATTAGTAAGGTGTATGCAGTATGAAGATGATATTGATACATTTTTAGATGAATATATGTATAACCAGAGACTTGACGGAATAGTTGTTCTTGACGGAGAGGGTGAATGTGAATCTTGCAGGGGAATGGAATATACGGATATTGATTCAGTTATAGACGACAGTAATGTAAAAGATGTCATTGAACACCCACAGAAGGTATATATAACAAGAGTTAATGCCAGGTCAGGGAGCATAACATATACCGAAAGCCAGAATGAGGAGTTTTCCGATATTGCTGTAGCGGCAAGAAAAGATACAAAAGGTGCAGTTATTACATATGTGAAGAAGGAAAGCTATGATAATAGTGGAGATATAAGCATTGACAGGCTCATATCAGGTTTTGAGTTTGATATGGATGGGATTGTATATATATCAGATGAGGACAAGGTGCTTAATTCCAATGACGAGGAGCTTCAGGGGCTTGATATGAAGGCACTGAGGAAAAGATATGATGGAGCTTGGGAAGAAAATGATAATGGTATTATAGCTGTACCATACAAAAATGATTATTACTATGGCAAGAGAAAGCAGATAGAGAATTATACAATATATGCGTTCTTTGCGGATAAGCAGGTATATTCTTTAAGAAACAGGGCGGTTGCTGCTGCATTATTTGTTTATATTGCGGTAATAGGTGTTGTCATGTTTGTAAGACAGCTTGTTATTGCCAAGGACGAAAGCAAAATGCAGCTACAGGAAATGGAATATAAAAGACAGCTTCTACAGGCGGCAGAGCAGGAGAAACGTGCCAATATTGCAAAGACAGATTTTCTAAGGCGTATGAGCCACGATATAAGAACACCTATTAATGGAATAAGAGGAATGGTCGATATATGCAGGTTCAATCTTGGCAACAGGGAAAAGGAAGAAGAATGTCTTGATAAGATTATGTCAGCCTCAGGCTTTTTATTAGACCTTGTAAATGATGTTCTTGATATGAATAAGCTTGAGTCGGGGGAGATTGCCATTAAAGAAGAACCATTTGAGCTTACGAAGATTATTAATGAGGTCAGCAGTGTTATTGAGACACAGGCAGATGAACAGTGTATCGATTATTCAGTTGACAGAGGTAGTATAGAATATGACAATCTGATAGGCAGTTCGCTTCATTTAAGGCAGATATTACAGAATATATTATCCAATGCGATTAAATATAATGTGCAGAATGGCTCTGTAAGATTTTCTTATAGTGAAAATGCAGCTGATGACGATACAGTTAAGGTTACTTTCATATGTGAAGACACCGGAATAGGAATGAGCGAAGAATTCCAGCAGATAGCTTTTGAGCCATTTGCACAGGAGAGCAGCAATGCAAGAACAGCTTATAAAGGAACCGGGCTTGGACTTGCAATAACCAAGAGGTTTATTGAGATAATGGGTGGAGAAATTGAATTTATTAGCAGACAGAATGTTGGAACAGAGTTTACAATAATATTACCATTCAAAATTAACCGTAACGTGACTGAAGCTAAGAATAGTAAATATGATGCACAGATGTCAATTGAAGGGCTTAAAGTGCTGGTTGCAGAAGACAACGAGATGAATATGGAGATTGTAAGCTTTATTCTTGATAATGCGGGTGCAAGGACTGTTGGAGTAAGCGATGGCAGGGAAGCACTGGATACATATATGAATTCAGATGCTAATGAGTATGATGTTATACTCCTTGATATAATGATGCCGGTTATGGACGGCTTGGAAACCGCAGAGAAGATAAGAAAGTCAGGAAGAGAAGATGCGGGTACTGTAATAATTATAGCGATGAGTGCCAACGCATTCTATGATGATATAGAACGGAGCATTAAGGCTGGTATGAATACACATATAGCAAAGCCGATAGATGCTGATGAATTAGTTAATATAATTGCCAGACAAGCAGGCAGATAATAGATGTGACACTAAGAGAATGATAATAATTAAATATATGCGTATAACATCCGTGTAAATAATTAGCAGTAATACATATATATTATTTTGTGATATAGACGATTATTGGTAAATGTTCACACGGATTTTATGCAATGTATCACAAAAAATACATCAAAACCTAAAAATTTCAGTAATTGGTACCCGAGAACTATAAAAATCAGTAGTACATTTTCGTCAAAAGTTGTAATCTTATAGAAAATAGGCAATTGGTTTTGTGTAAAAGTTACAAAACATTGTATTGTTAAGAAAGTGAGAGTATGGACTATGAAATCAAGACGTAGAAGAGAATGGTTTCGCAGAAGTTCGGCTATGTTTATGGCGTTAGCTTTAATCATATCTGGACTTTCATTGCCGGAGGGCTTGTTTAGCATTACAGCCAAAGCGGCAGAAAAAGCCAGTGCAGAGTGGACAGTAAGTTCTAAAATGTACGCAGATGGCGATAATGATAATTCAGTTACGGAATTGAACGGCAAATCAGGTAAGCTGGTTAATTCTAATAATGATGAATTATTAATAAATGCAAATTCAGGTAAAATAACTAAAAGGTCTAGTGACTATCTGGTTAATCCAAACACCGAATTAATGTTTCCTATAGTTAATAATGCTAAGACCTGTACAATAACATTAAGGGCATATGTAGCAGTAACTGCTGATAATATGGCATTTACAGGAATGAGCAACATTAAAATAACAGAACAGTCAGGAAGTGGCTGGGCATATTACATAATTGAAGGAACAGTTGATAAAGGTGCTTCATCGGTAACACTTACAACAAATGTTCAGAATTATTTTCAGTCAATAAAGGTTGAATCATCAACAAGTTATGCGACAACATCTGCTTCATTCGCAGATGGGGGGGATATTAAAGCCGAATGGGGATATTCAGAAACAGTTTTATCAAGTAAAGGTTCTAATACAATAATTCAAAGTGATACAGGAACTTATACTAATGGTGATAAAGATGTATTATATGTTGATGCATCATCAGGTAAGTTTTATCCAACGACAGGTGATAGAATTCAGGTTAATACTGGTACTAAGATAGTTATACCGGCAGCGGGAGATAAGGCTGTTATTAAACTTACTGTCAATAAGAACGTAGGTACAGATAAGGACAGCATATTAGGAAATACACTTAATATAACAGGAAGTGACAAGGTCTTAAGAAAGATGGAATGTATTTCCTGTGTTGAAAATTCTGACAAAAATTATGTTGATGTGGAATTTGAATGTTATCTTACAGGAGATGAAGGAGAGCTTACATTAGATGTTAAAACTAATACATACATTAGAAATCTTTCAATCGAATGTGTAGAACTTAATAAGAAAGTAATAAATGGAACTATTACATCTAAATCAGATATTCCATCTGATATGCAGGTTGTAGCGACTAATAATACAACTGGACTTACATATACATCAGATATAACAGTTGCAGAGAATGGCAAGAGCGGTACATATTCAATTGAAGTACCAGCAGAAGATGAAGTTATGGAATATGAGATATCACTGAGCAATCCGGCATACCAGATTAAGAGTGGTATTTATAAACATAGTGTAAGTACAGAGACTGTTGCCAGGATTACAGCAGATTTAACTGTCATTAGCCTTGATACCTGCACAGTAACAGGTAAGATTAATGGCATTACTGAGGGTTATTATACAGAAGGCCTTGAACTTGTATTTACAACAACTGAGGAAACAGACTATGTTCCAGAAGTAACTATTGATACAGATACTTGGAAATATACAGCTAAGTTTGAAAAAGGTGTTTCATATAGTGTAGCCGTAAAGGGTGCTAATGACTATGAAGTAACTTCTGTATCAGATGGAATTAAATATTCAGAAGATGCAGAATTAGATATAACTGTAGGACTTAAGCCAACATATGCCGTTACAGTAAGTCTTCCGGAAGAACCTGATTTAACAGGTAAGAATGTAGAATACATATATATGAATAATGATGATGGATATGAATATGTATTTACAGATAAGGATGCTATTAAGTTAAGAGAGGGTTCATATACACTTACACTTGGTGGTGATTTCCTTGCACTTCTATACAAGGTAAAGTCAGGTAACACAGTTACAGTAAAGGGTGCTGAAGCATCACATAAGCTTATATTTGAGCAGGTTACAAGCTGGTCTTTTGTTAAGAGTGATGATGGTGATTATTATGATGATAATATTATGGGAACAACAGGCTACTACAATGGTTTAGCTATTGATGCTACAAAAGGTAAGTTAGTTCCTAATGGACCAAGCCCTAATTCAGCACAGTTTACTACAGGAGCTAAGATAACAATACCTGTAAGTGGAAAGTGTACTATATCAGTAAAATCATATGCACCAGCAAGTACATATGCACTTTACACAATAGCGGGTGAGCCGGCATCAAAAGATGATGTGACAACAGTATATAATTATGAAGATGAGAGCGAAGGAACAGTTGAAATTGTATCAACAGGTTCAGCTTACATAGTTTCAATATCTATAGTATATGCAGCTAAGGATGTTGAATATAATGAACAGCCAGCTATGCCTAAGACATATGATTATGGTACAGCTTCTAATCTTGTTGTACAGCCTACAGGACAGAAACTTGTTCTTACACAGACAGGTGGTACATTAAATACAACTACAAACACTGATAAGTCAACTAATATCAATAATACAGTAAGCTTCTTTGGATTTGATGAGACTACAGATGCCAACAAGCTTACAGCTGATATAACAATTACAGAGTGTGGTTCAGACAATGCTAATGGTATATTCTTTGGCGCATTTAACAAGAATTATATTGATACTTTAGGAATACGTAAGTCTAATGGACTTAAGATGATTTACTCAAAGAAGCCATCAGACCTTGCAGGTGCTTCAAGCAAGGCAGATGCAACTATTCCAGCAGGAACTGTTGTGACATTTACAGTTGAAAAGACAGACGATGCTCTTGTTATCACAGCAACACCTAAGGGTGGAGAGACTAAGACAGCTACATATTCTTATAGTGCAAGTGATAATCTCTTATTTAATGCAGATAAGAAAAATACAGCAGTATCATATGGATTTGTATTAGCAGGTGTTAAGGCAACTATCCAGAATATGAAGTATATAGCACAGGACGGAACAGTTCTTTACGACCAGAATAAATGCTACAATGCAGTAGGTACAGCACCAGTTGTTAAGGAAGTTACAGCTAAAGCAGCTTATACAAGAGATTACATCACAGTAAGCTGGACAGATGAAGTACCAGCCGAAGGCGATGGTTTATATGTGCTTGAAGTATCAAGAGATAACGGAAAGAGCTGGGAAAAGGTTGCATCAGACATTACTGAGCCAACATATAAGTATTCAATTAAGGATGCCGGAGATTATAAGTTCAGAGTGGCTGGTAAGTTAGGTATTAATGGTGAGATTAATGATTATGTTGAATCAGATGCAATAACAGTAATAGCAGCACTGGATTCACCAAAGGCAAGCATAGCTTCAAGTGCAGATACAGTTGATCTTGTATGGGATGCAGTAGATAAGGCTGACCAATATGAGGTATATCGTTATTCATACGATGAGACAGCAGAGAATGCTTCAAAGATAGCAACAGTTACAGAATGTGCTTATAAAGATAAAGATGTAACAGCAGAGATGCCATATTACTATTATATAATAGCTTATTCACACGTTAATGGAAAAGTAGATAACTACAGTAACCCATCAGATACTTTATGGACTGTTCCAACAGCAGGACATACAGGTAAATATGTATATGAAGATGATGCTGTTAAGTATACAATAACTAAGAAGTCATATGACACTGTATACAATGGAAAGATTACAATTGAAGGTGTAGTTGAAGAAAATGTAACAGCAACGCTTTATGTTAATGGCAGTGAAGCAGCAAAGACAGATGTTAAAGAAAAAGAAAGCTTTGCATTTAAAGACATTGCTATTGAAGAAGGAAGAAATGATGTTGAATTAATATTCACAGATAAGAAAGGTAACAAGACTAGAGAAACATTTAATTATGTATATCTTACTAATTACAACAAGGTTGTAGATAGTGCATACACAGGAACTGATGGTGAGGAGGTTAATGGAATACCAACTTATAAGACAGTTCAGGCGGCAGTAGATTCAGTTGCTTCTGATAACACGAGACGTGTAATTATTCTTGTTAAAGAAGGTGATTATGAAGAACATCTTGTTGTTAAATCTCCTTATATAACACTTATAGGTGAGGATAGCGAGAAGACAAGAATATATTATGATGTTAAGGAATTAGCTGGTGGAGATATGTCTTTAAGATGTGCTGTAAGAATAGATAAGACAGCAACAGGCTTTTCGGCAGAGAACCTTACAATCGAGAATACTTATAATTATCTTGGTGATGGTACTAAGTCAAATGAATCAGCAGATGCTTTAAGAAATGATGCCAATGAAACATCATATATCAACTTAAGAATACTTGGTTATCAGGATACACTTTGTGCTAATGGTGGCACCCAGTATTATTACAAGTGCTATATAGCTGGTAATGTGGATTTCATATATGGTAATGAGCCTAGAGCATTATTTAATGATTGCAAGCTTGTATTCCGTTACAATGCTAATAAGAATTCAGGCTATGTATCAGCTCCTAAGGCATCAGCCTCTGCAACATATGGTCTTACATTCTTTAACTGTCAGGTTCTCTCAGAAGAGGGATGCTCAGGAAGTAAGTATTATCTTGCAAGACCTTGGGGAGCAGATGCTTATATTACTTGGATTAACTGCTATATGGGTAAGATATTAAAGCCGAATGCTTCTAATCCATATACAGATATGAGTGGTAATTTGGCTGCTAATGCAAGATTTTTCGAATATGGAAGCTATGGTCCTGCATTTGCAATTAACAGTAACAGAAGACAGATATCTGCTACGAAAGCCAATGAAATGACTTCAACATCATATCTTGGCTGGGATCCATATACAATAGTAGGTACAATAAGGTATACAGGTACTGTTAAGACAGACAGCATAGACAGATATGTAGAAAAAGAATATGTATCAGATACTTATTCACAGACAGAAGGTGATGATACAGGACTTGCACAGTATGCACAGGAAGGTTATGCACAGAGTGCTAATGTAACAGGTGGTGGATTATTAAAGGAAACATCAGATAACTATTACACAGCCGGCACAGCAGAAGAATTCCTTAATGCAATACAGAGTGTAAAGAAGAGTGGTAAGGCATCAGTGATCGAGCTTACAGCAGATATTGCGCTTGGTGATAAGGAAGTTAATAACTTTGACAGCTACAGCTCATTTATAACAGCACATAAGCTTGAGCCACTTACACACCCAACACTTTTAAAGACAGGTGTATCAATGCTTAAGCTTGCAGATATGAGTAATCTTACAATCTACTCTAAGAATGGAGCTAAGATTACACATACATGTATAGATATAACAGGCTCTAATAATATCATCATAAGAAATATTGAATTTGATGAGATATGGGAGTGGGACGATTATACAGAAGGTGCTTATGATCGTAATGACTGGGATTATATGACAATAGAAAAGGGAAGCTCTGATATATGGGTTGACCACTGTACTTTCTATAAGTCATATGATGGAGTTATTGATGTTAAGACACCAGTTAATGACAGTAATATAACAATATCATGGTGTGAATTCCTTCCAGCAAGTGAAGATAATGTATTCTTTGATGAAATGATGAATGCTATGAAGGCTAATCCAGATAACTACCCATATTATAAGCATTTGCTTGAAGAGGGTATGACAGATCAGCAGATATACAATTATGCTTATGGTCAGAAAAAGACTCATTTATTAGGACAGTCTGATGATGATTCATCAGCTAAGAATATTAAACTTACACTTGCTAATAACTACTATAAGAATTCGATGGATAGAATGCCAAGACTTCGTTATGGTACAGCACATGTATACAATTGTATTATGGATGCACAGGATTTAAGAGAAATGCGTCTTGATATAGAAAAGACAAATCCGGAATTAGCTAAGAAAATTGTAAGTAATGGTGCATCATCTAACTGTGGAGCTCATATGTTACTTGAGAACTGCTATATGTCAGGTATAACTAATGCACTTATAAGTGGTAACGGAAGCAGTCCAGCAGGTTATATTAACGCATTTAATACAATATATATGATGGATGGAGCAAAGCAGGAATTAAAGGTAGCTCTTAATACTGATAAAGAAGGTGAAGTAGCATTAGTTCAGGATAAAGATGAATTCAAGAAAGACCTTCCTTATACTGGCTACACATTATATGCAGCTTCAGAACTTGATACTAAAGTTAAAACATATACAGGTGCAGGAAAGCTTACACTTACAACATTACAGTGGGAGAAGACTTCTTACAATGAAGCTAAGCAAGAACATACAGAACATGTATGGAATGATGGTGAAGTACAGAAAGAAGCAACTTGTACAGAAGAAGGTTCAAAGTTATATACTTGTATAGTATGTGGAGATACTAAGACAGAAGTAATTCCAGCGGCAGGACATAATTATAGTACAGAATGGACTATCGATAAGGAAGCTACTACTACAGAAGAAGGAAGCAAGTCACATCATTGTACAGTATGTGGTGACAAGGCAGACATTACAGTTATTCCTAAGCTTGAGAATACACAGCCGGGCGACAACGATAATAAGCCAGGTGACAACGATAATAAGCCGGGCGACAACGATAATAAGCCGGGTGATAACAACAAGCCGGGTTCAGATAACTCTGATGTTAAGACAGATATTAAAGTTTCAGTATTGGTAGATGAAAGAGTACCAGAAACAGGACTTGTAGATTCAACAGAAGACATTATTAATGCTGTCCTTACAGAAGATGAAGCTAAACAGGCAGAAGATGGTGTAAAGGTTGATATTGCACTTACTGTAAAGGATAAGAGTTCTAATCTTACAGAAGATGAGAAGAAACTTATTAATAGTAACATTAAGGACAATCAGGCTGCTGGATGCATACTTGATATCCAGTTACAGAAGATTATAGGTTCGCAGAAGTCTGATGTATATGAACTTAACAGTGCAATTAATATTAAGATTAAGTTAAATGCAGACCTTATTAATAATGATTCTTCAAAGACAAGAAAGTATAGTGTAATAAGAATTCACAATGGGGTATCAGATATTCTTAGTGCCGCATTTGATAAAGCAACAGGAGAACTTACATTTGCAACTGATAGATTCTCAACATATATTGTAGTCTATGAGGATGTTGCTAATTCTAATACAGAGGATAAGAGCAATGTATCAGGCAATGGCAGTGCAGCAGATAATAATGATGTGGCAGAAGACAGTGCTGCAACAGCAGAAGACAGTGCGGCTACAGCTGATACACTCTCAGTTACAAGAACAATAATTCTTCTTGCAGTTCTTATGCTTAGTGCAGGTGTTATATGTCTTACACTATATAGAAGAAAAGAAAATGCTTAGTATTATATACTTAATAATATAAGCGGATAATATAAGTTAATAGTATAGGCTAATAGTATAAGTAAATAATATAAGCAGATAATAAAATGGCAGTCACATAAAGTGATACATCATATGTTCTGGTATATCCAGCGGATGAGTGTAATCACGGTGACTGCCTTTTTATGTAATAGGAAATTCTATAATTATTAAAAAATGTAAAAATAAGTTGAATTATGTAGAAAATAAGATTATATTAATATAAGGCAATTTTCGATATGAAGTTTGCAGGAAAACGGCGAAAGCCTGCCGAAGGAGTAACACTCTCAGGTGCCAGCCTCTGCTGGCGCAACTGTAAATGGATCGACTCTCTGGAGAGTTCTGGATAAACACAGAGGCCGAAGGTGCAACATATAGTTCTTTATAAGCAGTTAATAATGTGATTATAAGACAACATTATTAATAACAACATTGTGACTTCTTATAAAGCGGGTATATGAATCTCTCAGGCAAAAGGACAGAGAAGGCATAAAGTATAATATAACTTGTTATATGATAAGTTGTATATTCTAAAATGTTATTTCTGCTTTTATATTTATTCAGGCAATATTGTCTATAATTCCAATGCATTAAGTAAAAGTCTGCATATTAGCAAAGTATTTAGTAATGTACGGCATTTGCGGTGTTGGGACAGTATAGGCTTGTACTATGCTGTAGTTTAGATATGAAAGGTAGAAAGTACAATGTGGAATTCAATTAATCAGATTCTTGCGAACATTGATAATTTCGTATGGGGTGTGCCGCTTATGGTAATTATCCTTTTTGGCGGAATATTATTGACAGTTCGTCTTGGTTTATTACAGATCAGAAAGCTCCCTTTAGCATTAAAATGGATGGTTAAAAATGAAGAAGAGGCAGAAGGTGAAATTACAAGTTTTGCCGCACTATGTACAGCGTTAAGTGCAACTATTGGTACTGGTAATATCGTTGGTGTTGCAACAGCAGTCTGTGCAGGTGGTCCAGGTGCATTATTCTGGATGGTTATAACAGCATTTTTCGGAATGGCAACTAAGTATTCAGAAGGTCTTCTTGCTGTTAAATACAGAGTTATAGGAGAAGACGGACACAGTCTTGGCGGACCATTCTATTATATAGAGCAGGGAATGGGCAAGAACTGGAAATGGCTTGCTAAGTTATTTGCATTTTTTGGTGTATGTGTTGGACTTTTTGGTATTGGTACATTTAGTCAGGTAAATGGTATTTCAAGTGCCGTAAATGGTTTTTTCGATGCGAATAATGAGCATTGTGTCAATATTCCATTTCTTGGCGAGTACTCATGGTCAGTAGTAATCGCTTCACTTATTCTTGCAGTCTGTGTTGCACTTGTGCTTATAGGCGGTGTTAAGAGAATCGCAAGCGTAAGTCAGGTTGTAGTGCCATTTATGGCAATTATATATGTATTATTTGTTGCGGTTTTAGTAATAGCTAATATTACTAGAGTTCCTGCGGCATTTAAGGTTATAGTTCAGGCAGCATTTTCTCCTAGGGCAATCACTGGCGGAGCAGTCGGAAGTATGCTTGTTGCTATGCAGAAAGGTGTTGCAAGAGGCATTTTCTCTAATGAGGCTGGTCTTGGTAGTGCACCTATAGCAGCGGCTGCGGCACAGACTAACGAACCTGTAAGACAGGGACTTGTAAGTATGACAGGTACATTTATTGATACAATTGTAATATGTACTCTTACAGGGCTTTCAATTGTAATAACAGGTGCATGGCAGGTTGAAGGCCTTGAGGGTGTAGCAGTTACTACATATGCGTTCCAGAATGGACTTCCATTTCCGGCACAGGTGTCTTCTTTTGTGCTTATGCTCTGTCTTGTATTCTTTGCATTTACAACAATTCTTGGCTGGGACTATTACAGCGAAAGATGTCTTGAATATCTTAGCGGTGGTAATATGAAGCACGTTAAAATATACCGCTGGATATACATATTAGCAGTATTTATCGGACCTTATATGACAGTAAGTGCGGTATGGACAATTGCTGATATATTTAACGGACTTATGGCACTGCCTAATATGATTGCGTTATTCGCATTGAGCGGAGTTGTAGTTAAGGAAACTAAGAGCTTCTTTGAAAGACATAATAATGAAAAGCTTTAATTTATAAATATTATAGATATCAAAGAGTTCTTTAAAATAAAGCATTGAGCGGAAAAACTATAAAATAATGGCAATATCTCCTGTCCTTAAGTGGCGCGGAGGTATTGCCATTATTTGGTATATTAATCCGGTGTATTGACAAAAAATGATATGTTCATATATACTTATCAAAGTTAGCTGTGATTAACTAGAGTTAGTCACTACAAGACAATAAGAAAGGACATCGAAACATTAATGAAGAATATCATTAAATCCCCAATTAAACTTTTATGGCTTATGATAGGAATTGTGTCAATGGTACTCGGTGCAATAGGTGTCGTACTTCCAGTATTGCCAACAACGCCATTTTTATTATTAGCATCTTTCTGCTTTGCCAAAGGCTCTGACAGATTTCATAAGTGGTTTATTGGAACAAAGCTTTACAAAAAACATCTTGAAAGCTTCGTTACCAGTCGTTCAATGACATTAAAGACTAAGTTGTGCATACTTCTGCCAGCATCAGCAATGCTTATATTGGCAATGCTTGCAATGTCTAATATATATGGGCGTGTATTTATTGTATTTTTGATAATATTCAAGTACATATATTTCTTTACAAGAATTGAAACAGTTAAGGCGTAAGCTTATGCCTGTTAGTTAATTATAGGCTTGGAAAATGTTTTCACGAGTTCTACAAGCATATCAACAGTTTTGTCCATACCTTCGATGGTTATGTGTTCGTAAGGACCGTGGTAGGCGTGTCCGCCAGTGCCAAGGTTAGGGCAGGGAAGTCCCATATAACTTAACATACAGCCGTCAGTGCCACCTCTTATTGGAAGTATAAGGGGTGGTATATTAGTATTCTTGCAGGCTTTCACAGCATTTTCTATAAGAAACATACATTTTTTGATAATCTCAGCCATATTGCGGTACTGGTCAGTGATAGTGAGATGTACAGTTCCAGCACCCCATTTTTCATTCATAATCTTTTCAATGTGGCACAGTGTGGCTTTCTTTGCTTCAAATAATGAAGCATCGTGGTCACGGATTATATAATTAAGGTGTGCTTCTGCAACATCACCAGACATACTTATAAGATGATAGAAGCCTTCGTAATTCTCCGTTTCCCTTGGTATCTCCATAGCCGGCAGGCAATTATTAATTTCCATAGCTACTAAGGAAGCGTTAATCATAGTATCCTTAGATGAGCCGGGGTGGACATTAAAACCTTTCACAACATATTCAGCTTTGGCGGCATTGAAATTCTCGTACTGTATCTCACCCTCAGTATCGCCATCAACAGTGTATGCGTAATCAGCTCCGAAGCGTTCAACGTCAAAATGTTCAGTACCCATACCAATCTCTTCATCAGGCGTAAATGCTACGCAGATTGCAGGGTGTTCAATATTATTAGCAGTGATATATTCAATCATAGTAAGAATTTCAGCAATTCCAGCCTTATCATCTGCACCAAGAATAGTTGTTCCATCAGAAGTTATAAGAGTTCTGCCCTTTAAAGAAGCAAGATGTGGAAAAGTATCAGGACTTAATATAAGTCCGCTGTTACCAAGCACTAAGTCCCCACCATCATAATCAGGAGTCACAACAGGATTGATATCACCATTGCAATAATCAGACACAGTATCCATATGGGCAATAAAACCAATTGCAGGAAGCTTCTCAAGCCCCTTAGTTGCAGGCAGTCTGCCATAAAGATAACAATGTTTATCAAGCTTAACATCACTAAGTCCAAGCTCAGTCATCTCGTCTTTAAGAAGACCAGCCAGCTTAAACTGACACTCAGAAGAAGGTGACTTTCTACTTTCTTCATCACTAGGAGTTCTGACAACAACATACTTTAATAATCTTTCATAAGCTTTCATAACAAATCCTCATTTCTGTATATATTATAATATTCCCCGTCCTCATAAAATTAAAACCATAACCTAACATAATTCCCTCATATAATATAACACAACCCACAAAATTATGTTAAAATAAATCAGAGGTTAATAGACTAATAGATTAGGAGAAATACTATGAACAACATTAAAAAACTTTCCACTGCTGGTGTCCTATGTGCAGTCGCAGTAGCTGGAAGCCTGATTTCATTTCCGGTATTTGGAAGTAAATGTGCACCAGTACAACATATGGTTAATATATTCTGTGCCGTCCTTTTAGGACCCGGATACGGCGTAATGACGGCATTTGTTGCCTCACTTATAAGAAATCTGCTTGGAATGGGAAGCCTTATGGCATTTCCGGGAAGTATGTTCGGTGCATTGATATGCGGTATTGTATACAAAAAGACCCATAATATTATTGCAACAATGATAGGAGAAGTAGCAGGAACATCAATACTTGGTGGTTTATGTGCATATCCGGTTGCAATATTCCTTATGGGAAAAAGTGCCGCAGGAATAGCATTTTATGCGTATATAATTCCATTTTTTATATCAACTGCCATGGGTGCGGTCATATCTGGAATAATAGTATTCAGCATAAAAAAGGCAGGCTTGTTAGTTAAGATTCAGGACAATCTTGCAGGATAGACAATTCAATATGCAAAGTCGATAGGCATATATAGGAGAATGCAAGCTATTGTAAGCAATGATAAAAGACGTTGTAATATTCAATACAGTGATAATCATATATGGAAAAAGACAAGCTTTCTGTATAGAAAAGAGGGTTTTAGTGAATGTTTGAAAATATAATAAAAAATGTGCATAACAGACATCCGCTTATCCACTGCATAACGAACTATGTGAGCATTAATGATTGTGCCAATATAGTGCTTGCATGCGGTGGTGCACCTATAATGGCGGAGGATATTAATGAGGTGAGCCAGATAACCTCGATATGCCAGGGACTTGATATTAATATCGGGATGCTTAATGATAATAAATTATCATCAATGCTTAAAGCAGGTGCTACAGCCAATGAACTTGGAATACCAGTAATACTTGACCCCGTTGGCGCTGGTTCATCAGATTACAGAATTAAAGCTGTCCAAAATCTTATGTCCAATGTACAGTTTGGTGTTATAAGAGGAAATGTATCCGAGATAAAAGCGATAGCCGCAAAGCAGGGAATTCATAATATATCAGCTGGAGTATATGACACTATGCAGAAAGATAAGTCTGCTATGGGTGTTGAGGCGGGGATTGCCGATAAAATTACAGATGATAATATAAAAGAAATGGCAGATTTTATTAATAAGCTGTCCCAAAAGACAGGTGCTGTGATTGCGGTTACAGGCGGAATTGATATGGTTGCTGATGAGAACCGCGTATATGCAATAAGGAATGGTCATAAGATGATGAGCCTTGTTACCGGTGCCGGTTGTCAGCTGTCAGCTCTTACATCAGCATATGTAGCAGCGGATAAAGAGCATATATTAGAAAGTGTATGTGCAGCTGTTAGCGTAATGGGAATAAGCGGAGAGCTTGCATACCGCAGAATGGCAGAAGTGGATGGCAATGCAAGCTACAGGAATTATATAATTGATGCTGTATACAATATGACAGACGAAACTTTGAAAGAATTGGGAAGAATAGAGCGTATATAGTGTGTAAAAATATGAAATATATACAAGATATGTGAAAACATGGTGTATATAAATGATACAGATATATATCGTGACAATGCATAGGTATATAATATTTGATAGCAGAGGAATAATATATGAGCAGTTATTTTTATTTTACAAGACACGGACAGACTATATGGAATGTAGAGAATAAAATATGTGGTGCGACAGACATTGCACTTACAGAGCTTGGACATAAGCAGGCAATAGAATTAGGTGAGTGTATCAAAATGGGAAATATACATATTGATGAGATATTATATTCTCCACTTATAAGAGCGGCTGACACAGCAAAGCATATATCAGAAACCGCTGGCATACCGTGCAGAATGGAAATACGGTTAAAGGAGCAGAATTTTGGCAGATACGAGTCTACACCAAGAGATGGCAGGGAATTTGCTGCGGCTAAGATGAACTTTGTTGATGATTTTGACGGTGGAGAGACAATGCTTCATCTGAGTCAGAGGATATATAATCTTATAGATGATATAAGAAATGACAATTCTGATAAAATATATCTTCTAGTTGCGCATAATGGTATTTCGAGGATTGTCGAGTCATATTTCAGAAATATGAGCAATGATGAGTTTTCAGGCTTTGGAATTAAGAACTGTGAACTTAAAAAGTATGAATTTAAAGATAAAAATGCTTAGAAAATGCGTAGAAGGTGTGTGTAAAGGAGTAACAATATATGGATTATAAGCTTCTTATTGATACAGCGGCTCTTGCGGGTATGATTATGTTAGAAAATGGAGCAGAGATATACAGGGTTGAGGAAACAATCGATTATATGCTTAAAACGTCAGGTTTAAAGACTACACAGGCATTTGTTGTATCAACGGGATTTATGATTTCTTTAGATGATCCGTCAATAGATGCACTGACAGTTGTCAGGAGAGTGGACAGAGGGGCAACCAACCTTAATATGATAGCTCAGGTCAATGACATATCAAGAAAGTTTTATAAAGGAATAATATCATTAGAGGAGGCATTTTCGCAGTTAAAGCATTTAAAGAAGAATCAGTATCCGTGGTGGTTAAAGGATATATGCACAGTATTCGTGGGGCTTTTCTTTACGGGAATGTACGGCGGCAATGGCGTGGATATGCTGTTTACAGGGATAGTTGGCGTATTCTTGTCTATATGGTTACATGCCGCTGGCAGTATGAAGCTTAATTCACTTATAAAAGACCTGACAGCTTCTATTGTATTATCAGTTGTGGCAAGGGTACTCATTCATCTTAATCCCCTTGCCCATCTTGATTTAATAATAATAGGTTCGATAATGGTACTTGTTCCCGGGGCTGCAATAACCAACGCAATAAGAGATACTCTCCACGGCGACTACGCCTCTGGCAATGCCAATATCCTCCAAGCCTTCACCGAAGCCGCCCTAATAGCCCTGGGCGTCTACATAGGCCTGGTAATAATATCCTAAAAACGAGCCGCCGGTCCTTAGCCGGCAGCCCAAGCTGGCGGCTGAGTACCGCTGCGAGCGGCACTCAGCGCAAGCGTGTCGCCGTTGTACTTGCTGGGAGCTGGCAATCCAGCCACAACGTAAATAATATCACCCACACATCAAGGAAAAGATAAAATTCAGGAGGCCATCCATATGCTACTTCAATGCCTATTCGCTTTCGGTGCAATCATAACATTTTCAGTAATAATAGAAGCCCCAAGAAAATGCCTGCTAGTTAACGGCATACTAGGTCTTGCGGGCTGGGCAATATATTTGTATACAGAACAGTTCACATCAGTTCTTATGGCAACCTTTATGTCAGGACTTGTTCTTGCAATAATCTCCCACATACTGGCAAGACTTTTAAAGACACCGGTTACAACAACACTTATACCGGCCATATTAACAATAGTTCCTGGAGCTGGAATGTACCAGACAGTATATTACCTGTTCACATCAGATACACAGCAGGCATTATCAAGCCTTGTTGGAACAATTGGTGCGGCAGGGGCAATTGCGATAGCCATATTTATTGTTGATGCATTAGTTGCCGTAGTTAAACGTATTGTATTATAAAGGAGAAATGGTATGACATTACAACAGCTGTCTTATCTTATAAAAGTTGCTGAGTGCGGCAATATAACAGAGGCTGCGGAACAATTATATATATCACAGCCAAGTCTTAGCACGGCAATAAGCAATCTTGAAAAAGAGATGGGTGTTACAGCTTTTATAAGAACGAAAAAGGGCGTTATAGTAACACACGAGGGTGAAGAACTATTGTCGTTTGCAAGAATGTTATTAGAGCAGGCGGATATTATGAAAGAGCATTTCGGGGTTGTTAATAAAAGAGATCCGAAGTTCTCAGTATCGTGCCAGCATTATTCATTTGCCGTTAATGCTTTCGTTGATGTTGTTAATCAATTTGATGCAGATAAATACAGTTTTATATTAAGGGAAACACAGACAGGCGAGATTATAGATGATGTTGCTTATGGCAAAAGTGAACTTGGAATACTATATCTGTCAGATAATAATGAGGAAGTAATAAGCAAGCTTCTTAAGAAAAATGACCTTGTATACGAACAGCTTATTGAAGCAAAGCCGCATGTATTTATATGCAAGAAGCACCCGCTTGCAGATATGGATTTTGTGACGATTGAAGATTTAAAACCGTATCCATATCTTGTATTTGAGCAGGGCGAGAGAAATTCATTTTATTTCTCAGAAGAATTCTTAAGCGTGCTTGATTTCCCTAAGAATATACAGGTGCGTGACAGGGCTACTTTATTTAATCTCGCAATAGGACTTAATGGATTTACCGTAAGTTCGGGGATTATTGATGAGAAGCTCAATGGCTCAGATATCATTGCCAAGCCGTTAAAATCCGATTGCATTATGAGGATAGGACTTGTCAGAAAGAAGAATATAATGCTTAGCAGATACGCAGAATTCTATATAAAAGCATTGAAAAATAACTTATCCATAGTTTAAAACTATGATAAGCGTAATAAATTAAGTATTTTATTAAAAATTCATATAATGATAATATGACCTCAGGTTGTTCAGTATATTAGTCGAACAGCCTGAGGTTAATTAATTTGGAGGATATATATGAAGACATCGGTTATTGGGTTTCCAAGAATTGGAACTTTAAGAGAATTAAAATTTGCAAGTGAAAAGTATTTCAGAGGTGAGATTAGTTCACAGGAATTATTAGATACAGCTAAGAATTTAAGAAAGATACATTGGACTATACAGAAGAATGAAGGAATAGATTTCATTCCAAGTAATGATTTCTCATTTTATGACACATTGCTTGATACAGCAGCTGAACTTGGAATTGTTCCAAGAAGATATAAGGAGCTTAATTTATCAGGTCTTGATACATATTTTGCAATGGCAAGAGGCTATCAGGGAGAGTCTGGTGATGTTAAGGCACTGGCAATGAAGAAATGGTTTAATACTAATTACCATTATATTGTACCAGAGGTTGAAGATGATACAGTTATTAGGCTTTCAGCAGACAAACTCCTTAATGAATACAAAGAAGCTAAGGAACTGGGCATTACAACAAAGCCGGTAATCGCTGGTCCTTATACAGTTCTTAAGTTATGCAGATTTACAGAGAACAAGGGCATTGATGATTTTTTAGATGATTTTATTGCAGCTTACAAGGAGCTTATAGCTTTATGTAACGATAATAACATAAGCTGGTTACAGCTTGATGAGCCTGCACTTGTATATGATTTGAGTGATGCTGACAAGGCTTTATTTAATAAGATATATGATGAACTTCTTAAGGAAAGGGGCAACTGCAATATACTTCTTCAGACATATTTCGGAGATGTAAGGGATATATATGAGGACATTATTAATAAGCCATTTGCAGGTGTTGGACTTGATTTTAATGAGGGAAGAAAGACATTTGAATTAGTAGAAAAATATGGTTTTCCAGCTGGTAAGCTTTTATTTGCTGGTGTTGTAAATGGAAAGAATATATGGAAGAACAACTATAAGAAGACATTAGATTTAATAAGCAGTATTAAAAATGCCTGTGACAATAATATAAATGTTGTTATATCAACTTCCTGCTCATTATTACACGTTCCATATACATTAAAGCACGAGGATAAATTAGCTGACAGCTATAAAATACATTTCTCATTCGCAGAAGAAAAGCTTACAGAGCTTGCCGAGTTAGGTGTTCTTGCTGATAAGAAACAGGATAAGGTTAAGAGTGAAAATGCCTATATTGATAACCAGAAGGTATTTGAGGAAGAAAGAAACTGCCATAACGCAGAGGTTAAGGAAAGACTTGCTAATATTAAGGAAGAAGATTATGTACGTCTTCCATTAAGAAGTGAAAGACAAAAGCTTCAGAAGGAGAAACTGGGTCTTCCGGAATTTCCAACTACAACTATTGGTTCATTTCCTCAGACTAAGGAGATTAAGGCAGAGAGAGCTGCTTACAGAAAGAATGAAATATCAGAAGAAGAGTATACACAGTATATTAAGAAGCAGATTGCTGATTGCGTAAAATGGCAGGAGGAGATTGGTCTTGATGTGCTTGTACACGGTGAATATGAAAGAAATGATATGGTTGAGTATTTCGGCGAGGCACTTGAGGGATATTTATTCACACAGAAGGCGTGGGTTCAGTCTTATGGTACAAGATGTGTTAAGCCACCTGTAATATGGGGTGATGTATACAGAAAGAAGCCAATGACAGTTGACTGGTCAGTGTATGCACAGTCATTAACTAATAAGCCGATGAAGGGTATGCTTACAGGACCTGTAACTATATTAAACTGGTCTTTCCCAAGAGAAGATATAACTATAAAAGAGTCAATATTGCAGATTGCACTTGCAATAAGAGATGAAGTTCTTGACTTAGAGGCGGCAGGAATTAAGGTAATACAGATTGATGAGGCAGCATTAAGAGAGAAGCTTCCACTTAGAAAGTCAGACTGGTATAATGAATATCTTGATTTTGCAATTCCTGCTTTCAGGCTTACACACAGCGGAGTAAAGAAGGATACACAGATACATACACATATGTGCTATTCAGAATTCACAGATATAATTCCAGCAATAGACGATATGGATGCTGATGTTATCACATTTGAAGCTTCACGTTCAGACCTTTTAATATTAGATTCTTTAAGAGAGAATAATTTTGAGACAGAAGTAGGACCGGGAGTATATGACATACATTCTCCAAGAGTTCCATCAGTTGATGAAATTGTTAATGCGTTAAATATAATGCTTACTAAAATCAGCAGGGACAAACTCTGGGTTAATCCAGACTGCGGCTTAAAGACACGAGGTGTAAAGGAAACAGATGCCAGCTTAAGAAATATGGTTGAGGCGGCTAAGATAATAAGAAACAGATAAATAAGTTATAGGCAGAGCCTGTTCCTCTTGAAAGATTATACTTAAGTCCACAGTGCGGATTTGCATCTTGTGAAATAGGTAATAAGCTTACAGAGGAACAACAGTGGGCAAAGCTTAAGCTTGTAAAAGAAATCGCAGAAGAAGTAGGGGGATAATCTAATCTATCTTACAGAGATTTCTTCATTGCAGTAAAGACAGCGGTATTTGCCTGATGGATATAGCTTGAAAATGTGTTCACAACCTGTTTCTATACTTGTAATACAGCGTGGATTTTTACATTTTATAACATTGGTTAAGATTTTAGGTGGAAGAGGATGATATTTTTTATCAACTTTTCCATCTTTAATTATAATCAGAGTTATCTGTTTATTAATGTAACCAAGAATATCTAATCTTTCAGGAAGCTCAGTTCCTTCTATCTTGATTAAATCTTTACAGCCGTACTTTTCGCTTTTTACATATTGAAGGAGTGCAACAGAATGTGACTGTGCATCAAGGTTTAAAAGGCGGTATATATCTAACCCCTGTCCAGCAGGGATATGGTCGATTACTACACCATTTTGCAAAGAATCTATATTTAACATTATAATCTCCATTCTATTTTACTATAGTACTTTTTTTCCTGTGAGTGGGTCTGTAAGTTCAAGTAAACTCATAATAAGAGCCATACGGATATATTTGCCATTCTGAACCTGTTCAAAATAGGCGGCACGCTTATCGGTATCAACATCAGTTGATATTTCATCAACTCTTGGCAGAGGGTGAAGAACCGGCATATCGGCAGGGGCAAGCTGTAATTTCTCTTTATTAAGTATATAAGTATCTTTTAATCTTATATAATCATCTTCATTAAAGAAACGCTCACGCTGTACCCTTGTCATATAAAGCACGTCAAGCTCTGGGAGTGTATCTTCAAGGCTTCTTACTTCTTTATATACTGATTTATTAGGAATAAGAGTATCTTCTATAAGATAATCGGGAACTTTTAATTCTTCTGGTGATATAAAATAGAACTTATTGTCATTGAAACGTACAAGGCTGTTCACAAGAGAATGTACAGTTCTTCCAAATTTTAAATCACCGCAGAAACCAACAGTCAGGTTATCAAGACGTCCCTTTCTATGGCGTATTGTCATCAGGTCAATTAATGTCTGGGTTGGGTGGTTGTGACCGCCGTCACCAGCGTTGATAACTGGAATTGATGAATACATAGAAGCTCTTAAAGGCGCCCCTTCTTTTGGGTGGCGCATTGCAATAATGTCGGCATAACAGCTTACAACACGGGCGGTATCTGCGACAGTTTCGCCCTTGGTGGCACTTGACTGGTTAGCACCGGCAAAGCCTAAGGTCTTTCCTCCAAGGCTTAACATTGCTGACTCAAAGGATAAACGAGTTCTTGTGCTTGGTTCATAGAATAAAGTAGCAAGCTTTTTGCCGTCAGCAACGTGGCTGTAGGCTTCTTCATTAGAAGCAATCCTGTCAGCTAAGTCTAAAATGCTTATTGTTTCATCAAGTGTAAAATCAAGAGGGTCAATTAAATTTCTCATAGCCATTCTCCCTTTGTTAAATATTGGTTTCTCTCTGCCCCGACAGATATGAACTGGATTTCGTGATTAAGCAGCTTTTCAAGCTTTTCAATATAATTTCTTGCATTATCAGGAAGTTCATCATATGTGCGGTATTTTGATATGTCTGTAAGCCAGCCTGGCATAAGTTCAACAACAGGCTTGTACATATCTATATTGTCTGTCGGGTCAAATTCTGTTACGACAGTATTTTTATATTTATAACCTGTTATAATAGGGATTTCTCTCATATAGCTTAAGATATCTAATTTGGTTAATGCTATTAAATCTGAATTCTGGCATTTAAGGCCGTAAGCACTGGCAACAGCATCAAATGGTCCGACACGCCTTGGTCGTCCTGTAGCAGCACCATATTCGCCGCCGTATTTACGAAGGAGCTTCTGCCATTCTTCAGACATTGCATTTTCTGCAACAAATGGACCAGCACCTACACAGGTTGAATAAGCTTTTAAGACACCGACAATATGGTTAAGTGGGGCATAAGGTATGCCAGCACCTAAAGGGCCATAGGCAGCTATTGTAGATGAGCTTGAAGTGTAGGGGAATATACCATAATCAATATCCCTCATAGCGCCTAACTGGGCTTCAAGAACTACTTTTTTATTATCAGCTAAGGCATTATTTAAGAAAATGCCTGTATCACATATATAATCCCTGAATATATCTGCTTGTTTTTCACACCACGATAAGAGAGCAGGATATGACATTGGTTCCTGATGATAACAGCCGGCAAGTTCAAGATTTTTTGCATCTAATATGGTTTTAAGCCTTGCTTTAACATTTTCATTATCAAGATGAAGAAGGTCGGCAAGACGAAGTGTCTTCTTGCGGTATTTATCGCTATAGGCATAAGCAATGCCCCTGCGTGTAGAACCAAATGCACTGCCTGTTGCAGATAACCGGTTTTCTTCAAGTTCATCTTGAACCTTGTGCCAAGGCATAGATATAGTGGCATGTTTTGAAAGCTTCAGATTATCAGGAGTTACAGATATTCCTTTTTCTTTGATTTGTTCAGCTTCATTTGAAAGATGTTCAAGGTCAATTACCATTCCATCACCGAGAACACATACAACATCAGGGTGAAGTATTCCAGATGGAAGAAGATTAAGAACGAATTTCCCTTTATCAGTGACTACAGTGTGACCGGCGTTATTACCGCCCTGATAACGGACAACAATATCAGCCTGCTCAGCTAACAAGTCAATTACGCGGCCTTTGCCTTCATCACCCCAGTTAATTCCTGTTACAGCAGTAAGCATATAAGCATCTCCTTTAAAATATAGTATAGGTTGTAGTTGGTAAAATGTAACTTTTAATAATGATAATAAATTTTAGTTGCTTTTATTACCAAGTAAGGAGTATACTATTGAAACAATGATAAGTAAAAAGTATAATTGATATGGTTTTGATTATTATTTGATATAACTGTGATACTTATAGCTAGTGAAAGGGTCAGATTATATGAATGTTAATTATGAATATTATAAGATATTTTATTATGTAGCCAAATACAGTAACTTTACTAAAGCTGCACACGCATTAGGTAACAGCCAGCCGAATATAACAAGGGCTATGAATTGTCTTGAACAGCAGCTTGGCTGTTCGTTATTTATAAGAAATAACAGGGGAATTCAGCTTACTCCTGAGGGTGAGAAGTTGTATACACACGTATCCGTTGCGATGAGCCAGTTATTAGAAGCAGAGGAAGAATTATCTGACAGCTCAAGCCTTACAACAGGAAGCGTATCAATTGGTGCAAGTGAGACAGCACTTAATATATTCTTGTTAGATAAGCTTAAAAAGTTCCATATTAAATATCCGGGAATACGTCTTAAAATATATAACCATTCGACACCTCAGGCAATAGAAGCTGTAAGATCGGGAATTATAGATTTCGCTGTTGCATCTTCACCTGTCAATGTAGAAGCACCTCTTAAGCAGATAATGTTAAAGACATTTAAAGAAATTCTTGTAGGAGGTACTACGTTTACTGCATTGGGAAGTCAGGAATTATCATTAAAGGAGTTAAAGAATTATCCTTTGATATGTCTTGGCAGGGAAACAATGACATTTCAGTTCTATAATGAATTATTCTATAAAAATGGAATTGAATTACTGCCAGATACTGAGGTAGCTACAACAGACCAGATACTCCCACTTGTGAAAAATGAGCTTGGTCTGGGCTTCGTGCCTGAACTTATGGCACAGGAAGCCCTTAGCAAGCGTGAAATTGTAAAGATATCGTTAAAAGAAACGATTCCTGAAAGAAATGTGTGTATGGTATATGATTACCAGCATCCTTTAAATTCAGCGGCAAAAGAATTAAAAAAGATGATTATGGAAGAGTAGGAGATAATGACAGGTATTATCTTATTAAAAGATATGCCGTGTATCCTACATATAGAAACACGCATACAATTCCCTCCCATCTGTTCATAGTCTTTTTGGTTCTTGCAAATACATAAAGAATGACTGCTGACACAAGAAGTATTATACAGTCGATAATTGACTCTGATAATACATTCAGCGGGCAGATTGTTGCAGACATTCCTAATATGAATAGTATATTAAAAAGGTTAGAGCCTATGGCATTACCGAGTGCAAGTCCGCTGTCGCCTTTTCGTGTCGCTGTGATAGAGGTAACAAGTTCAGGAAGTGATGTACCAATAGCGATTATTGTAAGTCCTATAAAATTCTCACTGACACCGAAATCTTTAGCGATAAGACAGGCATTATCAACAACAAGTGTTCCACCAAATATTACAGCAATAAGTCCGCCTATGATAAATATAAGACTCTTAGGCAGAGAAAGTATTTTACATTCATCAGCAGTTTCACGGTTTTTAAGTGCTGATATAACCATAACTGCAATGTATACAGCCATACTGATGAGTAAGATTATTCCCTCAATATGGTTAATATGTCTGTCAAGAAGCATAATGCAAAGAATTGCTGTTACGATAATGTTAAGTGGCATATCTCTTTTTAAAATCTCAGGATTAGTCTTAAATCCAGCCATAAATGCACATACACCGACAACGACAAGACCATTAAAAAGGTTAGAACCTATAACATTGCTTATTGCAATATCGTTGCTTCCAGCGAGTGCGGCATTAACACTTACAGAAGCTTCCGGGGCACTTGTTCCCATAGCAACAATCGTCAGTCCTATAATAACGCTTGGTACCTTCATAATTCTTGCAAGTGACGAGCTACCATCTACGAAAAAGTCAGCTCCTTTGATTAACAGCACGAATCCAATGAGTAGTAATAAATATTCCATATTAAGTCCTTTCCTGCGGCAAAAGAAACATTTATTAATCTTTATACAAAAAAAAGCCTTTTACCACATCAAAAAAATGATTGATAAAAGTCTCGTTACTCACTAATAATAACCGGCCTTGCAGCGTGATGACGATTATTATTACATCTAAAGATGCTAACTACTCCCTTTGTTAATATAATAGTATATGGACAAATTGTCTGTCAACAACTAATTATAAAATATAAATTTTGAAAGCAATAATGTACTATGAATATAGATAAAAATGTGGTATTATAAAAACATCATTTAAGTATTTGTGACGACAATAGAATATAGAAATCAATGATAAACTAACATCAGTGAAAGGACAATGCATATGCAGGAGTATGATGAATCATTTTTCAGGGCGAAAGCCAACAAAAGAGCAGGTATAACCTGGCTTGCTCTTATTTTTATTGCGACCATATATTATGGTATCAAGACAAAGAATGGGGAAATTGCAAGGGGATATTTTATAGCATTTACAGTAGTAGGCTGGGTTACTTACATAACAGGATATATAGTATCTATGATTAAGGGTAAGGCAGCTAAAGAGTACAAATGGGTATTAGGTATATGTTATCTTTTATTCTACGCTGTTATAGCATGGACAGCACTCGATAAGATTTCTTATATATTTATTCTTCCATTATTATCAATTCTTATATTGTACAAAGATCCTAAGTTTATAAAGATGATTATGTGGTTTACATTGTTTGTATTAATCAGCAGTAATATTTACAAAGGTGTGGCTAAGGGAATGATGGATTTTGTTGCAAGTGAGGAGTGTGCACTTCAGTTTGCGATTGTATTATGTTGTTTTGCTTGTACTAATATGGCGATAAGACATCTGGTTGAGTCAGATGGTGCACTGACGGGGTCGATTGAATCGGAGCTGGCACAGGTTGTACAGACAGTTGAGCAGGTTAAAGATGCAAGTAATTCAATTGTTGATGGTGTTACAGTTGTAAGAGAACTTGCAGATGAGAATAAACAGGGTGCTAACAATGTAGTTAAGGATATGGGAACACTTGCAAAGAACAATGGTATCCTTAATGATAAGACAGTTTCATCAATAGAGATGACTAAGGTTATTGATACTCAGGTGAAAGATGTATCAGATCTTATGGAGGAATTCTCAAAGCTTATTGAGAAGTCAGTTGAACATGCTGACTTAAGTGCTGATGAGCTTACAGAGGTTGTTGAAATTACTAACAGAATGTCAGCATTATCAAGCAAGATTGAGACTATTCTTGAAACATTTAAGAAGGAATTTGAAAATGTTAAGCAGGAGACAAGTACTATTGAAGGAATTACTTCACAGACTAATCTTCTTGCACTTAATGCTTCAATAGAGGCGGCAAGAGCAGGAGAAGCAGGAAAGGGCTTTGCTGTTGTTGCTGACCAGATAAGAAGCTTAAGCAGTGGAACTCAAGACTCTTCTAACAGTATTATGGAAGCACTTTCACATCTTGAGGCTACATCAGATGAAATGCTTCAATCAATTACAGAAACAGTTGAACTTATACAGCTTAACATTGAGAAGGTATCAACAGTTAATAAGTCAGTATCAGATATAACGAGTGATGCAACAAGCCTTGGTGATAATATAAAGGTTGTTGACAGTGCAGTTAAGCAGGTTGAGAATTCTAATGAGACACTTACTGCTAATATGAATCAGGTTGGCGAAATAATGCAGATAATGACAGAGAGCATTAATAATGCAGAACAGACAACTAAGACGATGCTTAGCAAATATGAAGCAAGTGCCAAGAGTGCAACGGATATTGAGTCTGTTGTCGGCGAACTTATGGAAGAACTTGGTATCGGTGGATTTATGAATGTTTCCGATATAAAGAGCGGTATGAAGTTCAGAATGGTTATTGAAGACCAGACTAATGCCAAGGAAGAATACACAGGTGAAGTTGTTGACAGAAAAGACAATAATGTATACATAAATATTAATAACAGAGCAGCATTTGATGATAAGAGAAGAAATCTTAAGTGTTCATTTAACGCTGTTGTAGATAATGTATTATATTGCTGGAATGGTATAGCAATACATAATGTCAAGGCAGGAGAAAAGGGACAGTTCAAGCTTACTATTGATACTAACCCACAGGTATATAACAGAAGAAAGTATCCAAGAATGCCACTTGACAATAAGTGTACAATAAGCGTTGATGGTACAGATATAACATATTATGGACACATGGTTAATATTAGTGCTAATGGTTTTGCTTTTTCAGTTAATGACTCATCGTTTGAAAATATGAAGGGTAAGAATATTGTTATCGAGATTGATAATTTCGATGTTATTAAAGACAAAGAAATACAGGGCTGTATAATAAGATGTTCTAATGATGAGGGTAATTATATTGTCGGCTGTAGAATGCCAGAGGACAGCAATGAGATTAAAGACTATGTAAATAAGAATTATAGTGAGTAATAAAGCAGGAGTTGGTTGTTATGTCATTTAAGTCAGTTGGAATTATAGGTGCAGGTGCGGTAGGTTCTTATGTTATATGGGGACTTTCAGATGTTAAGGATATAAAGCTTGGAGTTATAGCCTCAGGTGAGAGAAATCAAAAGCTTAAGGCTGATGGCTGTAAGATTAATGGTAATGTATACCGTCCAGAAGTATGGACACCTGACGAAGCCAAAGGTGTTGATTTATTGATAGTATCATTAAAATACGGAGCACTTCCAGCGGCACTTGATGATATAAAAGCTGCAACTGGTGATAATACTACAGTTATGAGCCTTATGAATGGCGTGGACAGTGAGGAGATTATTGCTGGTAAGATAGGTTCTTCACATATGCTGTATTCACTTATCAAGGTAGCTTCATCACATAAAGAAGGACAGGGTTATGTATTTAATCCAGACACAACTCTTGGAATTATATATGGAGAGCTTAACGCACCATTTGACAGTGAAAGAGTACGTATGGTTAAGGAACTGTTTGAAAGAGGTAATATACATTTTCGGGTAACAAAGCATATTAAAGAGGAGATATGGTGTAAGTTCCGACTTAATGTGTGCAATAATCTTCCGCAGGCTATTCTTGGGGCAGGTGTTGGCTGTTACAGGGATAGTGTTCATATGAAGGCAATCAGTGAAGGTCTTCGTAAGGAGCTTGAGGCAGTTGCACTTGCAAAAGGAATTGACATAAGCATTGTTGAGGGTTCTTCCGGCAGGGGTAGTGCAGTCCTTCCAACAGCAAGATATTCAACATTGCAGGATATCGATGCCAAAAGACATACGGAGATAGATATGTTTTCAGGTGCATTAATGAGAATGGGAAAAGAGCTTGGAATTCCTACACCATATAATGAGTACACTTATCATATGATAAAAGCTATTGAAGAAAAGAACGATGGCAGATTTAATTACAATAGTGATAATGAAGAGCTTACGTGGGCGAAATAGTTATGACTGAGAAAGAAAAGAAGAATTCGTGAGTACTAAGAATAAAAGGTCTTTTTCTGATTACAGAAGAAGACCTTTTAAGTATTTATTTTATTAAAGATAAAACTCCAGTTGATACAAGCTTGGTTACAAGCTTAGCCATTTCGCGTGGGGACTCAGGATTATCGCTTGAGAGCCACTGTTCGATAAGACCGACACAGCCGTAAAGTATAAAATTACCGTAATATTTACAGTTAATTGAAAGTTCAGGCGATAATTTACTGATTTCGGTCTGTATGCAGTACATATTATAAAGCTGGTGTATTTTCATAATAAATGAAATGTCACCATTAGGACCTATAAGCACGCGGAAAAGTTCGGCATTATCGCTTACAAATTCAAATATATCTAAGAATAAAGGATAAGGAAAATCCTTTGTATTCCTGGCATTATATTTTTGAAATATCTGTATGAACTTGTCGCTAAGCTCCTGTTCTATAGAGGCGAGCATATCGTATATATCTTTGTAATGCAGATAAAACGTGCCCCTGTTAATATCTGCCAGTTCACATAATTCCTTTACAGTTATGTCTTTGATGTTTTTTTGTTTCATCAGAGTGGAAAGGCTGTGAATAAGCAGTGTTTTAGTTCTCATTACACGTCTGTCTATATTATTTTCCATATATTACCCTTTCTTAAATCTTTCTTAATTAATTGACATATATCAACACAATGTCTATTAATCAACACTTTGTGCAAAACTGATTATTGAGCAAATATTATATGATAATTATAATTATTCTATAAAAATAATCAACACTATGTTTATAAACACAATAAGCAAAATGAAGAAAGGACGGTACATTTAAGAAACTGATTAATAATTAAAGTTTATTGAAGATTATTAGGATATTTAGTGAATTATATGTACAGAAGAATTTATGAAGGAAAAAGAAGAAAAGCAAAAGGGTAATTTTTGGCTTACGGCAGCCACATTTATTGTGAATAAACGTAAAGCAATAGAAATTCTTTTTATTCTTGCGATTATTTATAGTGTGTTATCTATCAATAAAGTACAGGTCAATCAGGATATTACATCATACCTGCCAGCCGATAGTGAGACAAGACAGGGATTGTCTATTATGGACGAACAGTTTGTTACATATGGCAGTGCTAAGGTTATGCTTACCAATGTCACCTATAATCAGGCAGACGAGCTTGTAAGCGAACTTGAGGACATTGATGGAGTTAAGCAGGTAACATTTGATGACTCATCAGACCATTATAAAGGTACAGATGCTTTGTTTGATATTACATTTGATGGAACGGAAGATGAGGATATAAGCAAACAGGCATTGAATGATGTCAAGGATACGTTATCAGATTATGACGTATATGTTTCAACGGAGGTTGGTTCGGAAGAAGATAGTGCGGAATCACTGTCAAAGGATATGAACATTATTCTTGTACTGGCAGTAATTATTATAGTAGTTGTGTTAATGCTTTCAACAAAGGCATATCTGCAAATTCCAGTATTACTCATAACATTTGGTGTTGCGGCAATTCTTAATATGGGAACTAATTACTGGTTCGGTACTATTTCGTCTATCACCAACTCGATAGCAGTAGTGTTACAGCTTGCACTGGCTATTGACTATGCGATTATTCTCTGCGACAGATTTATGGAGGAGCACGAAACGCTTAATGCAGAAGAAGCGGTAAAGGTTGCACTCTCAAAGGCTATTCCAGAGATTAGTTCATCATCACTTACAACTGTATCAGGTATGGTTGCAATGATGTTTATGCAGTTCAGGCTTGGTTATGATATGGGTATTATATTGGTTAAGGCCATTATTATAAGTCTTATATCAGTATTCTTTCTTATGCCGGGAGTGCTGCTTATATTTGCCAAGGGAATTGATAATACACATCACAAATGTTATGTGCCAAAGATTACAATTGTTGGTAAATTTGCTAATAAGACCAAATATATAATTCCACCTTTATTTATAGTATTTCTTATAGCAGCAGCTATATTTTCAAATAACTGCCAGTATATTTATGATACAAGCTCAATTGTGAGTGCGAAAAAGAGTAATGCTAAGATAGCAGAAGAAAGAATAGAGGATACATTTGGCAAGAGCAACCAGTTAGTTGTTATGGTGCCAAAGGGCGATTATGAGTCAGAGAAGAGAGTGTTAGGCAAATTAGATAATCTAAGCTATGTTACATCAACACTTGGTCTTGCAAATGTGTCAATTAATGATGATTATGTGCTTACGGATAAGTTAAATCCTAGACAATTTGCTGAATTGATTGATATAGACAGGGAAGTAGTTGATGTGCTTTATATGGCATATGCTTATAATCATGAGCAGTATGGTCCTGTATTTACAGGAGTTAATGATTATGAGGTTCCTATTATTGATATGTTCTTATTCCTTTATGACCAGTATAAAGAAGGTTATGTAACATTAGATAGTGAGCTGGACGATAAGCTTAACACCCTGTATGATACGCTTCACGATGCCCAGCTACAGCTTCAGGGAAGCGGTTATTCAAGATTTGTGCTTAACCTTTCACTTCCGGTAGAAGGTCAGGAAACATATGATGCATTGGAAGAAATCCGTGGTATTGCAGCTCAGTATTATGGCACAGATAATGTAGTCCTTGTTGGTAATTCTACAAGTGACCACGATCTTGAGTCATCATTTGCATCAGATAATATTATTATAAGCGTACTTACTGCACTTTTTGTTATGATAATTCTGTTCTTTACATTCCAGTCAGCAGGACTTCCAGTGCTTCTTGTTCTTACTATTCAGGGAAGTATATGGGTTAACTTTGCTGTACCGGCATTACAGGGACAGACAGTATTCTTTATTGCATACCTGATTGTATCAGCAATACAGATGGGTGCTACAATCGATTATGCGATTGTTATATCTAACAGGTATTTGCAGTTAAAGAAGGAAATGCAGCTTAAAGATGCAATGATTGAGACACTTAACCAGTCATTCCCAACAATATTTACATCAGGTTCAATTCTTACTTGTGCAGGCTTCCTTATAGGTGAGATTGCCTCTGATGCGACAGTTGCTTCAATAGGTGTTGCACTTGGACGAGGTACATTAATATCAATTATCCTTGTATTATTCGTGCTTCCACAGATACTTTTACTTGGAGATATAATTATTGAAAAGACAGCTCTTACAATGAATATTGCAAGACCACAGAAAGAAGTTGCCGGCAGGGTAAGAGTTACAGGACACGTCAAAGGTTATGTACAGGGTGAGATTGATGCTGACATACAGGGAACATTCCAGGGACAGATGAAGGTATCAGTTGATTCAGTAATTCCAGGACGTCAGGGACAGGTTACATATGATAATACAGAGAAAGGAGATGAGCAGTAATGGTAAAGCTTAATACAAAATTTAATAAAATACTTGCAGTAATGCTGTCACTGCTCATTATCTTTGCGGCATTTGGAAATATTATTCCATATGTGGTACAGGCAGAGGAAGCTGACAGTGATGTTATAGTAATTTCCAGTGCCAGGGAACTTATTGAATTTGCCAATAACTGTAAATATGACAGTTACAGCAGGGGCAGGACAGTAAGACTTGCTACAGATATCAATTTATCTAATACAGATTTTCAAGGCATACCATATTTTGATGGAACATTTGATGGTGCTAACCATACAGTAAGAAGCTTTAATATCGATTATAAAGGTTCTGATTATGGCTTTTTCCGTTACCTTGGAGAAAATGCTTATGTATGCAATTTTAGTGTATCAGGAAGCGTTAATACATCTGGTTCACAGAAGAATATAGGAGGAATTGCCGGTGTTAATTATGGTACAATAACTAACTGCACATTTTATGGAAAAGTCAATGGTACAACATATGTAGGTGCGATTGCAGGAATTAATAAGCCGGGTGCTAATATAACTAACTGTCTTAGTGATGCTGTTGTTACAGCAACTAACCAGACAGGTGGAATAGCTGGCAAGAATGAAGGACTTATAAGTGAATGTGTATCAAGAAGCCGCGTTAATACAGATGAATTAGCTTCATCACTTGATGTCGGTGGAGTTGATGTTGGAACATTTAATATTACACAGCACGTTGTAGACCGTAACGATATGGGTGGAATAGCAGGTAATTCATCTGGTGTTATTTCATCGTGTACAAATTATGGAACAATTGGATATAACCATACAGGTTATAATGTTGGTGGTATAGCAGGAAGCCAGAATGGAAAGATACTTAACTGTACCAACGAAGGCGATATATACGGCAGAAAAGATGTCGGCGGTATTGTCGGACAGGCAGAGCCTTATATAGAGTCTGAATATTTACAGGATAGAATTGATACAATTCAGGGCTCTGTTAATAATATAAGCAATACATTAAACAGCTTGTCAGATTCAATGAGCAGTGCTTCATCTAAGACAAGAGATTATGCAGAAAGCATTACTAACCAGTATAAGGAAGATGTTGATGTATTATCGGACTCTTTAAAAGAAGTATCTGACTCTATGCAGGATAACCCTGATACAAGAGAGTATTTTGACAATATTGATAATGCTCTTAATAAGATAAAGGACATTCAGGGTGATGATAAAATTTTATCAGACTCCCAGAAAGATGCTATCGATGAGCAGTGGGATATCATTAATGATAATCTTAAGGACATCAGTAACACAATGGCAGATTCGAGTGATACAGCAGAAGACTTTGTAAAAGATGTGTCAGACCAGCTTGGAACAGGCAATATTACAGGAGATATTCAAGGTATTGTAAATGTTCTTGATGAACAGATACAGAATATTTCTGACAGTATCAATACCATTTCTTCACAGATTAACAATATAGGAAGTACAGTGAATGATACAGCACAGCTTGTTACAAGTGATGACAGTCATATAGAAGATATTTCCACGGCGGAAAATGCAAAGAATACAGACGGTGTTATAACTAAATCAGTGAACAGGGGAACTGTATACGGTGACCTTAATGTAGGTGGAATAACAGGAACTATGAACATTGAATATGATGTAGACCCTGAGTATGATCTGGATTTAAGAAGTTCAACAAATGTCAAGCTCCGTTCAACAGTCAATGACATAGTAATATACTGTGTTAATTATGGAGAGGTTACTTCCAGAAAAGATTGTGCAGGCGGAATAACTGGTTTGCAGGAATTAGGACTTATATATGGCTGCGAGGGCTATGGAAGTGTTAAGTCTGAAACTGGTGATTACGCAGGTGGAATAGCTGGTAACAGTGTCAGTTCAGTATCAGATAATTACAGCCTTTGCAATGTTGAAAGTGACAGTTATGCAGGTGGAATATGCGGACAGGGATACACAGTTAAGAATAATGTGTCCATTGCAACAATCAGCGGTGATGGTGAGAAAAAAGGTGTGATTGCCGGAACTACTGATTCAGAAGGAAGCGTAAGAAATAACATATTTGTGAGTGACATTTTAGGCGGCATAGATGATATTAATTATAGCGGTATTGCTGATAAGGTGACTTATGATTATGTTATGTCACTTGATAATATTCCAGAAGGCTTTCATCAGATAACAATAACATTTAAAGCTGATGATTACGTTGCTGGAACTAAGGTAATAGCCTACAATGGCAATATTACAACATCTGACCTGCCATCAATACCAAAGAAAGACGGATATTATGGCGAATGGCCGGCAGATATTACAGTAAGTCCTATAACACAGAATAAAGTTGTTGAGGCAGAATATCACCTCTGGACAGAAAGTCTTGCATCTAATGAGAAAAATGCAGATGGCAAAATATTATTCCTTGCAGAAGGTAAGTTCTACAACGATGACAAGCTTGTAACCAGGACTTGTGACATAAGCGGTCTGTCAGGAGATGTAGTATATGCTTATAGCTGGCAGATATTAAGCTCTCACACAAGCCAGCAGGATACTGTTACAGGGCATTTTCTTGTAGAAGATAGTGATGGCAGCAATGAAATATGGTATGTAGATAAAGACGGCAACAACTGGGTCAAAGCAGACGCGAAAAAGAACGGCAGTTACATAACAGCCGTAATCCCATACGAAGCCGATTTTGCTCTTATACACAAGAGCTCCAACAAAATAATCTACTACATAGCCGCCGCCACTATAGCCATAATACTCCTTGCCACAATAATAATAATAAAGCACAAGAAAGCCAAACCAACAGGTAAGTAGTAAGAAACAAAAGCCAATATAAGATATGAAAAAATGCTCCCATCCAGCTAACAGGTAAATCCCAATTCACCAATCATCTGGAAAGGAGCATTTTTAAATATCATACCAAAGCGAATAATATACGATATAGTCATAACACTCTACAGAGTTCATCTACAAAGAACAGTGTCCACACGTCACAACAATCTGCACCAAGTTGTGAGCCTATGCTATATTGCAAGCTGGGTACTGTTGAAGCCGCCGGTACTTAGCGGCTGTCCTTTAGCCGCTTAGTATCCGCTGCGGTTTCAAGTAGCGGGAGCGTGCCCAGCGGTAATATAGCAGAGCCTCGCAACGTCCGTTAGTAATAGCTGTCCGTCATTCATCACTGCTTTTTGGAATTACTCTAACACAAGTAAAAGCGCCATCTTAAACTTTCCATTAGCTGTCACACTATGAAGTCCATTTTTTTCAAAACGGAAACATTCACCTTCTGAAAGCTCATAATCTTTACCTTCATATCCTATAGTTGCCTTGCCTTCAAGTGCAAATACGATAGCATTACCAGGTGCTCTGTGAGGTGTAAGACCTGTTCCTTCGTCAAATGCCATAAGCACATACTTCATATCAGGAGTGCTTACAACATCCATATTGGCAATACTGCCTTCTTCGTAAGATATAAGGTTCTTAAGTGCAAATACTTCATTAGTTTTTACGTTAGCGTTCATATTAATATCCTTTCCTGTACATATAATCTCTGTATACACAATTCCGTTAGATGTCTGCATTCCGCATAATGTACCAGCAGGTACAATAAGCAGTTCATCTGGCTGTAATTTAATAGTCTTAGGTTCTTCTCCAATAATGAATTCTCCCCAGCCGAAAGCTCCAATATACATAGTCATTCTGTCATAGCTTTCCTGACTTATGGAAGTATCCTTTCCCATAGAGAAGTAAGTTACTTTGGTGGAATTACCAAGTCTGGAATCTCTTGAGATAGTCATACCATTTCTTATCGGGCGAAGTTCTTCAATACTAAATTTCATAATCCTCCAATCTGATGAATAGGGTACATCTAATAGGTGTGGTTGTATAATAATTCTTGTTACAATTTAGAATATAACCTATAATTATATAAATGGGAAGTACGCACATTTAGGTTATATACTTTCCTTTAGGTTAGTGTGGAGTGAAAAAATTCCGGGGAGGGGTAATGGCGGACGGACGTTGTGGAGGACGTGTTGTATTACCGCTGGGCACGCTCTCGCTACTTGAAACCGTAGCGGTACTAAGCGGCTAAAGGACAGCCGCTAAGTTTTTTGATAATTTAGGAAGGAGCTGGTTTTATGAAAGAGATGTGTAGTTTATGTTGTCAGACGGGGGAGGGGATTGGTGATACGGATTTTGGGTATACTTTGTCGCTTATAAGTGGGAAGTATAAGCTTGTGATTATGTACTGGCTGGCTAATCATAAGGAGGTTATGAGGTATAGTGAGATTAAAAGATGTATGGGAAATATATCACATAAGACACTTAGTGCCACATTAAAGGAGATGGAGGCGGACAGGCTTATTGTAAGAAAAGAGTATCCTCAAATTCCACCAAAAGTAGAGTACAGCCTGTCAGAAAGAGGAAAGTCATTAGTACCGGTTCTTGTTGCAATGTGCAAGTGGGGCGGAGAGCACAGAGATGATAAATAAATATATTGACATTTTATTAACTGTGTATTATTGTACTAATAGAGTAATGCAATAATACAATGTAAGGTGCATATATTGTTTATGCATTACTACCATATGGGAATTATCAATATTGATTATAAGCAGGAGGAATAAGTTATGAGTTGGAACTTTAGTAACGATGTCCCTATATATCTGCAAATAATGGAGCATTTTAAAGTTCAGATAGCCAGCGGAAAGCTTGAGGTCGGCGATAAGATTCCGCCGGTGAGGGAGCTGGCATTGGAGGCAGGAGTTAATCCTAACACAATGCAGAAGGCTTTATCAGAGCTTGAAAGAGAAGGTTATCTTGAATCACAGAGAACATCTGGAAGATTCGTTGCAGACAGAGGTAAACAGATAGACAGGTTAAAGCAGGATATGGCTCTGGAGCTTTGTGAGAGCTTTCATAATGGAATGAAAAAGATAGGTTTTACTCCAGAAGAAGCAATTGCAGAGTATAAGGAATATATCAGCCGTATAGAGGAATAAAAGTTATAACAGGGAAATTATAACAGTGCTTTAATTTATCTTGGAATGGAGGATATATGAGCAATTTGGTGGAGATTAAAGAATTAGGCAAATGCTATGGCAAGAAAAAGGTTATGAATAATCTGTCACTTTCCCTGGAAAGTGGCAGGATTGTAGGAATATTAGGTCCTAACGGAAGTGGCAAGAGTACACTTATTAAGATGATGGCAGGCGTGCTTAAGCCAACTTCAGGACAGATTATAATTAATGGGTATCCGGTTGGTGTTAATACTAAGAAGATAGTGTCATATCTTCCAGAAAGAACATACCTTAATCCATCTATGAAGGTAAAGGAAGCAGTTGATTATTTTGCGGATTTCTATGAGGACTTTTCCAAGCAGAAAGCACTTGATATGCTTGAGAAGTTCGGAATTAATGAGCAGGATAAGATAAAGTCACTTTCTAAGGGAACAAGGGAGAAGGTGCAGATAGTTCTTGTTATGAGCAGGGAAGCAAAGCTGTATCTTTTAGATGAGCCTATGGGAGGTGTTGACCCTGCGGCAAGAGACTACATTTTACGGACAATAATAAGCAATTATAATGAAGATGCGACAGTTGTTATAACAACACATCTTATCAGTGATATAGAAAATGTTCTTGACGAGGTTGTATTTATAAAACAGGGCGAGGTATATCTTAAGGAGTCAGTTGATGATATAAGAACCAAATACAATAAGAGTGTTGACGCATTATTCAGGGAGGTGTTCGTATGTTATTAACAGCAGGCAGATTAATAAAATATGATTTGAAAGAATTATTTAAAAAGCACATTGCATTATATATAGTTACATTACTTGCAGCATTTGGGTGCTGGGCATTACATATGTTGTCAGAATATGTTCCGGATAATGGCATTACACCAGTGGCATATCCGGTTATGATAGCAGTTTATGTAATTGTATGCGTAGTTTTATTTATTGTAAGCATAGTATTTGTGATATTATATTTTAGAAGAAGCACGTTAAAAGATGAGGGCTATCTTACCCACACACTTCCAGTTCCTGTATGGCTTATATATGTATGCAAGCTTATATCAGGATATATTATATATCTTGTTAATTTTGTAGTGATTATTGTTTCTGTATGTATATCAATTGCAAGGGTGGACTGGATATGGAGAGTGCCAGAGAGTATTAATGAGCAGTTAAATGTGTTAGGATATAAAGGCAGCTTCTGTACATTGATGATTATATTGATTATATTGTCAGGGATATATATGTATGCAATGTTCTTTTTCTGTATGTGTATGGGATATACAGCCAATGGCAACAGGGATGCATTCTCATTTGTAACATATATTGCAGTGTATATTGTTGGACAGATATTGAATGTTATTGTGCTTTTACTTACGCCAATAAAGGGGAATGGTAATATGTTTGAAGAGATGATTAAGGAATCTGTAACGGGAAGTGATGTGGCATTTACGTTTGAAGAATTCGGACATATTATGACAGGTTCGGTTGTGGTGTCAGTAGTTATGTTTATTGCGTTTGTGGTTGCCTCAATATATATACTCGATAAGAAATTAAATCTTGAATAATAATTTTAAAGCTTAATTTCTGGTAACTATTATTTAAGAAGTCTTTTTTACAAGAGAATTACTTAAGGAGCAGTATTATGGCAAGAAGTACGGATTTGACAAAAGGAAATATAACGAGAGGCTTATGGGGATTTGCACTTCCTCTTATGTTAGGAAATGTATTACAGCAGCTTTACAATCTTGTAGATACGTGGGTTGTTGGACGATATGTAGGTGATAATGCACTGGCGGCAGTAGGTTCGTCATATACGCTTATGACATTTCTTACATCAGTAATTATAGGCTTGTGTCTTGGCAGCAGTTCATTTGTGTCTATGGCATATGGCAGAAAAGATGTTAAGGCTATCCGTAATGGAATATTCTTATCATCATCTATGATAGGTGCAATTGCTGTTGTGATTATGGCATTGTTCTATATATTAGTTGATAAGATTATATTACTTTTGCAAGTTCCGTATGAAATTGCCGGAGATATGAAAGAATATCTTATATATGTGTTTATAGGTTTTATTGCAATATACATATATAATTATGTGTCTAATATATTAAGGGGAATTGGCAATTCGGTAGTTCCCCTTGTATTTCTATCAGTATCAGTTGTGCTTAATATATTTTTAGATATATTGTTTGTGGCAGGTTTTAATATGGGAATTAAGGGTGCGGCAGCAGCAACAGTGATAGCACAGTATATATCTGGAATAGGGATATTTATATATATGATTGCGGCTTATCCTGAATACAGGATACATAAAGACGATATGCAGTTTAATAAAGAAAATATAACGAATATATTTTCTTTATCAGGTTTTACCTGTCTTCAGCAGTCAGTTATGAATTTTGGAATATTATGCGTACAAGGAATAGTAAACAGTTTTGGTACAGTGATTATGGCAGCATTTGCAGTGGCTGTAAAGATAGATACCATAGCATATATGCCGGTACAGGATTTTGGAAATGCGTTTTCAGTATTTGTTGCACAGAATTACGGGGCAGGGCAGAGACAGCGTATTAAGAAAGGAATAAAGCAGTCAGTAGTAAGCGTTATTATATTCTGCATGTGCATAAGTGCAGTTGTATGTGGATTTGCAGACACATTTATGGGTATATTTGTTGATAATTCAAGCGTGGAAGTAATTAATGCGGGAGCTGTGTATCTTAGAATAGATGGAACATTTTATATAGGAATTGGAATATTATTTATGCTGTATGGCTATTACAGGGCAATCAATAAGCCGATGATGTCAGTTGTGCTTACAGTGATATCACTTGGAACAAGAGTTGTGCTTGCATACACTTTATCTGGAATATCAGCAATCGGGGTTATTGGAATTTGGGTGGCTATTCCTATCGGCTGGTTCTTAGCAGATGCGGCAGGGATTATTTATTACATTTTTAAAGCAGGTAAAAGCCACATATAAGTGTGACATAAGCGTGGCAGAAATGTGAGCGGAAATGGAGAAGAATAATGAGCAGGATATTAGTTGTTGAGGATGATGAGGTATTACGAAATGAGCTTATTGAACTTTTGCGTAATGAAGGATATGAGGCAGAATATATAAGTACATTTTCAGATACGGCAGGACAGATTATAAAATCAAAGCCAGATCTTGTGCTTCTGGATATTAACATTCCAGAGCTTAATGGAGAGCTTGTATTAAGAAAGTTAAGAAAAGAGGCGGATATACCGGTAATTATGGTGACGAGTAGAACATCAGAGAGTGATGAGGTGCTGTCAATGAGCTATGGGGCAGATGATTATATAACCAAGCCATATAACCCGACAATACTTATGCTTAGAATATCAGCTGTAATAAAGAGGACAAGAAAGCAGGACAGCAGTGAGGAAGATACAGGTGAGAAGGGAATATACCAGTATAGGCAAGCAGCTGTTAATACTGCGAAAGGAACATTAAGCCGTGGGGAGAAAGAGCTCGTGCTTACCAAGAATGAGATGATAATATTCTTAAGTCTGCTTAACAATATAGGAAAGATTGTATCAAGAGATGAACTTATGACGGCACTGTGGGATAACGAGGAATATATTAATGATAATGCACTCACTGTTAATATAAGCAGGTTAAGAGCGAAGCTTTCGGATTTCGGATACGAAGATGCGATAGAAACAAGAAAGAAACAGGGGTATTGTCTTGTATGAAATTAAAAGAATATATAAAAGATGAGTTGTTTAAAATTATACTTATTATTGTATATATAATACTTATATGTGGGCTTCTGTGTGCATTTAACTTCGGAGTACAGATGGCGGCACTTATGGCTGTACTTGCAGCCATATTTTTTATTATAATGTTCATATGGGATTTTTGCAGAAAACGGAATTTCTATAACAGTCTTATTGATAATACACAGAGGATTGATAAGAAATATCTTGTTATTGAAACACTGGATGAGCCGGAATTCTATGAGGGAAACCTTGTGTATACAGCGATGTATGACATTAATAAATCTATGATTGAGCATATTAACCAGTACGAGAGGGGACAGCAGGATTTTAAAGATTTCATAGAAATGTGGGTTCACGAGATAAAGCTTCCAATAGCAAGCCTTACGCTTATGTGCCACAATGACAAAGAGCATATAGATAAGAAATTTGTTACACAGCTTAACAGGCTTGATGATTATGCAGACAAGGTACTTTATTATGTGAGGTCAGAAAATGCAGAGAAAGACTACTCATTTGGAAAAGTTAATCTCAAAACAATTATTAACAAGACGGCAGTTAAGAATAAAGACATAATATTAAGCAACAACATAAGTCTTAATGTCCACGACATAGATACTTATGTTAATACTGATGCCAAATGGCTTGAATTCATAGTCAACCAGATTATAAGCAACAGTATTAAATACAAAAAGACATCAGGAGAGGCTTATATCGAAGTATATTCAGAGCAAAGACAGGACAGTGGCACAGACAAAGTGGGGTATGCTGTGCTTCATATAAAGGATAACGGAATTGGAATACCAGCTAAAGATATAGATAAGGTATTCATTAAATCTTATACAGGTTCTAACGGAAGAAATAACGCCAAATCAACAGGAATGGGCTTGTATATTGCTAAAAATATGTGTGGCAAGCTTGGACATAATATAGAGATAAAGTCAATTGAGGGAGAATATACAGAGGTTGAAATAACATTTTACGGGGACAGCTATTACAACCCGGTTAATATTGAAAAGTCCGATATTATAAAGAATTAATATTACAGAAAGTTAATATTATACAAAGCCAATATTACAAAAATGTAACATTGCGTAATATTAGAATTACGACAGATAACAAAATCCTTATTACAATGTAGAGGAAGTCAAGTGATTGGCAGATATGAGCCTTAGAGGTTTCGTATACAGAAATGGAGGATTTTATATGAGTGAGAATATTTTGAGAATTCAAAATGTAGAGAAATATTATGGCAGCAGGAATAACCTGACTAAAGCGATAGATGATATATCGTTTGATGTAAACAAGGGTGAATTCGTTGCTATTATGGGTGCTTCGGGAAGCGGTAAGACAACACTTCTTAACTGCATATCTACAATTGATAAGGTTACAAGTGGCAATATATATGTAGACGGCAATAATATCACACAGCTTAAAGGAAGTGCTCTTAACAGATTCAGAAGAGATAAGCTGGGATTTATATTTCAGGATTTTAATCTTCTGGACACACTTACAGCATATGAGAATATTGCACTTGCATTGTCAATCAGAAATGATTCTCCTGAGGTAATTGACAGGGCAGTAAAAAATGTAGCAGAACAGCTTGATATAACAGAGATATTAAATAAATATCCCTACCAGATGTCAGGTGGACAGAAACAGAGAGTTGCTTCTGCAAGGGCAATTATAACAAGTCCAAGTCTGGTGCTTGCCGATGAGCCGACAGGAGCTCTTGACTCAAGAGCTGCTAAGCTTCTTCTTGAAAGGTTTAATATGCTTAACAGGGAATTGCAGGCGACAATACTTATGGTAACACACGACTCATTTACTGCAAGTTATGCAAGCAGAATTATATTTATCAAGGATGGTAAGATATTCCACGAGCTTAACCGTGGCGCTGATGACAGGAAGACCTTATTTAACAAGATAATAGATGTTGTTTCATTATTGGGAGGTGACGCGGGCGATGCTCTTTAAACTATCATTTTCTAATATGAAAAAAAGCCTGAAGGATTATGCAGTATATTTCTTCACGTTAATACTCGGTGTTGCGATATTTTATCTTTTTAATGCAATCGAAACACAGACAACTATGCTTAAAATATCAGAAGACACAAGAGAGATAGTAAAGCTTATTAATACAACACTTTCGGGAGTAAGTGTATTTGTTGCATTTATACTTGGATTTCTTGTTATATATGCAAGTAATTTCCTTATGAAGAAGAGAAAAAAGGAATTTGCATTATACATTCTTCTTGGAATGGGAAAAAGGAAAATATCACTTATACTGTTTCTTGAAACACTGATTATAGGTGTTATATCGTTAGGAATAGGACTTGTGGCAGGAATAGGACTTTCACAGGTTACAAGTATATTTGTTGCCAATATGTTTGGGGTTAACATTGAGAAATACAGATTTGTATTTTCTCAGCAGGCATTTGTAAAGACATTGATATATTTTGCAATTATATATGTTATCGTAATACTCTTTAATATGTTCTGCATTAACAAATATAAGCTTATAGACCTTCTTACAGGAAGCAGAAAGGCAGAAAAAGCAACTAACAAAAATCCATATATATGTGCAGTTGTATGGATAATATCAGTTGTACTGCTTGCATTTGCCTACTATAAGGTATCAGATAGCAGGAATCTTGAGTTAGTTACTGACCTTGCCAAATATATAGTGATGGGCTGTGCAGGCACATTTTTATTCTTCTGGTCATTATCAGGAATTATGTTCTCAGCAGTACATTCTATGAAAAAGGTGTACTATAAGGGGCTTAACAGCTTTGTGTTCCGTCAGATGAGCAGCCGTATGAACAGCAACGTGTTCGCAATGACAGTTATATGCCTTATGATGTTTATAACAATATGCGTATTATCAAGCGGACTTACAGTGCGTAATTCACTTGTACACAATATTGATATGCTATCACCAGCAGATGTGCAGATAGAGAAGGAACTTTATTCAGATGATGAGGCAGAATTGATTAAAGATTATTATAAGAGAAAAGATATTGACCTTGAAGATATTCTTAAAGATATAGTAGATGTGTATGTATACAATACAAGTGAACTTACAATTAATGATACTTTAGGAAATACAGAAGCAGCGAAGGCTGATAATCCGGATATCGCAGATAATATTGATTCATCATATTTTGATGCATATTATTCTGAAGATATTATGAAACTTAGTGATTATAACAAGGTGGCAGCTCTGTATGGTAATGAACAATACAGTCTTAGTTCTGATGAATATATAATTGTTGCAGACTTTAAGTCGATGGCAGAAGTGCGAAACAAAGCCTTAGATAAGGGAGTAAAGATTGCTTTAAATGGGGAATTGTTAAAGCCAAAATATAATCGTTGTTCGGATGGTTTTGTCCAGATGTCATCTAACCATATAAATATAGGAATTGTGGTTGTGCCAGACGAAGTACTTGAAACAATGCTTCCAACAGGTGAATATTATATTGGTAATTATAATATACCAGAGGGTGATGAACGTGAGGCAGTTGATAAAAAGATTGTAAAGATAGCGAATGGTGCTGGTAAAGAAGGTATTATAATGGATATTAATACGCTTATTTCAGTAAAAGAGAATTCAATGGGACTTGGTGCTATGATAGCATTTATAGCATTGTACATTGGACTTATATTCCTTATATCAGGAGCGGCAATACTTGCATTAAAAGAACTGTCAGAAAGTGCCGACAATCTTGGCAGATATAAGATACTTAAAAATCTTGGAACAGACAATAGCAAAATCAATCACGCAGTATTAAAGCAGACAGTGATATTCTTTGGAATACCAATGTCACTTGCAATAATACACTCAATATTCGGAATGAGGGTAAGCTATATGGTGATGGAACTGCTTGGTACGGAATATATGGTACAGTCAATAATAATGACCGGAGTGTTTATACTTTTGATATATGGAGGGTATTTTGTTATAACTTATAATAGTTGTAAGAATATGATAAAAAATATTTGATTGGGCAATTGGGAGAGAGGAATGTAGGTTGTGAGGGATTGGGGAGAGCTGGCACAGGCAACGGCGACACGCTTGCGCTTAAGTGTCGGCGGCTCCCCATCCTAATCTACATTATTGGCAGGAATGAGAGAGTTTACTTCTTTGCCAGTAAATATTGTTAAATAAATATAAACATATTGACAGAACTATAGTTAAATGATAATATGCGAAATGCAAATGATTTGCAAATTTAATGCAAATTACAATGCATTTCGCATTTTTTATAAAAAGGGAAGCCATTAAAGTAAATTAGCAATTAATGCCCTCCCTCACAAGAAAGGAGCTATACATAATGCCCAAAACATACCACACCAAAGCTACCCAGGAAATCGAACAATATCTTTCACTCCAGAAAGACAAGAGCTTCTGCGTGGCTGACGTATATCATTACCTTGAAAGCAACAATGTAGATGTAAACCAGTCAACAGTGTACCGTACGCTCGACAGAATGACAGATAATGGAGTGCTTGTGCGTTTTAAGACAGCAAGCAGTGGTAATTATTATTATAGAATATCAGATGAACATAATAATTGTGATGCACATCTTCATATGCAGTGCCGTAAGTGTGGAAAGGTTATGCACCTTGACTGTGCATTTATGGACGAAATAAGAAAAAATCTTATGAAACAATATGGATTTACACTTGAATGTAATGGCTCAACTTTAAGCGGTCTTTGCAGGAATTGCAAAGATGAGCAGGGTTAGAATGGAGTAAAGATAATATGCAGAATAAGCATTTTAATATAGATATAAAAATGGCAGGAAAAAGAATAAAAGCATTATTTATGAGTACTGTTCTTCTGATTGGTACATTTTCAATGCTGTTATTAACAGGCTGTTCATCAGATACAGGGTATGATGATGACAGGATAAGCATTGTGTGTACAACATTCCCACAGTACGACTGGCTAAGTCAGATAATAGGTGATAATTCCGATAAATTCAGGCTGACACTTCTTATTAATGGTGGAGTGGATTTACACAGTTACCAGCCTTCAGCTAAGGATATGACTAAGATTTCATCAGCAGACGTGTTTGTGTATGTCGGAGGCGAGTCTGATGCGTGGGTTCTTGATGCGGTAAGGGAAACTAAGAATAATGATATGATAAAAGTCAATATGATGGAGCTTATAAGCGACAGGACTAAAGAGGAAGAGGTAATAGAAGGTATGCAGGAGAGCCGTTTCCAGTTCAGGCATACACACACACATTCCCATAGTGCAGACGATCACAGTGATGGCCACGCAGATGAGCATAGTGATGACCATACAGCAGATGACCACGCAGATGAATATATGGCAGGTGACCATAGCGAAGATAATTACGCAGACGACCACAGTTTGGAGGCAGGGCACAGTCACACAGACGAGGATATTGAATATGACGAGCATATATGGCTTTCATTAAAAAATGCGGCTGTATTAACACAGTATCTTGCGGATATAGTCAAGGATTTGGATAAAGATAATTCGCAGTTATACCAGGATAACGCTGATGCGTATATAAATAAGCTTGCTGGACTTGACAGTGATTATGAAAATGTATGTGAGAATTCAAGGCTTAAGACAGTTATATTTGGCGACAGATTTCCATTCAGGTATCTTGTTGATGATTACGGAATTGATTATTATGCCGCATTTGCAGGCTGTTCAGCAGAAACAGAGGCAAGTTTTAAGACAGTTACATTCCTTTCTGGCAAGATAGACGAGATAGGAACAGGAAGCATACTTGTAATTGATGGTTCCGATAAAAGAATAGCTAACACTATTAAGGGCAATACAAGCCAGAAGAATCAGCAGATACTTACTATGGATTCAATGCAGTCGGCAGGGACAGATGATGCAGATTATACATATCTGAATGTTATGAGTAATAACCTTGTCGTATTAAAACAGGCTTTACAATAGATTTTAATGTCAGACGTGAACGATAATTTTTGTGTTTATTATACTTACTATGAGAATGTTTATCAATAACAATTGATAAATAGGAATTGAGAAAGGAAAAGAAAATGTCATATATAGAATGTGAGAATTTGGCTTTGGGATATGAGGGCAAGGCAGTTGTATCAGGTCTTAATTTCAAGGTCAATAAAGGTGATTATTTATGTGTGCTTGGTGAAAATGGAGCTGGAAAAAGTACACTTATAAAGACACTGCTTAACCTTATAGATAAAGTATCAGGAAGGATAGAATATGGTGATGGTCTTAAGGATTATGAGATAGGTTATCTTCCACAGCAGACAGTTGTACAGAAGGATTTTCCAGCTACTGTATGGGAAGTTGTTCTGTCAGGAACACTTGCAGGAAGCGGATTTAAGCCATTTTACGGAAAGAAAGAGAAAAGTCTTGCAATTGAGAAGATGAGAGAGCTTGATATTACAGACCTTAAGAAAAAATGTTACCGCAATCTTTCAGGCGGACAACAGCAGAGGGTCTTACTTGCAAGAGCACTCTGTGCAACTTCCAAGGTAATACTTTTAGATGAGCCTGTTACAGGTTTAGACCCTAAGGTTACAGCAGAATTTTACGAGCTATTAAAGAAGCTTAACGATAAAGGAATAACAGTAATTATGGTGTCCCACGACCTTCAGTCGGTATCATATGCGACACATATTCTTTATCTTGACAGTAAAGACAGCTTTTATGGTACTAAGAAAGAATTTATGCAAAGCGACAAAGCCAATGTATTTGGACAGATGGAAGGAGATGAGGAGTAATGAGTGGCTTTATACAGGAATTTCAGTTTTATATGTCATATCCATTTGTAAGATATGCGCTTATCGTAGGCGTGCTTATCTCTTTATGCTCATCACTTCTTGGCGTGACACTTGTGTTAAAGAGATTTTCCTTCATAGGAGATGGCTTGTCACACGTTGCATTTGGTGCACTTGCAATAGCTACAGTGTTAAAGATTGCTAATGTAAATATATTCATTATGCCTGTAACAATAGTGTGTGCGATATTGCTTCTTAGAACAGGAACTAACACGAAATTAAAGGGTGATGCAGCAATAGCTATGCTTTCAGTAGGCTCAATGGCAGTTGGTTACCTTATATTAAATGTGTTCTCAGTATCCTCAAATGTATCAGGAGATGTGTGTTCCACACTTTTTGGTTCGACATCAATCCTTACACTTACAGGCTCAGAAGTTATTATGTGTGTAATAGCCTCACTTGTAGTCGTTGCATTTTTTATAATATTTTATAACAGAATATTCTCAGTGACATTTGATGAGAATTTTACACGCTCAATGGGCAAAAATACTAATGTATACAATCTTATGATAGCAGTTATAACAGCAGTAATAATCGTGCTTGCAATGAACCTCGTAGGCTCACTGCTTATAACAGCCCTCTTAGTATTTCCGGCCTTGTCAGCGATGAGAGTAATGACAAGCTTCAAATCAGTTATAATATACTCAGCAATCCTTTCAGTATTTGGGGCAGTATTTGGAATAATAATATCAATATTTACCTCAACTCCAGTAGGTTCGACAATCGTAACGATATATATTCTCATTTTCATAATTAACTGCATAATTGGAAGAATTCTGAGAATATGATATAATGAGCACAAAAGAAAAAAATCAGCATACAATTAAATATAATACAGATATTAAACAGTGAGTAGCATTTTGCATAAATCCGACTGATGTCAGATTGGCTATCTCACTGCTTTTTTGTTTTTATTAGAATATTTTTATTGGAATTAATTCAGGAGGTGTTTATGAAAGATACTTATTCCAAAATAAAAGATAATTATAATTGCCCATTTAATCTTATAGATGACCTGATAGGTGGAAAGTGGAAGCTTAGGATAGTTGCACACATAATAAACGGTGACAACAGATTTTCTATATTACAGAAAAAAATTGATGATATAACACCAAAGGTATTGATGTCACAGTTAAAGGAGTTAGAGGCAAGCGGACTTATTAACAGAAATGTAATAAAGGAAATGCCGCCAAAGATAGTAGTATATGAAATCAATAAGGAATATAGCGATATTGTTGATATAGTTGATAATTTAGAACAATTTGCTAAAGGTTATAGTAATAGAAATGATATAGCAACTGAGAATATAAGGTATGAAAAATAGAGCTCAAAGTTACAAAAAAGTAAGTTATAGACATACTAAATTAGTATGTAATATAATTTGCTGGTCGCAAGTTAGCAATAACTAACAAAAGTAAGGAAAGGAGGAACTATGGGTTGAAAAAGTACTGTACAGAAATTATTCTTGCAATAATTCTGCTTGCATTATCATTAATATCTATATTTGTTGGTGTTATTGATATAGATATCAAAGATTTATTAACAAATGATAATAATGCATTGATGATATTTGTTGTTTCAAGATTACCTAGATTGTTAGCAATTATATGTACAGGTATGGGAATGAGTGTTGCAGGACTTATAATGCAGCAGCTATGTATGAACAAGTTTGTATCGCCAACAACAGGAGCAACGATTTCATCAGCACAGCTTGGAATTCTTCTGGCATTATTATTTATTCCTAATTCAACATTATGGCAGAGAGCGGGTTTTGCTTTTGTAACGGCTATTCTTGGTACCTGGGTATTTGTCTGGTTTATTCAGAAAGTTCAATATAAAGATGTGGTAATGGTTCCTCTCGTTGGAATTATGTTTGGTAACGTTATAGGCGGTATAACTAATTTCCTTGCATATAAGTATGAAATGACACAGGCGTTATCCACTTGGCTTGTTGGACATTTTTCATTAGTACTTAAAGGAAGATATGAAATAGTCTATATGGTTGTGCCTCTTATTATATTAGCATTTGTATTTGCTAATCATTTTAATATAGTTGGTATGGGAAAAAATTTTTCTAAAAATCTTGGTGTTCCATATGATATTGTGTTGTTTGGAGGACTTACAATTGCCGCAATGATAACGGCTTCTGTTGTTGTTGTCGTTGGTTCAATTTCTTACATAGGCTTAATTGTTCCTAATATAGTGGCAATATTTAAGGGCGACAAAATAAGAGGAACGCTTATTGATACCGCTTTATTTGGTGCAATATTTGTTCTGGTCTGCGATATGATTGGCAGAATTGTGATTAAACCATATGAATTACCAATTGAGCTGATTGTTGGAATATTAGGAAGCATTATATTTATAGGAATGCTTTTATACAGATTAAGATATGGAAGAAAAGCAATTGATATAAAGAAAATTTTATTTAAAGATACGAATGGAGCAGGTTATGAACAAAAGAGCTTATAGAAAAAATATTATAAAGCTTATTGTTATTGCATTAATAGCCATTATTATTGTTGCGGCATTTCTTTTTATAGGTGTTAAGTTTCATAATCATAAACTTCTAAGATATGCAATGAAATTAAGAATACCTAAAGTGATTGCGATGATAATAACAGCATTTGCAATAGGAGCGGCAACGATAATATTTCAGTCTGTTATTAATAATACAATTGTTACACCGTGTCTATTGGGAATGAATGCCTTATACACACTTATACATACATCAGTTGTCTTTGTGTTAGGTTCAGGAAGTATATTATTTACCAATGATAATCTTAGTTTTCTTGTAGACCTTGTACTTATGGGAATTATAGCGACTGTTGTATATAGCTGGCTTTTTAAGATGACAGGACATAATGTGCTGTATGTATTGCTTGTTGGAACAGTATTGACTTCATTTTTCTCAAGTATCCAGAGTACATTGACAAGGGTTATGGACCCTAATGAATATGACACGCTTCTGACTTCACTTGTAGCAAGCTTTAGTAATATTAATTCAGAGATAATTATATTTTCGGTGATTATACTTGCACTTATAGGTGTGATTTTTAGAAAAGAACTTGCACTGCTTGATGTAATAACTCTTGGAAAAGAACAGGCAATTAACCTGGGTGTTGATTATGACAGATGTATAAGAAGATTGTTACTGGCTGTAACTTTGTGTATAGCAGTTGCAACAGCTATGGTTGGCCCGATATCATTTCTGGGGCTGATTATTGCTAATATTTCAAGACAACTGTTAAAAACATACAGGCATACACAGCTTATAGCTGGTGCGGCGTTGATGGGTGTAATAGCACTTATTGGAGGACAGTTTATAGTTGAAAGAGTGTTTGTGTATTCTATTCCAATAAGTGTATTTATAACAGTTGCAGGTGGTATATATTTTCTATATTTAATATTAAAGGGAAGCAGGCATAATTCATAAAATAATTTGAAGGGAATTACAGTTATGCAGATTAGCCATATTATTAAAAAATATGATGAAAAGACAGTTGTCAATGATGTGAGCTTTTCACTTCCAAAAGGGAAGGTGACATCGCTGATTGGACCCAATGGTGCAGGAAAGTCAACTGTTATGAGTATAATATCAAGACTTATTGCAGCAGATAATGGTTCAGTTGTTATAGAAAAGAAAGATATAAACAAATGGAATAGCAAGGAATTATCAAAGCATCTGGCAATACTTACACAGACTAATAATATCCAGATGAAGCTTACTGTAGAAGAACTTGTTGCATTTGGAAGATTTCCTCATTCAGGAGGAAGACTTAATAGTAAAGATAAGGAAATGATTGACAAAGCTATTGACTATATGGAATTAGAAACTTTCAGGGAAAGATTTATAGATGAACTTTCAGGCGGACAAAGGCAGAGAGTATATATAGCTATGGTTATAGCACAGGACACAGAATATGTTCTTCTAGATGAGCCGACTAATAATCTCGACATCTATCACGCAAGTAATCTTATGAAGATAGTAAGAAGATTATGTGATGAACTTGGAAAAACAGTAATACTTGTATTGCACGAGATTAATTATGCGGCATTTTATTCTGATTATATATGTGCATTTAAAGACGGAAAGATTGCTTCATTTGGTACAGTTGAAGAAGTTATAACTAAGGAAAATTTATCTTCCATATATAATGTAGAATTTGAGATTATGCAGATTAAGGGAAAACCATTGTCTATATATTATTAAATTTATTAAATAATGGCAGGATGTCAAAAGTGGAATTTGCCATTCACTTTTATTGCTGGTATTAGTTTAGTAATGTATACGGCTTGGGATATATTATAATTAAAGAAAGGATAAAGTGGCAGTAAGCCACAAATGTAAAATATGAAAAAACATTTTAAAAAATTATTATTAATGGCACTTATGGCAGTAATGGCAGTAGGACTTATAGCGTGTGGTACTGATAAGTCTGATAATGAAAGTACTAAAGAAGAAAAGACAAGCGTGACAATCACTTCGCTTGATTCTTCAAAAAATGAGATTGAATTAGAAGTTCCTTATAATCCTAAGAGAATAGCAATTCTTGACCTTGCATCTTTAGATATTATAGATGAACTTGGCGTAGGTGACAGAGTAGTAGGAATGGCATCAACAAGTATTGATTACCTTGAAAAATATTCAAATGATGCATCAATTAAAAATCTTGGAACAATAAAAGAGGCTGATTTAGAAGCAGTTATGGAGTGTGAACCAGATATTATATTTATTGGTGGACGTTTATCAAAGAGCTATGATGCTTTAAGTGAAATAGCACCAGTAGTATATCTTGCAACAGATACTAATGAGGGACTTGTAAATAGCGTATCTAAAAATGCAAAGACAATAGCTTCAATATTCGGAATGGAAGATAAAGTTGATTCACTTATGTCTGATTTTGGAGCAAGAATAGATGCAATAAAGAAGATATCATCAGGAAAGACAGCATTAGTAGGTATGACAACAAGCGGAAGTTTTAATCTTCTTGGAAATGATGGAAGATGCTCTTTAATAGGTGTAGAAGCAGGTTTTAACAATCTTACAGCTGCAGGCTCAACATCAACACACGGCAATGAAACTTCATTTGAAACAGTAGTAAAGCAGAATCCTGATTATATATTTGTTATGGACAGAGATAGCGCAATATCAACAGCAGGTGCTAAGAATGCTAAAGAAATAGTGGAAAATGAACTTATAAAGACAACAGATGCCTACAAAAACAACCATATAATATATCTTGAACATTCAAATGTATGGTACACAGCCGAAGGTGGAATACAGGCATTAGACATAATGCTTACAGACCTTGAAAAAGGCTTAAAATAAATAGCTGGAATAAATAAATTCAAGTATTGAAATGATAAAAAAATAATAAAGAAAACCTAAAAAGAGTTTGTGCTAGATTGCCACCCGTACCAGTAGACAGGTGACATATCAAACACAAACTCCTTTTTTAATTAAAAATCTATCCACATAAAAACTGATATGGTATACTTATGAACAGGAAACAATTATAAGGAGACCACGAAAATGATATCAATCACCTTATGTATGATAGTAAAAAATGAACAGTCAATATTAGAACGCTGTCTTATTTCATACGCAGGAACTTATGATGAATTAATAATAGTGGACACTGGTTCGACTGATTCAACCAAAGATATAGCACATAAATACACAGATAAAGTATATGATTATAAATGGTGTGACGATTTTGCCGCTGCCAGAAATTACGCATTTTCATTAGCTTCCTGCGATTATATATTCAGTGCAGATGCAGATGAGATATTAGATGAACGCAATAATCAGGCATTAAAAGACCTGAAATCAATGCTTCTTCCAGAGATAGATATAGTACAGATGTATTATGTTAATGATAATGACTATAACTCTGTGTACAATGTACACAGAGAATTAAGGCCAAAGCTTTTTAAGAGGTTAAGGCCTTTCGTATGGACATCACCAATTCATGAAACAGTAAGGCTTACACCTGTGGTATATGACAGTGATATAGAGATACTGCACAGACCAGTATCAGACCACAGCAGGAGGGATTTCTCTACATATATTAAAGCATTTGCCAGGGGAACACAGTTGGAGGACTATGTTATAACTATGTTATGCAAGGAGCTTTATATTTCTGGTTCAGATAAAGATTTTATGGATTTTAAAGATATATTTGCCGATATTCTTATTAATGAGAACAGAAGTGACGACATTCGACAGGAAGTGAACTGTGTACTTGTTAAAATATACCGCATAGCAGGTGATATGGGAGAATTCTTTAAGCTTGCTTTAAGGTGTGTTGCTGATAATCCAAGCTCAGAGATATGTTATGAACTTGGCAATTATTATTATGATATAAATGACTATGCAGAAGCGGCAATGTGGTATTATAATGCAATATATGAAACTTCAAGCGTATTAGATATTACAAGCGGAGGTAATAAGCCTTTGTATGCTCTTAGCAGATGTTATGACAAGCTTTCAGAAACATCAGAAGATATAGAACAGATAGCACAGTTCAGACAGATGGCGGAAGATTATAAGTATCAGGCAGAGCAATGGAAGCTTCCTGATGAGATAGTTTAAGAATGGAGATAAAGATGCACAACGAAAAGGATAATAATTCAAAAGGCACAGCAAATACAAGAACTAAGCTGTCCCCAATTGCAATTGTACTTATTGTAATAGCTGTAATTGCTCTTTTTTCAGTTATTATAGCAGGAGCTGTAAGTTCTAATAATAAGAAAAGTGGGGATAATACTGTTGGAATGACATTGACAGAGAAGAATTTGAAACCACAGAATAATTCATCTAACAACAGTGTAGCTGACAGGTCACTTACTAAGGTTGAGATATTAATGGATGATACAGCTGTTGTTGTCGGCACAACATTTAAAGCAGCTGCAGTTGTAGAGCCGGAGAATACTGATAAGGCACTTGTGTGGTCAAGCAGTAATGAGGATATTATGAAGGTTGATTCAGATGGTGTTGTAACTGTTAATAATGTAGGTGTTGCGGCACTTACAGCGACAGTAGGAGATGTGTCAGATGCCGTAGCTATTGAGGGAATAAAGAGTGTATCAGCAGGTTCAGCCAATGGATATGTTGTATACACAGGTAATGGAAGCATTACGGGTTCTAATTCATCTAACAGCAGCTCATCAGGGACTTCTAATAGTGGCACATCAGGCAGAACGGGCTACTCATATAACAGTGAGGCAGGAAGCTATGATGATGGTAACAGCAGTGGTACAGATAATGGTAGTTCTGACGGAGGCTATATTGCAGATGATTCATCTAATAATTCAGATGGGTCTTATAACAATAATTCAGGCAATACCTCTAACAATTCAGGCTCTAATTCATCGAATACCAATAGCACTAACACAGGAAGCAGCAGTTCATCAACTGGAAACAGTGACGGAATGAAGAGTACAGATCTGCCAGACATACTTGGTAATCAGGGATTTACAAGAGAATATTCTAATGTATACATATATACAGAAAATGATACTTATTATGGAGAAATAATAATACAGCCAGAAGTTTCTATTATATATATCAAGCAGAGAAGCGGTGGTTTTGACAGCAAGATTAATAGTGTATTAAGTGAGCTTCTCCCATCAGAATATAGTCAGGTATGGAGCAATTATCTTTCTGCTTCAAGTGACAGAACATTTACTGCTGAGGGAAGAAAAGTAAGAATTGTAACAGCAGTAGGCGGAGGACATTCGCAAATTGTAATATACAATTAATGTCAAATATGCTATATTTAATAAAATGCTGTTATATAACCAATAGCATATTTATGAAATGAATAATGAGGTGAAAGTTGTGCTTAATGAGAATAAAGTTAAGATGATGACTAAGATGGCTATATATGAAAAGAACGAGGGCAGGAAAATGCTTCGTACAGCGAAATATTTCAAAGGTGATTTCATTGCTTTCGGTATTTTAAAGACATTAATAACTACAACATTTGCATTTATGATAGTTGCAATTATGTATGTATTATGCAATGCAGAGGGACTTGTTGAGAATATTAATTCAATGGACTATCTTGCATTTGGCAGGAGAGTGGCAATATACTATATAGGAATGTTAGTTATATTTACAGTAATAGCAGCTGTTGTATATAATGTCCAGTATGAACGTTCAAGAAAAGGTCTTAAGAAATATTTTTCAAGACTTAATAAGCTTGAAAGATTTTATAACAGCCAGAAGAAAAGAAAGTAAATATGGAGGATATAATGGCGGTTTTATTAGAACTCAAAGAGAATTTTAAAAGATTTTACAACAAATATGATATATATATTGTACCGGTGGCTAAGTTTATAGCAGCATTGGTTTCATTTCTTATGCTTAATGCCTCTATCGGCTATATGGATAAGCTTAATAGTCCTATAATAGCAGTATTAGTATCGGTTATATGTGCATTTCTGCCTAATGGCTTTACAATAGTAATGCTTTCGATATTTATGATTGCACACTTGTATGCAATATCAGTAGAATTTGCACTTATTGCATTGTGCGTAGTGCTTCTTATGTATCTGTTATATTTCAGATTTACACCAAAGCTTGGATATCTGCTAATATTAACAGTAATTATGTGTGGTTTTAAGATACCTTATGTTATACCGGTTGCTGTAGGTTTATGCTCATCATTTCTTGCGGCAATACCTGTAAGCTTTGGTGTAATAATTTATTATATAATTAATACAGCCAGTGCTTACGAAGCAGCAGTTACTAACAAATCTTTAACAGAGAGTATGTTACAGGTTTCTTATTTAATAGAAAGTCTTGTTAAGGACAAGCAGATGATAGTGTTAATTGCAGCACTTGCAGTTACAGTAATTGTTGTATACATAATAAGAAGACTTAAGATTGACTATGCATGGGGTTACGCTATAGGAATAGGAAGTGTATTACAGTTCATAATTCTTGTTGTATGCGAGATTGTATTTAAGACTGAATTTAATATAGTTCTTATTGTAATCGGAGTTATATTAGGTGCACTTGCAGGTTATATCTGTAATGTTATGTTCTTTGCAGTTGATTTCAGAAGAACAGAGTATGTACAGTATGAAGATGACGAATACTATTATTATGTAAAGGCTGTGCCTAAGATTAATGTAGCAGGTGAGGATGTAAAGGTTAAGCAGATTAATGCAAGAAAGACCAGGAAAGCCTCAGATATAAGTGATGTAAGACAGGCTAAATCAACAACTGCTGCCACAGAAGAAGACGAAGATATGATATTTTTTGATAAATAATAGTATATTTATCATATAGAAATTAAAAGGGTGGTGAGAATGTGACTACATCAGGTAATCTGTTGCAGAATTATTTTTCAAGATTATATATACCAAGGATTACATGGACAGATATTATAGAGATAATTATTATTGCGGTTGTTCTTTATAATATTCTGTTATGGATAATGAATACTAAAGCGTGGGCTTTGCTTAAAGGAATTATAGTAGTAGGTTTATTCGCGGTAGTTGCATATCTGCTTAACTTAAAGACTATATTGTGGATAGCAGGAAAGACGATAAGTGTTGGAATTATAGCACTTGTTATTATATTCCAGCCCGAGTTAAGAAGGGCGTTAGAGCAGTTAGGAAGAAAGAAATTTGTTCTTAATTTCCTGAATTTTGGTGATAACAGCAATAAAGATGAGCGTTTTAGTGTTAAGACAGCTGACGAAATTGTTGATGCGTGCTACAGGATGGGAGCGGTAAGGACAGGTGCATTGATAGTTATAGAACAGGATATGCTTCTGGAAGAGTATATAAAGACAGGAATACCTGTAGATGGTATTGTCACAAGCCAGCTTCTTATTAATATATTTGAGCATAATACACCGCTTCACGATGGTGCAGTTATAGTTAGGGGTAACAGGGTTGTTGCAGCTACCTGTTATCTTCCACTTACAGATAATGTTAATCTTAGCAAGGCTTTAGGAACAAGACACCGTGCCGGAGTCGGAATAAGCGAAGCTACAGACAGTATGACAATTATTGTATCAGAGGAAACGGGTAAGGTTTCCGTAGCTTTTGGTGGTGAATTAATACACGATATTGATGCAGATTCTTTAAAGAATAAACTGGAATATATCCGTAGAAAGAATATAGATGTTAAGTCTTTCAGGATATGGAGAGGCAGGTTGAAGCATGAAAGAGAAGATATTTAAGAATTTCAGCCTGAAGTTATTATCCGCTGTATTTGCAGTTGTTCTATGGACAGTTATTGTTAATATATATGACCCTAACACGAGTTATACATTCAGTAATATAACTGTACAGCTTATTAATACACAGAGCCTTACAGACAAAGATTACAGTTATGAAGTTGTTGATGGCGGCAAGATTTCAGTTACAGTAAGCGGTCCAAAGAGTGTCGTAACAGACCTTAAGACAAGTGATATAAGTGCAACCGCAGATTTGAGTAAGGTTACTGCATTTACAGATTATGTAGATATACAGGTTCAGGTAATTAAAGATGGACAGGTTCTTAATAATGTAGAGGCTGTTCCAAGAACATCAGCACTTAAGCTAAGCATAGAGAACAGGGATACCAAGACTTTGTCATTAGATGTTAACACGACAGGTTCTACAGCTTCAGGATATACGGTTGCTTCGACAAGTTCATCACCAACATATATCAAAGTTACAGGTCCTACATCTTTACTTGAGAGTGTAGCAGCATTATCAGTAAATGTAGATGTATCAGGTGCTAAGGAAGACATAAGCACAAGTGCAGATGTTAAGATGTTAGATGAAGATGGTAATGAAATAGTAAATGATGCACTTGAACTGTCATGTACTAAAGCAGATATCAATGTTGATATAGCAAGAATGAAGACGGTGTCAATAACAGCAAAGACAAGTGGAACGCCGGCAGACGGATATATTATAACAGATACAATATTAAGCCAGGCATCTGCGGTTATAACAGGTTCAGATGATTTGCTGGGTAAAGTAGATACAATAACAATTCCATCGCAGAATATTAATGCTGATGGATTGAGTGCTGATAAGACATATACTTTCAGATTATCAGATTATGTTCCATCAGGAATTAAATTTGTATCTGACAGCAGTCTTACTGTTACAGTTAAGATAGCACAGAAGGCTACAAAGCAGATAAGTCTTTCAGCTTCAGAGATAACACTTAATAATATACAGACAGGGTTTAATGCACAGGTAATGCAGGGTATTACATTTACTGTAACAGGTAATGATAATGTGTTATCGGCTGTCAGTGCATCAGATGTAAAGGCAGGCATTGACCTTAAGAATCTTGGGGCAGGAACTCATAATGTCACAGTGGCGTTATCACTGCCTGATGGAATAACTGTAGTAGGTAATGTTACTGTTAATGTTACAATAACGGCAATACAGCAGGAAACAACTACAGAGAGTACCAAAGCGACAGAAAGCACTACATCGGCGACAAGGTAATTTGTTAAGAACTGCCATTTAAGGAGGGATTATAATGGTAAAGGAGAATATAATTGTCACAAGCCAGCTTGGAATACATCTTCGTCCAGCGGGTGCTATGTGTGATGCGGCAATTAAATTTGATTCTAATATATCATTTGAATATGCAGAGGGTAAGACAGCCAATGCAAAGAGTGTAATATCAATACTTGCATCAGGTGTTAAATGTGGAGATGAGATAACTTTAATAGCTGATGGAAGCGATGAAGAAGAAGCGTTAAAGACAGTATCAGAAAAGTTTAAAGAAGCTCTTAAAGATTGATTTAATCTACGGATTGAATTATAATTAAATAAAATGATGTAGCAATACGTGTACATCAGTCAGGGGAAAATACCATTTTCCCCGACATTATTAAATAACAAGGAAAGAGGTACAGAGTATGGGTTATATGGAAGTTTATAAGTCTTGGTGTGACAATATGTATTTTGATGAAGCAACAAGAGATGAACTTAAGTCGATCGCTAATGATGAGAAGGAGATTGAAGACAGATTTTACAAAGATCTTGAATTCGGAACAGGTGGCTTAAGAGGTGTAATTGGCAATGGTACTAATAGAATGAACATTTACACTGTAAGAAAGGCAACACAGGGACTTGCTAACTTTATTATTAAGGAAGGTGCAGCAGACAGAGGTGTAGCTATTGCATTTGACTCAAGAAGAATGTCACCTGAATTTGCTGATGAAGCAGCACTTTGTCTTAATGCTAACGGAATTAAGGCATATATATTCCCTTCACTTCGTCCAACACCAGAATTATCATTTGCATTAAGAGACCTTAACTGCATAGCTGGTATTGTAGTAACAGCAAGCCACAACCCACCAGAATACAACGGATATAAGGTGTACTGGGAAGATGGTGCACAGATTACAGCACCTAAGGATTCACAGATTATATCAGAAGTTAAGGCTGTAACAGATTACAATACAGTTAAGACTATGGATAAAGATGAAGCTAAGGCTTGCGGTCTTTACAATGTGATCGGATACGATATGGATGACAGATATATGGCCGCATTAAAGAAGATGAGTATTAATGGAGATATCATTAAGAAAGTAGCGGATGATATTAAGATTGTATACACACCATTCCATGGTACAGGTAATATTCCAGTAAGAAGAGTTCTTAAGGAATTAGGCTTTAAGCACGTATATGTTGTTCCAGAACAGGAAAAGCCAGACCCAGATTTTACAACGCTTGAATATCCTAACCCAGAAGATCCTAAGGCATTCACATTAGCATTAAAGCTTGCTAAGGAAGTTGATGCAGATATCGTTCTTGCAACAGATCCGGATGCTGACAGACTTGGTGTATATTCTAAGGATACTAAGACAGGTGAATACCAGTCATTTACAGGTAATATGTCTGCTATGCTTATTGCAGAATATATCCTTTCACAAAGACAGGAAAAGGGACTTCTTCATAAGAACGGAGCATTTGTTAAGACAATAGTTTCAACTAATATGGCTGACAGCATTGCTAAGGAATATAACCTTAAGCTTATTGAAGTTCTTACAGGCTTTAAGTTCATCGGTGAGCAGATTAAGTTCTTTGAACAGCAGGGTACATATGAATATGAATTTGGTTTTGAGGAAAGCTATGGCTGTCTTGTAGGAACACACGCAAGAGATAAGGATGCTATCGTTGCAGTTATGGCACTTTGTGAAGCAGCAGCTTACTATAAGAATAAAGGTCTTACTTTATGGGATCAGATGATTAACATCTATGAGAAGTATGGCTACTATAAAGAAGGACAGGTTGCTATCACAATGAAGGGTGCTGAGGGTGCTGGAAAGATTGCTAAGATGATGGATGACCTTAGAAATAATACACCATCTAAGATTGGTAACTGGACAGTTCTTGAAGCAAGAGATTATAAGAAGGACGAATGTGTCAATATGGTTACAGGCGATAAGCATAGCACAGGACTTCCTAACTCTAATGTACTTTATTATGATTTATCAGATAATGCATGGTGCTGTGCAAGACCATCTGGTACAGAGCCTAAGATTAAGTTCTATATGGGCGTTAAGGGCAGCAGCATAGAAGATGCAGCAGCTAAAGAAGAAGCTTTAAAGAAAGCTGTTATGGAGCTTGTTGGGCAGTAATCAGTAAGTATTATTTGATGGATATGTTTTACATAGCATAATTATATAAGTTCAGATTTTCTTAACAAGTAATACACAATATGAACACATTTCGTGAATATACTAACAGTATCAACAACGAAATGTGTTCATTTTTTCGTTGAAATGACATAAGTAAGGAGTGTTTGGATATGTATAATAATGAAGATAACGATTATATGAACAATAATTCTGATAATAATTCTAGGAATTATGAGAATGTAGAGCCTGATAATAATCAGAGTACAGGAACAACTGGATATACAACATACAGCCATAACACAGGTTATAATCAGAACAGTGCAGGTGGTGCTGGTATGAATAATGGACAGAACCAGTATTCTAACGGAAGTAATAATTATGGCTATAATGGTTATGGATATAATCAGGGTGGTATGAATAATTCACAGTATGGTGCTAATACATCATACAATAGCACAGGAACTAATGCCGGATATAATAACACAGCATATAATAATGGTGCTAATACAGGCTTTCATAATGCATCAGATAACAGTAATTCAACCTATAGATATTCATATGTTAATAATAATATAGGCAGTGATCAGAATAATTCTTATAGGAATGCACAGAGAGCGGCTAAGCAGGCTAAGAAGGAAGCAAGAAAGAAGTCATTTAACAATTGGTTTTCTAAGAATTCCACGGCTAAGAAGTATATAAGTGGTGTGCTTGCAGCAGTGGTATTTGGTGTTGTAGCTGGTTCAGCAATGTATGGAACTTATCATATTGAGAAGAAATATTTAGGTGGTAATGATACTAAGAACTATACAATTTCAACTGTGACAAGCAATATTGATAAAGTTACAAGCGATGATATTAATGCTAATGGAGATACTAATCTTTCACAATATTCATCAATGAATGTAGAAAGTGTGGCACAGGCAGCACTTCCGGCTATGGTTGCCCTTAATGGTACAACTACAGTAAGCAGTTCATCTTCAATGTATGGCTGGGGACAGCAGCAGTACGAGGCTTCAACAAGTGGAACTGGTATTATTGTTGGTAAGAATGATACAGAGCTTCTTATTGTAACTAATGCACATGTTGTAGATAATGTATCCAACTTAAAATGTGTATTTGTGGATGACCAGTCAGTAAGTGCAACGGTAAAGGGTTCTAAGTCAGATCAGGATATAGCAGTAGTTGCTGTATCATTATCAGATATTCCGTCTGACACAATAAGTAAAATAGCTATTGCAGAACTTGCAGATTCTGATACAATTGCAGTAGGCCAGCAGGTAGTGGCAATTGGTAATGCACTTGGAGAAGGACAGTCAGTTACTAATGGTATTATAAGTGCCCTTGACAGATCAATAACAGTTAACAATGTTACATTTTCAGGACTTATAATGACTAACGCAGCTATTAACTCAGGTAATAGTGGTGGAGCACTTCTTAATGCAAGCGGCAAGGTAATTGCTATTAACTTTGCTAAGACATCATCAGATGGTGTTGAGGGTATGGCATATTCAATACCTGTATCTAATGTTAAGGAACTTATAAGCTCACTTATGAGCAAGCAGACAAGACAGAAGGTAGATTCAGATAATGCTGGATATCTTGGTATTGCTGCTATAGATATAACAAGCACATATGCTTCTATGTATGGTTACCCACAGGGTATAATGGTTCGTACAGTAGCATCTGGCTCAGCAGCAGAGAAGGCAGGACTTTCAGCTTACGATATAATTGTCGGTTTTGATGACCAGTCAATATCAACAATGTCAGGTTTACAGTCACTTCTGCAGTATTATTCAGCAGGAGAGACAGTAAAGGTTGACTACTATCATCTTGAAGGTAGTGAATATGTACTAAAGAGTGTGGAGGTTACATTAGGAAAGAAGAACTAATAAGCCTCGTAACACAGAATTGAGGATTAAATGAGTAACAACGATAATAATAATGAGAACAATACAACTGCTAACACAGATGAATACGAAAAGGTGTGTTATATATGCAGAAGGTCAGAGTCTAAGGCTGGTAAAATGATTAATATGCCAGGTGGTTTATGTGTATGTGCAGATTGTATGCAGAAGACCTTTGATACAATTAATAACAGTGATATCAATTATGATGACCTTATGAATAATATGCCTAATATGGGAATGTTCGGCGGCTTTAATATGATGGGTAATGACATTTCCAACAGGCAGAAAGTCAAGAAAAAGAAAGAAGATAATAACAAGCCTGCAGATAAGGAAAAGGACGATACACTTGATTTGGATAATCTTCCAGCACCTCATCAGATAAAGGCAATGTTAGATGAATATGTAATAGGTCAGGACTATGCCAAGAAGGTTATGTCAGTTGCTGTATACAATCATTATAAGAGAGTTGCCACAGGAACTATGGACGATATTGAGATTGAAAAGTCTAATATGCTTATGATAGGACCTACAGGAAGCGGAAAGACTTATCTTGTAAAGACACTGGCAAGGCTTTTAAAAGTACCTCTTGCAATTACAGATGCTACTTCACTTACCGAAGCTGGCTATATAGGTGATGATATAGAGAGCGTTGTATCAAAGCTTTTACAGGCAGCAGATAATGACGTGGAGAAGGCAGAAAGAGGCATTATATTTATTGATGAGATAGATAAGATTGCCAAGAAGAAAGAAACAAGAAGCCGTGATGTAAGCGGTGAATCTGTACAGCAGGGAATGTTAAAGCTTCTTGAGGGAAGTGATATAGAAGTTCCAGTAGGTGCTACAAGCAAAAATGCTATGGTTCCGCAGGTTACAGTTAACACACGCAACATATTATTTATATGCGGTGGTGCATTTCCAGACCTTGAGAATATAATAAAGGCAAGACTTAATAAGCAGTCATCAATAGGTTTTAACTCAGACCTTAAAGATAAATATGATAATGACAAGAATATATTATCAAAGGTTGAATTAGAGGATTTAAGGGAATTTGGTATGATTCCTGAATTCTTAGGACGACTTCCTATAGTATTCTCTTTAGAGGGTCTTACAGAGGATATGCTTGTTAAGATTATGAAAGAGCCTAAGAATGCAATACTTAAGCAGTATCAGAAGTTATTAGAACTTGATGAGGTTAAGCTTGAATTTGATGATGATGCTTTAAGACAGATTGCAAAGAAAGCTATGGAAAAAGATACAGGAGCAAGAGCATTAAGGTCTATAATAGAAGAATATATGCTTGATATAATGTATGAAATTCCTAAAGATGATAATATCGGAAGTGTCACAATAACAGCAGATTACATTGAGAAGAAGGGCACACCGCTTATTATGATGCGTGGACAGGAAAGACTTCCAATGAATAATGCAGAAGCTTAATGCTGTCAGTTTCACAAGCCATTATGCACAAGATATTCCGCTGATGTTATTTTGCAGAAGTTATTATGTATATGTCAGTATGTCAGTATATTAGTATTATTATAAAATATTAATCATATAATGTCCTTAAAGATTATCTTTAAGGACATTTTTTATGCCTTTATGCAGTGAAATGATAACAGATGAGGATATATATGATTATATAGTTGTCAATCTTCCGGGAATTAATAAGATGCTTCAAAGCAACCCTGATGTATGTATACAGAAGGTTGATGACCAATGGCTTGTTGCACATAGCAGGCTTCCGGATGACAGGGATTTTAATATAAGTGACTTGGGATATTATACAATTCCCAAGTTGTATGGGCTTATGGATACATCAAGCATTGATGCGGTAAATGCTACCAACATAACAAGCCAGCCTTTTTTAAATTCAAAAGGGCAGGGTGTTATCGTGGGGATAATAGACACAGGAATTGATTATCTTAGTGAGAACTTCTGTGATACGGCTGGTAATACGCGTATTATGGCTATATGGGATCAGACCCTTGAGTACAGGCAGAATTTATATGTTAATTATGGTCGTATATATGAACAGGCAGAGATTAATACAGCACTTGAAGCATACCGCAATGGACTAAATCCTTACGATTATGTGGGAACAACCGATATTACAGGGCACGGAACATTTATGGCTGGAGTAATTGCTTCAAGAAAAATTGATGATTACATAGGTGTTGCACCAGAGGCAAGCATAGTATGTGTAAAATTAAAAAATGCAAAGAAATATTTAAGGGATTACTTCTACATAAGGGATGATGCAGTGTGTTTTGAGGAAACGGATATTATGCTTGCCGCAAGATTTCTAAAGGATTATGCCGGGTTAAAGAAAATGCCTCTTGTCATATATATGGGACTGGGTAGTGGTCTGGGCTCAAGAACAGGCGGAAGTCCTTTATCAAATGTTCTTGATTCACTTACAATGCACGTTAATACATGTGTTGTTGTTCCTGCTGGCAATGAGGCAGTCAAAAGGACACATTTTAGCGGTTACGCTTCTGTTGTTCCTGAATATAAGGAAATGGAGATAAATGTTGAGAGGCGTGGAAAAGGCTTTGTGCTTGAAATATGGGCAAAAAGTCTTGATGTACTGTCGGTATCAATAATATCACCGACAGGCGAGATTATTCCAAGAATACCAGCAAGGATAGGCTCAAGTACACAATATTCATTTCTTTTGGAGAATTCAAGGATATATGTTGATTACCAGATTACAGAAACTGTTGCAGGGCAGGAAGTTATATTTATGAGATTTGAACGTCCGGCAGAGGGACTGTGGAAGATAGATGTATATAGTCTTACTAATCTTCCTGGATATTTTAATGCGTGGATAACTTTAAAAGAGCTTATGGACTGTGATGCCTATTTTCTTAATTCAGATGCTGATGTAACGCTTGTAGAGCCTGCCAGCGGTTTAAGGCTTATTACTGTTGGTGCATATAATCATAATACCAACGGAAGCGACGTGAACAGCAGCAGGGGTTATACGGCGGATAACAGGGTTAAGCCTGATATAGCAGCACCAGGAGTTAATGTGTATGGTGTTGGAGGCGTAAGAGGCTATACAGTTAGATCAGGAACAAGCATTGCTGCGGCACACGTTGCAGGGGCAGCGGCATTATTTTTTAGCTGGGGAGTTACTAACAATAACAGATCAGTTATAAGTAATAGCGAGATTAAGTCATATATAATAAGGGGAGCAGACCGACCGGGGGATATTGCTTATCCAAATGTTGAATATGGCTATGGCAGATTGAATATAGCAGGTGCATTTGACCAGATGAGGATAAGTTAATAAAAGCTTAAGGCTTAGCTTATTGTAATTATTAAGTACATATGATAAAGTGATTATGTATACGGATATATTGTCAGGAATTGCAGGGTGATGTAATAGTGAAGCAATTAATTGGCATATGTAAGGGAAGTATCCCCGACACCTATATAAGAATTATAAAGGACAGGTATTTAACAATGAAATATAAAGCGATTGCACTCGATCTTGACGGAACACTCACAGACCATAATAAGAAGCTTCCGGAGGCTAATAAGGAGGCTGTATGGGCTGCAATTGATAAAGATGTTACAGTTATATTGGCTTCGGGACGTCCATTATTTGGGATAACACCGATAGCAGATGAGCTTGAGTTAGATAAGAGAGGCGGATATATATTAGCTTACAATGGTGGTGAGATAATTAACTGCCTGAATGGAGATGTAATTGTAAGCCACGAGCTTCCAAGGCAGTGTATAGACGATATATGTGATTATGCAAGAGCTAATGATGTGTATGCACTTACATATTCGGACGGAAAGATAGCAGCAGAGAGTGATGATGATGAGTATGTGTTAAAAGAAGCATTTTGCAATAATACAACAATAATTAAGACAGATGATTTAAAGAAATATGTAGATTATCCAGTTAATAAGTTCCTTGTTGTAGGAAGACACGATAAGCTTGTGCCAGTGCAGGAAGCTTTATTAGAGCATTATTCTGACGTGCTTGATGCATTTTATTCAGAAGATTATTTCCTTGAGGTAGTACCAAAGGGGGTTGCCAAAGATAAATCATTACAGCAGTTATTAGGTAAGCTGTCTATCAAAGAAGATGAGCTTATAGCCTGTGGAGATGGAATGAATGATATACCAATGTTAAAGATAGCAGGTGTTGCGGCTGTTATGGATAATGCGTATGAAGAAGTGAAAAAGTATGCAGACTATATCGCACCATCTAATGATGAATCGGGAGTTGCCGATATAATTAAAAGATTTATATTAAATGCTTAGAGTGATTAAGTGATAAATAATTATGGAGATTGACAATGGGAAGAGATAATGTTCAGAATGAAGAAATAGAAATTGATATTGGACATATTTTATCTATATTATGGGATAAGATAATGGTTATTATTGCAACAGGCATAATAGTGGGACTTGGTGCATTTCTTGTGGCAAAGTTTTTTATAACACCACAGTATGAGTCAGAAACCAAGCTGTATGTATTAAACAGAGCTAACGACAGTGCGACTACTTTATCAGATGTCCAGTTATCTACACAGCTTACGAAAGATTATAAGATACTTGTAACAAGTGCTCCGGTTATGAATGAAGTTATCAAGGAATTAAAGCTTGATATGAAAGCCTCACAGCTTGCTTCAAGCATATCTGTTGATACACCTTCGGATACACGTGTATTGCAGATAACAGTTGTTAGTGATGATCCTTATCAGGCTAAGAAGATAGCTGACTGCGTGGCTAAAGTATCATCACAGAAGATATGTGATATTATGAAGATTGAACAGGTAAATGTTATTGAGGAAGGCTCATTATCAGAGATACCAGCATTTGCTGTTGTCCAGAAATGGACAATTATAGGTGCTCTTGCAGGTATTGTGCTGTCAGCGGCGGTTATAGTAATAAAGTCAATGTTAGATGATACTGTAAAGACTACAGAAGATGTGGAGAAATATTTTGACCTCAGTACACTTGCAGTTATTCCAATTTCAGAAGAAATGGATGATGGCTTGCCAAAGAACAAGAAAAAGAGCAGGAAGAACAAAAAGAACAAGAATAAAAAGTAAAAGTCAGGTGAAAAGATAATATGCAGACTATCAATATAGAACGATTAAGAAAGCTTGATTACAGGGCTAATGAGGCATATAAGAATTTAAGAACGAATATCCAGCTTTGCGGTTCGGATATCAAGGTTATTATGCTCACAAGTACGACACCGGGAGAAGGTAAATCTACTGTATCATTTAATCTTGCGGTATCACTTGCAGAAGCAGGCAAGAAGGTTATATTTATTGATGCAGATTTAAGGAAGTCGGTGCTTGTAGGACGTTATAAGATTAATACGTCTGTTAAGGGACTTACACATTTCTTATCAGGAATTAATAAATTTGAAGAAGTTATGTATGCAACTAATGTTGAGAATTTTAATGTAGTATTTTCTGGTCCGGTGCCACCTAATCCTACAGAGCTTCTTGGCAATAAGGTGTTTAAGACACTTATAAAAGTATTAAGGGATTTGTATGATTATATAATAATTGATACACCACCTATAGGAAGTGTAATAGACAGTGCCATAGTGGCACAGGAGTGTGACGGAGTTGCCTATGTAATGGCGGCTAATGATGTAAGCTACAAATACGCCCAGAAGGGTCTGGAGCAGATTAAAAAGACAGACTGCAAGCTTCTTGGAGTGGTACTTAATAAGGTCGATATGGACGATAACAAATACTATGGTAAGTATTATGGCAAATACTATGGCAAGTATGGAGAACATGCCAATAAATAGGTGGCTGGTTATGTCGTAAATAACATATAATATTATAAACAGCTAATTGACATATTAACTTAATAACTATTTAAAAGGTCAAAAAGGCTTCGCATTACGATATACATAATGTGAAGCCTTTTTCTAATACTTGATAGTATTTTGTTAATAGTGTTTTATTAATAGTATTTTGAGCAATATTTTATAGTTAATTAGCTGCAGCCTGATTAGCATTGGAATTGCTATCTGCCTGGGCAGGGGCGGCAGACGCCTGTGTAGGAGCTGTTGTAGCTTCTGTCTTATTGCCGTTACTGCCGGTATTATTGCTGTTATTATTATTATTATTACTGTTATTGTTATTGTTATTGTTATTACTGTTGTTGTTGTTATTGTTATTGTTATTGTTATTGCTATTGTTATCAGGAGCAGGGGTCTGTGTAGGAGCTGCTGTAGTTGTTGCTGCTTCTGTAGGTGCGGCAGTTGCTTTAGTTGTAGTCTGCTGCTGCTTAGTTGTTGATGAACTCTTAGTTGATGTGGCAGCAGAAGTTTCTTCTTTGTTAGTGCTTGATGACTTTGAAGTATTAGGTAAAGACATCAAACCAGTTGGGTTAGAAACCTTGCTTATCTCTTCGTCATAATATTCCTGTGCATCGAATATATCACCATTAATTATCTTCTTGGCAAGCTGTTTGGCAATATCAACATCAGCCTGATAAAGAAGTGATACAGAACGATAAGAACCGAAATGCTGGCATAGTCTGCTGTCAGGTTCTGCACCTGTGCTGTATGTCTGTATATTCCATGAACGGCTGTTGGCAAGCTGCCCTTTTACAAGTGATGTAATATCTGATACAGGCATATTAGTGTAGAGCATATCACCGACAGAATCAAGTAATGCACTGTACTTTGCAAGTATTGCAGGTGATGTAAGCTTATTGATAATAGCTGTAAGGGCTGCAAGCTGGTTACGGCCTCTCTGGTAATCACCATCTAAGAAAGCATTTCTTTCACGGCAGAATGCTAAAGTCTGTTCACCGTTACATTCATTATCACCTATTACATAGTGATATCTTGTTGGAGCTGCTTCAAGTCCATTGACAAAATCAACAGATGAATTAATAGTTACACCGCCAAGAGCATCTACAATTGTCTCACAGCCAGTAAAGTTGATTTTGACATAGTAATCAATATTAAGGTCATACAGGTTCTGAAGATTAAGAATAGAACCTTCAATGCCCCATTGTCCAGCGTGTGTAAGCTTATCATAGCCCTGTGCACCTGTACCAGGATTAGTAAGGTTGATATAGGCATCTCTTGGAGTAGTGATAAGAAGTACCTGTCTTGTTATAGGGTGGATAACACATAAAATGTTGACATCACTTCGTCCTGTTGAAAGAATCTTACCTTCTTCATCATTACCTGATATATATATTACGAAAGGTTCTTCATTGACCTTTTTGTCAGACTCGCTCAATTCAACAGTTCTCTTAAGCTCAATAGTTCCGACAATTCTTATTGAGTCAAGGAATTCTTCATATTCTTCATCAAATGATGACAATGTGTTGTCATTAATAAGCATAGCCTGAATATCAGTTCCAGCCTCTAATGCAGGAATGATATCTTCCCAGGTTGTATATTCCTTAGTCTTGATGTCTGCATTGTTATTAAAGTTAATCTTCTGTATGGCATCCTGATTATCATCGGCATCTACAGTAGAGTTATAACCAAATGTATATGATAAAGTATCAGAAAGTGACTGTGCTTTATCCTTCTTTAATACAACGACATCAACGACATCTGTAATCTCCTGTACGTTATTACCATTACTGCTTATCTTATCAAGAGTTGTGTCAACCTTTGATGTGAAAAGGAATGTGTATAAAAGTACAGCGGATAAAAGTATAGATATTACTTTTCCTATAATATGCGTCTTAGTAAACTGTGATAAAAAGTCGTATATTGCCACAAGTACAAGAACGGCGTCAATAGCTGCGATATACTTGAGCGGAAGAATATCAAGTTTGTAAAGCTTTAATAGTGTCAATACAGTGAATACAAGCTGAACAACAACGAGTGCAATACCAATAACTGTCGCCCACGCTCTTAGCTTGTGCTTCTTCTCACTCTGGGAAAGAGTGCTCCCCTTTTTGAAGATATATTGCATATCTTCTCTGGTCTTGTCAAAGAATCCTGACATAATGTTATCTCCTGTTAGTATTCATAGAATAAATGTATAAGCCAAGCTTTAAAAAGATGTGAAATATATTCAATTAAAAGCTTAACGTAACAAAAATACTATAACATATTACTAAAAAAAAATAAATAAATAGAGTATTAAATATAGAAAAATGTAAAAATACGCCTGTATGCAGTATACAAACATATTGACATTATATGTTTTGCTTAATAATATTAAGAAAATAAAGTGAAAAATTAAAGATAAACCTAATTAAACTTAATAATATTCATTTTTGTTCAATTTAATTATGTGAAACACATAAAAAACTTGCATAAATTAAGTGAAATTAATATAATATCACTTGGGTAACGTACTAAAGCGTACGAATATTAAATCAAAGGAGTTAAACGATTATGGGATATGTTGATGAAGTATTAGAATTAGTTTCTAAGAAGAATGCAGATCAGCCAGAATTCTTACAGGCTGTAACAGAGGTTCTTAATACATTAAGACCAGTTGTTGATGCTAACGAGGAGCTTTACAGAAGCAATGCAATTCTTGAAAGAATTACAGAACCTGACAGAGTATTAATGTTCCGTGTACCTTGGGTAGACGATAAGGGCCAGGTACAGGTTAACAGAGGTTTCAGAGTACAGTTCAATAACGCTATCGGACCTTACAAGGGTGGTTTAAGATTACATCCATCTGTTAACTTAGGAATTATCAAGTTCTTAGGTTTCGAGCAGGTATTCAAGAACTCACTTACAAGCCTTCCAATCGGTGGTGGTAAAGGTGGTTCTGATTTCGATCCTAAGGGCAAGTCAGATAGAGAGATTATGGCATTCTGCCAGAGCTTTATGACAGAGCTTTGCAAATATATCGGTGCTGATGTCGATGTTCCTGCTGGTGATATCGGAACAGGCGCAAGAGAAATCGGTTTTATGTTTGGCCAGTACAAGAGAATAAGAGGTACATACGAAGGTGTACTTACAGGTAAGGGTCTTTCATATGGTGGTTCACTTGCTAGAACAGAAGCTACAGGATATGGTCTTCTTTACATCACAGAAGAACTTATGAAGTGCCACGGTGATTCACTTGAAGGCAAGACAATCGCTGTTTCAGGTGCTGGTAATGTTGCTATCTATGCTATCCAGAAGGCACAGCAGCTTGGTGCTAAGGTTGTTACATGCTCTGATTCAACAGGCTGGATATATGATCCAGAAGGAATCGATGTAGAACTCTTAAGAGAAGTTAAGGAAGTTAAGAGAGCAAGACTTACAGAATATGCTGCTGCAAGAAAGTCTGCTGAATACCACGAGAAGAAGAATGGTGAGCACGGTGTATGGTCAGTTAAGTGTGATATCGCTCTTCCTTGTGCTACACAGAACGAACTTGACCTTGAAGATGCTAAGCAGTTAGTAGCTAACGGCGTTAAGGCTGTTTGCGAAGGTGCTAATATGCCTACAACTCTTGAAGCTACAGAATACTTCCAGAACAACGGCGTAATGTTCATCTGTGGTAAGGCTGCCAACGCTGGTGGTGTTGCTACATCAGCTCTTGAAATGAGCCAGAACAGCGAAAGACTTAGCTGGACATTTGAAGAAGTTGACGCTAAGCTTAAGAACATTATGGTTAATATCTACCACAACATCGATGATGCTGCTAAGAGATATGGTATGGAAGGCAACTATGTAGCTGGTGCTAATATCGCTGGTTTCGAGAAGGTTGTTAACGCTATGCTCGCTCAGGGTGTATACTAATTATCCCATAATTATAACGAATTAATATATGAGGGCTGCCGCTTAGGTGCAATGTTATTAAGTTGACATTGGGCTTATGCGGCGGCTCTTTTTGTGTAATAGGAAATTCCGATAGAATGAAAGCTTTTTAATAAATATCACATTGTATTTTGTCTGCATAACTTATATAATTAAAAATTAAGATGTAGGGGCAGATAGTATTATGCCCATTACTGATGTATCAGGGAGAAAATGGTATTTTCTAAAATAATATGACAAAACACTTGGAGAGGAGTATTAATGTCAGATTTATACAGTATTCTTAATAATTTAACAGATGATGATATAAGGCTGCAGCTTGCATTTTTTGATAGTGTGACAATAGGAAATGCAGCGAAGGAGACAGGTTCACGTATCATATCCGGACTTGCAGATATGGCGAATTCATTTGCAGAGATATTCAGCAGTAAGTTAAAAGTCGAATATGATTACAAGAAAGTGTCAGATATGGTGGAAGCCAAATATATGCAGCTTAAGACAGCGGACAGGGCGCATTTAATGTCAATGTTAGAACTTAAACTGCTTGAGATAGCAGGAGCACAGGGCAGCATAGATGTCAGCACAGTGGCAGGCAGGGATAAGCTTTTAATGCTTGTTGTTAATGCGGCAGGAGCAGGATATTCAATTAACCAGTACATAGCACCAGCCCATAAAATGCAGATTATAAGTGACAAATATAACGAGGCATTTATGGATAATCTGTACCAGAGCATTAAGAATATAACACCTGACCAGTTCAGGGAGTGGTCAGCCATTATGGATAAAGCAATTGCCAGTGCAGATATTGAGATGAAGAGGGTAGTACATAAAGAACTTATGCCGGACGCATTTAATGGAATGGGTGTGTTAAAGAGCTTAAGAAAGCAGAAGACACAGGAGAAGCTAAGACTTGTTATAGAGTGTTTTGGAGTTGAAGCATTTGATTATAAGACAGTAGAGATAAAGACTATGTATCAGGCAATTAGAACCTTCAATAAGGTATCTTCGCTACAGCTTGCAAGAATGATTAATATAGCTGTAAGAAGGTACAATAAGCCGTTATATGCTAAAGATGAACTTATGCCTTCCTATGTGGCAGAAGATGATAAGGCAAAGCTTGAGCAGGATATGGAATATGCAGCACTTATCAATCAGGTAAAAGAGATAGATGGTGAAACAGACAAGCTTATAAAAGAACTTGAAGGAATAGAAAAAAGGCAGGCAGATGCAGAGGAAAAGCTTGAAAAAGCCAAAGAACATTTAGATGAGGTGGACAAAGAATTCTCAGAGCTTGAAGCTAAGAAGAACGAATATATGAGTGGTTCGCATACCGAGCAGGAAACTAAAAGCTACTATGCAAGGGTTAATGAGGTTAAAAGACAGTTAGACAGGGCATCAGAAGAAGCTGGTGTAAGGGAGAGAAAAAATCAGGAACTTCTTAACCAGATATATCTTACTAAAGAGAAAATTGAGATGACAAAGAGCCAGACCGAGACTTATCATAATAAGCTTGATGAACAGACGAATGAAAGAAAGCAGAATTTACAGCGTCTCTGGAGTGCTTATTATTATAAATTCAGATTTAGTGATGATATATTTACAGAGCTTGTAAAGAACTACGACAGAAAGCATATCGTAGTTATCGAGGAAATGCTTAAGGAAATGCACGACAGCAGTGATTACAGCATATATCTTGATGGTGATAAGCTTAATGTGTATACAGGCGGCAGGAAACCGATAGTGTTCATATATGAGAATGGAGTGTTTAATGGAATATTCAGAGATAAAAGCGTTTCTTAATGATACGCCGCAGTATGGTGAAACTACAGGAGTAGAAAGGGCTGGGAAGCTTTTAGAGCTTCTTGGAAATCCTGATAAGAATTTAAAGATAATACATATAGCAGGAACTAACGGCAAGGGTTCAGTGTGTTCTTATATAGATGATATTTTAAAAAAGTCAGGATATAAGACAGGTCTGTTTACATCACCCCATCTTGTGACAATAAGGGAACGCATACAGGTTGACGGTGAACTTATATCAAGAGAAGATTTTACACAGTACTTTAATAAGGTGTATGAAACAGCCAGGGCGAATAATCTTAAGCTTGCATATTTTGACTTTTTTTTCGGTGCGGCTATGTTATATTTTGATAAATGCAAGGTCGATTATGTAGTGTTAGAAACAGGGCTTGGTGGAAGCCTTGATGCGACTAATGCAGTACATAATCCACTGTGCTGTGTAATTACGACAATAAGCCTTGAACATACAGCAATACTGGGAGATACGATTAAGAAAATAGCAGAGCAGAAAGCAGGAATAATAAAGCAGGGCGTGCCTGTTGTATATGCAGATGACAATGAGGCTTCTGGTGTGATAGAGGATATTGCACACAGCAAGAACAGCTATTGTTACGGAGTATCACCACAGCAATATCAAATAATTAAAAACTTTAATGGCTGTATTGATTTTTCACTGCATAATGAGTATTATATTAATAATTGCTTAAGATTGGCTACTCCTGCAATATATCAGGTGGAAAATGTGTCAATAGCAATTACAGTATGCAGGCTTTTAAAGCATTTGTATCATATTGATATTAAAGACAGTGCCATAGTAGATTCGGCAGGGAGCCACATATGGCAGGGCAGAATGGAGAAGCTTACGGATAACATATATGTTGACGGTGCACACAATCCTCAGGGAATACAGAGTTTTGTTAATTCGGTTAACGGAATGTATGCTGACAGCACTGATAAAGCGGCATTATTATTCTCAGTTGTAAGTGATAAGAATTTTGAACAGATGATAAGCATACTGTGCGGCTGTAAGGTATTTGCACGAATAGCGATTACTGTGACAGGCGGCATAAGGCACTTGGATAAGGAATACATAAGTGCGGCATTTAAAAGACATACAGATATTGAAGTGGAAGTGTATGATAGTGCGAAAGAGGCGGTTCTTGCATTAAAGAATGAGCCGATGGTATTCTGTACAGGTTCACTTTATCTTGTAGCAGATATAAGGAAAGTTTTGGAATAATATAAAGATTGGAGAATAGATATGTTAGATTTTGATGAGGAAATCCAGAAGTTCCAGCCAAGTCTGGAAGTTGAGGATGCAGAAGATGCAATATACAAGAATGATGTACCAGATATAACAGATTTAATTAACAAGATTATCGAAGGAAAGAGTGAGAAGTAATTATGAGATGTTACAAATGTGGCTGTGTCCTTTCAGCAAATGACACATGTGCCAAGTGTGGTACAGATGTCTCTATATACAAAAAGACTGCCAGGGTTTCAGATATATATTACAACAAAGGTCTTGAGAAAGCCCGTGTGAGGGATTTATCAGGAGCAATAGAAACTTTAAAAGTAAGTCTTATGATTAACAAATATAATATTAATGCAAGAAATCTTCTCGGACTTATATATTGTGAGATGGGAGAAGTGGTTGAGGCATTATCACAGTGGGTAATGAGCAAGAACCTTGCCCCGGACGATAATGTTGCAGAGAGTTATATAAAGAAAATCCAGTCTAATCAGAATAAGTTTGAATCAGTTACTAATGCTATTAAGAAATATAACGTATCGCTTCAGTATGCCAAGGATAAGAATACAGATATGGCAGTAATACAGTTAAAGAAGATTGTTATATCTAATCCGCATTTTATAAAGGCACATCTGTTGCTTGCGCTTATATATATTAAAGATAATGAATATCAAAGAGCAAGAAAGCTCCTGAATTCAGTGCTTAAGATAGACAGGAATAATACTCTTGCAAGTAAGTACCTTGAACAGATAAACCAGAGCCAGAATATTAAAGATAATGATATATCTGGAAGTTTCTTACCTAAGAAGAAGGTAAAGGAAGAAGAAAACAAGCCTCTTAATGGTAATGATGTAATACTTCCAAGGTCATCATACAAAGAACCAAGCAATGGTGCTATTACAATAGTCAATGTGCTTGTAGGTGTTGTGATTGGTGCGGCACTTATATGGTTCTTAGTAATGCCATCAAGATACAAGGGCATAACAGAAGATTATAACAGAAGTCTGGCAGAATACAGCGAACAGCTTTCATCAGGCAATGTAGAGCTTAACAGTATGGAAAGTGAATTAAAGACTGTAAAGGCAGAGAAAGAATCACTTGAACAGCAGTTAAGTGAACTTAATGGAACTGGCGGTGGCAATAAGCTTTTAATATCAGTTATTGAGTCTGCTAATGCTTATATAGCCAATAAAAGGACAGAAGCTGCTGAGAAGCTTATTGACGTTGATGTAAGTGCACTTCCATCAGACTCAGCCAAGACTTTATATAATACAATTTCGACTGCTGTTATGGCACAGGCAGCTAATGAGTTCTACAGCAAGGCTCAGACTTCATACTATAAGTCAGATTATGCTACAGCAGTTGATGATTATGTTAAGGCATTTAAGTGCGACGCCACTAAGGTAGATGCAGCTTATTATGCGGCTAAATGTTATGTCGCACTTTCACAGACAGACAATGCCAAGAAGTACTATCAGTACATTGTAAATGACTTTAAGACAAGTGGATATTATAAAGAAGCTAATGATTATGTGACATCACATTAATTACCACACGATAAATCCCTGACGGAAATTAGTCCGTCAGGGATATTTTTGTGTAACAGGAAATTCTGATATAATTATATGTTACGCTTAGCACAAGGGTGCCGATACCCTGAATAGAGGATAGGAGGATAGTTATGAGAGATGATACACAGCTTCTTAATAATGGATTAGACAGTGAATTAGACAGCTATGATACAGCAGAGGATATTAAAAGAACCGATTACATATATATGGTCAGCGGGAATAATCTTGTTATAAGCCTTAATGCAGAACTTGACCATCATCTGGCAGATGAGATGAGAGAGGTAATAGACGATATAATCGATAAAAGGGGAGTGGACAGGGTTATTATAGACTTTTCCAAGGTTGATTTTATGGATAGTGCTGGAATAGGGCTTATAATGGGAAGATATAAGAAGATACGCGATATAGGTGATATATGTGTTGTCGGAATTAATGAGAGCATTAAAAGAATACTGCTTATATCAGGACTTCATAAAATAGTAGATATATATGATAATCTGTGCGATGCCGTCAGAAAGCAGAATAAGAGGGGGATGTAAAATGCAGGAGAATAATGTGGATGTAATATTTGATGCAATATCAGAGAATGAGAGTTTTGCAAGAGTGGTTGCTGCAGCTTTTGTGACAAGATTAGACCCGACCTTAGAGGAAATATCAGATATAAAAACAGCAGTATCAGAGGCAGTTACCAACAGTATTGTGCACGGCTATGAGGGAAAAGGCGGCAAGGTATATATGACACTTTCTTTAGAGGATAGGGAGATTATTATAAAGATAAAAGATGAGGGCGTAGGAATAGAAAATGTCCATAAAGCAATGGAGCCTTTGTATACAACAAAGCCAGAGCTTGAAAGGTCAGGAATGGGCTTTTCATTTATGGAAGCATTTATGGACGAGCTTAATGTGTATTCAAGAAAAAATGTGGGTACAACTGTAATTATGAAGAAAAGAATAGGAGAAAGTAACAGGTAGAATGGATGTGTATGCTTGCGATCATACTAAAGAATTGATCATTAAAGCACACAACAATGATAAATCAGCAAGGGAGAAGCTTGTTATTGATAACAGCGGACTTGTGTGGAGCATAGTTAAAAGATTTACAGGGCGGGGTGCAGAGATGGAGGATTTGTACCAGATAGGCTGTATTGGGCTTATAAAGGCAATAGACAATTTTAATATGGACTATGATGTGAAGTTCTCAACTTATGCAGTTCCTATAGCATATAGGAAGTGCTAATGCCGCATTTATCACGTTTTACAATTATATAATTTCAGCATTGTCGCTTATATGTCGCACATATGTCTATTATGTGTCGCTATAAGTGATTTTTTTTATGCAAAAATGTAACTAGAAAGAGAGGTAGTGCAAATGTTTTCTGATGAAGTAAGAGAAAAAATCTTGAGCAAAGAAGAATTACAGAAACTTGACTTAGTGACATTATCTCTTGTTATCCACGCAATCGAGGAAGTTTTAGAGGAGGCAGACAATGAACAATCCTTATCAGCAACCGATTATGAGTAATTATGTACCTCAATATGGAGCATATCAATACAACCCTATGGCAAATATACAGAGATTTCAGTCACAGGAACAGATACAACCGCAAATCCAACAACCTATGTCACAGCAGATACCAGGCATTAATGGACGAATAGTACAGGCAGTTGAAAATATTAATGCAAATGAAGTGCCTATGGATGGCTCAATGGCATTTTTCCCAAAACAGGATATGTCGGAGATTTATGTCAAGGGTTGGAATGCTAACGGAACTATTAATACGATTGTGTATAAGCCTTATACAGAACCAGGCGGAAGCAATGCTGGCAATCCGACAGCCGACATAGAAAACGCTAAATTTACCCTATCAGACGAAAGCACACAGCTATTCTTAAATAAGTTTGAAGAGTTATCAGAGAAGATAGGGCAGTTGGAAGATAGATTTGATAAATCTTTAGGAACACAAAGAAAAACTTCAAGAACTCAAAGTAAGGGCGGTGATGAAGAATGAATCAGCAGTTAATTCAAACTATAAATCAACTTAAGTCAATTCGGAATCCACAGCAAATGGCAATGAATTGTTTACAACAGTCGGCACAGCGTGGAAATCCTATGGCAAAAAACTTGCTTAATCAGATAAACAGTGGAAACACGCAAGGCGCAGAGCAAATTTTAAGTAATTTTATGAATACACAAGGAATAAACCTTAATGATATTAAGGGTATGATGAATTAGGACATTTTGGGTTGTGCGCACATAATGACCGGTTATCCCATTTGTTAATAAAATAAATGGAGGTAAACAAGATGTTTAATTCAAACGGAGTTAGTCTCGCAGATATTGCCGCAGTAACAGGCAATAATCGTAATAACGATGGTATGTGGGGCGATGGCGGTAGTTACGGTTTTTGGACTGATTATAGTTGCCTTGAAAATGGCAACTGGGAAATCAGTTACGGAACAACAGCAGATATGGAGTTTTGCCCTTGCTGTGGTAGTTTTGGCGACCACTACGACTATGACAAAGAAGAGTATAGTTGTGGTGATTTTGAAACAGTCACTACTGATGAGCTGTTAGAAAAGGTTAACAGCTTTGAAGAAAGGGAGGGTGAGTATATTGAGTTTAAATAACTCGTCAATAAAAGAATTAAGGAAACAAACCGAAATGTCGCAACAACAGTTTGCTAGATATTTTGGACTTCCGTTAAGAACTTTACAAGGTTGGGAACAAAGCAGAAGAAAGCCGCCAGATTATCTTGTAGAGTTATTAAAAAGAATATGGAAATTAGAAAACCACTAGCCAATATCGGTTAGTGGCTATTTTAATACGCAGAAAGGAGCATACAGATGGTTTTTAGCATTAATGGCACAATATGGCAAGTGCAATATAAAAATTCAAATTCGGGCGAATTAAAGCAGTCAGACAATATTTCTGTATTAGGCGTAACTGATAGAAATACACATACAATTTATCTGTCAAATGCTTTGCATGGATTTATGCAACGCAAAGTGCTGATACATGAAGTATGCCATGCAATCTGTATGTCCTATGATGTGTATTTGCCGATTGAGCAAGAAGAAATATTGTGTGATTTTGTAGCAACTTATGGAGATGAAGTATTTGACATTGTTGATATGGTGCTTGGAGCAGTTAGGAGAGTGGGATGATGAGTATTGATGAACTGTTAAAGATAATTCAAAAAACTAATCCGACTATGACAAAAGAATTATTGATATATGAGCTTAGCCAATGCCGGTATTCAAGTAAAGCATTGATTTATACAGAAAATGTTGCCAAAAAATTTCGGGGTAACGCATTTGATACCTCCCCCGGATACATCTTTGATATTCAGAAAAACGATTTTGACAATTTTTAAAATTCGGTTCAGATTTCGTTCAAATCCTACTTAAAAAATTGAAAAAATTTCTCGCAAAATTATAATGCGCCGTTTCAAATACCCCCCGTCATATGCAATTTTGTATTCAAAAATCCGTGAAAAACTTTTCCCAAAATTCGACCTCAATTTTGTTCAGATTTGCCCTGAAAAATTGATAAAAAACTTTAGTATGGTAAAGCACTATATATAGACTTGACCGGCTGCGATTCGTGCTTGTTTTGACTTTGTGACTTTGTGATTTGACCTGTACGGTGGTTTTATTGTGTCGGTGTAGACTTATAAGCCTACAGAACAAAACAGCCTTAAAACGCCTTTGGCAGCGTTGCATAAAATGGGTATAATATGCCCTTGCAAGTCGTGGAAGCTGTCGCCAGTTCTGGAGAATTCAACAGAACGCACGCCGCCCCGGTTGGGTACACTTGTACACCTAAAAAGCCTTATATATAAGCATAGCATTATTGTATTAATTTTTCAAGGTACGCAAAGAAAAGCATATAAATATATACGCTTAGTGCTTGCGGCTGGAATCGAACCAGCCAAACCAGAGCAAGCCAAAAGGGCGCAACCTGTACACTCCCCAAAAGCTAATTCGCTAATTTTGTTTTTATCTGCTTCAAAAACTTTTTATTCATATCACAATCTTTAATTCCTCGCATTTTTAAGACATAGACACTTATGTCTTTATAATACAAATCAACAATTCCTTCTTTGTTGTGCCAGTCGTTTGCATCTCCTTGCCAGCATTTTATTCTGTGCTCTTCTTTTTGCCTTGCGATTTCTACACTTTCGGCAAAATCCTTTTCTATATTTATTTTATCATTCAAAAACCTGTTTATTAAACCCTTAAAGGTTTTTAAATCTGATTTATATATATAAATTATATATAATTTTCTATAAATTTCTTTGCTTCTCTCGGTAAGCAATATATCTTTTTCTTTTTCTGCTTTAATCTGTTCTAACTCTGCCGCAGTTCTTCTTGTATACGTTCTCTTTTTTCTGTTAGATATAATTTCATCGAATTCTTTAACCGTAAAGTTTAATACTGCATTTTCTTCTATACAATAAAAATCTGTTTCATTGTAAATTTTTCCTGTATGATGCCAGGAAGACCACACCAGAAAATTCTCTTTCAATTCTTTTAATGTCATTTTTTTAAAATCTATTTCTGTTTTTTTATCAGCGTGCCAAAAAATGTTATCTATCTCTTCTAAAATAGTGGTTTTAGTCCACTTATACATAGGTTTTTCACCTTGCGAATACGCCCAAACGGCGTTGTTACTCATTTGATTTTTATAATATCCTGCCATCTTTTTAAATCTCCTTTACTTTTTATATTTTATATGCTATTATAACAAAGACATTTGTTGTTGTATATTTTTAGGACAAGTGTTATTTTGAATGGTAAGAGAGGAAGTATATTGTACTTCCTCTCTTTTATTTTAGCAAGCCGGGGAATCGAACCCCGGAAGTGCCAACCTTGTCAATTATGCTAAGAGTTGCAAAAGCTCCGCGCGTTTAGTCTGTATTAATTCCTTTGCTTTCATAAAATCAACCTTGCCGCCTGTTATATATTCGATATACTTCGCAGCGCCGATATATGCGTCAAATTCTGCCTTGTATGCCTCATCAAAGGCATTTTCTAATTCTTTGCTTTCTGGCTGTTCTGTATATCTTGCCTCTGCTTCATCTGCGGCTTTTTCCAGTTGTTCCAACTTCTTAATCTTTTCAAGTAAAATCTTCATAATTCACACCTCCTTGTTAATATGTTCAATCTTGAATCTGTCGCGTATATCTTTTGGAATAACTAAATTAACAAAATCCTTCGCTAAAACTAAGGTATCAAATTGTGCCACAATTTTTTCTTTAGGACTTTCAAATTCACCGAAATATTGTGTTTCTATAACTTGCCAATTCATATTTGCCCCTCCTTATAATCTAATCATTAAGCCTAAATCATTGCTGTTTTTGGCTCTAATAATATAAAAGTCTTTAACCACATCATCAAAATACTTCTTGGAAGCTGTGAACATCTTGCCGCTTCCTTCATATTCTATACGCTCAATCTTTCCTTTTTTGTGAACCTCGAAAAAATCGCAATGCATTGTGATAAACAACTCTTCAAATCTCATAACCTTGCACCATTTCGCCGATTGCGATATAATCGGCTTACCTTTCTTTTTTTGATTGGTGGCGGTTGATTATCTTGGTAGGATGGCAACCGCCTTTTTATTTATGCTCTTATTATAAAGCTATCGTTATGTAATTACAAGTCGCAAAATGTAACAAATATATAAAGCTATCTATATATTTTTATTGTGCAATATGTATAAAGCTATCTATATATAAATATATAATGCTACTATATAATAAAGTTATCTTTATATTTATATTGACTTTAATATAACGCTACTATATAATAAAGTTATCTTTATAAAAGGAGTTGATTTGATGGCAGTATCTAAAGCACAAGCAAGAGCCATAAAAAAATATGATAATAAAGCATATTTTAAAAGCCTTGTAAGGTTTAAAAAAGAAGATGAGGAACGAATCAGAGCGGCGGCGGGTGATAGCCTTAATGGCTTTATCGTGGCGGCTGTAATGGAGAAAGTACAGGAGACAGAAAAAGCGAAAGCTTCAACCCGTACAAGCTCCGACGAATGCTCATTTTAAATAATTAAAAGAATTTTAAAATACCACTTGACTATATAACGATAGCGTTATATAATAAGGGTACAAATTAAGAAAGGGCAGCCGCAAAGGCTGAAAGGTGAAGAATTATGAAAGAACAACTTACTTATGCTGGAAGAATACTTACCGAACAAGAAGTGAGAGCAGTCAGTGAGGCATTATACGACATTAATTATTACGATGTCGCCGGCGATGCCGAACGTCTGCAGGAATGGCTTAAAGATGATACTATCTCTATCTGTGAGTGCCGTAACAAAAGAAAGGCTGTGTGGGTACTGACAGAGTGCAGAGAAGCGGCGGTGTACATAGATAATCTTGAAAGCCTAACAAAAGAAGAAATAAAGGAACAGTTAGGCTAGAATAAGGGCATATTGGGAAAGAGCAAAAAATAAGAAAGGCTGGAAGGCTTGAAAGAAGTATTTGAGGATGTTAATAATCACATTAAATGTGTGTATGAAGATGGCAAAGAAGTGTATTACGAAAATGTACACGGCACTTGGGGATTTCCTACAGTATTCAGATAAACAGAATATAAAGTAAATAGAAAAGAGGGCTTAAAGCCCTCTTTTTTCTACGCCGTGCGTTACTATTTAAGAAATACAAAAACGTATATTTCAATACATCCAATGTTGTTGTTTAAAAATACAAAATAGCGTATTTCAATACATTTTTGTTACTGTTTATGCTTAATATAATAAACAGCTTTTTATTTTATGTCAAGCCCCAAAATAAAATTGACTTTATAATATATTTATGCTATATTATTTTAATAATTAAATATATAAGATTTACACCCGATAATTATATAATAGTTATTGGGTGTTTTTATTTGTATTAATAATATAATTAGCTGGATAAGCTCCAGCAGAAAGGGGAACAGATGGAGAAAGTACGGGAAGCACCAGAAAGTCAAGAGATTTTTGAAAATGAAATTGATATGTATTTCAAAAGATTTTGCAAAGATGAAAACATTGGAGATATGGCAGCAGCTCCCCAATCCCTTTTTTATGCTGCTTTAATTTATGTATATAATAATACTTTTAAGGGTACTAATAGATTAAAATTAAAGGGTAAATTACAGGGATATAATAATAATAATTATAATAACCAATATAGTAATATAAATAATAGTAATTGTAATAGTTATAATTATGAGTATCTTAACTATATAGCAGACTATTATATATATATGTGTTATAAGTATAATAAAATATGTACTATATCAGGATATTGTAAATTAACTGGTATAAGAGAAGATATTGTATATAATTGGGGAAATGAGAGCAGAACGCCACAACTAAGTACATCGGCAAACAATTTATATCAAAAACTGTCAAAAGATTATGAATCTAGCGGAGAAGCTCGGCTTTGGTCCGGTAAGAACCCAGTCGGACAGCTTGCGGTTATGAATCGCCGTTTTGGTTGGAACCTTCCTGGTGTGAGTAGAGAAAGCTCTAGCAAAACAGCTCTAACAGCCGCAGAAATACGCCAACAATTGAGCCAAAACAATACACAATTAACTGATGAGCAGCAGATAAACGCTGTAAACAATTCAGACACAATTTAAACAGCTTGCAAACCGCTTAAATACTGGGTTTGTGAGTAATAAGTATTTATATAACGCTGATAAATTAAGGTTTATCGGCGTTATAGTATGGATATGGTGTTAATTGTGTTAATTGTTTGAGAATATGGCGTAAAATAGACACAATTACACGGACAAGGGCGGAGGGGGTTTATTTGTCCTCGGAACACGCCCCAACTAAGTCACTCATTTTTCCACGATAAGAAAAAGGCTTTATATATTAATATATATTTATATTATTATTACCCACATAATACACATATTATATAATTATATATAAACAGCACCTAACTATTAATCATATAATTAATGCTAATAAATCACTTATATATTTAATTAAAAATAATCCGATTAACATCTATGCATTTAAGCTAATTAGGTGTATAATAGACACATATTAATTAATCACAAGATATTCAATAAACACATCAGAGAATCAGCTAGTCGGCTGAATAAATTCCAAAAAATTTTAAAAAATAAAAAAGAGTTAGGAGTTATAAATGCAGGGCAATGAATACCAAAAATTGGCAATGCGTACTAACGATAAAATGGCTCATCATAGATTAAGTACTGAATTAACTGGTAAGTTTTCGCTTAGCCCTCTAGCAGAAAGCAATGCTAAGTGTAGCAACATAAATGACATAGCAGGACTTCTTAATGGTGTCTTAGGCTTAACTGGTGAAGCTGGAGAAGTATCAGACCTTGTTAAAAAGGGTATATTCCACGAAAAAGGCATAGACTTAGAGCACCTCAAGAAAGAGTGCGGCGATGTAATGTGGTACGTTGCTATGATTTGCGAAGCTTGCGGATTCAGTCTTGATGATGTAATGCAGACAAACATAGATAAGCTTATAGCACGTTATCCGAATGGCTTTGATTCTTACAGAGCTAATCACAGACAGGCAGGTGATAAATAATGGGTAATCAGGATAAGCACTGTTACCAGTGCAAACATAGACATAAGTTATATTGTGAAAAGCCTTGTAATGCCTGTAATGGCAATCCAAATGTTGTAAAAGGCAAGGATAACTTCACAGAGCTTGAAACAGCAAATAAAAATGCAGTACTCTTTGAAACAAAAGAATAGCATATTGCCCCTTAGCCAAGCGGTCAAGGCATAAGATTTTGATTCTTACATCATCAGTTCGATTCTGATAGGGGTAGTTCAAGTGTTTAATTACACTTGTGCCTTTACAGGACTTATTGGTTTACTAGCATTAAGTCCTCCTTTCACCTCATAGCGAGAGCTGTTAAGGACTGTCAGATAGTCCGTGAGGTTTTGCGTATATAAATACGCAAATAAAATTAAGTTATACCTATAGCGCAGCAGTTATCTGTATGGATAGACAGCGAGCGAAGCTACTTTCTTTGAGCCCAACTGCACGGGTAGAATGACATCCAAGCTTTGCCACGACCTGTTATAGGTGTCATAGCCTATACTGCTATTAAGACTAGCATTGTTTTTCAGTATCAACTATCCACCTTAATCGAAACATTTTCACAATGCTAGTCTTTTAAAACGATATGGAGAAGCGGCAACGATTGGCAGTGTTGCAGCTGACTGTAAATCTGTTCCCTTGCGGTAAACATTGTAGGTTCAATTCCTATCTTCTCCACTTTGCCGATATGGGATAAAGGTATTCTAGTAGCTTGCTAAGCTATCCAACAGAAATGTTGTTCGTGTTCGATTCACGATATCGGCGTTTTGAAAGCACTTCTTGGGTCTGCGTGCGTAATGTTGTTTGCAGACTTATCCTAGGTTAAGAGGTGTGAGTAAGTTGATGTGTGGCGGAATGGGTAAACGCTAATAGCAGATAGAATGAGCTAGTGGTTCGAATCCGCCATAGCATAACCACAGGGGAATACCTGATTGCTAGGGGCTTGAAAGGACAGGAGTGCTTGTTTATGTGTGGTTCAAATCCACACCACATCAATCGGTCGGGTAGCTCCCGAATAAGCAGGCGTTGCAGTATTCCCTGCTGAATAATTAAAATGCTTGTGTTGGTTGATTTGCGAACAGGATGGCAGATAGCGTAATGAAGTGCCATAAATACTTTCCAACACAAGAAACTGTACAACGGATAGTATGCAAATGGGTAAGCAATCAAAGAAGATAACTGGTAATAACATTGCCAAGTGATAGGCAGGAGTCGTCTGTAATCAGCAACAATGTATTTTCAGAAACCAGTTATGCAGGTTCAAGTCCTGTCTATCCGATTACAACAAACTAGGTTAGCTACCGAAAAGCAGACCACGACTGCCTGTTTGTTGTTATATTTAAAATCGTGGGAATTATCATTCGTGGAGGTAAATAAAATGAGAAAGAAATTTGATTACAGGCAGTATTACAAGGACTACTACAAAATTGATTTTGATGATGAATATGAGGTACATCATATTGATTTTGATAGGAATAATAACGATATAAATAATTTATTACTACTGCCAAAGCATTTACATACAAAATATCACAAATTATATCCATACATTCAATCAATTATTGATGACAGAACTTTAAAGGCTGTGATTGATATTAACAACGGGACTACATATTATTTTGACGAAATAAAATCTTTTTGTGAAATTATGATTGAAATTAATCATTGGAAATTACAGAAAGTTGAAAGATATTGTAATTTCAATAAATAATGATTTATAGTCACAGGATTGCTGTTGCAGGAGGTAATTTATGAATTTTAAGGAACTTTTTATAGATAAATCAAAGACGCTTATTATAAATACTGATTTAGCACTTGTTTTAGGTGATTTAAACGAGGCAATAGTACTTAATCAGTTAAATTATTGGCTAGAAATTAATAAAAAGGCTGATAAGAATTTTATTGACGATAGATATTGGGTATATAACTCATACAGCGATTGGAAAACTAATGATTTTCCATATTGGAGTGAAAAAACGATACAGAGAACATTCACAAGGCTTGAAAGTAAAGGAATTGTTATATCAGCTAATTACAATAAATTGGCTATTGATAAAACAAAGTGGTACACAATAAATACTAAGAAACTACAAGAACTTGTGGATAAATTTAATTCCGATGAGGACAGAATGACAAATCGACAAGACAATATGGCAGACCGACAGGACAGAATGACCTGTCGAGAAGGACAAAACGACAGACCATTACCAGAGATTACTACAGAGAATATAAACAGAGATTATAATTCAGAAATTACTAATAAGGATAATACATCAATTAACATTGATGGAGAGGCACATACATCGTTTTCAGAGAAACCGACGGCAAGAGCTGTCACAAGAGATGAAATGTTGCTTAAAGAAAAAGATATGGTTAATAGGTTCAATAACATCTGTGACAACAACATAGATAATTCAGCTATATGCGATTGTGTTAAAGATGGATTTAAGATGTATATGCAGTTATATGAAATCTATTTCCATAAAGTACACCCAATACTTACAGATAAGACATTAAAGAATGTATGTTTTGTCCTATCAACTATCACAGATACGGAACACGGACATTTCGACGCTGACGCTATATACGAAACAGACGATAACGGATTTACAGTTTTACAGAGAATGGTTAATGACCATTTCATCAGAGAACATAGAGAAAGCACTAACTACTCAATAACACATTTTGCCAATGCTGAATATCTTGGCAAGCTGGCAAATAGATTTATAGAAATGTAAAGGAGTGATGTTTATGAAAAAGGAAATAGTGGAAGCGATACTAACAGCAATAAATCTCACATTGATTTACTTAATAAATAATATGGCTGGTTTGGCAGGCTTATTAGTTTTTGCATTTGGGGAATTACTAATGGCATTAACAATCTATAACAAATATAGATAGGAGTGATTATTATGGCTATGGGCGTACACCCACTAAACAAAGACAAGTTTTATGAAGCAATTAACTTATACATATCGGGGCAGGCTTCACAAGTAAAAGCAGCAAAAGTAGCAGGCTGTAGCGTACCGACATTTAAGAAATATGCTAACAAGATTTATGGCGGCGAGGAATTACCGGATAATTTATGGGGGAAGAAGTGATATGTGCAAACTTTGCGAAATGATAGTTAAAGAAGCATTACTTGACTACTCCAGTAAGGGAATTATCACATTATCACTTGATGGCAAAATGGTAAGGGGAGTAGTAAGCATTGATAATATATCCAATATTTATCGAAAAGATACAGCAAAAGAAATTCAAATAACATTACTAGCAGACGAAGTTAAGGTAAAACTGCCAAACGGAGAAATAAAGGATATATCAGAAATATAGAAAGTTGGTGTAATAATGGCAGAACCTTTAAGTAAATTAGCAGAAAAATGTAAAAGTTGCCCCAAATCTGAAAAATGTGACCATAAAAGAATGGAGTTATGCGCTTTAGCGGATTTGCCACCACAAAATCTTGCAAGTGCTACACAAGGTATTTTGATAGACGCGGCAATGCCGGTTTTGAGGGAAGAAATAAAAAGCCCTTTAAGTCCATTTAGGTACAAAGACGAATTAGAAAAAGCAATAAATGATTCCCATTTTGGAAACAGGTTTATATATGGTGCTTAGAAAGTTGGTGGAAGATGATTAAAGAAGCATTGTTGGATATTTCAAAAGGATATGTCAAAGTTTTCTTTGATGGTAACCCAGTTGATAGTATATATAGTGTAGATGACATTACAGACGATGAGTCTGGAATGAAAAAGATACAACTTACTTTTTTGGTGAAAGAAGTGCTTTTTAAAGAATAACCGAAGAGTTTGCCAATTTTGCAAAGGGGGATTACTATGAAACATCAAAAAGAATGGCACACTTGCGACAGGTGCGGTGTGGAAATAAAAGCAAAACCAAAGAGAGGGATAAAATTTACATTAATTGGGCGGTACTCAGATATTGAACCGACATTTGAAGATTGCGACATAGCAGCAGAGGTTGAAAGTATCTATAAATTCAAATTATTCAATCGCAAATATGACCTATGCCCTAAGTGTAGGAAAGATTTTGAGAGGTTTATGAGGAATGAAAACATTGATTGTAGATGATTTAAACATTCCACCAAGTGTTATCGCAAGTGCCATTGTCAATAGAATTCCACTTAATGAAGATAAAAATTGTCACATTGAACATTGGAGTACCAGATGGAGAATTGAAAAGGATGGAAAACGTACTTGTCTGGAAGTTAAGAAATTAAAATAAACAATTACCGACTACAAATTGATTGTAGCCGCTGACCTTAGAGAGTTAAAGGGTGATAAAACATATAAAAGGAGATGGAACTTATGAAACAGTTATTTGTAAGTGTGCCGATGAAAGGCAGAACAGAGGAAGAAATCAAAGCTAGTATTCAGAAGATGAAAAAGATTGCTGAAATATACGAGGGCGAGGAGTTAGAACTTATCGACAGTTACATTGAGGATAACCCGCCTAAAGACAGCAAAGAAGCTGTATGGTATTTAGGAGAAAGCCTTAAGAAGCTGGCACAGGCTGATGTGTTCATAGGAATTGCGGAGAACTATGATTGGAGTGGCTGCTGCATTGAAAGGGAAACAGCAGAAAGATATGGCATTAAAGCATATATGATTCCAGCAAGATATGTAATTGATGATTATAATGCACTTGTGCAGAAATTACATCCGGCTGTCCGTGACGTATTATTCTAACAAAATTTTACCGGCTAACAAATAGAGTTAGTTGCTACCCTAAAACAGTTATAGGCAGAGGTCTATAAGCACCTTTGCTGAAAAGTGGAGGTGCTTTTCTTGAATTCTGAACTAAATCAACTGATAGATGATTGCGAAAAATACATATCCCAAAATGGAATAGATGAAAACATCATAGAAACCTACTACAACGTGTGCCAACTTGCCAAGAATGAGCGTGAAATTGACGCAATGTTAAAATGTACGGCTAGGGCAAAAGAACTCATAGAAAAGGCTTGTATGCGTGATATAGGCATAGATATTTTTGAACTTGAAAAATATACATTTAACAACAATATAGACAATGATTTAGTTAATAGATATTTTGATACCTTATTGCTTGAAGCTCCGCACTTATTTCACAGCTATTTGCTTTATCTTGAAAAAGACAGAGAAGAGAGTGAAAGATTTTATCAGCCAAAAATGAAACAGCTTAATAAATACGGGCTTATTCAAGCTATGCAAGATTTGGAAGACGACAAATATAATAGATTATGTATTTCTATGCCACCAGGAACACAAAAAACTACACTGGAAAAATTTTTTTGCTCTTGGATAATTGGCAAGCACCCTAAAGATTACAGCCTTTTCTTTTCTCACAACAACGAAATTACAGGAAAGTTTTATAAAGGAGTGCTTGACATAACAACAGATGATAAAGAATATAAATGGAATGTTATTTTCCCTAATTTACCATTACAAAGCACAAATGCACAGGCACAAGAAGCTAATTTCGGTAAATACAAAGCATTTTCAAGTATTCAATGCTCATCAATAGGAGCTAAGAATGCTGGTAAGGTTAGAACTAACCGTTATTTATATTGTGATGACCTTATAGGTTCTATTGAAGAAGCACTTAATCCAATAATTCTTGAAAAAATATGGAGAATTTATGGAGTCGATTTAAAGCAAAGAAAGCTAAACGAACAAGTAAAAGAAATAATTATAATGACCAGATGGAGCACAAAAGACATTATTGGACATATTATTGAGCTTTATGGAAACGACCCAAAGTTAAAAATTATTTCGATTCCAGATATTGACCCTAAAACAGGGAAAAGTAATTTTGACTATGAATATAATGGAATGTCGGTGGAATTTTTTAATGATCAAGCGCTGACAATGGATGATATATCTTATAGATGTCTTTATAAGCAAGATCCAATAGAACGTGAGGGATTGCTTTATCCAGAAAACAAAATAATGAGATATAAAGAACTTCCTAAAACACGAATTAAAAGAATTACTGGACAATGTGACACGAAATCCTCTGGTACTGATTTTTATGTGTTCCCTTGCCTGGTTGAATTTGAAGGATATGAGGGAACGTATTACTGCACTGATACTATATGCAACAATTCGGCAGATTACGAAAAACAATATGAAAATTCAGCAAATTTAATTGTCGATAACGAAATACAAGATTGCGATTTTGAAGCTAATCAAGGCGGAGATAGAGTTGCAAATGAAGTCAGAAAACGAGTAGAAGAAAAAGGCTGGTTATGCAATATATCAGACACTGCAACTGAAACAAACAAAGAAGCAAGAATATTTCAATGTTCTAGTTGGGTATTGCAACATATTGTGTTTAAAGATAGAAGCCTATATGAACCCAAGAGCGATTACGCAGAGATGATGAGTTGGTTGTTGAAATATTCAGTATCTGGTAAAAATTTGCACGATGATGTACCGGATGTTTTTTCAAATTTTGCATTAAGAATGAAAAGAGGAAATAGAGTAAAAAAGACAGTAATTATGTCAAGTCCAATATAACAGGAGGGAATTTATGGTAACAAAGGAAGTTTTATCACAGTATTGCGACTTACAGGAAGAAGTAAAAGAAGTAAGACTAAAGATAGAACGACTTGAAAAAGATATAAGTAAAATTGAAGCTGGAGAAATGGTTATAGATTCTGTTAGCGGCGGCGATGGTGGTAAACAGCATTTCAAGATTGAAGGCATACCCTTTCCAGAGTACAGCAGAAAGAAAACGCTCCTTTATGCCAGAAAAGCCACATTGCAGTTGCTTGAAGATGATTTGCTGGAAAAAACCAATGAGGTTGAAGAGTTTATCGCAAGCGTTGAAGATAGCAGAATGAGAAGAATAATCAATCTTAGATTTTTAGAAAATAAGACTTGGAATGAAGTGGCTGATTATATAGGCGGCGGAAATACAGAGGATAGCGTAAGAAAAAGTTTTGTAAGATTTTTTGAAAAATAGCAAAGTTGTCCGATGTGTCCGCTTTTATTAGTTTATTATTATATTGAGCAAAGCGAACTTCATAAACATGTATAATCCTTATCGAAAAGCATCGTTATTTAATTATGGCGGTGCTTTTTACTATGCAACGAGGTAGAAATATGAATTTTTATATGAATAAAGATAAATCAATTATGTGTCCGAACTGTCACAAGTTCTTAACTAAGGCAGACAGTAAAGACCCAAGAACACATAAGTTAGCGTGCAAGCATTGTCGTAAATGAATATGGTATGTGCCTAACGATGATGATAATTTTCAAATTAAAGAAATACCGGACAGCAGAAGTTCAAGCGGTATGACGTTTTATTAGAGGTGTAGACAATGCAGACAGGAAGAATTGCTATTTATACAGGTGCAAAAGAAATAACACCTGACAATATAATACCAATTTTGCGTGAAGCAATTTTGGAACATGATATTAATTCCAACAGAATACAGTTTCTTCTTGATTATGACGCAGGAATACAGCCGATAGTTAGGAAGAATCCAAAGACTTACAGACCAGACATTGACTGTGAGTGCTGTGATAATGTGGCTAACGAGGTCACAGAGTTTAATTTAGGCTTTAAGTGGGGAAATCCTATAACGTTAGTTCAAAACGGCGATAATGAGGATTCTAACCTCACAGAAGCTATAGCAGAATTAAATAGTTGCTACGAATCACAGAACGCAAGACAGAAGCAACAGGAACTTGCAAGATATGTCGAAATCGGTGGTGTTGGCTATGTCCTTGTTGATGTGAATACAGAATATGAGGATGGGGAAAGCTATTTCACATATAATGTATTAGACCCAAGAACAACATTTGTTGTAAGGTCAACAGCTTATAGCGATAAGAGGGTTATTCTTGCAGGTACTTATATCAAAGACAAACATAGCAGTACAAGATATTACACCTGTTTTACAAAAGATATTCGCTATGAAATTACCGACGGAATAAAAATCACTAACGGACCAGAAAAAGGAAAAACAAAATGGGGATTTTTAGAGAGAAGCGGGGAAGAGAACCCATTACACAAAATCCCTATTATTGAATATACAAGGTCATTCGACAGAATGGGCTGTTTTGAACGGCAAATATCTGAAATGGATAACTTAAACCTACTCATTTCAGATTTTACAAATGATGTCGAACAGAATACGCAGGCAGTATGGCATACAAATGATGTTGATTTCCCAGTTGAACAGGAAATAACGGTTAATAAAGATGGAACGCAACGCATTACTGAAAAAGTAAGGAAACCAAAATCTGGAGAATGGATGCAGACCTATACATCAGCAGATGGCAAAACTCCAATAGTTGAGCCACTTGCAATTAATTACGATTACACGGGTATGCTTAATAATATCCAATCAAGGCGACAGATAATCTTGCAGAAATGCAATGTGCCACAACGAAATGATAATAGTGGCGGAAGTACAGGAGTTGCAATGTCAGACGCAACAGGTTGGTCACAAGCTGAAACAGCAGCGGCAAAGCAGCAGTTAATTACGGATGGTTGCAAGATGGAAGAAATAAAAGTTGTTCTTGCAGCTATTAAGTTGTCAAACAATGTAAGCACCAATAATTCGTTACTCAAATTAAGGGCGAGAGATGTAAAACCTAATATTAAACGACAGAAAACTTATGAGATGTCAACTAAGGTTAATGCTATGGCGACATTGATAAGCCACGGATTTAGTCTTAAAGATACAGTTGATGCAATTCCATTCTTTGATGACCCTAACGATGTTGTAGCGAGAAGCGGAGAAATGGTTAAGGCATATCAAGACAGCATAATTAACAAAGATACACAGAACCAAGCAGAGGGTGGAGATGGAGAACAGCCACCTAATAAAGATCGCACAATGCAAGACTTATCAGACCAGACAGAAAATAGTCCGGTTATAGATAAGAGCAGAACAGATAAATAAATTGATATTGAGCCACAGGGTAGAAATGCCTTGTGGCTTTTTATATGCCCTAGAGAAAGGGCAATACAAATATCGCAAGAAGTTGAGAGAACAACAAAAAACGCAGAAAGCAGAGGTAAAGAAATTATGGC
>OJMO01000021.1_pt1 | contig 129783 bp, 152 predicted proteins | sample 1597241 | NCBI WGS metagenome assembly OJMO01 (sample SAMEA2452129, study PRJEB22498) | human gut metagenome | biome: human feces; feature: human gut; material: feces | place: Australia | collected 2012 | reverse complement strand
GCAAAGAACGGAATTTTTATATATAAATACACAGGCTACGGACTAATTTTATATGTGATTTAGAAATTTATGCTGATCAGTAACATTTGACACACAAATATCAAATATATTAAAATAAATTTATATCATATATAAATAGGAGATATATAATGGAAAATTTAAAAGATAAAAATAAAGAATTAACTCGGGATATTTAATGAATTTAAAACAGACAATATGGATTTATATGACTTTTTTTATAAAGAATATTATTCATTAATATATGGAATAGTATTTTCAATATTAAAAAATAAAGAAAACACAGAAGATGTTGTACAAGAGATTTTTATGAAAATATATAATTTAGATAAAACAAAATTACCAGACAAAGGAACTTTAAGCTGGATTTATACAGTTAGTAGAAATGAAACCTTGAATTATTTAAGAAGGAAGAAACAAGAAGTTAATATAGATGATATTTATGAACTTCAAGAAGAGTCAAGTGAAATAGAAGAAATAATAGATATTCACACATATAATAAAATAATAAGTGGCTTAACAGAAAAAGAAAAAGAAATTGTTTCTTTAAAAATATTATCTAATCTTACATTTAAAAAAATTGGACAAATGTTACAAATGCCAACAGCAACGGTTCAATGGAAATACTATAAAGCAGTAAATTCATTAAAAATATCATTAGGAAATTTAGCTTTATCTATAATTACATTTATATTCTTAATTGTAAGAAAAGAAAATTTTAAAAGTATAGATAATAAAAGTGAAGAAAAAGAGCAAAATTCAGATTTTGAGTCTTCAGAAAATAAAAAACAAGATTCAGAACATATAGTAAATATAGAGTCAGCTATAAGAGATGATAAATCAGAATCAACAAAGGATGAAACACAAGAGACATATGATAGTAATCATAATGGAGTATTTGATGTACCTACAGGAACTACTAATACTCTAAGTGTAAAATCAGTGTCAGCAGATGTTGCAGAACCAGTATTAATAGGAATTAGTGGAATATTTTTAATTATTTCTATAATTTTTGCAATTTTTTTCTGTAAACACCAACAAAAAAGAAATAAAAAAACATCTAAATAATATAAAGAAGAAATTCTTTAAAATTATTTAGGGGGAATTTAGTATGAACAAAAAAGTGAAAGTATTAATAGGAGGACTGGCTGTAATACTAATTATTAGTATTATAGTGGTAGGTTATTATTTAAAAAATTTAAATAATACTATTACAAAAGCAAAAATAGACGATTGGAAATATTCGAATAAAGAAAGTAATAAAGAATATGTGACAAAAAGCAACGATTCTGCAGGAGTTTTTTCGGTTCCACAGGGGCAATCATCAGCACTATCATCTAAAAGTACAACAAGCTTTTCATCTAAGAGTGAAAGTACTGTTGGATTATCAGTAGGAGGTTCAAAAAATATAGACAATTTTAGAGAAAATATAAAAAATGGATATTTTCCGATTTCTACAGATATTACATATAATGGACTATTTTATGATTATTATTTTGAAACAGGAAAACAAAAAGAAAGTGAAGATTTATTTTCACCATCATACTCTATGGCAATATCTAAAGATCCAATTTCATCTAAAGATGAATATTATATGACAGTAGGACTTAATTCTAATATTAAACAAAGTGATTTTAAACGTAAAAAACAAAATATTGTTGTTGTATTAGATATTTCAGGATCTATGGAATCTACGCTACAATCATATTATTATGATGAAGGAAATAGTATTTTTTCAAAATTAAAAAAGAACAAGAGTAAAATGGAACTTGCAAATGAAGCAGTAAATCTAATGATTGATGAATTAAATGATGATGATAGATTTGGAATGGTATTATTTGATGATGGAGCATATTTAGGAAAGCCATTAAGTTTAATAGGCGATACAGATATAAAAGAAATAAAAGAACATATTCTAGATATAGAGGCTAGAGGTGGAACAAATTTTGAAGCTGGGTATAAAAAAGGAACAGATTTATTTGATAAGGAAATATTAAATGATAAAGAATATGATAATAGAATAATTGTAATTACTGATGCTATGCCGAATGTAGGCTCAACTAATAAAAGTGATTTACTAAAATATATAGAATCAAATTCAAAAAATGATATATATACAAGTTTTATAGGAGTAGGGGTAGATTTTAATACAGAAGTTATAGAAAGTCTATCAAATGTTAGAGGTGCAAATTATTATTCAATTAGTAGTAAAGAACAATTTAAAAAGATATTAAGTGAAGATTTTGAATATATGGTTACTCCATTAGTGTTTGATTTAAATTTGAATTTTGAATCTGCAGGATATGATATTGAAAAAGTATATGGAACAGATTCCGAAGATTTATCTTCTGGTAATATAATGAAGGTAAATACTTTATTTCCAGCAAGTACGAATGAAAATTCAGAATCCAAAGGTGGAGTAATATTATTAAAATTAAAGAAAAAAGATAATAGTACAGATAGTAAAATTAATTTAAGGGTTTCATATACAGATAGAGATGGAAATAAACATTCAAATTCACAAGATATAGAATTTGACAAAAATGAAGAATTTTATGAAAATACAGGAATTAGGAAAGCGATTGCATTAACTAGATATGCAAATACATTAAAGTCTTGGATTTTATATGAAAGAACTAATAAAGATGAAAGGTTCTACATATATGAAGATGTAGGAGTAATTGATTGTGATTATGTAAAAGAAGATGTACGAAGAATTCTAGGAGAAAATGAAAGAACATCTGTAAAACTTACAGTAAGTGAGGAATATAAAGAGAACTTTAAAAAAATTAAATCTTATTTAGAAAACGAAAAAAATGAGCTTAAAGATGAGGATTTAAAGAAAGAGATTGATTTGTTAGAAGAATTAATTACCTATTAGTTAATTAAAAAGATATAAATAATAGTTGACGTTAAAGTAAATTAATAAAATAATACTTATATCTAAATATTTAAGATATAAGTATTATTTTTATATTGGAATATATTGCTAATTTACATAAAATGTAGTATAATGGTATCAGTTGTAATTAAAAAGGGGGAATTTATAAATGTCAAAAACTAAAAAAATCCTTATTTTATTAGGTATAAGTTTTGCATTTGTTTTATTTTTTAACTTAAAAAGTTATGGTTATTCATGGCCTATAGCTGATAGTAATGGAAAAGTAGATTATAAATCTACATATATAGAATATGGATATGGAAGAAGAACATATACTGTAGATAACAATCTATGGAAACAAGAAGGTAGTTATTGTAAAACTGAAAATCACTATGGTGTTGATATAACAGGTACACCAAATACAACATATAAAATAGTTTCAGTTTCAGATGGAACAGTAATTGGAACAAGTAACAATAGGGCAACCTCAATAGGAATTTCATTTCAAAATAATAATCAAAGAAGAGGAATTCATTCAGGAGATGGTGGTGGATATGGAAATTATGTACTTATAAAAGATAACAATTCAGATAAAGTATTTTTATATGCACATTTAGCGCCAAATACAATAAATGTAAGTAAAGGTTCTAAAGTAAAATTAGGACAAGTTATAGGTACTATGGGAAGTAGTGGAGATGCAGGGCACATGCATTTACACTTTGAAATTAGAAGAAATATATCATCAGCGTTAGCAAGCCCTAGTGCTGCTAGAAGTAATCCAAGAGTAACAACAAAATTTGATTATGGAAGTAATTCAAGTGAGACAATTAATCCTGTAAAATATATTTATACATATCAAATGGCAAACGATTTTGTTACAGACTTATACAAAAATGCGTTAGGAAGAGAACCTGATGCTAAAGGAAAAGCAGATTGGATAGATAGAATAATGACAGGAAAATTTACTCAATCTCAAGTAGTACAAGGTTTTATTAATAGTAAGGAATTTAAAAATAAGAAATATAATGATAGTCAATATATAGAAATGCTATATAAAGCTTGTTTACAAAGAAATAGTGATTCGAATGGAAAAGATCATTATATTAAATGTTTAAATAGTGGTGTCTCTCGTGAGGAGATTTTAAGAAGATTTGTAAATTCAAATGAATTCAATAACTTATATACAAATTATTATGCAAAGGATTTTGCAACAAGCTTATATAAAAACATATTAGGAAGAAATCCAGATTATAATGGATTAAAAGGTTGGACAGCACAGATCCTTGCAAATAGAATAACACCAGCTCAAGCTATAAAGGGATTTTATAATAGTGTAGAATTTAAGAATAAAAAATATAATAATAGTGACTATGTCGAAAGATTATATATAGGATGTTTACAAAGAAAAAGTGATTCAAATGGAAAAAATACTCACATGAATTTATTAAACAGAGGAGTTGGAAGAGACCAAGTATTAGCAGGATTTTTAAATTCACCAGAATATAGAAAGTTAGTAGCTAAAAAATATGGATTATCTAATGTTGGAATATAAGTAATAGAAAATTCAGATTAGAATAAAAAATTTTAATAAAAATAAAATAAGTAAATATCAGTTGTGATATTTACTTATTTTATTTTTTTAATAACCAATTAAATGATTGGTAGATGGTGTATAGCTGGGGCAAGTTTTATATAGTTTACTGGAATTAAAATGATATTATTAAAAAATAAGACTAAACAGAATAAAAATAAATCAAAAATTGATAAATAAAACTTGAAAAAGTATTGACAAAAGCTACCAAAGTATAGTATTATTATATAGTCAAAAAAGAAGAAGCTAAATCACTTCTCACCTTATCATATAGAAAAAGGTTAATAAATATGTTTTAATAGATTAATATTTTAAATACTATCTATTTATTATGAATATATATTTATTGTGTGAGAAGGATTGGCAAAACAAAAGTCAATCTTTTTAATTTTTATTGGAGGTGTTTTATATAAAACAAGAGTTACCTATTAATGAGCAAATAAGAGCGAAAGAGGTTCAGCTAATAGATGAAGAAGGAAAGAAAAATGGACCAATTTCATTAAAAGAAGCATTAGATATTGCTTATGAAAAAAAATTGGATTTAGTATTAGTTGCTCCAAATGCAGAGCCACCAGTTTGTAAAATAATGAACTATGGTAAATATAAATTTGAGCAAGCTAAAAGAGAAAAAGAAGCAAGAAAAAAACAGAAAACATTAGAAACAAAAGAAATAAGAATTACACCTAATATTGAACAACATGATTTTGAATTCAAAGCAAAAAATGCAAGAAAGTTCATAGAAGATGGAAATAAAGTAAAGATAACTGTTAAATTTAGAGGAAGAGAATTAAACTATGTAAAATTAGGAGAAGAAACTCTAAATAAATTTATAGAAGACTTATCAGATATTTCATCTCCAGAAAAGAAGCCAATATTAGAAGGAAAAAATATGTTTATAATATTAGCTAAGAAAAGTGAAAAATAATCTTAGATGATATTTAATATATAGAAGGTCAAAAGTGGGGAAAAAAGACCAAAATAAATAATCCTCACAATAGAATTAGAGAGGAGATAAGTATTATGCCAAAATTAAAAACAAATAAAGCAGCAAAAAAAAGATATAAGTATACTGCAACAGGAAAGGTTAAAAGAACAAAGTCAAACAGAAGACATCTTTTAGCAAATAAAACACCTAGAGCAAAATCAAGAGGAAAAGTTCAAGATGCTTATGCAGATAAAACATGTGAAGCAGGAATCAAGAAATTATTACCATATGGTAACTAAAAAATAGAAATAAGATAGGAGTGAAAAATAAATGGCAAGAGTTAAAACAGCGGTAATTACTCGTAAAAAACATAAAAAAATATTAAAAAGAGCAAAGGGATATTATGGTGCAAAACACTATAGATTTAGAATGGCTAAACAAGCTGTTATGAAATCAGGAGCATATGCATATGCTGGAAGAAAAGATAAAAAAAGTAATTTTAGAAAATTATGGATAGCAAGAATAAATGCTGCAGCAAGACAAAATGGAATGACATACAGCAAAATGATAGCAGGACTAAAAAAAGCAAATGTTGTTGTAAATAGAAAAATGCTTGCAGAATTAGCTGTAACAGATGCTGAAGCTTTTACAAAAATAGTAGAAATTGCAAAAAATGCATAAATATTAAAACTGAATTAGAGTTTTACTAATTCAGTTTTTTTATATAACAAAATTTATATTTAAATGTTATAATTAATTATTGTAAATTCTAAATTGAAATGATATTAATATAGATAGGTGATAGAATGAAAAATGAAGAAAGAATAAAGAAGTTTATGTCAGAAATTGATCCTACATGGGGAAACTTAAAAAAAGCAAGATATATATGTAATAATTTATGTGAGGAAATGTATTCTTATGATCCAGAATTTAACTATGGAGATCAGGATTTTAAAGATGATGTGTTAAATAAAATAATACAAATAATTTATTCAGGCAATGAAGAAGAATTAAAAAAGATGATTGAGGATGAACACCAAATTTGTATTGGTATGGCAGTTATTTATGCTAGATTATTAAAACAAGCAGGTTTGCAAGATGTAGAGCAACTTGCAGGAGATGTATTCTTTAAAGTTAGAGATGGAAAGAACACTTGTGTAAACATAGTAAAAGAGCTTTATCGAGTTAAGATGAAAGAAAGACCAGAAGGATTTGAGCCATATTTATTAGAGGAAATAGAACAGATTGACAAAGAACTAGGATTTATAGACGAAAATGGATATAAAGATAATGAAAACTATAATGTATCTTCAATTTTAAGTGGTGAGAGTAATTTTGAAGCTATGTTACAAAGAGTTTTAGATGATAGAGGAGAATATATTAGTACTGTAATAGGAGAAAATTTAAAAAATGTAGAATTTCACAAATATTATAAATATCTATTGAAAACAGCTTTTCCAGATAATAAAATACTAATACATCCACTAGATAAAAAGTATATGGAAGGTATACAATATGCGTTAATTGCTAGAACTGACCAAGAAGAAAATGGAAATTTATATTTTTTATATAATAAAGAACAAGCAAGGTTTGTACAAGTTAGCGAACAAGATATAATTAATAAACAACCAAAACAGAATTTACATGAAGAAAAGGGAATTTCTAATTGTTATAGATAATAGTTGCTAAAATTTAGTAATAGATTAATTTGAGTTAATGGTAATTAAAGTTGTAGAAGTATAATATAATTTATTATTATACTTCTACAACTATTTTTTTTTATAAAAAAAACGAATAAATATAAATTTGAAAGGACTGAATTATTTATGAAAATTTTAGTTGATGGACATTGCGACACTTTATCAAAAGCATTAGATGAAAAAAGCAACTTAGAAAATCAAGCATATTGTTTTAATATAGTGGATGCAAATAATAAAACACCATGTATACAAATGATGGCTTCATATATAGCTCCAAAATATGTAGATAGTGAGCTTGGAGGATTTAATAGAGCAATTAACATTTTAGAACAATTCAAAAAAGATAAAGATAAAAAAGAAATAATAAATGTTTTAAATAAAGAAGATTTAAATATAGTTATTAATGAAAAAAAGATAGGAATATTACTAACAATAGAAAATGGAAGTGCTATATCTGGAAATATAAAAAATATAGATAAACTATATGAAAAAGGTATTCGTGTAATGTCTGTAACATGGAATAAAGATAATGATTTAGGGTGTGGAGCATTAACTAAAAATGATAAAGGACTTACAAAGCTTGGAGAAGAATATATAAAAAAATTAGAAGAGAAGAAAATAATTATAGATGTATCGCACTCATCTCAAAAGACTTTTTGGGATATAACTAAATGTACAAGTGCATCAATTGTTGCTACACATTCATGTGTATATTCTATATGTAATCATCCTAGAAATTTGAAAGATGAACAGATAATAGAAATTGCAAATAGAAAAGGAATAATAGGTATATGTTTTGCGTCGAATTTCTTAAATCAATCTGGCAAGAGTAATTCAGATGATATTATAAATCACGTAAAATATATAAAAGAATTAGTTGGAATCGATTATATAGGGTTAGGTAGTGATTTTGATGGAGTGGATTTTGATGATATGCCATCAGATATTAGGGGAGTTAAAGATATTAATAAATTAGAAGAAAAGATGAAAATCGAAGGATTTACAGAGGAAGAAATTAATAAAGTCATGGGAGAAAATTGGTTAAGAGTATTAAGAAATATATTATAAAATTAATATAATAAAACATATAAAGTTTGTCTATTTTTAATTGAAGAAGATAGATAATAGAATCAAAAGTAGAAAAATGAAATAAAAAACAAAAATATGTCGTAAAATGTCTGCGGAAAATAAAGAGAATAAGATGTTAAATATTGAATAGTTAAATATGCGAATATACAATATAAATATATTTATATTGTAGTATTAAATAGAAGAGGTAGGAATGAGAAATTTAATTATTCAAAATAATATAGACATATATTTTTATTTAAAAGCAATAACATTTATTGCTTTAATAAGCTACTGTATTCATATATTAAAGTATTGTAAAAAAGATAAGATTACTTACAGACAGTAATTTTGTCTTTTTTCATTTATAAATTAATAAAAAGTAAAAGGAGTGATGTTATTGGATTAATTAGTTTTTTAGCAAGAAATGAAATTAAAATAGACAAAGGATAATTTAAAAATTAACAATAAAAGTATAAAAAGATGGAGGAGTTGAAGTGATGTTGAAAGATTTACTTAGTAAAGAAAAAGCATTACAAATTATGAAACAATATAACGATTTATTAATGGAATATCAACATTTGGGGATATCAGGTGTTTATTTAGTAGGGTCTTTAGCTGATGGCAATTATGTACCAGGCAAAAGCGATTTAGATGTATCTGTTATAGTAAAAAATACATGTAATATAGAAGAAATTGAAAGTATTTCTAGTAGAATTATAAACTTACTAAAAGAAAAATATGCTATATCAATTGATTTTGAAGCTTTTATAAAAAAAGAGGAAATGTTATACCCACCATATATTCCCGAAAAGAGAAAAACAATAGAACTTATGAGAATAAAAAGACAAGCTAAGAAATTAGGAGGTTGTTTCGAAGAAAGTGACATTCCTATTCCAGAAACAAAATATTTTATAGCTGATGAAATGTTTTCAGAACATAAACTAAGTCAAAAAATGGGAAAAAATATGTTTGATAATATGACAGAGAAACAATTGTTTAATTATGTAGTAGATTTTATGAGGCTATATAATATAGTATATAAAGATATATGTGTATTTAATAAGAAAAAAATAATTGCTACATATTATGGAAGTGAAGATAAAAGTAATGAAGAAGAAGCTATTATGCAAGAGATTTTAGAGAAAAAGGATAAAAGTGCATATAAAAAGTTTTTACTAGATATTGCAAAAGTTTGTAAAGATAAAAAACAAATAATGTTTAATGAGCAAAATAAAAATGATTTTGATGAAATGAATGTATAAGGTTATGAGTAATCATATTTAGTTTATAGAGATAGGAGAATAGAGAATGAAAAATATAGTAGATAGATTAAATGAAAAAATAACTGAATTAGGAAGCCCGATAGTAGTAGGGTTAGACCCTGTATTATCTGAAATACCAGAGTGCTATAAAGCAAATTTAGAAAAGTCAGAAAATAAGTTTCAAGAGATATCAAATATTATAGTAAATTTTAACAAAGATATAATAGATAGCATTAAAGACTTGGTTCCAGCAGTAAAGCCTCAAATGGCTTTCTATGAAATGTATGGAGAATATGGAATAAAAGCTTTTAACGAAACTGTAAAATATGCAAAATCAAAAGGATTGTTTGTTATAGAAGATGCAAAAAGAAATGATATAGGAAATACTGCTAAGGCATATGCTACAGGACATTTAGGCAAAGTTGATATAGGAAATGGAAACTTCACAGAATCGTTTGGAGTTGACTTTTTAACTGTTTCTCCATACCTAGGACTTGACAGTATAATTCCATTTATAGAAGAATGTAAAAAGAATGATAAAGGAATTTTTGTATTAGTAAAAACATCAAATCCATCAAGTGCAGATATACAAGATAAGCAAGATTCTAATGGAAAAACAATATATGAAAGTGTAGCAAGTTTTGTAAAAAAGGAAGCAGATAGTTTTGTGGGAGAAACAGGATATTCGCCTATAGGAGCAGTAGTTGGAGCTACTTTCCCAGAAGAAGCATTAAATTTAAGAAAAATAATGAGTAATAGTATTTTTTTAGTTCCTGGATATGGAGCACAAGGAGGAACGGCAAAAGATGTAATGAATTGTTTTAATGAAGATGGACTTGGAGCTTTAATAAATTCATCTAGAGGAATTATATATGCATATAAAAAACAATTTGAATCTGATGTATGTAGTGCAGAAGAATATAAAAAATGTACAAGGGAAGCAACTATTAAAATGAGGGATGATATAATTTCAAATTTAAAAAAGAAATTAGTGTTAATGAAAAAGTGCCAAAAGGGACGGAGCATTTTGACACTTTTTGGAAACCATATAACCCTAACTAATGTTAAAGGGGTCAAGAGTGCCAAAATGCTCCGTCCCTTTTGGCACTTTTTTATATTATTTTTTAATTTTAGGTTTAGCAATTAAAGAGGCAATATATCCAAAAAATACAGCAGCAGCAATTCCTCCACTTGATGCTTTAACACCACCAATAAATGCTCCTAAAAGTCCAGATTTTTGAACTTCTTCTATAGCACCTTTAGCAAGATTTGCACCAAATCCAGTTAAAGGAACAGTAGCACCGGCACCCAGCAAAGTCTATTACATATTTATATATACCAAGTCCACCGAAGTATTGCGCCAGCAGTAACAAAAGTTACTAATATTCTTGCAGGAGTTAATTTTGTTTTATCTATTAATATTTGTCCAATTATACATATAAGACCTCCAACTGCAAAGCATCTTAATAATTGCATCCAATCAATACTTTGTAAAAAATCCAAATTTTATCACCTCTTCTTCTAGATTTCTATACTAATAGCATGAGCAATACCAGGAATAGATTCCCCTTGTTGTGTGCTTGTAGAGTTCATTAAAGCACCTGTTGCTATTAGTAATATTTTCTTTAATTTTTTTTCTTTTAGTTGTTTAAAAAAGTATCCAGAAAAAATTGTTCCAATACAAGCACATCCACTACCACCAGAATGAGTATCTTGTTTTTCTTTATCAAACATTAAAACACCGACAATCATTATAATTTGATCTGATATTATATCCTTTTGTTTCAGCAAGTTCTATTAGAATATCTTTACCTATATGACCCAAATCTCCTGTAATAATTGCATCATAATAGCTTGGTTTTCTTTCGGTATCTTTAAAGTGAGTAATTAAAGTGTCAAGTGCAGCAGGTGCCATAGCTGCCCCCATATTATTAGCATCTTTTATTCCCATATCAACAATCTTTCCGAGGTGTAATATGAGTTATATATGGACCTACTCCAGATGATGTTAAAATAGCTGCACCAGAACCTGTAACAGTCCATTGAGATGTAGGAGGTCTTTGATTTCCAAGTTCAAGTGGAAATCTAAATTGCTTTTCTGCACTACAAAAATGACTAGATGTAGCACATAAAACATTAGTAGCTCCGCCTCCTTCTATAAACACACTACCTAAACACATACTTTCTACAAATGTAGAACAAGCTCCAAATACTCCAAAGAAAGGGATACTTAATTCACGAAGTCCAAAGCTAGAAGAAATACATTGATTTAATAAATCACCTGCAAAACAGTAATCAATTTCAGTTGCTGGAATATTTGATTTTGTTATAACAGTGCTTACTGTTTCTTTTATAATTTTGCTTTCAGCTTTTTCCCAAGTTTTTTCTCCCCAAAACTCGTCTTCTAAACATTGGTCGAAATATTTTGCCATAGGTCCTTCGGCTTCTTTTGGACCTACAATGGATGCTGTTTCTAGAATTGTTGGTGGAGTATCAAATTTTATTGTTTGTGAACCAATTCGTTTCAAGATAAATCCTCCTTTATTTAAGAAATTTTATAATTTAAATTTGTAAAGTTTTATGAAGAGAGCTAAATAATAGAAAAGAGCACTCTTAATTTGTATATAAATAATTTAAAGAATGTCATAATGTAATTTTTTAAGCGAAAAATGTAGCAATTATTCCTATAATTACAGATGTAGAAATACCAAATACTAATACTGGTCCTGCAACAGTAAACATTTTTCCTCCAACACCCATAACATAACCTTCAGATTTATATTCGATGGCAGGAGAAACAATTGAATTTGCAAAACCTGTAATAGGAATAAGTGAACCGTGCTCCTGCAAATTTACCTATTCTATTAAAAATGTTTAAACCAGTTAAAATTGCAGCAAATCCAATTAGTACAATAGATACTACAGTAGATGAAGCGGTTTGGTCCATTCCTTTATACATACAAAAATCCATTATTAATTGACCAATTACACATATTAATCCGCCAACCCAGAATGCATTAAAGCAATTTTTTAATATAGGTGAGTTTGGTGATTTTTGATCAACATAGTCACTATATTCTTTTTGTGTTTCTATAGGTTTCATTTATTTACCTCCTTAATTTCTATCTCTATCTAAAGTAAAAGATAAGTCAAGGTCTACATAGTATTCTTCTATTTTTTTACCGCTGATTTTAGCTCTTTGTTCTAAAACTTTTACAGTAGATAGATAATCTATAGTTTTTGATGCTTCTTCTATAGTTTTATTAATAGCATCTTTCCAAGATACATTAGATGTACCTGTGATTATTAAATGTTTTTCCATGTTTTACCTCCATTTTTTTGATAGTTAAAAATAGTATGTGTAAAGTTTTTTAAGTTATGCATAAATTATAAATTTTAGTTTTTTATAAATTAAAATTTTTCTGTTTTTAAATAGTAATAAAAATAAACATATGATTTTATTAAGTTACATCAAATAGAGTTAGCGTATACAATATTACAAAAATATTACAAAAATATTAAAAATGTATGAAAAAAAAGAATAATTTAAAAATATTAGCTCTTTTGTGTTATAGTAGAATAAAAAGAAAGAGTATTTTTCTAAAATAAATAATATTATAAACAAGTAAAAATGAAATTGTAGAATCAGGAAAGTATCATAAAGGGGGAGAATAATTTATGAAAAGTAAAAAGATAATATGTATTGTATTAATAATATTTTTAATATTTTGTATTAATAAACAAGCATATGCAGTGCAAGACAATGAAATAAATAACGATGTTAATCAAGAAGAAGGTATTAATAGAAATAATATGGAAATAGAACTTACTGGTGTAGAAGCTGGTAAGAACTGTGAAAATAAAGAAGTAATGATTGATGTAAATATAAATAATGCAATTTATGTAAATAGTGGAACAATACAAATAGAATATGATTCGGATTTAAAATTTGTAAATATAGAAAATAAAAATGGAGATTATTCTATAGAAGCAGTAAATAATAAAGAAGAAAGTATACTAGTGCTTGCTTTTACATCAAATGAAGGACAAACAGGTGATCTTAGAATATGTTCTTTAAAATTTAAATTACCACAAACAATAAAAGAAGAAAAATACTATAAATTATCTTTTGGAGAAGAGACAAAATTAATAACAACACAAGTATTTGGTAATAAATATAAACTTTTTCCAGCTACTATTCATTGTGAGAAAAGTGAAAAAAGTACAGTTATAAAATATATACTAATAGCAGTTGGAGTAGTGATATTAATAGTAATTATTATAATTTTAATGAAAGATAAAAAAAGGGTGATATGAGATGAAGAAAAATATAAAGTACATAATATTAATTTGTATCATAATATTAACACTTGGAATAGTATTTTATGTACTAACAAGTAAAAATAAAGTAGATACTATTAATGAAGATTTTGCATTAATAATAGCAAAGGATAAATATAACTTATTACTAGATTATATGCAAGCTAACAATATGGATTTATCTGTAGATGATAGTAATTCAGAAGGCTATGATTTTAATGGGGAATATTATTTAAAAATTGATAATTATAATGATACAATTAAAGCTAATATTGCAGATGAAGAGATAGAGAAATTTAAAAGTATAGCACAAATTATAGAAAATGATGGAAACTATTATATTAATATAAATAGAATAAATGCAAAAAGAGGTTCTACATATAGTTCAACACAAATTATATTAAAAAGTGTAACAAATGATGAAATAATATGTGATGCAGAGTCGTTTTATATAAGCTATGATGAACAAGGTAATAAACAAAATAGTAAAATTATACAAGAGTTTAAATTGAAAAATATAAATAAAACTTGGAAGGTAACGGAATTTGAATTACCATATTAGAGAATTAAATATTAAAAATAATTTGAGCCATTTGCAGAATTTATTTTAAAAAAAGCAAGAAAGGGATGAAATTTAGAATGAAAATTAAACAGAAATTAAAAAAATTGCAAATAACTATTTTATTAATAATTATATTAAGTTCATATATAATTATTATACCAAATAAAGTATATGCAAAAGAAACTAAATATTATTTTTATTCAAAAAGCAATTCAGTACAGGCTGTAGGAAATGATCTTAAAGGAAAATATTTAGGAGCACCAGTAAAAACAATTAAATTAGTAAAAACAGAATATAAATATAAAACAACTAAAAAAACATCAATAAATAAAACTAGTACAATTTCAGGATATACTTATTCTGGTGCACTAAGTTTATTGGAGAGAACAACATATAATGGATATCCAATAGTAAGTAAAAAGATGAATCCATCAGTATATAATTATGGAGCAAACGAATATAAACAATATAAAGTAACTTATACATACAAAGTAAGTGAAGAACAGAGTACGGTTTCAGATTGGACAACAGAAAAAAGAAGTGGAGAGATAGTTGATACAAGGTATTATTATGAAATAATTACTACACAAGAGTCTAAAGAAATCCTAAAAGATGAAAATGGAAATAAATATAGGAAAACTTCAGGTTTAGGTGATGGAACTATTTTAGAGAAAACTTACATAAAAGATAATGGGGAAACTGATTACATAAAAAGATATAATAAAGATGGGATGTTAGAGGAAAAAATTGAATATGCAAATGAAAATAAAAAAACAAGAGAAATTAAGTATTATCCATATGATCTTAGGTACCCAGAGGATGTAGCCACTAAGAAATTAGAAGTTGTATATGATAATAATGGAAAGTGGAATGAAAAAATTTTCTATATTGAGCCTACAGCAGCAAAAAGTAAAAATGAAGAATATTTTAGGATTATCAATAAGGGAGAAGATGGATTATTAGATTTTAAAGTTAGTAATGGTCAGGAAAATGTTACTTTTACTGTAACAGAATCTAAACAAGAAGGTGAAGCACCAATCGTATCTTTGGGTTGGAGACAAGAAAAGTTTGATACAGGAGAAGGAGAATTTACGATATTATACAGAGTCGATAAAGGAGAGGCTGACTACGAAATTTACGGTGTGGATGATTTTGATGCTTATAAAAAAGGACAAGCTTGTAAGATGGTTGTTCGTAAGGGAAATAAATATGTAGATAGGGATGGCGAATTATTTATTTATAGAGCAAATAAAATAGAGGAAAACGGCAAAACTGCACTAAATCTAGATTTATGGAAATATAAGCAAAAGGGAACGGTAGATAATTCAGAAAGCACATATTGGAAAAGTGCTATAACTTATAATAATCTATTAGACCAAGAACAGGGATACATAACATATTATAATGAAGATGGTTCAAAAAAGCTTACAATGGATTTGGAAACGTTAGAAAAAATTAATAATAATAACCAAAAGGAAAATGATGATACGAAAGAAAATAATAATGCTAAAGTAAATGAAATTGCTAAAGCTTATAAATCTTTGGTAGAAAAGATGATTGAAAATGTTAAAGAAACTAATGAAATGGTAGATAAATCAAATGAAATAATAAATAAATATAATGATAATGTTAAAGAAGATATAAATCAAAGAATTGAGAATACTATAGAAGTAACGGGCTTATTAAAAGGAGACATACTAAAATTCAATGGATATGCTTGGAATCTAAGAGATATATCAAGTCGTAAAACAATTGGTAAATATATTACTAATGGAAATACTTTTGAAATATTAGATATAGATGGTAAATACTTTAAAATAAAAATGTTAAGTGGTGAATATACAAATCAAGAATACTATATAGTTTATGGTACAGATGCGGTTAATTATTTTGAAAAAGTATCTGCTATATCTGCTGGAAGTGGTGATTCAAATAGTAAGATGCTTGGAACTATAGATTCTAATACAACGAATGAGTTAATACAAAAGCTATTTAGAAGAATATATTTAAATTATTTTAATAAAACAGAAGCAGAATTAAATGAATTAATGAAATCTGAAATGATTACTACATATGTAGAAGATATAAAAAGTAATAAAATAACCATATGTGATGCGATATCAAAAATATTTACAGAAGATGTAATATTTGATAATAGTATTAGTGATGCAGAATTTGTAAAAAGACTATATAAAACATTTACATTAAAAGAACTAACAGAAGAGGAGATAAATGTATATGTAAATAGAATAATAAGCACAAAAGATGAAAGAATGTCACGTTCAGAAGTACTTGAATCAATATTGCTTTCTGACGATTTTAAAAATTTATGTAAAGAATATGGAATAGATGAAAGTATTATTGGTACATATATTCCAATAAAGCTAAGTGGAAGTATAAATAAAGAAAAGGTTACCTCTTTCATAAATGATATATATAATGTTGCAAATATACCTGTAAAAGATGAAGAAAAAGAAAAAATAATTAATAATATAGTTAATTCGAAATCATCTGGTTGTAAGATTGTAAAAACAATTATAGAGAGTGATGAATTTAAAAATTTGGAATTATCAGATGAAGAATATATAAAAATTATAAGTAAAATTTGCCTTGATGAGGATTTATCAAATGAAGAAATAAATAAATATGCAGAACAATTAATATCTGGAACAAATAGAAATGAATTATTAAAGGCTTTTATGAATAATAATAAATTTACAGAAAAATGTAAAAAATATGAAATTACAAGAGGAGAATATACTGCATCACCAATAGTATCTACTAATCAATTAGTGGATAAATATATTAAAAATGCATATGAACAATTAATAAATAAGAGTTCAGATAATTTAGGAAATATAAAACAAGAAGTAGCAATAGGAAAAACAACAGTGACAAAAATGTTACAAACATTTATAGAATCTAATGCTTTTAAAAATAGAAATTTAAATGATGAAGATTACATACAATGCTTATTTAAAGCAATTTTAAATAGAGAAGCAAGTAATGAAGAAAAAGAAACATATAAGAAAAAACTAGGAAGTACAACTAAAGAGAATATAGTTAAGGATATATTAGAAACAAAAGAATTTAAACAAATATGTAATAAATATTATATAGTATCAGATGGAGCTATAGAGTTAGTTCAAGAAAATGAAAAGCAACAAAATGAAAAACATGGTAAAGTTATAATAAAAAGAAATGAGAAGACAACAAAAGATGGTAAAAAAATAGTGTACTTAGAAGATGTTGTATTTGATTTATCTGCTAAAACTAAAGGAGATGTAAATGGTGATGGAAAGATAGGTATAGAAGATGCATCATATGTTCTAACAAAAACAGTTGCGGTATTACTAAATGATGTAGAATTGTCAGAAGATGAACTAAAGTATGTAGATATAGATGGAGACAATATGATAACAGTAGAAGATGCTAAATATATATTAGAATATTATGCAAAACAAGGAGCAGGATTAAAACCAACATGGGAAGATATAATACATGGTACAGATAATCCTAAGAATTAGTAAGAAGAGAATAATAAAGCAAATAGTACAGTGAATGTAACAAACACACAAGAAAATACTTCGAAAAGCAAGATTGTAATTTAGGTAATAAATACAAAAGTATATGTATAAAATAATAATGAGAGTAATATTGTATATTACAGAAGAAATCAAAATAAAAGAGAACAGGTACAAGACCAGAAAAGATAAATAAGACTAATGAAATATACCTTGTTTAGTAGACATAGAAGAAAGCGTATATGTTTACTAAAGAGGTATTTTTTCTATTTAAGTTTAGAATATATAATTTAGATAGCATTTTCAGATAATAACTTACATAAGAATATCTTAATGAAAAGTCTTAATAAAATTATGTATAAATTATAACTTTTAATGTGTATGTTTTTTAAAAACAAACAAAAATTCGAAAAACTATTGAAAAAAAATTAAAATATGTTACAATGTAGTTTATTAAAATAAAATCAGTAGGAGGAAATATGTTTTCATATATAAAAGGAAGCTTGGAAGTAAAAACTACAGGATATGTAGTAATAGATATAAATGGATTAGGTTATAAAATTTTTATGTCAGATACAGCAATAAATAAATTAGGTGAAATAGGACAAACTGTAAAAGTACATACATATGTAAAAGTGAGAGAAGATGATATTAGTATTTATGGATTTAATACTAATGAAGAATTAAGAATGTTTGAATTATTACTTAGTGTTAGTGGAATTGGTGCAAAATCTGCAATTACAATATTATCAAATATTTCACCATCGAGCTTTGCACTAGCTGTTATTACAAATAATGTAGGAGAAATAAAAAAGTTACCAGGAATAGGCCCTAAAACTGCACAAAGAATAATTTTGGAATTAAAGGATAAGTTAAAAACAGAAGAATCTATAGATGAAGATGCTACTTTAGAGTTAAAATGTGCAATTAAAGATGATAATAAAGTTCAGGAAGCTATAGCAGCTCTTCAAGTATTAGGATATAGTCAAAGAGAAATAGAAAATGCTATCAAAAATGTAGATAAAGATAGTTTAAGTGTAGAAGATATTATTAGAAAAGCATTAATTTACCTATCGAAATAACAAAATTGCTAATTAATAATAAATTTAAAAAAGTATAAAATAATAGTTACCATGATAATTAGAATTAAAGAAAATATATTTAATATGTATTAATAAAAAAGAAATTACATAAATAAATCTTTTACTTAAGTAAAGAGATTAAAATATCTTCGCAGATGGAGGAGGAAACATGAATTTTAATGAACCATTAGCATATAGAATGAGACCAAAAAATTTAGACGAATATGTAGGACAAGAACATATTTTATCAAAAGACAAAATTTTATATAGAACAATTAAAGCAGATAGATTATCAAGTATAATTTTATGGGGACCACCAGGGTGCCGGAAAAACATCTCTTGCAAGAGTAATTAGTGAAACAACAAAATATAAATTTACAAAGATAAATGCAGTAACAGCAGGTGTAGCAGATATAAAACGTGCTATAGAAGAGGCAAGTAATGTATTACTTAATCCAACTGGAAGATGTATATTATTTATTGATGAGATTCATAGATTTAATAAACTGCAACAAGATGCACTTCTTCCATATGTAGAAAAAGGAACAGTAATTTTAATAGGTGCAACAACAGAAAATCCATATTTTGAAGTAAATAAAGCTTTAATTTCTAGATCTATGGTATTTAGATTAGAACCTTTAACAAAAGAGCAAATTTTTAGAGTGTTAAAAAGGTCTATTATTAGTAGTGAAGGATTAGGAAGTTATAAAATAAAAATAGATGATGAAACTATAATGAATATAGCTGAAGTTTCAAACGGTGATGTAAGAACAGCTTTAAATGGTTTAGAAGTTGCTGTATTAACAACAAAAATGGATGAAGATGGATTTATTCATATAACAAATGAAATTGCAGCAGAAAGTGTACAAACAAGAAAAGCAATTTTTGATAAAAGTGGTGATAGCCATTATGACAATATAAGTGCATTTATAAAATCAATGAGAGGTTCAGATCCAGATGCAGCTATCTTTTATTTGGCGAGAGCTTTAAATGGAGGAGAAGATCCTGTATTTTTAGCAAGAAGAATAGTAATAGCTGCAGCAGAAGATGTAGGAATGGCAAATCCAAATGCATTAGTTGTTGCAACATCAGCAATGCAAGCGGTAAATATGATAGGAATGCCAGAGGCAAGAATTATACTATCAGAAGCGGCAGTTTATGTAGCAACATCAAAAAAATCCAACGCTACATATTTAGGTATTAACAGAGCTTTAGAAGATGTGAAAACTAAAGATACTGGAAGTATTCCAATGCATATAAGAAATGCCCCAGTAGAAGGAATGGAAAAGGATGGATATGGAGTAGGATATAAATATCCACACGATTATCCAGGACATATTGTAGAGCAACAGTATTTACCAGATAAAATGCTTGGTACTAAGTATTATATTAAAGATGATACTGTGGAAGATTAGTATTTATTTTGTGTTTTTTTTAATGATAGTAAAGAAATTTAAGTTTATAAAATGTATAATTTTTTTGAACTATGTATATTTTATAAAAGAAAGGAAAGGGACAGACTTTATTATGGAATTTATTTTTGAAAGAAAAATTAATTATTATGAAACAGACAAAATGGGAGTAGTACATCATTCAAATTATATTAGATTTATGGAAGAAGCGAGATGTTCTTGGTTAGAGAGCATAGAAATGCCATTTGCTACTTTAGAAGAAAATGGTATAACAATTCCAGTACTTGGAGTAAATTGTTCTTATAAATACCATGTTACATTTGCAGATACAATAATAATAAAACCTTTTATAAAAGAATATTCAGGTGTAAGAATGACAGTTGGATATGATGTAAAAGATAAGAAAACAGGGAAAACAATACTTGTAGGGGAAACAAAACATTGCTTTACAGATAAAAATCTAAAACCAATTAACTTAAAAAAATATAATTCAGAGTTTAGTAATAAATTTGAGAATTTGTTGGAAAAATAAAGTGAATGAGAATGGTAATTACAGTTTGCAGATAAAAAAAAGGCTCAGTTAAAAATCCTGATATATTAAATTTTAAAATTTATTTTTAAAAACGCAATCAGGAAGAGAATTTTCGAGGTGCAAGGGCACGGCGACCGTTCTGTAGAGGAAGGATAAAAACAGTAGGTCAAAACAAATTTTAAAATTTAACATATCAGTATTTTCAGATTACTCTATATTAATTAATTTTGCACTGTGATTTATAATAATGTAAAATATATAATGGGTTTATAGGTAAATCCCTAAAAAAATCTAAATATATAATAGAAGGAAGAGATAATGATGAAAGAAACTATAATTAAAGTAGAGGGAATGGTTTGTAATGGATGCGAAAATAGAGTTCAAAATGCTCTAAAAACGATAGAAGGAATAGAAAATGTAGTTGCAAATCATGTAAGTGGAACAGTTACTGTTACTTCAAAAAGTGAAGTAACAATAAGTACTATGAAAGAAAAAATCGAGGATATTGGATTTAAAGTAAAGGAAGATTAAGTATGAAGAAAATAATTTTATCCATTGATGGAATGACTTGCAGTGCCTGTTCTAATGGTCTTGAAAAATACTTAAACAAACAAAATGGAATTTCAAATGCAGTAGTTAATCTTGTAATGGCAAATGCTACTATAGAATATGATGAAAGATTATTAAATAAAGAAAGAATAGAAGAATTTGTAAAACAAGCAGGATTCAAGAGTTTAGGAGAGTTCAAAGAAATAAAGCTAGAAGGCAAAAATAAAAAAGAAAAAATCAAATTTATTATTTTTTCAGGTTTAGCAGTAATTCTAATGTATATTTCAATGGGCCATATGATTAATTTACCGACAATAGAAATTTTAAACCCACATACAAATGCAATTAATTATACTGTATGTTTATTGTTATTAACAATATTATTTATTATATATGGATATGACATTTTAAAAAATGGGTATAAAAATTTAATCCATAAAACACCTAATATGGATACATTAGTAAGCATTGGAGTAATTAGTAGTTTTCTATATAGCTTATATAGTATGTATATGATTATAAAAGGAAACCATAGTTATACTATGAATTTATATTTTGAATCAGCAGCAATTGTAATCTACTTTATAAAATTAGGTAGATATATTGATGGAATAAGTAAAGACAAAACAAAAGAAGCAATACAAAAATTAGTTAAAATAACTCCAGAAACAGCAATATTAAAAGTAGATGGAATAGAAAAACAAGTAACTTTAGATGAAATAAAAAAAGGAGATATTGTAATATCAAAACCAGGAGAAAGAATTGCAGTAGATGGAGAAATTATAATTCGGAAAAGCACATTTAGACGAATCTTTTATTACAGGAGAAAGTAAGCCAGTAGCAAAAAAACAAGAAGACAAAGTAATTGCAGGAAGTATAAATTATGATGGATATTTAGAATATAAAGCAGAAAAGATAGGAAAAGAATCAACAATATCAGAAATTGTAAGATTAGTTATAGAAGCAAGTAATACAAAAGCACCGATTGCCAAAATTGCAGATACTGTTTCAGGGTATTTTGTACCAACAGTTATAATTATAGCAATTATTACATTTTTAGTATATTTGTGTTTAGGACAAGATTTTAGTATTGCTATTTCTGCATTTGTTACTATATTAGTTGTAGCCTGTCCTTGTAGTTTAGGCTTAGCTACTCCACTTGCCATTGTTATAAGTGAAGGTTTATGTGCAAGTAATGGAATCTTAGTGAAGAAAAGCGAAGTTTTAGAAAATGCACAAAAAGTAAACACAATTGTTTTTGATAAAACAGGAACATTAACATATGGAACATTAAAAATTGCAGAAATAATAAATTATAGTGACATAGAGGAAAAAGAACTATTGCAATTAGTGGGAAGTATTGAAAGTATGAGTACTCATCCAATAGGAAAAGCTTTTAAAGAATATTTAGTAGAAAATAAACTTGAAATACTAGAAGTTAAAGAATTTGAAAATATAACAGGTTTAGGAATTGTAGGCAAGATAAATGGGCAAAAGCTAATACTTGGAAATTCAAAAATTTTGAAGGAATATAATATCCAAAATGTATATTATCAAGATGAAGAAAAACTTGCTAAAAGTGGTAATAGTATTGTATATGTGGCAAATTCAGATAAAATTCTTGCAATTATTGGAGTGAATGATATTATAAGAGAAAATGCAAAAGATACTATAGGCATATTAAATAAGAATAAAATAGAAACAATTATGCTAACAGGAGATAATAAAGAAACAGCAGAAAAAATTGCTGAATCTATAGGAATAACAAAGGTAATTGCAAATGTACTACCATCAGAAAAAGCAAAAATAATAAAAGAACTAAAAAAAGAAGATAGATATGTAATGATGTGTGGAGATGGTATTAATGATAGCCCTGCCCTTAGTTGTTCAGACATAGGTGTAAGTGTAAACAGTGGAAGTGATATTGCCATGGATTCCTCTGATGTAATTTTAACTAAAAATGATTTAGAAAGTATTATGAATTTAATTAAAATTAGTAAAAAAACAATTAGAAATATTAAGCAAAATCTATTTTGGGCATTTTTTTATAATTGTTTAATGATACCAGTAGCAATGGGATTACTAAAGCCTATTGGAATTGAGATTAATCCAATGATTGCAAGTGTTGCTATGGTATTTAGTAGTATTACAGTTATATTAAATGCTTCAAGATTAAGGAATATAAAAATAAATAAGTGATTATACGGACTTTTGGCTAAAAAAGTCTGTTTGCAAACACAATTCAAATAAGCCATAATACAAAAAAGAATCTTAAACTTAAGATTCTTTTTATAATATCTATTTTTTCTTCCCATCATCTTTCATAACTTCTTTAATAGCTCCTAAACTTCCAAGAGCCTTTGTTGCATCAAATGGAATAAATACTTTATTAGCATCTCCATTTGCAACTTCTTTTAAAGCCTCTAAAGATTTTAATTGAACTAATTTTTCATCTGGATTTGCTTTCATCATTGCTTTGTAAACCATTTCAATTTCTTGGGCTTTAGCTTCTGCAACTTGTTTTATTGCGTCAGCTTCACCGGCAGCTCTTCTAATTGCAGATTCGCGGTCAGCTTCAGCTTCTAAGATTGCAGCTTGTTTTTTACCTTCAGCAAGTGTGATTGCAGATTGTCTTTCACCTTCAGCTTGAAGAATTAAAGCTCTTTTATTTCTTTCTGCATTCATTTGTTTTTCCATTGCATCACGAATATCAGCAGGTGGTGTAATATCTTTTATTTCAACTCTATCTATTTTACATCCCCATTGATCTGTTGCTTCATCTAATATAACTCTTAAACGGTCGTTTATAGCATCACGAGAACTGAATGTTTCATCTAAGTCCATTTTACCAACAATATCACGAATTGTTGTAATAGCTAAATATTCAATACCTTTCTTTAAAGATTGAATTTCGTATACAGCTTTTGCTGGGTCAGTAATTTTGTAGAACACTACTGTATCAATTGTAATTGTAACATTATCTTTTGTAATAACTCCCTGTGGTGGGATATCCATTGTTTGTTGTTTTAAACTAACTACTGATCTAACATGATCAAAAAATGGGATGATTATAGTAAGACCAGCATCAGCAATTTTGTGAAATTTACCAAGTCTTTCAATAATGTAAACTTCAGATTGTTTAACAACTTTTATTGTTTTAAATGCAATAATTAAAGCAATAATTAATACTATAATAAAAAACCATAACATATTTTTTCCTCCTTAAATTATCTTGTTTATTTATGTATATTTAGATTTTGTAATAATAATGACTAATTAATAATTTGCGATTTTACTTCGGAATTTGTAGTAACAACAGCTTTTACGCCATCTATTTTTGTTACAGTAATAGTAGAACCTTTAGGAATAAAATCTTCGTCATAACTTTTTGCTGACCAAGTTTCTCCATTTATTTTTACTAGGCCAGTACTTAATGTAGAATTAATATCTTCTGTCACTATTCCATTTTTTCCTATGATTGAATTTGCATTTGTAGCTAGATTATCTTTACTGTTCATGAATTTTCTAACAAAAGGTTTGGTTAGAAAAATTAATGATATTGAAGAGATAACAAATACAGCTGTTTGAATTACTATATTATCTGTAAAGAAGCTTACTACCATAGTAATTAAAGCAGCAATTCCAAGCCAAAAGACTAAGAAACCAACTGTTATCATTTCAAATACAAAAAAGATACCAGCAGCAATTAACCAAAACTGCCACATAAATTTTTAGTACCTCCTTAAAAAATTAAATTATACAATATAATTATACTATAAATAATATAAAAAAGAAAGAGAATTATTGACTTTTTATGAAAATAAAGATAAAATAATTAGGTAAATTAATAATAAGGGGGATAAAAATGGACGAACAAAATAATAATCAGGTACAAGGAGATAATCAAAATCAAGAAAATACCAATCAAGTTCAAGGAAACAATCAAAATGAACAAAATAATAATGTAGCTCAGCCAATGCAAGAACAAAATAATGCAAGAGTAGGTCAAAGCAATAATGGACAGCAACAATACAATAATTATGCACAAAATAATAATGTAGTAAACAAGAAAAAGAGCAAAGCACCAATAATTATTATAGTAGTTGTTTTAGTACTATTAATATTTGGATGTTTAATTTCAGGAATAGTATTTTTTGGAGTTAAATTTTACAATGATAATATAAAAAATGTAGTTACAGAAAATAAAATAGATTCAATTGTTAATGATATAAGAAATTCAAATACTACAGTTAAAAACAATACTATAAACAATACTACATCTAATACAATTAGAAATTCATTAGCAAATAATACAATAGCAAACAATACAGTTGTAAATAATACAGTAGAAAATAATGTAACTAATAATGTGGTTACAGGAGATGCAAAAACGTCAACTAAAGAAGCTCCACTTACTAAAGGTGAATGGGGAACTGCTGCAAAATATAGTACTGAAACTAAAGGATATGAAAATGTAAATGTTAAAGTTACAAACTTTACAAGAGGAGAAGACGCTAAAAAAGCAGTTCAAGAATACATGACTTCAGGTTCTTCAATATATAAATATCAAGATCCAAAAGAAGGATTAGAATGGTTAGTAATAGACTATGATGTGGACTTTGCAGATTACACAATGTCTTCTGTAGGAGCTAATGGAGATGTATCAGGAAAAGTAGAAGGATTAACATCTAGTTCAATAAAATATAATGGAGTAACATATATAACAAGTACTATATTTATTGGTCCAAGAGATTATGTTAAAACAAAAAATACATCTGGAAGATTGGCAACACAAGTACCAATAGGATGTTCAGATTATATTGTTACTTTTGGAGCATATAATGAAACTAAAGCATATTTTAAAGGTGAATAAATAAAAACTGTTAAAAAGCAAAGTAGAGTAATTAAATAGCCAGAAATCAGAGATAATAAGTATTTGCTGAAAACTTATTACTGCAAATTTACTTGAAATTTCACTTTTTAGTTCTTTTCTTGAAATAATAGTAGGGAAAAGCGGTTGTTTACGTTATAACTATAAATGAGATATATATAATATATGAATTTAGGTGGTACCACGAAAAAATCGTCCTATTAATGGATTTTTCGTGGTATCTTTTTTTATAACCTAAATATTTGATATTAAAAATATAGTATTTTTAATAAAAAGGAGGAATTAAATTGAAAGAAGAAATAACAAAAATTAGAGATGTTGCAAAAACATTAATCGAAGATGCAAAAGATAGAAAAACTCTAAATGATATTAGAGTGAAAATATTGGGAAAGAAAGGTGAACTTACAACTATATTAAGAGGAATGGCAAATCTTAGTCCAGAGGAAAGACCTGTTATTGGTAACATGGTAAATAGTGTAAAGCAGGAATTAGAAGAGTTTATTAAACAAAAAGAAAATGAATTTGAAGAAAAAGAATTGAAAGAAAAATTAGAAAAAGAGAAAATAGATGTAACACTTCCAAGTACTAAAGTTAAAAGAGGAAGCAAACATCCAATTAATAGAACAATAGAAGAAATACAAGATTTATTTGTATCTATGGGATATGATGTTATTGATGGACCAGAACTTGAAACAGATGAATTTTGCTTTGAAAGATTGAATTTACCAAAAGGTCATCCAGCAAGAGATATGCAAGATAGTTTTTATATTACAGATGAGTATTTATTAAGAACACAAACATCAAGTGTGCAAGCAAGAACAATGCTTGCTAATAAAGAAAAATCACCTATTAGAATGATTTGTACAGGAAAAACATATAGAAGAGAAGATGATGCAACACATTCTCATCAATTTAATCAAGTTGAAGGATTAGTAATTGATAAAAAAGAAAACAATGTATCACTTGCAGATTTAAAAGGAACATTAGAAGTTTTTGTAAAGAAATTAATTGGAGAGAATTTAAATTTAAGATTTAGACCAAGTTATTTCCCATTTACAGAGCCTTCTTACGAAGTTGACGTTACATGTTTTAAATGTGGTGGAAAAGGTTGCAATTTGTGTAAACAAACAGGATGGATAGAAGTATTAGGAGCAGGAATAGTTCATCCGAATGTATTAAAGATGAATGGATATGATCCAGATTTATATGGAGGATTTGCTTTTGGTACAGGAATAGACCGCTTAGCAATGTTTAGATATGGAATAACAGATATGAGATATTTATACACAAATGATACAAGATTTTTAAAACAATTTGATAGAAAGGATGAGGAGTAATATGAAATTAAGTTTGAATTTCGTAAAAGATTATATAGATATAGATGTTCCTGTAAAAACTTTAGCAGAAGATATGACTAGAGTTGGAAATGAATATGACTACGCAGGAAATTTAATTGATGCAAGTAAATTAGTTATAGGAGAAGTAGTATCTTGCAAAGATCATCCAGATTCTGACCATTTACATGTTTGCAAAGTTAATATAGGAGAAGAAACTTTAAATATTGTATGTGGTGCACCAAATGTAAGAGAAGGATTAAAAGTAATAGTTGCATTAGATGGTGCACATCTTCCAGGTGATGTTAAGATAAAAAAAGGTAATATACGTGGAGAAGAATCTAATGGAATGCTTTGTTCACTTCAAGAATTAGGTATAGAAAATAAATTTTTAACAGACATTGATAAAGATGGAATACATGAATTAGGTGGTGATGCTGTAGTTGGTGAAGATCCAATAAAATATTTAAAACTAGATGATAGTGTTATCGATTTTGAACTAACTGCTAATAGAGGAGATTTATTAAGTATATTAGGTATGGCATATGAAATAGGTGCAATATATGATAAAAAAGTAAAGGATATAGATTTATCATATAATGAACAAGGTGAAGATATAAATAATAAATTTTCTATAGAAATAAATACAGATAATTGTTCACTATTTTTATCAAAAAAGGCCGAGAATGTTGTAATTAAAGAAAGCCCAGATTTTATAAAAAGTAGACTTATAGCATCTGGAATTAGACCAATCAATAATGTTGTAGATATTAGCAACTATGTTATGTTAGAAGTAGGTCAACCACTTCACTTTTATGATGCAGATAGATTAGAAAATAAATTAGAAGTTAGAATGGCAAGTGAAAATGAAAAGTTAACAACTTTAGATAATATAGAAAGAATTTTAGATGAAAATGATATAGTTATTTCTGATGGAAAAAAGGCAATAGGTCTTGCAGGTGTGATGGGTGGACTTACAACAGAAGTAGAAAATGATACAAAAAATGTAATTATAGAATCTGCAATTTTCGATTCAGTAAAAGTTAGAAAGACATCTAAGAAGATATTAAGAAGTGAAGCAAGTAATCGTTTTGAAAAGGGATTAGACCCCAAAAGAACTTATATGGCTATAGAAAGAGCATGCCATTTACTAGAAAAATATGCAGATGCAAAAATTGTTACAGGTTTAGTGAAATATGATACTACAAATAAAGAAAATAAAGATGTAGTTGTAAAAGTTTCAGATATTAATAATGTACTTGGAACTAAACTAAAAAAAGAAGAAATTTTAGATGTATTTAGAAAATTAGATTTTGAGTGTACTTCTAAGGATGAAGAAATTATAGTGTCTGTGCCATCAAGAAGATTAGATATATCTATTAAAGAAGATTTAATAGAAGAAGTAGGTAGAATATATGGTGTAGATAATATTGAAGGAAAGTTGCCAAGTCTTCCTATGAAAGCTGGAAGTTTTGATAAAACCACAAGAGAAATAAGAAATAAAATGATTTCTTTAGGACTTAATGAAACATTAACATATATTTTAGTTAATGATAAAGATGTAAACAAGTATGTGATAGATGAATTCGAAAGCTTAAAACTATTAGATCCAATGACTGAAGAAAGAAATACATTAAGAAATAGTATTTTACCATCTTTATTAAAAGTTTATGAATATAATAAAGCTCGTAATATAAAAGATATTAGTATATTCGAAATAGGAAAAGGATTCTATAAGAAACAAGAAGAATATAAAGAAGAAGCAAAACTTGCTTCAGTAATGTGTGGGGAATACTACTTAGGACTAAATAAAGCAGAAGTAGATTTCTATGTAATAAAAGGTGTAGTAGAAGAAGTATTAGATTATTTAGGATTTGGTGGTAGATATAGTTTTATAACAGATAAAGAACTTCCAAAAGAACTTCACCCTGGTCAAACAGCTGCAATAAGTGTAAATAATGATGTTGTTGGCTATGTTCGGAAGATTACATCCAAATGTATCTAAAGATAAAGTTTTTGTATTTGAAATTAATTTAAGTAGATTACTTTCTAAGAAAGTTGGAAAAATGAAATTTAAAGAGATTTCTAAATTCCCAAATGTAAAAAAAGATGTTGCATTTATTGTAGATAAAAATATAACATCTAAAGAAATTGAAATGGTAATAAAAAAGGCAAGTGGTTCAGCACTTACAAATATTGAAGTTTTTGATGTTTATACAGGTGAAAATGTTGGTGAAAATGAAAAGTCAATAGCATATTCTTTAACTTTTAATGATACAAAGAGAACTTTAACTGAAGAAGAAGTAATGGAAAGTTTTAAAAAGATAATTGAAAATGTGGAGAAAAAGTGTGATGCTAGATTAAGAAATTAAACAGTTGACTAAGTAATATAAAATATGTATAATTATTCTTCAAGGGTATTACACCCAAAATTTGAATATAAACCTATACAATGCAAATATAACTTGTATTGTAGCACCAGAATTTGGAGGAAAATGATGGTCGGAAAGATTTACAAACTTTTTGCTGTTACAGTAGGAACATTATGTTTATGTTGTGCATGTAATAGTAAAGAATCAGACTCAACAAATGAAGTCATGGAAATGGAGGTAGATGTTGGCGTAAAATATAGTTCATATAATCAGGCTAACACTGATTACCAGGAAATATATGAAAATATTTGCGAATGTATTACCAAATATTATTCAGAAAAAGGTGAGTATAGCAGAATATCATCACCAATAGACTGGGGAAGAGTAGCATCTTATAGCTATTGGAAAGGAACTGAAGAGAATCGGTTTGAAGTAGACATTACTGGTTTTGAAACTACAAAGATATTCTTTGATGTTGATGTTTATTTTAAAGACGGGAATACTTATCGAATGATTGATGAAGCGATTGTTGAGACAACTGATGGAGTTACAAAGGCATACGACATAGTTGAATTGGGTGTAAACTCTATTTGGGGATATAACCAAGACACAAAGCAAATTTTCTTAATTTGGCATGATGGAATACATAAGCCAGATTGTGACTGCATGTTAGTGCAGTAAATATTGGACGCAAATCCTAAAGGAAGATATAGGTTTTGCGTCCTTTGATATATATAGTAAGAAAGTTTTATAAGTTAGATAAATAAATGTTTTACTATTCATAATAAATGAAACTTTAGAGAATAAAATTATCACATAACAACTAAGAATTTAAATCAATCTGTAATTGCCCCAAAAAAGGAAAATTAAATTTCTGTTTTCAAATCTGCTTTGTTGTGATATACTGTATACAGAGTATATTCTTAAATAGGAGGAATGTATCAATGAAAGAATTAGCGTTACAAGTTATTCAAAATCTACCAGATGATGTTTCGGATGAGGAGATTGCAGAAGCATTACTTTTAATTGGTAGTATTATGAAAGGTTATAAACAAGCTGAGGATGGAGCAAGTATTACAACAGAACAATTATTAAAGGAGATTGCAAAATGGTAATAAAATGGACACCTCTAGCATTAGAACAATTACAAAATTTTAAAGAGACATCAAAAGCAGAACTACATAATATAAAAGATTATATAAAGTCATTAGTTGTTTTTACTAATAGTCTTTTATCAAATAGTGAATTGGGGAAAGTTATGTTTAAATTAAATGATATAAAATTTAGACAGTTACTTTATAAAAAGCATAGAATTATTTATTATATTAAAGAAAGTGAAATTCAAATAGTCTCTATTATTCATACTTCACAAAATTTAGAAAGGGCTATTTCTATTTTAGAAAAATATTATAGATAATTTATTATATAAATATATACGATAAAATGTTGAAAAAGCAAAATTTGTGTGATAACATTATGTATAGATGTAAACAAAGGAGGAATGTAAAATGGCAAAGAAAAACTATGATACAGGAAGAATTCTTACAAAAGTAATGGCTGCTATCTTAGCAGGATTAATGATATTAGGTGTAGCTACAACTTTTATATATTATTTGGTAAATACAGTAATAAAATAATTGTATCTATATAAAAATAGGAGATATATATGATAGAAAATTTGATAAATACAGTAAATGGGTTTATTCAGTTAAATGTAATAGCATACATACATGAACTATATCAATATCCAATAAAATTAATATCTTTAATATTAGATTTAGTTATTGTTATATTTTTAGGATATAAATTTGTTAAATCAGTAAAAAAATCCAGAGTTGCACAATTGCTTAAAGGAATAGTACTTTTTGTAGTAATTGTAGCAATTAGTGATTTATTAAACTTGAAAATTCTAAACTTCATTTTAACATCAGTTATGACATATGGAGTTATAGCTTTAATAATTATATTTCAGCCAGAATTACGTAGGACTTTGGAACAGTTAGGAAGCAATAAATTCACTAGATTTTTTGGAATAGATAAAGATGTAATTACAAAGACAAAAGAAGATGTATATAAAATTGTAATTGCAGCAATGGAACTTTCAAAAACTAAAACAGGTGGACTAATTGTAATAGAAAGAGAAATTAAGATAAAAGATATAATAGAAACAGGTGTTATTTTAGATGCGGAAGTATCACCACAGTTGCTTGTAAATCTATTTACACCAAACACTCCACTGCATGATGGAGCAGTAATTATAAGTGAAAATAAAATTGTTTCAGCAGCATGCATTTTGCCACTTGCTAGCAGTCAAGATATTGCTAAGGAGCTAGGAACAAGACATAGAGCAGCAATTGGAATCTCTAAAGAATCTGACGCTATTGCAATAGTAGTATCAGAAGAAACTGGAAAAGTATCTATTGCAAGGGATGGTAACTTAATCGCAGATTTAAAAGAAGATGCACTTAAAAAGATATTAATAAAAAATATAGTTTCTGATAGATACAAAGAAGATAAAAAAACTAGAAAAAATGTTTTAAAACTTAAAAATAGATTAAATAAGAATAAAGATGTTCGGAGGGGAAAACTCAAAATGAACACTTTGAAATTTTAATAAAGTATTGAATTTTAAGATTCTTCATGCAGACGTGTTATACTTATATACACGTCTGCTTTTAAAAATAAAAAAGGTGATATAATATGAGAAATATAAGATTAGTAATAGAATATGATGGAAAAGACTTTAATGGATGGCAAAAGCAACCTAATAAATTAAATATACAAGGTGAGATTGAAAAAGTAATTAGTAGTATTACAGGAGAAGATGATATAGATTTAATTGCATCTGGAAGAACAGATGCAGGTGTACATGCGATTCGGTCAAGTTGCAAATTTTAAAACGAATAGTAAAATTCCAATAGAGAAAATGGCTATAGCGATTAATTCAAGGCTAAAAAAATCAATTGTTATAAAAAAAGCAGAAGAAGTAGACCAAAAGTTTCATAGCAGGTATTCTTGTAAGAAAAAAACATATAGATATATTATAAATAATTCAAAATATGGTACAGCGATTTATAGAAATTTAGAATATCATTTTCCAATTAGTTTAAATATAGAAGAAATGAAAAAGGCTATAAAAGAGTTTGAAGGTGAGCACGATTTTAAAGGATTTAAAGCAAGTGGAACAAGTAGTAAAAGTAGTGTAAGAACAATTTATAGTACAAATCTTTATAGAGAAAATGATAGAATATATATAGAACTTACAGGAAATGGATTTTTATATAATATGGTTAGAATAATAGCTGGAACATTATTAGATGTTGGACTTGGAAAAATAAAAGCAGAAGATATAAAAGAAATAATTGACTCAAAAAGTAGAACTAGAGCAGGAAAAACTCTTCCTCCACAAGGATTGTATTTACTTAGTGTTGAATATGAATAAAGTGTATAAATTTGTACAATATTAGATGATATAATTCAAGTTTTAAAAAGAAAAATGTCAAGTACATTAAAAGCAACAGAAATATAATAAAAGGAATTATATAATATAGCAAGAACGATACTTTTTAATGATAGGAGTAAAATAATGAATGATATAATAGAAGATTTATTTAAGATATACATATCTTGTATTGATAGTTATAATTCAAAAATACATCAAACAATAAATAATAAATATACAATTATAGATAAATCTATGATTGCAATATATTTATTTATAAAAATTATTGAAGATAGAAATGAACAAAATCAAGTGATAACAGATACAATATCTAATTATTTATTAAAACAAATCATATATGGAGAAACTGGAAGTTTAGCATTTGAAATTTCTGAATCTGATTTTAAATTATATTATACTATATTAGATGAATTGATTTTAGAAAAATTTCAATACAAAAATAGAATTATGCAAAAATTAAAGTATAATTATAAAAAGAATGAGGTAAATGCATACAGTAAACTTTTAACATTTTTAGAAGATATTGCAGAATTTGCAATTTTTCAAAAAATCTTATTAAGAGGAAATCAAGAAGTTATTTCACATTTTAATGATATAAAAGATAAAATTATAATGCAGTTTAAAAATAGCAATAAAGAAGAGTATTTTTATAAAGAAAAAGAAATAATTGTAAATTCGATAATAGACAATACCTTTAATGAAAGTCAATATGGAAATTTGACTTATGTAGCTTTGAATTTAAAAGAAGTATATAGATATTCTAGTATACCATCCCAATTACCTGAAAATGTGCTTCTTCATTCATACATGATTACAATTATGAGTTTTTTACTTGCAGAATATTGTAATAAAGAATTAGGAGAAAAACTAGACAAGTATACAATTATGACAAAGTCTTTATTCCATGATTTTGGAGAATATAAGGGAACTGAAATAATAACTCATTTTAAAAATTATAATGATGTAACTAAAAAAATGTTTGCTGAGATTGAAGAAAAAGATGAAAAAGAGTTAGAGGGACTTATAGGACGAAATCTCTATATAATAATTTCTAAGTATAAATATGGTGCAGAAGGATATATATCAGAACTGGTTGATAAAATATTAGGAGTTATGAAACTATGGGTGGAAGTTGGATATTTTAACAATTATACTTTTATCAAATTAATTGATTCCATTTATCAAGATAGATTTAAAAGATTTCTAAGAATTCAAAATATTGATGAAATACAAAATAAATGTTTTTATCTCGATTTTTTAAGGGAATATTATATTTACATTAAAGAGCATTTAATAGAGAAAGATTCAGAATATTTTTTAAAGTATTTTACGGCGGAAGAATTAAAAGAATTTAGAAAGGAAATTGAATTGTTAAAAAATAATCCAGAATCTTTTTTAAATTAAAAATAACTAAATTAAAATTTATGAAACAATAGATTAGTAACAAAAAATAGTAATAAAGAATAATATATACAAAATGAAAATGATACATAGAAAGAGAGGAATTTTGTATGAATACTTTATTACTATTTTTTGCTATACCTGTTGCAACAATTATATTTGCAATAGTATTAGAAAAAATATTAGATTGTCCTATATTAGTAGCAGCAACATTTTTTGCTATATTTCTAATTGTTACATTTGCTGCTTTTGATTCAAGTTTCTTAGTATTTGCTATAGTTTATACAATACTTGCATTTATAACAGCTGCACTTGTTAAAGCGATATGCAATTTTATTAGAAATTGCTTAAATAATAGTTCTAATAACAATCAAAACAGCGATTGTATTAATAACTTAAGCAGTAATTCAAATAATAATTGCATTTGTGGAGAAAACAGCAATACTGATGATGATAATAATTCTTGCCCAATATGTTCTAGAGGCGATTTTTATCCAACGCGAAACTATACTAGAAGATTTAGAAGGTAAATAAAAGAAGAAAAGTAAAAATACACATTAGTCTGCCAATAATTAGCATATTTATAAATTTAAACCAATCGCAGACGGTACGAATTTAGCTAAAATTTCTTTAGTGACTGCGTGGTATAAAACACATTATTAGCACTTGCTGACACGCTTCAAGATTGGTTTAAATTTATAAATATGCTAATTATTGGCAGACGGTAACATTGTAGAAAACAAAAAAATAAATCACTAACTCTTTCAATTTAAATTTATTACACCAATATTACAAATATATTAAATCCTTATTACAAACCCCAGATTTATTGTTTTTTATAGGGCGTTGATGTAAAATAGAATTAGTAGTATTATGTAGTAAAATGTAGGGAGTGGTAAACATATGGCAAAAAATCCAATGCAAAGAAAAGCAAGAAATTCATTTATATTAGGAATGTTTGTAACACTAGTAATAACAGGAGTTATAATTGCATTTCTGATATTTAGATTAATAAATATAAATAATGTACATAAAGAAAAACAGCAAGAGTCAAAAGACGCATATGTTTTAACAACAGATATAAAATCAGGCGATAATATAAAATTAGAAAATCTAAAAAAAGTAGAAGTAACTACTGAAATAGTACCAAATAATAGTATTACTTTGATGCAAATTGAAGAAGATACAATTGCAAAGATAGATTTAAAACAAGGAACAATTTTATCATCTGATATGATAACAAAATCAGATGATAAAACTACTAATGATACAAGAATTCAAGAATATAATATGATTTTGTTACCATCACAAATTAATACTAATGAATATGTTGATATACGATTAAGATTACCTTCAGGATTAGATTATATAGTGGTTTCAAAAAAGAAAATAGAATTGCCACAAGTTTTAGGAATAGATTCAGAAAATACAATTTTACTTAAATTAAATGAAAGTGAAATACAAACAATGAGTAACGCAATAGTAGAGAATTATATTATGGAAGGTTCTATTTTATATGTATCTAAGTATATAGAACCAGGACTTCAAAATTCTTCTACACCAACTTATGTTCCAAGTATCACAGTACAAGAAGCAATTCGCCAAAATAGTAATATAACAGTCGAAGCAAGAAATGCTTTAATTACAAGATTTAATGAATCAGTAAATACAAGAAATAATATTAATTCCTCATTAGGGGTATATAATAATAAAGCACAAGATAATATAGAAAAATCTATAGAAGATGAAGTAAATAAGGCTATGCAGGAAAGAAAAAAATATTTAGATGCTTTGAAATAATTTTTAAGAAACTAATAGGAGGATTAAATGAAAAAAATTAGTTTTATAGGTGCATATGATAAAACCGATCTTATAATATACATTGCAAGATTATTAGTAGCTATGAAAAAAAATGTATTATTAGTAGATGCTACAGTAAATCAAAAAGCAAAGTATGTAGTACCAGTTATTAATCCCAGCAAAACCTATGTAACAGAATTTGAAGGGATTGATGTTGCAGTTGGTTTTAATAAAATTTCTGATATAAAAAATTATATTGGAATTGATGAAAATGAAGATTTAAAATATGATTATATATTTTATGATATTGATTCACTAGAAAGTTATATGAACTATAATATAGAGGATTCTACAAGTAAGTATTTTGTTACATCATTTGATTTGTATTCATTAAAAAAAGGTATTGAAATTTTAGCAAGTACAAATAAGGAATTAACACTTACTAAAGTATATTTTGCAAAAGATGTAAGTAAGCAAGATGATGAATACTTAGAATTCTTGGCAAAAGATTATAACATTAAATGGAATGAAGAGATTATATATTTCCCGTTTGAAATGGGAGATCAAACAGTTATTTCAGAAAATCAGAGAGTGTCAAAAATAAAATTAAAAAAATTAACTCCAGAATATAAAGATGGATTAATGTATATTGCAGAAGAAATATTAAATGGTGAGGAGATAGGACTTTTAAAAAAGGCTTTTAAACAATTAGAAAGAGGTGTATAGATATGGCAATTATAACATTTTATAGTACAGATTATAAAGAAACAGGACAAACTGTGTCTATGGCTTCGGTTATCACACATATGGCAATTAAACATAATTATAAAATGCTAGCAATTGCAACAAGTTTTAGAGATTCAAGTTTAGAAAACTGTTTCTGGAAACAAGAAAATGAAAGTAATACGGGTTCTAGATTATTAAATTCTAATTTAGTAGGAGTAGGTTCTGGCATTGAGGGGTTAACTAAAGTTTTAGTATCTAATAGGTCATCAGAGAATATAGTAACAGATTACGCTAAAGTAGTTTTTAAAGATAGATTAGAGATATTAAGCTCACCACAAGCTAAGTTTTATTCAGAATATAAGAATGTTTGTGAAAGTTATCCAGTTGTAATAGAAGCGAGTAAAAGGAATTATGACTTGGTATTTGTAGACTTAAGCAAACGAGTATCAGAAAATATAAGAAAACAGATTTTGCAGATGTCTGATATTATAATAATAAATTTAAATCAAGGACTAAGAACCATAGAAGAATTTATAGATTTAAGAGAAAAAGAAGAAATATACAGACAAGAAAATGTTATGATTTCGATAGGGAAATATGATAGATTTTCAAAATATAATGAAAAGAATGTAACAAGATTTTTAAAGGAAAAAAGCTTATTATCAGTTATTCCATATAATACATTGTTTTTTGAGGCATGCACGGAAGCAAAACTTCCAGACTTTTTTCTAAAATTAAGAAATGTAGATGAATCAGATAGAAATAATTTTTTTATAAAAGAAGTTGATAATATGTGTAATAATATTATATATAAATTAAAAGAATTAGAATTAAAAGTATAAAATCCGAGGAAGGAGAAAAATATGATTAATGCAATTTTAATTATACTTATTTTTGCGTTAGTAATTATATTTATTCTATATGGTATACAAAAAATAAAGCAAGAAGAAACAGAAGAAATAATAGAAGTAGATGATAAAACCTATACTTTAGATAAAATGACGAATTTTATAAAAAAGAGATTAGATGAAATTACAAAAATAAATTTATATGATATAGGTCTTTCAGAAGAAGAATTAAAAAGAAGAAAAAATAAAAAGTATGAATTAAAAAAAGCTTTAAAAGGATGTACATATGGAGATGCAAATGACAAAAAATATGTAAAAGAGCTAATTTATGACATATTATATAGGGAATATGGTGTTGATGAAACTAATATTTCTAAAGCAATTCCTTTTGATGTACCATCACTTTTAACAGCAAAAGATAAATTTGATATTATATTATATATGTATAAAAATGAATTTGGAACAGAAAGCTTAACTGAAATAATAAAAAAGTATAATTTAGCAGATTTAAGATATTTAAAAGGAAATACAAAACCTTGTTATGTTATAACAGAAGAAGATATTAATAAAATATTCGAAAAAGAGAATTTTGTATTAACATATGAAGATAAATTAAAAGTACTAGTACAAAGAATTTACGAAGGATACAAAGGATATAGTGTTATAGATGAAATAAGAGAAATGAATATAGATCGGAGTATCAGGCCGGAGTATCGGGACTTCCAGAATCTTTTATTTCACAGATGTCACAATCAGGAGGAGAATATTTAAATAATATAGAAGGATATAAAATACCAAGAGCTTGTGATAGTGTTTGGATATTTTTTCAAGGAAAATCAATTCGTCTAGAATTTTTATCTTTTGGAACTGAATCAGAATTAAAAAGAGTATGCCAAAACATATATAAATACAATAATCCAGGTCAATTATCAGATACAAATGGATTTAAGATTAATGAAATGAAAGATGGATCTAGAGTTGTTGTTGTAAGACCAAGCTTTGCCGAAAATTGGGCATTTTTCGTAAGAAAATTCGATGTAAAAAAAGCAAGTTTAGAAAGTTTAATTGTTGAAGAAGGAAGTAAAAACGCAATTGATTTAATAAAATATCTTGTAAAAGGTGCCAGAATAGTATCTATAACAGGAGAACAAGCATCAGGAAAAACAACAATGCTTATGGCGATGATAGAAAATATTTATGAAACAATGAATATAAGAGTGCAAGAAACTGCTTTCGAATTACATTTAAGAAAAATTTATCCAACAAGAAATATATTAACTTTTAGAGAAACAGAAAGTATATCTGGTCAGATGGGACTAGATGTACAAAAGAAAACAGATGGTAGTGTGAATATTATAGGAGAGGTAGCAACAGATGCTGTTGCAGCATGGATGATACAAGCAGCTCAAGTTGCAAGCCAGTTTACTTTATTTACTCATCATGCTAAAACGTTTCCACTACTTGTACAATCATTAAGAAATTCACTTTTAAAAGTAGGAGTTTTTAATGATGAAAAAATAGCAGAAGAACAAGTTGTTAGTGTATTAAACTTTGATATACATTTGGTAAAAGATTTTAAAGGAAGAAGATATATAGAAAGAATTACAGAATGTATACCTATAGAGAATGAAAATAATTATAATTTAGATTATAAAAAAGCCAAAACTGGAGATGCAAAATTAGATAAATTTTTTGATAACGCTACAGTATACTTTTCTAAAAGTACAAATTTGAAAAACTATAAATATGTAAATATATTAGAATATCATGATGGATGTTATGTTCTAACAAATCCAATTTCAGAACAAAACATAAAAGAAATGAAAAATAATATGGATGAACAAGATGCAAAAGCATTTGAAAAATTTTGCAAAGAGAATTGGAACTAAAGTGAACATTTTGGAACATTGGGGACGTGGTTAAATGTTCACTTCAGCAAACACCAGTGACAGGGATTAATTAGCACTTAAGAGTAAGAAATATATTAATTTATTATATTTATATTAAATTTTTTACACTTTGAGAATGGGAATAGAATTGACATAGAATGTGCTAAAAATAAACATCTAATGATTGTCACCAATGTTCACAAAAAACGAACATTTAACCCCGTCCCCGATGTTCAAATAAAAAAGGAGGCGCAAAAGTTTGAGTGATAATTCGCAAATTTTAAAGATAGCAATAATTATATTAATAGTTATATTACTTGGTATAATAATTGCATATTTAATAGTTAGAAAATTAACTAATAAAGAAGAACAAAAAATAATAAAACAATTGCGCCAAGGAACAAAAGCTAAAAGTTTTTCTACAGAGATACTTTATCAAAAGTTATATCTGATATATTTAAAAATACCATTTATAAAAAGATACTTAGTAAAGCTAAGAAGAAGACTAGAAATTATTAATGTTCAAGATGAATATTTAACCAGAAAACAAACGGCTAAAATATTAACAAATATGTTACTTTTAATTATACCTGCTACTTTATTAATAATATATTTAAATAGAAACAATTATTTAATGCTTACAATATTATTAATATCTGAAATATTTTTTCTGGATTTATATATAGATTCTAGGGTAGATAAAGTAGATAATAAATTATTAAAGCAGCAGATTAATTTTTTTACAGATGTAAGACACAGTTACCATGAAGTTAATATGGTTGAAGAAGCGATATATGATGTAATACAAGATGAAGAAGAAAAAGAAATTGCAAGACAAGGAGAAAGAATATATGAAATATTAAATTCTGATGACCCAGAGTCGGAACTAGAAAAATATTATGATGTAGCTCCAAATAGTTATTTAAAGGAATTTGCAGGAATTTCATATTTAACTAAAGAATATGGAGATATGAAAGATAAAGATGGCTCATCAGTATATCTAAAAAATTTAAATCATATTACTAAAGAGATGCAATTAGAATTATTAAAAAGAGATAAATTAGATTATACGTTTCAAAGTTTATCTATAATTAGTATTTTACCAATGTTATTTTTAGAACCACTTAAGTATTGGGCCGTTAATCAATTCGGAATGACAGCAATTGAGGAATTTTATAATGGTAAACCAGGAATGATTATACAAATTTTAGTATTAGTAATTACTTTTATTTGTTATACTTTAATAAGAAAACTAAAAGATAATGGGGCTATATCTAATATTCGCATAAAGAATGAAGAAAATCCATGGCAAAATAAATTATTTAATATTCCAATAATAAAACAATTTGTACAACAATTTATTCCAAAAAAAGGAACTAAAAATTACAGGAAAATAGTAAATAAATTAAAAGATTCAGCTGCTAAAACAAAAATAGAATGGCTATATGTTAATAGAATCACTTTTGTAATATTAACATTTGTTATATCAATTTTTTTAGTAATTAGCCTACATAAAGTAAGTATTAATTATGTTTATACAAGTCCAACAACAGATTATGATGTTATTGGTTCTTTATCACAAAGAGATAAAATAAAAGCAGATGAATTAACTAAAAAAGATAATGAAATCATAAAGATTTTTAAAGGAAGAAAAAATATAACTAATAATCATATTAAAGAAATACTAAAACAAACAGAATATTATAAAAATTCAAGTGACGAAAAATTAGATGTAGCAGCAAAGAGAATTAATGAAAAATTAAACATTATTAATAATGAATATTTACGGTTGGTATGAAGTTTTAATATGTGTAATCATAGCAGGAATATCATATATGATTCCAATATGGTTTCTTACATTCCAAATAAAAATGCGCGAGCTAGAAAAAGAAAATGAAGTTATGCAATTTCAAACTATTATTTTAATGCTAATGAATATTGAAAGAATTAGTGTTGAAACAATGTTAGAATGGTTAGAAAGATATTCAAATATATTTAAAGAGCCAATTAACAAATGCTTAAATAATTATGAAAGCGGTGCATATGAGGCTTTAGAAAAGTTAAAAGAAGATGTTTCATACAAAGATTTAATAAGAATAATAGAAGGTCTACAAGCAGCAGTTGAAAAGATTTCAATTAAAGAAGCTTTTGATGAGTTAGAAACAGAAAGAGAGTTTTATAAAGAAAAGAGAAAAGAAGCAAATGATAGATTAATTGCTAGAAAAGGATTAATAGGAAAGGCAGTTGGGTTCACACCGATGATTATATTATTCGTAGGATATTTAATTATACCATTAATCTATGTAGGAATAAAAAGTTTATCAGTTTCTTTTTCATCATTATCTATGTAAAATGTAAGAAGTGTCAAAAGGGACGGGGCATTTTGACAATCTTTCAATTAAATAAAAGAATATGTATAACTTTATATTAAAAATTGTCAAAATTCCCCGTCCCCTTTGGCAAAAAAGGCTGGTGATAAAAATAGAAAATATATCAAAAACACTTATTATAATATCAAGTATAATTATTTCTATACTAATACTAACTGTATTAACATTAACATTAGGTAACTTATCATCAGCACAAAAAGAAAAACAAAATACAGAATACATTATGGAACAAGCACAAAACAACAAAAAATTCGAATCTTTTAATAGAGAAAATTTATATGGAACTGACATTATATCTATTGCTAATTTAATTAAAGACTATAACACAAAAAATGACAATCAATATAAAGACATGGAAATACTTCTTACAATAAATAATGAAATAGAAAATGCAATATTCTTTAAAAAGGGTAGCTATAACTTAGATGATATTATACAATATACTAAAAAGTTACAAGATCAAAAATTAGACGAGCTATTAAAGTTCAAAACAAAAAAATTTAAATGCACAAAAGTACTATATGATGGTAATAAAATTTATAAAATGCAGTTTCAAGATTAAGGAGGAAAATCTTTCGTGGAAAACGCATCAAAAGCACTAATAATGGCAGTTAGTATAATATTAGGAATAATGATAATCACATTTCTTTGTTTGGTATTTGGAATGTTAAAAAACTACAATTCAAAAAATATAGTCAAAATAGAAGAAACAGAAACTGCTAGCTTTAATAAGGAGTTTTTTAAATATTATGAAAATGGAAAAGATGTGATAAAAGTTACAGCACACGATATTATATCTATTTCTAATTTTGTAAAAGAAAATAATTTAAAATATGATGTAAAAGAAGCTACACAAAATTCTTATTATGTTACAATAGATGTATATACAAAAAATGAAAAAATATATAATTTTGAAAAGATTAATCAAGATGAGTATACTAATTTTTTAGAGCAAAATAAAACTTTTAAATGTTCAGAAATTAGAATAAATAAAATAACAAAAAGAGTTGAATATGTAAAATATGAAGAAGTATAATCAAATATAGAAAGGATTATAATGAAACAAAAACTTTTTATAATTATATGTATATTTTTATTTATAACATTAATATTTATTTTGGGAATATACCATCATAATATAATTAATGCAGAATCAAATAAAAATAATAAAGAATTTGAAAAATATACTAAAGATATAATTACAGGAACAGATTTAATTACAGTAATAAATAAAGCAATAGATAAAAATGAATTTTATGGAATATATAAAGATGAAAATTTAAAATATATAACAAATGATACAAATTCTATAAAAATAGAAATAAAATTTTTAGAAAAAAAAGAAGTTATAACAATGGAATCGATTTATAATTTGGGAATCGAAGAGTTTATAAAACATTATTCGAATAAGAAATTCAAATGTAATCAAATAAAATATCATGATAAAACAAAAAATATAAGTTATTTGAAATTTGAAGAAGTTTAAGCTATAGTATTAAATTTTAGAGTAAAAATCTAAAATTATATAAATAAAAACTAAGGAGGAAATAAATATGGAAAATGCGTCAAAAGCACTAATAATAGCAGGTTCTATAATATTAGCAGTATTAATTATAATATTGGGAATGTATTTTTATAACTTAGCGGCAGGAACTGGAAAAAATATAAATATGACGGAATATGAAATTCAACAGTTTAATTCTAAGTTTACTATGTATGAAGGGAAAGTAACAGGTTCGCAGGCAAAACAATTATGTGATGCAATAGAAAATCATAATGCAGCATATGTTAATGAACCAACTAAACAAGTAGGTGTTGCAGAAGTTTCACAAGATGCAGCTGCAACAGATAGCTCAAAAATAGGACAAGGAAGAGCAAGAAAATCATATATCCAAGAAGGTTTAACATATGATGTAACTATTGGATATGATATATCTACAGGATTGGTAACTAACATAGGAATTCGAGCTACAACAGGATATTAAGACCGATGAAGTCATATATTAAAAGTAATAAAAAGGAATAGGAAAACCTTTAATAAAACCTAAAATAATGAAAAGCAAGAGGATAAAAAAATGGAAAATGCATCAAAAGCATTAATAATTGCAGGTTCAATAATATTAGCAGTACTAATTATAGTTCTAGGAATGTATTTTTACAACCAAGCGGTAGGAATAGGTAAAAATATAAATATGACTGAATATGAATTACAAGCATATAATTCAAAATTTATTAATTTTGAAGGAAAAGCAAGTGGAACTAAAGCAAGAGAATTATGTGATGTAATGAAGCAACATAACATTGTAAATTCTACTAATAAAGAAACAGGAATATTTGCATTTTATAATTCTCAAAGTGAAAATACTTCTAATTTTACAGCAGTTATAGCTGATAGCAGTCTTAATACACAAATCGATAATGTTAAAAGTTCATTAAAAACAGGAAAGTTTTATGAAATTATATTGATTTATGATAAACAAAAAGGAATAGTATCAGCAATTAATTTTAAAGAATTATAAGGTAGTGATTCATAAATGGAAAATGCAGTACATGCAATAAAAATTGCATTTGGAGTAATAGTTTTTTGTTTAGCACTTACAATTAGTTTTATGCTATTTGGAAGAATAAAACATGTGCGGTAATGCTGTTTTATATTCAAAAGATGAAAATTTATATTATGAAATTAAAGATTATGAAAAAGAAAATCCTATAATTAAACAAAAAAGAATTGTTGGATTAGAAACTGTTATTTCTAGCATATTTAATTATCAAGATTCAGAAGAAGTTATATATTTAAGAAAAGGAAATTATAATCAAAATACTGGAGATGTATATAATATACAGAATATCTTATTATATACATCTAACAAAAGTTTAGAAAAAATAGAATGTTTTAACATAGAAGCTGAAATAAAAAGAAACGAAAATTGGACAAGTAAGGAAGAAGAAATAAATAATCATACTAGTATATTACTTTATGGTGGAATTTATGATGGGAATAATTATGAGGGCTTAATTAATACAGATTTTAATGATAATTTGAGATTTGTAGAAGAAATAGGAAAGTCTATGATAGATGGAAAAGAAAAGACTTTTATTTATTATACAATTATTAGTTAGAGAGGACAAAAGTGTACAAGAGAAACGTCACTTTGGCCAGAATAGAGGAGGTTATCATGGAAGATAGTGTAATTACAATAGTAGCAATATTTTTAGCTGCAATACTTATGTTTATATTTCCAATGATGGCTGTTTCTGATAGATTGGATGATATATCACAGTTATCTGTTCAAGCCGAAACATCTGAGTTTGTAGATAGAGTTAGAAAAAAAGGAGTTCTTACATTAGATGATTATAATGGATATATACGGAGCAGCAAGTTTAGGTGGAGTTATACCATTAGATATAGAAATAGAGATACAAATACTAGATGAAAACCCAAATATTGAAGCAAACAATAGTGATAAAACAAAAATAGGAGAAAATTTATATTATAATATCTATACAAGTCAAATAGAAGAAAGACTTGGAAATGATGGAAAAATAGTATTAAAAGAAGGAGATATTATTAGTGTAAATGTAAAAAATACTAATAAAACATTAGGTCAAGTTTTAAGAAATATATTTTATAAAGTATCTGAAGATACATATGAGATTGCAGCATCTGATAGTGGTATAATATTAATAGATGGAAATATATAAATAAAAAAGAGAAAGGTGGATAAATATGAAATTACAACATTTTGCAGTTATATTCATAATTATTATAGTACCAATCTCTTTTTTGCTTTCAGGATATATGGGGTCAAAAATAGAAGAAGTAAATATGCAAACAGAGTACAATTCAAGAATAAGTGATGCAACATATGATGGAATAAAAGCATTTGAATTGAATACAAATAAAGAAAATAAAAAAATGTCAATAAAGGAAAAAGAGCAGGAAGTTGGATATGCAATAGAAATTTTTTATAAAACACTTGCAAATAAATTTTCTACTAGCGGATATAATAGTAATTCTTTAAAAGACTATACACCTGCAATATTATTTAATTTATATGATGGCTTTTTTATTCAAAGTAAATATAAAAATGTTGAAAATAATAATTATGAATATGGATTAAAACCATATGAATATTATTCCTGTAGATATGTAAAATCAAATGATTACGATTTTATTGTTAATTATACATTAGATAATTATATATCTGTTTTTGGAAAAGTAAATGGAGAAATTGTAAACAGATCAGGATATTTAATTGATATAAGAAAAATAGATGATGATTCAAAAAATAAAATTGATAATGGAGAACAAATAAGTAATATTTATTATGATGATTTAAAAATTGAAAAAGAAGTCTTAACAGATTTTCAAATAAAGAATGAAGATAATTTAATTTTGCAAGATGAAAATACTTATGAAAGTACAAGTGCCTTAGAATATTATATAGAATCATATAAATTTACAAAATGGGTAACAGAAAATCTAAAAAATATAAAACCAAAAGATGCCATAGATGGTAATACTTTAGAAAAGCTAAAATTTACTATAAACAAAACTATAGAAAATGAGAATATTTTTGAAATTAATGATAATAATATACCAGAAAATAGAGATTCTATATTTTATATGCATAAAGAAGCAGTTATAAGAAAGAAAATAGAGGATGGTTTAATGAATTCAATTGCTAATTATAATCAATTTTCAACTGCAAATTATGAATTTGTGCTTCCTAATTTAAAAGAAACAGATTGGGAAAATATTACTACTAAAGTTTGTATGACATCATTTGTGCAAGGATTATCTATAAAAGGAAAATATTACAATAATTATGCTACTGTAGTAAGTAATACAAATACAGAGTTTATAAATAAAAATGATTTAATTGTTCTTGCAAATGATGGAAATTATCATACATTAAATTGTAAAGAGCTTATTAAAGAAACAGCAAATAATGACAGTTTTGCAATTACTGCTTATTCAAAACGAAATTTAAGTAGACAAAAAATAAAAATAGAGAAAAATAGTACTACATACTATTATTATCCTCATATAGTAAATAATACAAAGAAAAATTATCTGAATTGTTATAAATGTATTGCTAATTTGTCAGAAGTATATAGTTTTGAACAAGTTGTAAATGGAGAGATAACAGATGAAAGTGGAAATATTTTATATACTAAAGAGGGATTAAACAAGATAAGAACAATATATTTTACTAGTTTAGCAAGAGAAAAATATGATTTGAGAAAGTAAATTGTTTAAAAATAAATAAAATTGGTTATCATAAAATAAGTGAGGTATTTTATGAAAAAAATAAGACCAATTTTATTTATTTTTTTATTAATTATAATATATATATATGTAGCATATATAACTTTGTTTCCAAATAATATAATTGTATTTGAAGGAGAGAGCATTAATTTAAACAGAATTTATGGAGTTCAAATAAAAGAAGTAGGAAATTTGGATTCTAAGTTACTAACTAATAGTAAAACCATGCAGGCAGCAACTAATCTTACAGAAAATAAAGCAAATCAAATTGGAAAAACAAATATAAGTTTAAATTTATTTAATAGTATACCATTAAAACAGGTTGAAGTTAATGTAATAAAAAGAACAAAAGTAGTACCTTTAGGAAATGCAATAGGACTTAAATTATATACAAAAGGAGTAATGGTTGTTGGAATGTCAGAGGTGCAAGGAGAAGACAAAAATAATTATAAGCCATATGAAAATACAGGCTTGAAAGAAGGAGATATGATAGTTGAAATTGATGATGTTACAGTAACATGTATATCAGAGTTAATAGATACAGTTAATAAATCTAAAGGCGACAAAATAGAAGTAAAATATGTTAGAGATTCTGATACTAAAATAACTAATATTACTCCTGTAAAAACATCTAGTAGTGAATACAAATTAGGTTTATGGGTGAGAGATGCCCAAGGGGGAGTTGGAACTGCAAGTTTTTTCGAACCAGAAACAGGAATGTTTTGTGCATTAGGTCATGGAATAACAGATGTAGATACAGGTGAAGTTGTTAATATAGCAAATGGAGAATTGGTTACTACTAACATTGTTTCAATAACAAAAGGTGAAAAAGGGAAGCCAGGGGAAATTAAAGGAAGTATAGAAACAGGAGAGAAAATTGGAGATGTATTTAAAAATACGTCATTTGGTATATATGGAACTGTGAGTCAAAAAAGTAAATTAGGAATAAGTTCTAATGATGAAGTAGAAGTAGCTCTAAGAGATGAGATAAAACAAGGTGAGGCAGAGATTATTTGCGAGCTAGAGGATGGAAAAAAGGAAAATTACAAAATTCAAATTCAAAAGGTGTATACAAGTAATAACTATGATAATAAAAGTATGTTAATTAAGATAACAGATGAAAGATTATTAGAGAAAACTGGTGGAATAGTTCAAGGTATGAGTGGTTCACCTATAATGCAAAATGGAAAGTTTGTTGGCTCTGTAACACATGTATTAGTAAATGATCCTACAGTTGGATATGGAGTGTTTGCAGATATGATGATAAAACAGATGAAAACTACTTAAAATAAAAGAATTTTTTAGGGGTGCTTCTAATAAGGATAATTATTAGTAAGTATTCCTTTTTTTATTAAATTAATATTAAAAAATTTTAAGGATACTATTAAAATATTATTTTTCTGTAAAGACACTATCTTACTAGTTATCATTAAATAAATCTAAATAATTTAAATAGTAGAGTAGTAGCCTGTGTATTTATATATAAATACACAGACTACAGACTAATTTTATATGTGTTTTAGAAATTAATACTAAGTAGTAACTTTTAGTAATAAAAACCAAATAAAAATAATAAAATCTTCTATGCTAAAAAAAATTAGTGTGATATAATAAAAATATATGTTATAGGAGGATTTAAATGGAGTTGTTTAATGAAATTACAAATTCTTTTTATTTTACTGCAATTATAAGAATTTTAATAGGAATACTTCTTGCTGGAATAATAGGACTAGAAAGGGAGGCTTGGAATAAACCAGCAGGTTTTAGAACACATGCACTGGTAGGAGCAAGTGCAGTACTTGTTATGCTTTGTGGAGAATATATAGGAAATAAAACTAATACAGACGTAACTAGAATACCAGCACAATTATTATCTGGAATAGGATTTATTGGTGCAGGAACTATTTTAAGAGAAGGATTTGATGTTAAAGGATTAACTACTGCAGCAAGTCTTTTGTGTGTTACTTGTATTGGACTTACTGTAGGGACAGGTTTTTATTTAGCAGCTATTATAACAACAATACTTGCATATCTAATATTAAGATATTCACATAAAATATCAGATAATTTAGCATCATTTAATGTTATAAATTTAAATTTATATGCTAAAGAAATGAAAGAGGTTATTCCAAAAATAAGAGATATATTAAAAAGTTATAATATTAATATTAAACAAATTAGATATGACGAAAAAGCTGAATATAAAAAAGATAAATTTAGAGAACTTATAGTTATTGGAAGATATAAAGATGGAATAGATATAAATGATGTAGTCTCTGATATAGCATCATTAGAAGAAGTATCAAGAGTTATTCAAAATGGAAAAGATGATTAATTAGAAAAGAGGCAAAAAGGTGAAAAAGTTTATAAAAAGATTAATTCTTATATTAATAATAGTAGTTTGCTTGTTTGGCATATACTATTATAAAGATGAACTAATTAAGCAGATTGAAGATATTCCTTACAAATTAGAAGAATTAGGACTAACAGAAAAACAAAATGAAATATATAGTGAAGCTGAAATACAAGAGATTATTAGCAAAACAAGTAATAATGTAAACGGTGAATATAAAGGGAAGTTAGACGATTATTATTATAATCAACTAAATTCTAATGCTAGAATAATTTACAGAATATTTAAAGACAATACAGAAATCTTAAAAACAGGTACATATAACATAAGATTACCATTAATATTAGAAAATACACTAAAAGAAGAAGGTGGACAAGAAAAGTTAAATCAGGATTTTCAGGATGCATGGGATGCTTTTAAATTAGATAATCCGGAGATCTATTATATTAATGTTAATAAAATGTGTTTAATGACAAAAACAATAACTAAAGGTTTAAAAGTGAGTTATGAGTTATACATACAAAACCAAAGTAATGAAAACAGTCTAGCAGATGGATGGGAATCAAAAGAAGAAGTAGAAGTGTCAATGAATGAAATACAAAAAGTAAAACAAGAAATTGTGAAAAATATACCAGATAATGATTTTGCTAAGATAGTATTTGTTCATAATTGGATTATAGATAATGTAAAATATGATACAACAACTACTAAAACAAACAATTCAAATATTTATGGTGGGTTGGTAAAAAAAGAAGTAGTGTGTGAAGGATATGCAAAAACATTTAAATATTTATTAGACGAGTTAGATGTACCATGCGTTTTAGTTTGTGGTACTGGAACTGATGAAAATGGTGAAACAGAGAAGCATGCATGGAATTATGTGTATTTAAATGGCAATTGGTATGCAGTAGATACTACATGGGATGATCCAATAATTATAGGAAATGGAGAATTAGATAATAATATAAAATATAAATATTTCTTAAAGGGTCAAGATGACTTTTTTAAAAATCATTTAGAGGAAGGAAGATTTACAAAAGAGGGAATAGAGTTTGCTTATCCAGAACTTAGTAAAACTAATTATAGAAGTAAATGAAAAAAGGTAAACATATTTTTAGAGGGAATTAATATAATCTTTAAAATGTGTTGATTTGATAAAACTTTCTATAGAATTAATAAATAACAGTGTGTAATATTAACTAATTGAAGAAGAAAAATCCAAATGAACACCTTAAGAAAAAAGTGTTTATTTGGATTTTTTCTAGTATAAATTATTTCTTAGTTACAAGCATTGGACCAACTTTTGTAATAGTTCCAGCTCCTTGAGTAATTACTATATCATTAGAGATAGCATGAGTATGAACAAAATTAACAATCTCAGAAAAGCTTGGCATATAATAAGCTTTTTTCCCTAAAGCAGCTACTTCTTCAGCTAAATCTTTTGAACTTATATTATAAGTGTTTTTTTCTCTTGCAGCATATATATCAGTAATAATAATATTGTCAAAATTTATTAAAGCTTTAGCAAAATCTTTTAATAAGTTTTTAGTTCTACTATAAGTGTGAGGTTGAAATATCACCCATGATTGATTATATTTTTTGTTTTTTAGTGCATTTGCAGTTGCTGTAATTTCAGTAGGGTGATGACCATAATCATCATAAACATTTACATTATTAAAAGAACCTACAAATTCAAATCTTCTATGAGCACCTGTAAATTTTAATAATCCATTTTTTATATCTTCTTTTTCAAGTCCATATACATAACATACACAAATACAAGCTAATGCATTTGATACATTATGAATTCCAGGTACAGATAATTTAATTGTTTTATAAAATGTATTATTGAAATAAACATCAAAACTTGCAAAACCATTTTGATCAAATTGTATATTTCTTGCAAAAAAATTAGCATGTTCATTTTTAATTCCATAAGTTATAGTTTTTGCAGTAGTAAATCTAGATAGATGTGAAGAATTTGCGTCATCTGCATTTAATACAAGTAAACCATCATCAGGCAGTAATCGTACATATTTAGCAAAAGAAGTTTTTATATGTTCTAAGTCTTTAAAATAATCTAAATGATCGTTATCTATATTTAATATTACTTCTGTTTTTGGAAAAAACTTTAAGAAACTTTCAACATATTCACAAGCTTCTATAATAAAATATTCACTATTACCAACTCTATAGTTACCATTTAATTGTTTTAATTCTGCACCAACTTGAACTGAAGGATCTTTACAAGCCTCTAAAAAGCAAACAGAAAGCATAGATGTTGTTGTTGATTTTCCATGTGTACCTGAAACACAAATGGTATTTTTAAAAGCTTTAGTAATTGAACCTAAAAAATCTGCTCTTTCAATAGTAGGAATATGAAGTTCTCTAGCTTTCTGCATTTCTATATCATCATTAGAAATTGCAGCAGAATATATAACAACATCTGATCTTGATAAACTTTGTAGATCATGACCAATAGTAACTTTAATGCCATTTTTTATTAACTTATTTGTATTTTCTGAAGGATTTAAATCAGAACCAGTTACATTAAAGTTCCAATTTTTTAGTATTTCGGCAATACCACTCATGCTAGTACCACCAATTCCTATCATATGTATATTTTTATATTGTTTTAACTCATCTATATTAGCCAATTTGAGCCACGCTCCTTAATTTAAATATTTAACCTAGCCTATTATATACTCAAAATAGATATATTTCAATAAAATTTTTGCATAAATAGTGCAAATTTTTATAGATTAACAAATGTTGTACTATATTTAACATAAAAGATGTGAAATTATACCTTTAAATATAGTAAATTGGATGAGAATAAAATTATTATTAGTTTCGCTTATTTAAGTATAATTAAAAATAAAATTTATCATCTTCTAAAAAATAATAATATATTTTATATACTGATATTTTTCTGAATATACAACAAAAATAAGGGGATAATAAGTAAAGAAAATATTTATCTTATTATATGTAGTATTTACCAAAAAAGTTAAAAATATACTAAATAAGAAAAAAATGTAAAAATAAGAAGGATAAATTATTTTTTTGGTGAATAATATACTAGTACATATAATATGTACAAAATTTTTATAACAGTGGAAGGCGGTGCTCAAATGCAAATTACAGATGTACGTTTAAAAAAAGTTAATTCAGGAAACAGAATGAAAGCTGTTGCTTCTGTAACATTCGATAATGAATTTGTTGTACGTGACATTAAAGTTATCGAAAGTCAAAAAGGATTATTTATTGCTATGCCAAGCAAAAAATCTTTTGATGGAGAATACAAAGATATAGCTCACCCAATTAATCGTGAAACAAGAGAAAAAATTCAAAATGCTATATTTGAAGTATACAATGCTCCAGAAACTGAAGAAGCTACATCAGTTGAAACTGAAGAAGCATCTTCAGAAGAAACAGCAGAATAATAAATGAAAGAAGATGATAAAAATATTCATCTTCTTTTTTATGTTTATGAAAAGTTACAAAATATGCTAAAAATGTATTGACATTACAGTATTAAGAGTATATAATAGAAAAGCATGTAAGATTTGCGATGAAGTAAGATGTGGCTACAAGCTTAGAACTGCTAGGTTTGGAGGGAACTCTTATGGAGTATGTCGTGGCTTAGACCAAGGCGGTAAGTTATTAAGAATAAAAAGCACTTATCCCAAGAATATCATGCAATACTTGGGTTTTTATATAGGTAAAAAAGAAACACCTGGGTGCGTTATAACTTCCGACCGAAAATAAAAATATTTAAGGAGGGAAATTTACATGGCAACAGTAACAGGAAATGCGGTAGCAAGTGAAAAAATCAGAATAAGATTAAAAGCTTATGATCATGTAGTTTTAGAACAGTCTGCTGAAAAAATAGTAGATACTGCTAAAAGAACAGGAGCAAAAGTTTCAGGTCCTATTCCACTACCAACAGAAAAAGAAATCATAACAATTTTACGTTCTCCACACAAACACAAAGATTCAAGAGAACAATTTGAAATGAGAACACATAAAAGAGTTATCGATATTCTTTACCCAACACAAAAAACTGTAGATAGTCTTATGAAAATAGACTTACCAGCAGGTGTTGATATTGAAATAAAATTATAATTCAAGTTATTAAAAAAGGGTCTCTATAAGACCAAGCTGATGTACTATAAAAATATAGAAAACAAAATATCAGCCAATAGTATTAGGAGGGAAAAATGAAAACATTAATAGGAAAAAAAGTTGGAATGACTCAAATATTTGATGAAACAGGAAAAGTTATTCCAGTTACAGTAATAGAAGCTGGTCCTTGTTTAGTAGCGCAAGTTAAATCAGTAGAAACAGATGGATACAATGCTATTCAATTAGGATATGGTGATGTAAAGGAAAGCAAATTAAACAAACCAGAAAAAGGGCATTTTGCAAAAGCAAAATTAGATTTTAAAAAACATTTAAGAGAATTTAGAATGGATTCAGTAGATGGAGTTAATGTAGGAGATGAAATAAAAGTTGATACTTTTGTAGTAGGAGACAGAATCGACGTACAAGGAACTTCAAAAGGAAAAGGATTCCAAGGTGTTATTAAACGTCATGGACAATCAAGAGGACCTATGGGTCATGGTTCTATGTATCATAGAAGACCAGGTTCAATGGGACCAACATCAACACCAGGTAGAGTATTTAAAGGTAAAAAACTTCCAGGACACATGGGAAGAGTTACAGTTACAATACAAAATCTAGATGTTGTAAAAGTAGATTTAGATAAAAATGCAATCTTAGTAAAAGGTAGTGTACCAGGAGCTAAAGGTGCAATATTAAAATTAAAAACAAGCGTAAAAGCATAAGGAAGGAGGAAAAAGTAAATGCCTAGTATAGATGTATACAATGTAGAAGGAAAGAAAGTTAAATCAGTAGAACTAAAAGAAGAAGTATTTGGTATAGAACCAAATGAATCAGTTGTACATAGTGTTTTAGTTAACTTTTTAGCTAACCAAAGACAAGGTACACAAAGTACAAAAACAAGAGCAGAAGTTCGTGGTGGTGGAAGAAAACCATGGAGACAAAAAGGTACTGGTAGAGCTAGACAAGGAAGTATAAGAGCTCCACAATGGATTAAAGGTGGTATTGCATTAGGACCAAAACCACGTTCATATAAATATACAGTTAATAAAAAAGAAAAGAGACTTGCAATTAAATCAATATTAAGTTCTAAAGTTTTAGAAAAAGAGTTGGTTGTTGTTGATAGTTTAGATTTAAAAGAAATCAAAACTAAAGAAATGGCTAAAGCATTAACAAACTTAAAAGTAGAAGGTAAATCTTTAATCGTTTTACCAGAAAAGAATGAAAATATTCAAAAATCTGCAAGAAATATAGAAGGAGTAAAAACAAGTTTAGTAAATACAATAAATGTTTATGATTTATTAAAATACAAAAACTTAATAATTACTTTAGATACAGTTAAAAAATTAGAGGAGGTGTACGCATAAGATGATGGCGGAAGATATCATAATTGAACCAATTATTACTGAAAAAAGTAATGATGGATTACAAGAAGGAAAGTATACCTTTAAAGTAAATAAAAAAGCAACAAAAGTTGATATAGCAAGAGCTGTAGAAAAACTTTTTGAAGTAAAAGTATTAAGTGTTAATACAATTACAGTAAAAGGAAAAGAAAAAAGAGTAGGTAGAAGTGTTGGAAGAACATCAGATTGGAAAAAAGCAATAGTTACAATCGATACAAATCCATCAGAAGTAACTTACTTAGCAGAAGGTGGAAAAGCAAAGAAGGTTTCTAAAAAATATAAAGATTCAATAGATGAATTTATGGGAGCTTAATTTGCTTATAAAGTAAATGAAAAATAAATATCTAGTTTTAATACTAGGAAAATAAAATTAAAAGGAGAGAATAAAAATGGGAATGAAACATTTTAACCCAACAACTCCATCATTAAGAAACATGACAGTTTCTACATTTGATGAAATAACAAAATCAACTCCTGAAAAATCTTTACTTACAAAGAAAAAGAAAAATGCAGGAAGAAACTCATATGGTAGAATAACTGTACGTCACCAAGGTGGAGGAAACAGACAAAAATATAGATTAATAGATTTTAAAAGAAGAAAAGATGATATGGTAGCAACTGTTTTAGGAATCGAATATGATCCAAACAGAAGTGCAAATATTGCTTTAATAGAATATGAAGATGGAGAAAAATCATACATCTTAGCACCAATAGGATTAACAGATGGTGACAAAGTAGTATCTGGAGATAAAGCAGATATTAAACCAGGAAACTGTATGAAAATTGAAAACATACCAGTAGGTACAATGATTCATAATATAGAATTAAATCCTGGTCAAGGTGGAAAATTAGTTAGAGCTGCCGGACAAGAAGCACAATTAATGGCTAAAGAAGGTAAATATGCTCACGTAAGACTTCCATCAGGAGAAATGAGATTAATAATGGCTGTATGTAGAGCAACTATAGGAACAGTTGGAAACTCAGATCATGAAAATGTTAAAATAGGTAAAGCTGGAAGAAGCAGACATATGGGTAAAAGACCTGAAGTTAGAGGTTCTGTAATGAACCCAGTAGATCACCCTCATGGTGGTGGTGAAGGTAGAGCACCTGTAGGACACGCAGGACCAATGACACCTTGGGGTAAACCAGCTCTTGGATATAAAACAAGAAAGAAAAATAAACAATCTGATAAATTTATTGTTAAGAGAAGAAAATAAGATAGCCGTTAGCATGTATAACGAGCTTTACGGATATCTTATGCAGGCCGGAGTTAAAATAGCTAAATTTATAAGTTTTTTTATATAATCAAAATGTACAAAACTTATATAAATTTAGAAAAGCGAAAGTTATATTCATTAGAAAAATCTTTAAGGATTTTTCTAAAATAAATATAGTAAATCTAAAAAAGGATTTACATACTAAAAATTAAAAGGAAATTCCTAAAGAAGGAGGGAAATAATACTTATGTCAAGATCTAGTAAAAAAGTACCATACGTAGCTCCTGAACTTATGAAAAGAATCGAAGCTATGAATGAATCAGGAAATAAAGAAGTATTAAAAACATGGTCAAGAGCTTCTACTATATATCCACAAATGGTTGGACACACAATAGCTGTTCATGATGGTAGAAAACATGTACCTGTTTATATATCAGAAGAAATGATAGGACATAAATTAGGAGAATTTGCTCCAACAAGAACATTCAAAGGTCATGCTGGAGAAAAAACAACAAAAAAATAAAATAAAACTACTTTAAGGAGGGAAATAAAGTGGAAGAAGTAATGCAAGAAATCGTACCAGAAGCAGTTGCAACTCTTAAATTTGCGAGAATTTCACCTAGAAAAGTGAAAGTCGTAGCTGATTTATTAAGAGGAAAAAATGTTGATGAAGCTTTAGCTATCGTTAAATTCACACCAAAAGCTGCATCTGAAATATTAGAAAAATTATTAAAATCAGCTATTGCAAATGCTGAAAATAATCATAATATGACTCATGGTAAATTATATGTTGCTGAAATTTATGCAAATCAAGGTCCAACATTAAAGAGAATTAGACCAGCTGCAAAAGGTTCAGCAGTTAGAATTAGAAAAAGAACAAGTCATATAACAATAGTATTGAGAGAAAGAGTGTAAAAGAAAGGAGGATTTATTTAAAATGGGACAAAAAATGGATCCACATGGATTAAGAGTTGGCATAATTAAGGATTGGAGTTCAAAATGGTATGCAGATTCTAAGAACTTTGGAGATTATCTTGTAGAAGATAACAAAATCCGTAAATATGTAAAGAAAAAATTATATGTTAGTGGAATTTCAAAAATTGAAATTGAAAGAACAGCTAAATTTGTTAAAGTTAATGTGTTTACAGCAAAACCAGGTTTAGTAATCGGAAAAGGTGGAAACCTTGCTGAGGAATTAAAACTTGAATTACAAAAAATGATTAATAAAGAAGTAAATTTAAATATAGTTGAGGTTAAAAATGTTGATGTAGATGCACAATTAGTTGCAGAAAATATCGCAGGACAACTAGAAAGAAGAATTTCATTCAGAAGAGCAATGAAACAATGTATGCAAAAATCTATGAAAGCAGGTGCTTTAGGAATAAAAACTGCAGTATCTGGAAGATTAGGTGGAGCAGATATGGCTAGAACAGAATTCTATAAAGAAGGTACAATACCACTTCAAACATTAAGAGCTGATATTGATTATGGATTTGCAGAAGCAGATACAACATATGGAAAAATCGGTGTTAAAGTTTGGATATATAAAGGTGAAGTTCTTCCAGCTAAAAAAGCTAAAATGGAAGGAGGAGACAAATAATGCCATTAATGCCAAAAAGAACAAAATATAGAAAACAACAAAAAGGTAGAGTAAGAGGAAAAGCAATGAGAGGAAATAAAGTTACTGATGGTGAATATGGTATTCAATCATTAGATCTAGGGTTTATTACTTCTAATCAAATAGAAGCAGCCCGTGTTGCTATGACTCGTTATATTAAAAGAGGTGGAAAAGTTTGGATCAAAATTTTCCCAGATAAACCAATAACAAAGAAACCAGCTGAAACTCGTATGGGTAAAGGTAAAGGTGCCGTAGAATACTGGGTAGCAGCTGTAAAACCAGGTAGAGTAATGTTTGAAATAGCAGGAGTTCCAGAAGAAACTGCAAGAGAAGCTTTAAGACTTGCTGCAAATAAACTATCTGTTAAGTGTAAATTTGTTAAAAAGGAAACTGAAATAGGTGGTGAAATAGATGAAGATAAATAAAATAAGAGAAATGTCTTCACCAGATTTAGAAAAGGAATTAGGAGAATTAAAATCAGAGTTATTTAAATTAAGATTTAGTTTGAAAACAAATGGTTTAGATAATCCTATGAAAATTAAAGAAGTGAGAAAAGACATTGCCAGAGTAAAAACTGAATTAAGAAAAAGAGAAATCGAAGAAGTAAAATAGTAGCAGGAACTATATTTACTAAAACAAATAAAATGTAATCCTGACAATTTTTGAGGAAGGAGATTAATCGAAATGGAAGAAAGAAATCTTCGTAAAGTTATGATTGGTACAGTTGTTTCTGATAAAATGGATAAAACAGTTGTTGTTGCAGTAGAAACAAGTGAAAAAAATAAAACTTATGGAAAAATCCAAAAGAGAACATATAAGTTAAAAGCTCATGACGAAAAAAATGAATGTCAAGCTGGAGATAAAGTTAAAGTTATGGAAACAAGACCTTTATCAAAAGATAAGAGATGGAGAGTAGTTGAAATCGTTGAAAAGGCAGTTATAAAATAATTGATTAAAGAAGGAGGTACTAGAATATGGTACAGCAACAATCTATATTAAAAGTAGCTGATAACACTGGTGCAAAAGAAATTATGTGTATCAGATGTCTAGGTGGATCATATAGAAAATACGCTAGAATTGGAGATGTTATTGTTGCTTCTGTTAAAACAGCTACACCAGGTGGCGTTGTTAAAAAAGGTGATGTTGTAAAGGCAGTAGTAGTAAGAACTAAAAAACCAACAAGAAGAGCTGATGGATCATATATAAGATTTGATGAAAATGCAGCTGTAATTATAAAAGAAGATGGAAACCCAAAGGGAACTCGTATATTTGGGCCAGTTGCAAGAGAATTAAGAGATAAAGATTACATGAAAATATTATCTTTAGCTCCTGAAGTTCTATAATGTGTTAGCGAACGCGTGAGCTTACACATTGTTGATACAGAGGACTTTAAGCTCTTAAATAAAACGACTGCTTAAGGAGTTCTATTATTAGAGATTAAAGATGCAGATGAACATTTGGTGAATCTGTAAACCTATAACAAAATTACCGAAAAGAAGAGGTGAAATATAAAATGTTAAAAGTAAAAAAAGGTGATACAGTTCAAGTTTTATCAGGAAATGATAAAGGTAAAACTGGAGAAGTATTAGAAGTAATACCAAAAACAGAAAAAGTAATTGTAAAAGGTATTAATATAAGAAAAAAACACGTTAAACCAAGAAGACAAGGTGAAGAAGGCGGAATTATACCAGTAGAATGTGCAATCCATTCAAGTAAAGTAAATGTAGTTTGCCCAAAATGTGGAAAACCTACAAGAATAGGATTTGAAATTCAAAAAGATGAGAAAGTACGTGTTTGTAAAAAATGTGGTACAAAAATTAAATAAGAAAGGAGGTCTATTGAAGACTTATGGAAAAATTAAGAGAACAATATGAAAAAGAAATTATACCAAGCATGATGAAAAAATTCAATTATAAATCAGTTATGGAAGTTCCAAAACTAGAAAAAATAGTAATCAATATAGGTTTAGGAGATACAAAGGAAAATCCTAAATCATTAGAGAATGCTGTTAATGATTTAAAGTTAATAACAGGTCAAAAACCAATTGTTACAAAATCTAAAAAGGCAATTGCTGCTTTCAAATTAAGAGCAGGTGTTGATATAGGATGTAAAGTTACTTTAAGAAAAGGAAAAATGTATGATTTTGCATACAAACTATTTAATGTAGCACTTCCAAGAGTAAGAGATTTTAGAGGAGTATCTGCAAATTCATTTGATGGTAGAGGAAATTACTCAATGGGTATAAAAGAACAATTAATATTCCCTGAAATTGAGTATGATAAAATTGATAAAATAAGAGGAATGGATATTATATTTGTTACAACAGCAAATAGCGATGAAGAAGCAAGAGAATTATTAACTCTTTTAGGAATGCCTTTTAAAGGATAAAATTCACATAGAATAGGCAAAATTAAAGGGACGCTTCTCATAAAAAATGAAAGCCGAAATGTGAAATTTCAAATAAATTGGTCCCGAGACTTTAGTCGAAAAGGAGGAGAAGTATAAAGAATGGCTAAGAAATCATTAAAAGTAAAACAACAAAAAGATCAAAAATTCAAAACAAGAGAATATAACAGATGTAAAATTTGTGGAAGACCACATGCTTACATTAGAAAATTTGGAATATGCCGTGTATGCTTTAGAGAATTAGCTCATAAAGGAGAAATACCAGGAGTAAAGAAAGCTAGTTGGTAGAATCTAAAATTTTACTTAAAAAAACGGAATAATTCTAAAGGAAAAATATAAAAGAGTAACAAGAAGGAGGTATGAAAATTGATTACTACTGATCCAATAGCAGATATGCTAACAAGAATAAGAAACGCAAACAGTTCAAAACATAAAACAGTAGATGTTCCTGCATCAAACATGAAAAGAGCAATTGCTAATATCTTATTAAATGAAGGATATGTAAAAGCAGTTGAAGAAATAGAAGGCGAAGCAAATCAAGGTGTTTTAAGAATTACTTTGAAATATGATGAAAAGGGCGCTAGAATAATTGATGGTTTAAAGAGAATAAGTAAACCAGGATTAAGAGTTTATGCATCTAAAGATGAATTACCAAAAGTATTAAATGGACTAGGAATTGCTTTAATTTCAACTTCTAAAGGAATTAAAACAGATAAAGAAGCAAGACAAGAAGGTTTAGGTGGAGAAGTTTTAGCTTATGTATGGTAAGATACATCTAAATAAGTTATTTGTAATTACTAAAATTAAAAATAAACTAAATTAAAAGAAGGAGGGTAAAAAATGTCAAGAATAGGAAATAAACCTATTACAGTACCAGATGGTGTTGAAGTTACTTTGAACGGAAATCACATTACTGTAAAAGGACCTAAAGGAACTTTAGAAAAAGATATTCATAATAATATTAAAGTTTCTATGGAAGATAAAGTAATTAAAGTTGAAAGACCAGATGATGAACCAGCAAATAGAAGTTTACATGGTTTAACAAGAACTTTAATTAGTAATATGATAGAAGGCGTTTTAAACGAGTATAAAAGAGAATTAGAAATAAATGGTGTTGGATATAGAGCTCAGAAAAAAGGAAACAACTTATTAATGAACTTAGGATATTCTCATCCAGTAGAGATGGAAGCTCCAGAAGGAATTACATATGATGTTCCAAATCCAAACCAAATTATAGTTAGAGGTATTGATAAAGAGTTAGTTGGTCAAACAGCTGCTGTTATCAGAACAAAGAGACCACCAGAAGTATATAGAGGAAAAGGAATTAAATATGCAGAAGAGCATATTAGACGTAAAGAAGGTAAAGCTGGTAAGAAATAATAGATAAGAAAAAGAGGTGAAAAGAATGATTACGAAAACAAATAGAAAACTAGAAAGAGATAGAAGACATTTAAGAGTTCGTAAAAAAATAAGTGGTACAGCTGATCGTCCAAGATTATGTGTGTATAGAAGTAATAATAACTTATTTGTTCAAGTAATTGATGATGTTCAAGGAACTACTATTGCTAGTGCTTCTACTCTTGATAAAGAAGTAAAAGTAAAACATTCAAATAAAGAAGCTGCTAAAGAAGTAGGAACTTTAATAGCAAAAAGAGCAATGGATAAAAACATTAAAACTGTTGTTTTTGATAGAAGTGGTTATGTATATCATGGTGTTATTAAAGAATTAGCAGAAGCTGCAAGAGAAGCAGGTCTTGTATTTTAATAAATAAAAAATAAGGTATGTAAACCTTATAAATTAGTAAAAGGAGGGAAAAAGCGTGCAACAAGAAAATACATCAGAATTAAAAGAAAAAGTTGTAGCGATTAATAGAGTTGCTAAGGTTGTTAAAGGTGGTAGAACATTTAGATTTAGTGCAGTTGTTGTTGTTGGTGACGAAAATGGTCACGTTGGTGTAGGAAATGGAAAAGCTTCAGAAGTTCCAGATGCAATCAAAAAAGCAATTGAAGATGCTAAAAAGAATTTAGTAGAAGTTCCAGTTGTAGGAACAACAATACCACACGAATATATAGGAAAATTTGGTAGTGCAAGTGTAATGCTAAAACCAGCAGCAGAAGGTACAGGAGTTATCGCAGGTGGAAGTGTTAGACCAGTACTTGAGCTTGCAGGATATAAAGATATTAGAACTAAAGTTATAGGAACAAACAATCCTAGAAACGTAGTATATGCTACAATACAAGGATTACAATCAATGCAAACAATTGAACAAGTTGCTAAAAAAAGAGGTAAAAAAGTAGAAGATATTATTTAATTTTATCTTGCATAATTAAATTAGTTATAATATACTTATGCTATAAAAATAAAGCTTACGTAGAAATTAAATTAAGGAGGTGTAACCGCATAATGAAAATAGACGAATTAAAACCAGCACAAAATACAAAAACTAGAACAAGAGTAGGACGTGGAATTGGTTCAGGACTTGGAAAAACTTCTGGTAGAGGACATAAAGGACAAAAAGCAAGATCAGGCGGTGGAGTTAGAAGAGGTTTTGAAGGTGGTCAAACACCATTATATAGAAGATTACCAAAAAGAGGTTTCACTAATATTCATGCTAAAAACTACACAGAAGTAACTCTTACAATGCTTAATAAAGCTACAACTGAAGAAGTTACAGCTGAAAGTTTAGTAGCTGATGGAATTATTAGTAAAATTAATGATGGTATTGTAGTATTAGCTACAGGTACTCTAGAGAAAAAATTAGCTGTAAAAGCTAAAAGATTTACTAAAGCTGCAAAAGAAAAAATAGAAGCTTTAGGTGGAAAGACAGAGGTGATTTAATTGTTTAACACCATTAAAAATGCTTTAAAAACTCCAGATGTAAGAAAGAGATTATTATATACATTAATATTAATTATAGTATTTAGATTAGGTTGTTATATTACAATTCCAGGCGTAGATACAATAAAATTAGCAGAATATATGAGCTCAGCTACAAATGGAATGCAAGGATTGATTGATATGATTTCTGGTGGAGCTTTCTCAAGATTCTCTATCTTTGCTATGTCAATTAGTCCATATATTACAGCATCAATTGTAATACAATTATTAGGAATGGTTATTCCTTCTTTAGAAAGACTTGTAAAAGAAGGTGGAGAAGAAGGAAGAGCAAAGATAAATAAATATACCAAAATACTTACAATAGTACTTGCTTTAATTGAAGGATTAGGTATATTCTTATCTTATAGAACATCAGGAATATTTGTTGATACAAGCTTCTTAACAGGTTTTGTAGTTCTTAGTTCATTAATTGCTGGAACAGCATTATTAATGTGGTTAGGAGAGCAAATTACAAATAAAGGAATTGGTAATGGTATATCTATGATTATATTTGTAGGTATTATCTCAGGTTTACCAACCATTATTCCGACAATTTGGAATTTAATGTTCCAAGCAGGAGCTTTTAGTACAACAGGATTATTAACAGCTTTAGGAATTGTTATTGGTGCAATAGTATTAATAACTGCAGTTGTATTTGTACAACAAGCAGAAAGAAGAGTACCAGTACAATATTCTAAAAAAGTTGTTGGAAGGAAAATGGTAGGTGCTCAAAGTACACATATTCCATTGAAACTTGCAATGGCAGGTGTAATGCCAATTATATTTGCATCTTCATTTATGACATTCCCAGCAATGATTATTCAAATGTTTATAAGTGATATAGCTTCGCAAACTGGATTTTGGGCTTCTATTTATAAATTTTCAATTGCTACATCATCATCAAATGTACCAATTGGATATTCTATAGCAAATGCGCTTGTATATTTATTACTTATTGTTGGATTTACATTTTTCTATACATATGCAACATTTAATCCAGCAGAAGTTTCTAATAATATTAAGAAAAATGGTGGATTTATACCAGGCATTAGAGCTGGAAAACCAACAACAGAATATTTATCAAAAATCATATCAAGATTAACATGGTTTGGACGGAGTATATTTAGCAATTATAGCTATACTTCCAATGCTTGCTAGATTTACTAGTTTAGATTTAGCATTCGGAGGTACATCTATACTTATCGTAGTTGGTGTAGCAATAGAAATGATACAACAATTAGAATCTCAACTTGTAATGAGACATTACAAAGGATTTTTAGAATAATATAAAATATACAAATGATTTGGGGTGAGGCATTGGAGATAAAAGCCATGCCTCAAATCAATTTTTTAGTTATTAACTTAATCAATGCCAAAAGTTGTCAAAAGGGACGGGGCATATTGACAATTTTTGAGTAGATTAAAAGATGATTAATTACATTTATAAAGATTGTCAATATGCCCCGTCCCTTTTGACAACTTTTGACACCAATTCTTAAATTAACAAGGAGGAATAAAATATGTATATAATAATGCTTGGAGCACAAGGAACAGGAAAAGGAACTGTTGCAGGATTAATTAGTAAGGAAACAAACTTTCCACAAATTTCAACTGGTGATATCTTTAGAAAAAATATTAGTGAAAAAACTGAACTTGGAATAGAAGCAGATAAATATATATCACAGGGAAATTTAGTTCCAGATGAAATAACAGTTCCAATGGTAATAGATAGATTAAATGAAGAAGATGCAAAAAATGGTGCTATATTGGATGGATTTCCAAGAACAATAAGTCAAGCAGAAAAATTAGATAAAATTCTGCAAAATTTAGGTAAAAAAGTAGATTTAGTAATAAACTTGACAACACCAAGAGAAGAAATTATAGACAGAATGTTAACAAGAAGGGTATGTACTAATCAAGAATGTAAAGCTACATATAATACTAAACTTCATCCACCAAAAGTAGAAGGAATATGTGATATATGTGGATCAAAACTAAAACAAAGAGATGATGATTCAAATCCAGAAGCAATAAATAGAAGATTAGAGATATATGCAGAACAAACAAGCCCATTAGTTGAATATTATAATAAAAAAGGTGTTTTAAGAACAGAAACTGTAAGTACATCTATAAACAGAATGGGTGAAGATGTTGCGACTGATATTGTAAAATATATAAAGAATAGATAGAGGGAGTAAAGTGGTAACAATTAAATCAAAAAAAGAAATTGAATATATGAAAGAAGCATGTAGGGCTACAGCTTTAGTTCATAAAAGAATTGAAGAAGTAATAAAACCGGGTATTACAACTGCATATTTAGATAAAATAGCAGAAGAAACAATAAGAAAGCTTGGTGGAATTCCAGCACAAAAGGGATACCCAAGCGGAGTAAAAGGTATTAGCGCTTTTCCATCTACGCTATGTATTTCTATAAATGATGAAGTTATTCATGGAATACCTTCAAATAGAGTATATATTAAAGATGGAGATGTTGTAAGTATAGATTTGGTTGTATACAAGAATGGTTTTAATGGTGATGCAGCAAGAACTTATGTTGTAGGTAAAGGATCTAAAGAAGCAAACAAATTAGTAGATATAACTAAACAAGCCTTTTTTGAAGGAATAAAATATGCTACAAAAGGTAACAGAGTTGGAGATATTTCTCATGCAATTGGTGAATTTATCCAAAAAAATGGTTATTCTGTTGTAAGAGAATTTCAAGGTCATGGAATTGGAAGAGAAATGCATGAAGATCCAGGAATACCAAACTATGGAAAAGCAGGAAGAGGAATAAGATTAGAACCTGGTATGACACTTGCGGTAGAACCAATGGTAATACAAGGAAAACCAGATATTTTAGAATTAGATGATGGTTGGACAATTATAACAGAAGATGGAAGTTTAGCTGCACATTATGAAAATACAATTTTAATTACAGAAAACGAACCAGAAATATTGACAATACTCTAAATTTGTTATATACTATAAAAGCTATTGTTTCGCTTTAACAATAGTTATGTTATTGTATAAACAAATCAACATATTTTATATGGAGGTAAAAAATGTCAAAAGAGGATGTTATAGAAGTAGAAGGTACTGTTGTAGAGACATTACCAAATACAAATTTTAAGGTTAAGCTAGAAAATGGGCATGAAATTTTAGCTCATATATCAGGAAAACTTAGAATGAACTATATAAAAATTCTTCCAGGAGATAAAGTAAAAGTAGAATTATCTCCATATGATTTGAATAGAGGAAGAATAACTTGGAGAGCAAAATAGATTATAAGTATTGGAAAAATATTGTGTATGAGGTGCGATGTGAGATGTATCGATTTCATTTAGCCTGATATCTTAAAAATACATCTGACCTCACACATCATACTTTTATAATTGCCAATACAAAATATAGCAAATAGTATGCAAAAATTACAGGAGGTGTAGTAATAATGAAAGTAAGACCATCAGTAAAGAAAATATGTGAAAAATGCAAAGTTATCAAAAGAAAAGGTAAAATTAGAGTAATTTGTGAAAACCCAAAACATAAACAAAGACAAGGGTAATTATTTTTTGATATTAATATAAATCTAGTTGGCGGCTGTAAATCTATGTATCTGTATATATTTATATATAGATATAATAATTTATATATTAGATTTGTATTTATATATAGTTTTAAATTTAGTTAAAGACTTTATTTACTATTTTTTACAATCCATAAATAGTGAATTTAAAGTGCATTTCACCTTTAACATATTTAAAACAAAATTATAAAAAATTTTAAATTTTATAAAACATTTTGGAGGTGCTAAAAAATTATGGCTCGTATATCAGGAGTAGATTTACCTAGAGAAAAAAGAGTAGAAATAGGACTAACTTACATATATGGTATTGGATTACCAAGTTCTAAAAAAATATTAGAAAAAGCTGGGGTAAATCCAGACATTAGAGTAAAAGATTTAACAGATGATCAAGTACAAGCAATCAGAAAAGCTATGGAAGGACTTAAAGTTGAAGGTGACTTAAGAAGAGAAGTAGCATTAAATATAAAAAGACTTACAGAAATAGGATGCTATAGAGGATTAAGACATAGAAGAGGTCTACCAGTTAGAGGGCAAAGAACAAAAACAAATGCTCGTACAAGAAAGGGACCTAGAAAATTAGTAAGTAAAAGTAAAAAATAGGAGGTAAAACTTAAAATGGCTAAGAATGTAACAAAAAGAACAACAACTAGAAGAAGAGATAGAAAAAATATCGAAAAAGGTATGGCTCATATTCATTCTAGTTTTAATAATACAATAGTTACAATTACAGATGTTCAAGGTAATAGTATATCTTGGGCAAGTGCAGGAGAACTTGGATTTAAAGGTTCAAGAAAAAGTACTCCATTTGCTGCAGGAGAAGCAGCAGAAACAGCTGCAAAAGCAGCTATGGAACATGGTTTAAAATCTGTAGAAGTATTTGTAAAAGGACCAGGTTCAGGACGTGAAGCAGCAATAAGATCATTACAAGCTGCAGGTTTAGAAATAAGCAGTATTAAAGATGTAACACCAATACCACACAATGGTTGTAGACCACCAAAAAGACGTCGTGTATAATAAAAAATATTAAGGAAGGTGAAATAGAAAAATGGCAAGATATAAAGATGAACAATGCCGCATTTGCCGTAGAGAAGGTCAAAAATTATTCTTAAAAGGTACAAGATGTTATTCAGATAAATGTAGTATTTCAAGAAGAAATTATGCTCCAGGACAAAATGGGCAAAAGAAGAAAAAACTTTCAGAATATGGAACTCAATTAAGAGAAAAACAAAAAACAAAAGCTTTTTATGGAGTAAGTGAAAAACAATTTAGAAAATACTTCGATATGGCTTCAAATAGTAAAGGAAAAACTGGTGAAGTATTACTTCAAATACTAGAAAGCAGATTAGATAATGTAGTATATAGATTAGGTTTAGCAAGTTCAAGAGCACAAGCAAGAATGCAAGTAACACATGGTGCTTTTGAAGTTAATGGACAAAAAGTTGATATACCATCTTATTTAGTAAAAGCAGGAGATGTAATAGCTGTTAGAGAAATTAGAAGAGATAATGGAACAATAAAATTAAGTGTAGAAGAAAATGCATCAAGACCAGTTCCAGCTTGGTTAGAGAAAGATACTGAAAAATTAAGTGGAAAAGTTGTAACTCTAGCATCTAGAGAAGATGTAGATTTACCAGTTGAAGAACATTTAATAGTAGAGCTTTACTCTAAATAATAGTTATTAATAAAAATAGGGAGTATAATCCCATGTTTATGTTATTAGGAGGTTAATAATGATAGAATTTGAAAAGCCAAATATTAAATGCTTAGAAGTAGACGAAGGCAGCAATTACGCAAAATTTGTTTGCGAGCCATTAGAACGTGGATATGGCGTAACAATTGGAAATTCACTAAGGAGAATATTACTTTCTTCATTACCTGGAAGTGCTATAACTAGTGTAAAAATTGATGGCGTAGTACATGAGTTTTCTACTATTGCAAATGTTGTAGAAGATGTACCAGAGATAATCATTAATTTAAAAAGTGTTAGATTAAAATTAGATAAGAATGAAGAAAAGATTTTAAGAATAAATTTTAAAGGTGAAGGAGAAGTTACTGCAGGTGATATTATCACAGATGGCACTGTAGAGGTATTAAATCCAGATTTACATATTGCTACAGTTGCAGAAGGTGGTTCTCTAGTAATAGAAATGACAGCTGATATGGGTAGAGGATATAATACAGCTGAAAAAAATAAGAAGCCTGAACAATCTTTAGGAGTACTTCCAATAGATTCTATCTATACACCAGTAAAAAAAGTTAATTATTCAGTAGAAAATACAAGAGTTGGTCAAATGGTAGATTACGATAAATTAACAATAGAAGTTTGGACTGATGGAAGTTTAAAACCATATGAAGCTTTAAGCTTAGCAGCTAAAGTTATGACAGGACATTTAGAGTTATTTATCGATTTATCAGAAGCAACAAAAAATACTCAAATTATGATAGAAAAAGAAGAATCTAAGAAAGAAAAAGTATTAGAAATGTCAATTGAAGATTTAGAATTATCTGTTAGATCATTCAATTGTTTAAAAAGAGCTGGAATATCTACAGTTGAAGATTTAACTAATAAATCTGAAGCTGATATGATGAAAGTTAGAAATTTAGGAAAGAAATCTTTAGATGAAGTAACAAATAAATTACATTCATTAGGATTAGACTTTGCTAGAGAAGATGATTAGTAAAATAATTGCTAAATAATATTTTAAAAAAATATTAAGGAGGGAAAACAAAGTGGCAACTAATAGAAAATTAGGAAGAACAACAGATATAAGATTAGCAATGCTTAAGACTGGGTTAACAGATCTTATTCTACATGAAAAAATTGAAACAACAGAAGCTAGAGCTAAAGAAATAAAAGCTATGGCTGATAGTATTATCGCATTAGCAGTAAAAGAAAAAGATAATTTTGAAATGGTAGATGCTAAAATATATAAAGCTAAATTAGATAGCAAAGGTAACAAAGTTACAGAACTTGTAAAAAGTAAAAATGGTAAAGAATATTTAAAAGTAGTTAAAGAAGAAACTACAGAAAAAAGACAAAAAGATATGCCTTCAAGATTAAATGCAAGAAGAAAAATGATGACAATGATAAACAAAGTAAAAGATTCTGAAGGAAATAAAGTAGACTTAACAGCAAAATTATTTAATGAAATAGCTCCTAAATACGAAGGAAGAGTTGGAGGATACACACGTATCATTAAAGCTGGACCAAGAAGAGGAGACGCTGCAGAAGTTGTTATATTACAATTAGTTTAATATTGATATAAAAAGACATAAACAATAATTTTGTTTATGTCTTTTTGGATATTATATTAAAATAAGACTTTATTAAAGAATCTGTAGTTTTCTAAAGATTTTTCCGTATCCATAGTATTAACTATTTTACATTAACATTATCAATAATATCCTTACATTCTTTCCAATTAACAATTTTTATACAATCATAATCTTTTTCAAGATGGCTTAGTATCTTTTTTGTTCCATCTGATGAATCTAAATCTGTTACAATAATATTTTTTAAATAATCTTCATTTCCATACAAAAAACGAAATAGTAAAGAACGCATAAAAAATTCAATTTTATTTTCTTGATTTTTAACAGCAACAATTAAGTAAATTCCATCAGATTTTAGATTGGTATATGTACATAAATAAATAATTGTTTTAATTATATCAAAAAGTCCATACAAGGCAAGCGTCCATAATATGCCATAAAAAATGAAATCAGCCATATAAACCTCCATATATGTAAAATGGTGTTTTAAAATTGCCAAAATGCCCCGTCCCTTTTGGCAATTTTATTTTATAAGATATTATATTATAAAATTATATTTATGTTACTAAGAATAATAGACTTTTTTTAAATAATCATATATAATGAGCTAAAATATTATAGCAAAGAGAGGATTAAATTGGAACTTAAAGGAGACTTAACAGAGATAATATATCAAAATGAAGTTAATAGTTATACAGTAGCTACATTAGAAACAGATGAAGAAGAATTTACTATTGTTGGATATTTACCATTTATAAATATAGGAGATACTTTAAAGTTAATAGGCAGATTTGTAACTCATCAAGATTATGGAAGACAGTTTAAAGTGGAAACTTTCGAAAAGATGATGCCACAGAGTTTAGCAAGCTTGGAAAAATATTTGGGAAATGGTGCAATAAAGGGGATTGGTCCTGCGACAGCTAAAAAGATAATTGATAAATTTGGAGAGCAAACAATTCATATTTTTAAATTTGAACCAACCAAACTTGCTCGGGATAAAAGGTATAACAGAATCCAAGGCTATAGAGATGGCAGAACAATTTAATGAAAATTGGGAATTGTGGCAAATTGTTGGATTTTTAGAGAAATTTGGTATTGGTGTTCAAAATGCTAAAAATGTATATAAACGATTAGGTGTAAATGCTATAGAAGAAATAGAGACAAATCCATATATACTAGTAGATATTGCAAATAATGTGGATTTTAAACAAATTGATAGAATGGCTATGGAAATAGGAATTCCATATAATAATGAAAAGAGAATTGCAAGTGGAATTAAATATGCACTTTTAAGAGTAGCATCTAATGGTCATTGTTGTGTGGAAAAAGAAAATTTGTATAATTTTACAAGAGAATTATTATCTGTAACAAATGAAGAAATAGAAGAAACAATTATCAGATTAAAAGTAAATAAAGAGATAGTTATATATAAAATGAAAGATGCAGAATGGATTTATTTAGATTATTATGATAAAGCAGAACAAGATATAGCTGAAAAATTAATAGTATTAGATAATGCTAAAAATATAAAAAAAATAAAAGGATTCTCAAAAGAATTAGAAAAAGTGGAGAAAGAAACAGATATAGAATTATCTACTAAACAAAAAGAGGCTGTAGAAGCAGTGAATGATCATAACGTATGTGTAATTACTGGTGGGCCAGGTACTGGTAAAACAACAATAATAAAAGTAATAATAGATTTATATAAAAAACAAGGTAAGAAAACAGTACTTTGTGCACCAACTGGTAGAGCTGCCAAAAGAATGACAGAAACAACAAATGAAGAAGCTAAAACATTGCACCGTTTGTTAGAAATAGGAAAGATAGAGGATGAATGTATAAGTAACATTGACAGTAGCGTTGCACCAATAGATGCAGATGTAATAATTATTGATGAAATGTCTATGGTGGATTTATTTTTAATGAATTATTTATTGAAAGCTATATATCAAGGAACAAAACTTGTACTAGTAGGAGATGTGGACCAGTTACCATCAGTAGGTCCTGGTAGTATATTAGAAGATATAATTAATTCAAATAGAATAACTACAATAACTTTAAATAAGATATTTAGACAGGCTGCTAAAAGTAAGATAATAATTAATAGCCATAGAGTTAATAGTGGAGAATATTTTATAAAACAAGAAGAGTCAGAAGAAAAATTAAATGATGATTTCTTTTATATTAATGAACAAAATCAAGATAAAATATTATATCAAATATTATCATTGTGTAATGGAAGATTAAAAAATTATGGTGATTATGATTTCTTTAAAAATATACAAGTAATAACTCCAACTAAAAAAGGAATGCTTGGAACTAAAGAATTAAATAAAATATTACAGCAAACTTTAAATCCTAAAAGAGAAGAGACAATAGAAAAACAAAATATGGGTGCAATTTACAGAGTTGGAGATAGAGTAATGCAAGTTAAAAATAATTATGATATATTTTGGGAAAGAAAATTACCTAAATATGAAACTGGAACAGGAGTTTTTAATGGGGAACTTGGCACAATAAAGACAATTGATGATTTAGAAAAAAAGGTAAAGATTCAGTTTGATGATGAAAAAATAGCATGGTATACATATCAAGACTTAGAACAAATAGAACATTCATATGCAATAACAGTTCATAAAGCACAGCGGAAGTGAATTTGATGTTGTTATATTACCTATTATGCAGGCATCACCAATTTTACTTACAAGAAATTTATTATATACAGCAATGACTAGAGCCAAAAAGATGCTTATTGTAATAGGAAATCCTAATATTGTAAATTACATGATTCAAAATGTAGATATAAAGAAAAGAAATACAGGATTAAAAGAAAGGTTAATAGAGATTTAATATCTAATATTAAATTAATTATAAATTAAATAGGGGGCACAAAAATAAAAAGGAGGAATTATGAACTTTTTAGATTGTGTCCTTAATTTTATTTTTCCACCAGTGTGTGGAATCTGTTTAAAAATAAGCGGAAAATATATATGTGAAGAATGTATGGAATTAATTAAATTTAAATCATTAAATAAGATTGATACATATAATAATAAAAATTTTAAAGAGCATTTATATATTTTTAAATATGAAGGTATAATTAGACAGAGAATATTAGATTATAAATTTAGAGAAAAGTCTTATTTACATAGTAGCTTTTCAGAGATGATTTTAAATAGTAAAGAAAATATAGAATTTATAAAAAAATATGATGTTTTAATTCCTATACCTATACACAAAGATAGAATGAGGACAAGAGGGTATAATCAAAGTGAATTAATTGCTAAAGATTTAGTATATGAAATTAAAAATATAAAATTAGAAAATAGAGTTCTCATAAAAACTAAAAATATAATAGCACAAAGTTCATTAAATAAAAAACAGAGGGAAAATAATATAAAAGATGTATATCAAATTAAGAGTGCAGAAAAAGTTATGAATAAAAAAGTATTACTGTTAGATGATATATATACAACAGGAAGTACTGTTAATGAATGTGCAAAGATATTAAAAGAAGCGGGATGTATAGAAGTAGGGATTATTACAATTGCAAAAGACTAAAAAAGTTACTATTAAGGATTAGTAATAAAAAAAATATATAAAAAATGCAACTTTTATTTATTTTAAATTGTATTTAAAGTGAGGAAAAATTAAATGTAATAATTATGGAACTTATTAAAAGGAGTTTTTAGTAATGGATGAAATGAAATTTAAAGAAATCTATGAAAGAAATGTTGATACTGTATATAGAATTTGCTATTCGTATTTAAAAAACAAATCAGATGCGGAAGATATAGTTCAAGAAACTTTTATAAGATTACTAAGGAAAGAAGTGAAATTTGAAAATTATAAGCATGAAAAAGCTTGGCTAATAGTTACTGCTAGCAATTTATGTAAAAATAGTCTGAAATCATGGAAAAATAAGATTGATAATATAGAAGATTATAATTTAGCAAATCCAAATGAAAAAAATGATATAGATGAAACATTACATATTGTTTTAAACTTACCAAATAAATATAAAACAACTATATATTTATATTATTATGAGGGATATTCAAGTATAGAAATAGCTAAAATTATAGGAAAAAAGGAGTCTACAGTAAGAAGCCAGTTAAAAAGAGGACGAGAAATATTAAAAGTGAAAATAGGAGGTGAATTAGATGAATGAAATAAAAAAAGCATATGAAACAATAAAGTTAGATGAAGAATCAAAAGAGAGGATATATTATAACATACAAATGAAAAAAGGAAAAATAAAAAACAAGAAAATATGGATTATCAAAAGAGTAGTACCTTTAGTATCAGTGTGTGCATGTGCAATGATTATAATTACTAATTCTACATTTCAGGTTAAAGCAGGAGAATATATAAGAAGTGTAGTAAATTGGATAACAGGAAATACGAAAGATGATTATTTAGAAGAACCAAATATTGTTACTTCAAATAATAATATGCAATTTAAGATTAAAAGTGCAAAAAGAATAGACAGTGAAGTTAGAGTAATGTATGAAATCATATTTCCAGATAATATAGAAGAATATATTAATTTAGATGATTATAAAAATTCAAATAACAATTATAAAGAATTATTTTTTAATGAAATATTTACAGATTGTAAAATATATGTAAATAATAAAGATATTAATGACATAGATATGATAGATGGAGAATTTTGGTATTTCCATGTTAAAGATATTGAAGTAAAAGGTAATATGATAGTACAAGAGCTAGTATTAAATTTAAATAAAGAATATTTAAATAGTGATTTAAACTTTATATTTGAATATAATAAATTTAATATAAATAACACAATTTTAGAGGCAAATCTAAAAACAGAATATACATTAGATGGTAATCTTTATTCTGGAGACATTGAAGTAACTAAAATTCCAGAAGTTAAGGCAGATATAGGAAAAAATACATATAGTTTTTATGGATATTCATATACCAAAACAGGAATAAAGATTTATTGTAAGGAAAAGGCAGATAGCTCGATGAATTATGATGTTATTTATTTAAGAGTAATAGATAATTATGGTTCAAAATACCTATTCTATCCAAAATGTTATAATGATGGAACAGATCTTGTTTTTGAGATTTATGATGGACCAGCAAATTGGTATAATGAATATGAAGAGTATCTTAAACCAAGTATTACCAATATAAAAGTAGAAATAATGAAAGAAACACCTGAGTTAGATAAAAAAGGTAAGCCTGTTTCAGATAAAATTTCAGAGTTTGAAATTGATTTTGAGAATGGGAAATAGAAGAAAAAAATGAAATTTAAGAATTGAGGGATTTGTATGAAAAATAAAATTTTAAAAGTTAGTTTAATTAGTATAATAGTTACTTGTATATTAGTAATGTTAACAGGATGTACATTAAATAATATTACAAATGAAAATAATCAAATAGAAGAAAATAAAGTAAAAAACGAAGGTCAAAATACAGAAGAAAATAATAAAGAAAGTACAAATACACAAAGTGCATCAAAAACAGATAGTGAAATTGTAGAAGAGTTGTTTTTGGATTACTTAAAGAATATGGAAGAAAGTTCAGGAAAAAAATTAAAAGGATACAAAATAGATAAAGTAAAAGTTTTATTAGGAAATGAAAGAAAAAATGTAATAAATACATATGAAGGTACTGAAGGTAATAACGTAAATGAAAAAGACATTTTTGCAGAAGTCACATATTCAGTAAAGCCAGAGAATATAGAGAATACTGAATGGATGGCTGGAAACGGAGAAAAACAAGAAGATTGGTTAATAAACAAAACATCTTGTGTATTTATAAAACATAATAATGGATCATATAAGATTCAAGAAAATGGTACAGGTTGGTAGTTTAAAACAAAAAGAGTAAAATTTAGATTTTAAACTATATACTATAAATAATAGCACTAATTAATAAAAAAGAAGGGTATAATATGAAAATTATATCCTTTTTATAATTGCATAAATTGATTTTTAAAAATTAAAAATTTTGCATAATTTTTTCCTAATTTGTAATAATAAAATTATAAAACAAAAACAAGGAGGGAAAAAATGAAAGCAACAGGAGTAGTAAGAAGGATAGATGATTTAGGAAGAGTTGTTATTCCAAAAGAAATTAGAAAAACATTAAGAATAAAAGAGGGTGACCCATTAGAAATATTTACAGACAAAGAAGGAGAAGTTATATTAAAAAAATATTCGCCTATAGGTGAACTTTCTGAGTTTGCAACAGAATATGCTGAAACACTTGCAAAAACAACTGGTCATATTGCATGTATAACAGATAAAGATACTGTTATTGCTGTTTCAGGTGGTTCTAAAAAGGAATATTTAGAACAAGGAATTAGTGAAGAGTTAGAAAAAATTATGGATGAAAAAGAAAATTATAATAGTAAAGAAAATAATGATACATCTATACCAATAACAAAAAATGATAATAAAGAGAGAAAAAATAATGCACAAGTTGTATATCCAATAATTGCTGATGGAGATGTTATAGGAACTGTAATTTTATTATCTAAAGATGCAAATACAAAAATGTCAGAAGTAGAGCAAAAAGTTGTACAATCAGCCGCTAGTTTCTTGGGAACACAAATGGAAATATAATGTTATAATTTATCTTTTAATTTGGTGATAATGTTACCGCCTAGCTAAGTGTTTGATATATATTTTTTAAAACCAATCTTGAAGCGTGTCAGCAATTGGTAAAGATAAGTTTTATACCACGCAGAAAATTTGAGAAACGTTAGCTAAATGCGTACCATCGGCGATTGGTTTTAAAAAATATATATCAAACACTTAGCTAGGCTAGTATGTGCTTTTAAATAAGATATAAATGGTAACATATAATAAAAATTGCTGCAAAAAATTGAAAGAATACTTGAAAAGTATTCTTTTTTGATATACAATAGCAAGTGATTATTTATAATCTATTTAAAAGATGCTTTTTATGCATCGGAATGGAGGAATTTTTTTATGTCAGTAAAAGTAGCTATTAATGGATTTGGACGTATAGGACGTCTAGCATTTAGACAAATGTTTGGAGCAGAAGGGTATGAAATCGTTGCAATAAACGATTTAACAAGTCCTAAAATGTTAGCTCATTTATTAAAATATGATTCTGCACAAGGTAGATATGAAAAAGCAGATACAGTAGTTGCAGGAGAAGATTCTATAACAGTAGATGGAAAAGAAATTAAAATATATGCTATAAAAGATGCTGCAGAATTACCATGGGGAGAAATAGGAGTAGATGTTGTTCTTGAATGTACAGGATTCTATACAAGTAAAGAAAAAGCAAATGCTCATATTATAGCAGGAGCTAAAAAAGTTGTTATATCAGCTCCAGCTGGAAATGACTTACCAACAGTAGTTTTTGGTGTAAATGAAAATATATTAACAAAAGAAGATAAAATCATATCAGCAGCTTCTTGTACAACAAACTGTTTAGCACCAATGGCAAATGCATTAAATAAATATGCACCTATTCAATCAGGAATAATGTCAACAATACATGCATACACAGGAGACCAAATGTTATTAGATGGTCCACACAGAAAAGGAGATTTAAGAAGAGCAAGAGCAGCAGCTGTAAATATTGTACCAAACTCAACAGGAGCAGCAAAAGCAATTGGATTAGTTATTCCAGAATTAAATGGAAAATTAATAGGTTCAGCTCAAAGAGTACCAGTTCCAACAGGTTCAACTACTATATTAACAGCAGTAGTTAAGGCAGCAGATGTAACAGTAGAAAAAATTAATGAAGCAATGAAAAATGCTTCTAACCAATCTTTTGGTTATACAGAAGAATTATTAGTTTCTTCAGATATAATAGGAATTAGATATGGATCATTATTTGACGCAACACAAACAATGGTAACAAAAATATCAGAAGATTTATACCAAGTTCAAGTTGTTTCTTGGTATGATAATGAAAATTCATATACAAGCCAAATGGTAAGAACAATTAAATACTTTGCAGAGTTAGGAGAATAAAAATATAAATTCTGCATGGGCAGGCAAGAAGATTAGTCTGCCCTAAAGTATCTTTAAAGAAATTAACTGATAACCATTGGTGATTCGAAATAACTACATATTAAGGATTAGCAATGATTATCAGTTAATAGTAGGAGGGGTTTATGAATAAGAAAACAGTAAAAGATTTAGATTTAAAAAACAAAAAAGTATTTGTAAGATGTGACTTTAATGTACCAATCGATGAAAATGGAAATATTACAGACAATAGAAGAATAGTAGGAGCATTAGATACAATTAAATATTTATTAGAAAATGATTGTAAAGTAATTTTAGCATCTCACTTAGGAAGACCAAAGGGAGAAGTAAAGCCAGAATTTTCTCTAGCACCAGTGGCTAAAGAATTATCTAACTTATTAGGTAAAGAAGTAAAACTTGCAAAAGATATAATTGGAGAAAGCGCAAAAGAATTAACATCTAATATGCAAAATGGTGATGTTGTATTACTAGAAAATGTTAGATTTGATTCAAGAGAAGAAAAGAATGATCCAGAATTTTCAAAAGAACTTGCATCTATGGCAGAAATATTTGTAAATGATGCTTTTGGAACAGCTCATAGAGCACATAGTTCAACAGCAGGAATTGCAGAGTATTTACCAGCAGTATCTGGATTCCTAATTGAAAAAGAATTAAACTTTTTAGGAAACGCTTTAGAAAATCCAGCAAGACCATTTGTTGCAATTTTAGGTGGAAAGAAAGTTTCTGATAAAATTGGAGTTATTAATAGTTTATTAGAAAAAGTAGATACACTTATGATTGGTGGAGCAATGGCATATACTTTCTTTAAAGCTCAAGGATATAATGTTGGAAATTCAATTTGTGAATTAGATAAACTAGATTTAGCAAAAGAATTAATGGAAAAGGCAGTTAAAAAAGGTGTTAAATTAATGCTTCCAGTTGATACAAGATTAGGAAAAGAATTTGATCCAAATACAGAAACAAAAACAGTTTCTTGGACAGAGATTCCTGATGGTTGGGAAGGTTTTGACATTGGAGATGAAACAATAAAATCTTATAAAGAAGAATTAAAAAATGCAAAAACTGTTATATGGAATGGACCAGTTGGTTTATTTGAATTTGATAAATTTGCAATAGGAACAAACGAAATTGCAAAAACATTATCAGAAATGACTGACGCAACTACTATTATTGGAGGAGGAGACTCTGCAGCAGCAGTAGAAAAAGCAGGACTGTCAGAGAAATTTACTCATATATCAACAGGTGGAGGAGCATCACTTGAATTTTTGGAAGGAAAGAAATTACCTGGAATAGAATGTTTGATGGATAAATAATAGTAATAATTTGAAGGGGAAACTAATGAATAATAAAACAAATATTTTAAAAAGTTATGAATATAATGGAAATAATTTAGATGAAGTATCTGAAAGTTCAAATTTGATAAAAATAAAGGAGAAGAATCTAAATACTCCAATACAAGCAAAGATTAAAACATATACTAATAGTTTTTCCATAATTTTATGCTTTATTATTTTTCCCACATTTTTGATTTCACTAATTCTAAATGTTCAAAGAAGAAATAAGAAAAAAACGATAATTAGTGCTATTATGTTTGTATTATCATATGTATTTTATGTAGCAGTATTGTTGTTAAATATGTTTGCTACATTTGAGCAGAATTTAATATTAAGTATTTTAGCAATAATAATGTTTTTATGTATATTTGCAATTGAGATAATATTAATAATATTTTGTTTTTGTAGAAAAAACAAAACTAATTAAGGAGGCAATTTAGATATGAGAAAAAAAGTAATCGCAGGAAATTGGAAGATGAATATGCTTCCAGATCAAACAATAAAATTTATAGATGAAATAGCACCACTAGTAAAAGACACAAAAAATGAAGTGATTCTTTGTGTTCCATATACAGACTTATTTTATGCATTATTAACAGCACAAAATACAAATATAAAAATAGGTGCACAAAATATGCATTGGGAAGAAAATGGAGCATATACAGGAGAAGTTTCTGGAAAAATGTTAAAAGTAATTGGAGTAGAATATGTAATTATAGGACACTCTGAAAGAAGACAGTATTTTGCCGAAACTGATGAAACTGTAAATAAAAAAATAAAAGCAGCATTTGCAAATGAACTAAAACCAATCGTATGTGTTGGAGAAACTCTATCACAAAGAGAAGAAGGTAAAACAGAAGAAATAATTACAACTCAAACTCGTTTAGCATTAGAAGGCCTATCAAATGAACAAGTAAAAAATACAATAATTGCTTATGAACCAATATGGGCTATAGGAACAGGTAAAACAGCAACATCTGAAGATGCTAATAACAGTATAAAAGCTATTAGAAAAGAAATAGAAGATATTTATGGAAAAGAAGTTTCAGAAGAAGTGATAATTCAATATGGAGGAAGTGTTAAATCTACAAACGCAAAAGAATTATTCGAAACATCAGATATTGATGGAGGATTAGTAGGTGGAGCAAGTCTTAAAGTAGAAGAATTTTCTAAAATAGTTAATTATGATAAAAATTAACTTTAAAGTACTAAAGAAAGAACAAATATAGATTATAAAATAAAGAAGAGGCGGTAAAAGTAAAATGGATAAAAAACTTACAATGCTAATGATATTGGATGGTTTTGGAGAAAATAACAACGAAAAAGGAAATGCGGTAAAACTTGCAAATACTCCAAACATAGATAAACTAATGAAAACATGTCCTACAACAGATGTATATACAAGTGGATTAAATGTAGGTCTTCCAGAAGGACAAATGGGAAATTCAGAAGTTGGTCATACAAATATTGGAGCAGGAAGAATAGTATATCAAGAACTAACAAGAATAACAAAATCAATAGAAGATGGAGATTTCTTTAGTGTACCAGAATTTGTAAAAGCAATAGAAAACTGCAAGCAAAATAATTCTAAATTGCATATTATGGGACTTTTATCTGATGGACGGAGTTCATAGCCATATGCGTCATTTATTTGCTCTTTTAGAACTTGCTAAAAGAAAGGATTTTGAAGATGTATATGTACATTGCTTCTTAGATGGTAGAGATACTCCTCCAGCATCAGCAGAAGGTTATATAATGCAATTAGAAGAAAAAATGAAAGAAAAAGGAATTGGAAAAATTGCTACTATCTCTGGAAGATTTTACAGTATGGATAGAGATAAAAGATGGCAGAGAATCGAAAAAAGTTACAATGCAATGGTAAATGGTATTGGTGAAAAAGCACAATCAGCAATTTCTGCAATAGAAAGCTCATATCAAAAAGAAGTTTTTGACGAGTTTGTAGAACCAACAGTAATTTGCAATGGAGATAATAAAGTTGCTACTATAGATAAAAATGATTCTGTAATATTCTTTAACTTTAGACCAGATAGAGCAAGAGAAATAACAAGAACATTAGTAGATAAAGATTTTAAAGAGTTTGAAACAAAAGACTTAAATTTATATTTTGTATGTATGACTCCTTATGATGAAACTATGCCAAATGTAGAAGTAGCTTTTAAAAAGGAAAGATTAACAAATACTTTTGGTGAATATATTAGTAATCATAGTTTAACACAATTAAGAATTGCTGAAACAGAGAAATATGCACATGTTACATTCTTCTTTAATGGAGGAGAAGAAAAGCAATATGAAGGAGAAGACAGAATATTAATTCCTTCTCCAAAAGTTGAAACATATGATTTAAAACCAGAAATGAGTGCTTTAGAAGTAACTGAAAAAGTTATAGAAGCAATTAAATCAAAAAAATATGATAATATAATACTAAACTATGCAAACCCTGATATGGTTGGTCATACAGGAAATTTAGAAGCTGCAATAAAAGCAATAGAAACAATAGATGAATGTTTAGGAAGAGTTCTAGATGTTATAAATGAAGTAAATGGTGTTTTATTAATTACAGCAGACCATGGAAATTCAGAACAAATGATAGATTATAAAACAGGTGAACCTCATACTGCACATACAACAAATCCTGTTCCACTTATTTTAGTTGGAATGGAAAATGTACAATTAAAAGAGGGAAAACTTGCAGATTTAGCACCAACAATGCTAGATATTATGAATTTAGAAAAACCAGAAGAAATGACAGGAGAAAGTTTATTAATAAGAAAATAAAAATGTTTTTAACTAGCAAAGAATAAAGAGCAATTATAATAATTTTCAATTTCTAGGAAATTACATTTTATATGAGATTTCCTAGAAGAATATATTTATTTAAATTAAATGATTAACATGTCTAACAAAATACATTTAAATAATATATACAAAGAAATAAAAAATTGTAATAATCTATAAAACTTGCTAGATTAAGATATATACCAAGAAAGGAGCTAATTAATATGATATATTCAAAAGAAGTAGAAAATATGTGCCCTGTAGCAAAAGGAGTTGACCATGGGCCAGCACCAATTCCAGAGGAAGGTAAATGGGTAAAATCAAAAGAAATAAAAGATATTTCAGGTTTAACACATGGTATAGGATGGTGTGCACCACAACAAGGAGCATGTAAATTAACTTTAAATGTAAAAGAAGGAATTATTGAAGAAGCTTTAGTAGAGACAATAGGATGTTCAGGAATGACACATTCAGCTGCTATGGCAGGAGAAATTTTAGTAGGTAAAACAATATTAGAAGCATTAAATACAGATTTAGTATGTGATGCTATAAATACTGCTATGAGAGAATTATTCTTACAAATAGTATATGGTAGAACACAATCTGCATTCTCAGAAGGAGGACTTCCAGTAGGAGCAGGACTAGAAGATTTAGGAAAAGGACATAGAAGTCAAGTAGGTACAATTTATTCTACAAAGGTTAAAGGTCCTAGATATCTAGAACTTGCAGAAGGATACATAGTAGAAATAGGATTAGATAAAGATGACCAAATAATTGGTTACAAATATGTAAACTTAGGAAAAATGATGGATAACATCAAAGCTGGAATCGAACCTATGGAAGCAATTGAAAAAGCTTCTGGAAAATACGGAAGATTTGATGAAGCTGTTAAGAAAATTGATCCAAGAAAAGAATAAAAAGCTTATATATTGATTTAGAAAATATAATATTAAAAAAATCAAATACAATAAATCAAGACATTATAAGCATGGTAAGAAAATTTAAGTAGTAGAAAAAGTAGGAGGTAAGAATAATGGCAGTAACATTTGAAAGTTATGAAAGAAGAATAGACCAGATTAAACCAGTAATGGAAAAATACGGAATTAAAGATTTTGAAGATGCATTAAATATATGTACAGAAAAAGGATTTAATCCATACGAAATAGTAAAAGGAGTTCAACCAATTTGTTTTGAAAATGCAGCTTGGGCATATACTTTAGGTGCAGCAATTGCAATTAAAAAAGGATGCACAAAAGCATCAGACGCAGCTAAAGCGATTGGAGAAGGTTTGCAAGCTTTTTGTATTCCTGGATCTGTTGCAGATGACAGAAAAGTAGGTTTAGGACATGGAAACTTAGCATCAATGCTATTATCAGAAGAAACAGAATGTTTTGCATTCTTGGCAGGACATGAGAGCTTCGCAGCAGCAGAAGGAGCAATTGGTATTGCAAAATCTGCAAATAAAGTAAGAAAAGAGCCACTAAGAGTTATATTAAATGGTTTAGGAAAAGATGCAGCGCAAGTAATATCAAGAATTAATGGATTTACATATGTAAAAACAGACTTTGATTTTTACACAGGAAAAGTAAATGTAGTAGAAGAAATTGCTTATTCAGATGGAGAAAGATCAAAAGTAAGATGTTATGGTGCAAATGATGTTAGAGAAGGTGTAGCAATAATGCATATGGAAAAAGTAGATGTTTCTATTACAGGTAACTCTACAAACCCAACAAGATTCCAACATCCAGTAGCAGGTACATACAAAAAAGAATGTATTGAACAAGGAAAGAAATATTTCTCAGTTGCTTCTGGTGGAGGAACAGGAAGAACACTTCATCCTGATAATATGGCTGCAGGACCAGCTTCTTATGGTATGACTGATACAATGGGAAGAATGCATTCAGATGCACAATTTGCAGGTTCATCATCAGTTCCAGCTCATGTTGAAATGATGGGATTAATCGGTATGGGAAATAATCCAATGGTAGGTGCAACAGTTGCAGTTGCAGTTGCTGTAGAAGAAGCTATGAAATAGTTGATGTTACAGAAGCTTATGATAATTATATAATTAAAGGTGGGCAGATATCAAAATGGATATTTTTTGTCCACCTTTTGTCAACGATAATTAATTATAAAAACTTTAATAATTTAATGGAGAAATTTTAATATGATAAAAAGGATAATATTTGATTTAGATAATACAATAATCGATTGGAAAGATTACTATAGTGCAGATGCAGTCAAAAGTGCTTGTGATAAGTTTGGTATTAAATATAATAATGAAATAATAGAAAAAATTGTTAATATAGTTGACTATTATGAAAGAAATAATGAATATTTTAATATGAATATAATGCAAGAATTAATTAATAAGGAATTAAATAATCATTATACTACAGATTTTACAAAAGAGATTTTGAAATATTTCGAGAATTGTGTACCAAAAGAAATGGACGTTAATATTATACGAACTTTAGAGTATTTACAAAATAAATATGAATTAGTTATTTTAACCAATTGGTTTGAAAATACACAAATACAAAGATTAAAGAATACGAAAATATATAAATATTTCACACATGTGTATGCTACAGAAAAAATAAAAGTAAAACCAAATAAAGAAGCATTTAAAACTGCAATGGGTGAATTTGCTCCAAATGAATGTGTAATGGTTGGAGATGATTTAAAAATAGATATAGATGGAGCTTTAAATATAGGGATTAATGCGATATTCTTAAATAGAAAAAATATTAGTGTTGATAAGAAATATACAGTTATTACTCATTTAGATGAATTAATAAAAATATTATAAAATATGTAACAAATATTAAAATAATTCATATTATATATATAAGTAGAAGTGGGAGGTATTATAATATGGATGGTCTATATGAGGTGGCTGTAAGAACACCAATGGGTGAGATTAAAGGAAATGTGAAATTAATTACAAGTGGAAATGAATTAAGTGGATACATTGAAACAATGGGAAAAAGAAATAATTTTTCAGGAGGAAGAGTAAGTGGGAATAGATTCACAATTTCTGGGAATATTAATGCATCAATCACTAGTATTAAATACGATATACAAGGTGAAGTAATGGGAGATACTTTAAATATTAATGCTAAAACTAATATGGGAAGTTTTAAATTACAAGGAAAAAGAATTAAATAATTATTATAAAAGATAACAGTTATACTTTTAAACTTTAAATATGTGTAACTGTTATCTTTTATTTAGTGAAACTGTATTTAATATTATTTTTTGAGATTCAAATGATATAGAACTTGTACAATAAATATTACAAAAATTATTTAATCATTCAAAATAAAAAAATAACAAGTCTATAAGACTTGCTATAATATGGCTGGGGTACTGTGATTCGAACACAGGAATGTCGGAGTCAGAGTCCGATGCCTTACCGCTTGGCGATACCCCAATATATGTATAATATACAGATTAGATATACTGATATTAAAATTTTCTTTGAACAAATAACTTTAGATAGATAATACTAAAATATCAACATCAATACTTAAATATAATAACACAACTATAAAAAAAATTCTATACTTACAGAAAAAATAATTTATAAATTTTTTCTGTATAAAGTAGACCGTTGCAAAAGAAGATTGATACTAACTTAAAAATAGAAATATATAAATTAAATCTAATAAAGAATATAAAAATGAATTTTGAACATAATGTATTTATAGAGAAAAATGTAAATGGAGGTATATTATGGGAAATTGTTTATTAATAAAAAATGTAAAAGCATTGGAAGTCTTTGATTCAAGAGGAAACCCAACTGTTCAAGTAGAAGTGATTTTAGAAAATGGGATAAACGGAACAGCTACAGTTCCATCAGGTGCATCTACTGGAAGTTTTGAAGCAGTAGAACTAAGAGATGAAGATGAAACAAGATTAATGGGAAAAGGAGTGAAAAAAGCAGTAGAAAATGTAGAGAAGATTATTGCTAAAGAATTAGAAGGAATGAATGTATATGAGCAAACAAAAATTGACCAAAAGCTAATTGAACTAGATTCAACAGAAAACAAATCTATGCTTGGAGCTAATGCAACTTTAGGAGTATCTTTAGCAGTAGCTAAAGCAGCAGCTCGTTCTCTTAATATGGAATTATATAAATATATAGGAGGAGTGAATTCAAAAAGATTACCAATGCCTATGATGAATATTTTAAATGGAGGAAAACATTCAGATAATAATATAAGTGTTCAAGAATTCATGATTATGCCTGTTGGTGCTACTACTTTTAAAAAATGTATGGAAATTGGTGTGACTGTATATCATGAATTAAAGAAAGTATTAAAATCAAAAGGATATTCTACAGCTGTTGGTGATGAAGGAGGTTTTGCACCAAATTTAGATAGTGAAGAGGAAGCTATTAAACTTATTTTAGAAGCAATAAAAAATAGTGGATATGAACCTAAGAAAGATGTAGCTATTGCGCTAGATATAGCTAGCACTGAAATGTTTGAAGAAGCAAAGAAAATTGGTAAAGATGGATATTATTTTTGGAAAAAGGATATTTTTAAAACAAAAGATGAGATGGTTAGGTATTTAGTAGATTTAACTAATAAATATCCAATTATATCAATAGAAGATGGTTTAGCAGAAGAGGACTGGGAAACATGGAAAAGACTAACAGAAGAGTTAGGGGGTAAGGTGCAATTAGTTGGAGATGATTTGTTTGTTACAAATATAAAGAGGTTACAAAAAGGATTAAATAAAAAAGTTGCAAATAGTATTTTAATAAAGCCAAATCAAATAGGAACTTTAACAGAAACATTAGATGCAATTGAGATGGCAAAATCTAGAGGATATACAGCAGTTATATCACATCGTTCAGGTGAAACAGAAGATACTACTATAGCTGATATTGCAGTTGCAACAAATGCAGGTCAAATAAAAACAGGAGCACCAGCAAGAACTGATAGAGTTGCGAAATATAATAGATTATTGTATATTGAAAATGAATTAGTGAAATAAAGAATTAAAATTATTAAAAGAGTAATGAAACATTACTGTAGTAAAGACAGGCAGATTCAGTAATTATAGTAATAAAAAATGTTAGGTAAAAAGTTAAAAGCAATTCTGTAAAGTAAACGCAAGTTGTACAAAAAAATTTTTTAAGCAATATTTTATTGGAGAATATTGCTTTTTTCACGTAATAAAAAATGAAAAAAATTTTTTCCCTTTCTTGACAAAAAAAATAAAAAAATATATAATTATAAAGTCGTGACAGCTAAAGAAGGCGTAGAATCCGAAGATTCTACGTCTTTATTTTTTTATTAATAATGCAAAAAGTTGCAAAACAAACTAGAACATTCTTAAATGTAAAATTATATTTTAAATTTTGATTTGTAACTATTAGCAAAAATGAGAAAGGGGATAATAATGAACGAGCAAAACGAAAACTTTTATTTAACAACAGCACCAATAAAGAAGTTATTGGTAAAATTTTCAATACCATGTATACTAGCAATGCTTGTAAGTGCTCTATATAATATTGTAGATCAAATATTTATAGGAAATAGTACAGCAGGAACAGCAGGTATAATGGCAACAACTTTAGTATTTCCATTTACTGTAGTAGCACTAGCTATTGCACAACTTATAGGAGATGGATGTGCAGCATTATTTAGTATTTCACTTGGTTCAAAAGATGAAAAAACTAGTAATAAATCTGTAGGAAATGCAATAATTGCAGTTATTATAGCAAGTATAGCGTTAGTCGCAATAGGATTTATTGCTATGAAACCAATATTTACTGTACTTGGAGTAAATGGTTATAATGAGCAATGTAAAATATTTACACAGCAATATTATATAATAATATTATGTGGAACACCATTTTATATGTTTGCTTCATGTATGGCATCAATCATACGTGCAAGTGGAGCACCAGGATATTCAATGATATCAACATTAGTAGGAGCTATAATAAATTTAATTTTAGATCCTATTTTAATATTTGTATTTAATTTAGGCGTTCAAGGAGCAGCTATAGCAACAATTTCAGGACAAGTAGTATCTGCAATATTATGTGCAATCTATTTTAAAAAACCAAAACTTATAAACTTGAGTAAAGAAACTCTAAAAATAGATGGAAAAGTTTTAGGAAAGCTTTTAAAACTTGGTATCTCAAGCTTTATAACACAAATATCAATAGCAATAATAACAATAGTTGCAAACAATGTAGTTGGAACAATAGGTGGAGAAAATGCAACAGATGCAGGTGGAGCATTAGGTATAGTATTTAAAATATTTGCAATAGTGTTAGCATTTAGTTTAGGTGTTGCAGTAGGAGGACAACCTATTATTGGATTCAACTATGGAGCAAAACAATATAAGAGAGTATTAGAAGCATACAAATTAATACTTTTTGCAAATATTATAATAGGAATTATAACAACATTAATATTTGAATTTATACCAAGTGCATTAGTAAATATATTTGGTGGACATGCAAATAATTTGGAATTCTATCAAAATTATGCAGTCTTAGCTTTTAGAATCTATTTAGGAGGAATATTATTCTGCTGTATTCAAAAAGCAAGTTGTATTTTCTTACAATCAATAGATAAACCTTATAAAGCAATGACATTATCATTAATGAGAGATGTTATAATACTTGTTCCAGGTGTATGTATATTAGGTCTTTGTGGAGATTTATACAGTATGCTTTTGGCAGGACCAATAGCTGATATAGGAGCATTTGTTGTTACAGTTATATTAGTAACAATAGAATGTAGAAAAATTAAGAAATTATCAATGGAAGTTACACAAGAAAATAATGTAGAAGAACAGGTTAATAAAGAAAACAATCAAGATTCAAAGAAATTTGTTATTTCTATAGGTAGAGAATTTGGAAGTGGAGGAAAATATATAGGTGAAGAATTAGCCAAAAAGCTAAATATTAAATGTTATGATGATGAACTTTTGAGAAAAGTTTCTGAGGATTATAATATAGATATGCAAATGTTAGAAAAAGTTGATGAAAAACAAAAATCAAGTTTTTGGTATGGATTTGCTACAAATTATGTATTTTCAAAGAATAGTAAAGATGTTATGCCTGTAAGTGCAGATGATAATCTATTTTTAAAACAAGCAAAAGTTATAGAAGAATTGTATGAAAATGAGAATTGTATTATAGTTGGAAGATGTTCTGATTATATATTAAAAGACAAGCCAAATGTAATAAAGTTATTTATATATTCAACAGACATGCAATTCAAAATTAATAGAAAAATTAAATACGGAAATTTGAAACCAGAAGATGCTGAGAAAATTATAAAGCAAACAGATAAGCAAAGAGCAGATTATTATAAACATTTTACATCACAAACTTGGGGAGATAAAAATAATTATGAATTTGTTATTGATACATCGAGTGTTGGCGTTGTAGAAACTATTAATATTTTAGAAAAATATATTAAAGCAAGAATTGGATAAAATTACATATTAAAAATGACCTATGAATGTTAAATTAGTACATTTATAGGTCATTTTATTTAAAATCTGGAATCTAAGTATAAAGAGTATTTATTAGTTTAGAGCTTAGTCTTGATTTTATTCGTAACCATTTCGTGGTAAAGTGACGAAAAAGTAATATAAAATCTGAAAGTTAACAATATAATGTTAATGTTTAGATTGTAATTATTAAATAAAATATTTATAAAAACTTTACAGTACAGATTTGCAAGAAGTCTAAGATGGGGTGAGAATTTTTACAGATATAGTATCTTATGAAGTTCTGATACAAAATTAATATAAAATACAAACGTTAACAATATGAGTAAGAAATGAATTAAAACAAATTTAATACAATAGACAAAGCTGTAATAATATGTTATTATAAGAAACAAACTTGACGAAAGAGGCGAAAAATGTTATGGACAATATATTAGAGAAAGTAAATATGCCAGAGGATTTGAAAACTCTTAATATAAAAGAAAAAGAAAAATTAGCAGAAGAAATCAGAGAATTTATTTTAGATAATGTTTCAAAAACAGGAGGACATTTAGCTTCAAACTTAGGTGTAGTAGAGCTTACAATAGCATTACATAGTGTATTTAATATGCCAGATGATAAGATAATTTGGGATGTTGGACATCAGACATATGTACATAAAATTTTAACTGGAAGAAAAGATAAATTTAATACACTTAGACAATTAGATGGGCTTGCAGGTTTTCCAAAGACATCAGAATCAGAATATGATTCTTTTAACACAGGACATAGTAGTACATCAATCTCTACTTCACTTGGAATGGCAAGGGCAAGGGATATAAAAAAAGAAAATAATAGTATTATTGCAGTGATTGGTGATGGGGCATTAACAGGAGGAATGGCACTAGAAGCGTTAAACGATGCAGGATGTAGTAATACAGATTTAATTGTTATTCTTAATGATAATGAAATGAGCATATCAAGAAATGTTGGTGGAATTTCTATGCTATTAAGTAAAATAAGAACTAAAAAGGCATATACTAAATCGAACCAATATCTAAAAAGAACTGTAAATAGAGTTCCATACATAGGTAAGAAGATTGTAAGAGTAGCAAGAAAGCTTAAATATGGAATAAAACAGTTATTTATACCAAATATGTTTTTTGAAGATTTAGGTTTTAGGTACTTAGGTCCAATTGATGGTAACAATATAGAGAAAGTTCAAGATTTATTAGAAATTGCAAAAAAAGTAAAAGGACCAGTACTTGTACATGTTGTTACTAAAAAAGGAAAAGGATACGAAATAGCAGAAGAAAATCCAGACAAATTTCATAGTACATCTAGTTTTGATATAAAAACCGGGAAAAGTAAAAAAGAGAAAAAAGCAGATTATTCAAAAATATTTGGAGATAAATTAGTAAATTTAGCAAAAGAAAATAAAAATATTGTAGCTATAACTGCTGCAATGTGTGACGGAACAGGACTTTCTAAATTTAAAAAGCAATTTCCAGAAAGATTTTTTGATGTAGGAATTGCAGAACAACATGCTTTAGGCTTAGCTGCAGGAATGGCAAAAAACGGTATGATACCAGTAATTCCAATATATTCATCATTTTACCAAAGAGGTTATGATCAAGTCGTGCATGATATTTGTCTTCAGGATTTACCAGTAATTATGTGTGTAGATAGGGCAGGTATTGTAGGAAATGATGGCGAGACACATCAAGGGATTTTAGATTTAGCTTTCTTTTCTTTAGTACCAAATTTAACTATATTAGCACCAAAAGATTTTAAAGAATTAGAGCAAATGTTAGAATTTGCAGTTGATTTAAAAAAGCCAGTTGTCATTAGATATCCAAGAGGTGGAGAAGGAAAAGTAAAATTTGAAAGTCATAAAACTATTAAATTAGGTGAATCAGAAACATTAAAAGAAGGTAAGGATTTAACAATTATAGGAATTGGAAAAATGGTTTCAAGAGCATTAGAAGTTTCTGATTTATTAGAGGAGTATGGAATTTCTTGTGATGTAATAAATGCAAGATTTTTGAAACCATTTGATAAAAAAACTATATTAGAGTCTATAAATAAAACTAATAAAGTAATAACAATTGAAGATGGAATTTTAAGAGGTGGACTTGCTACAACAGTTAAAGAGTTAATAGTTGAAAATAATATAAAAGATATAAATATAAAGTCATATGGGTATAATGATACTTTTGTAAAACATGGTTCAGTAGAAGAGTTGGAAAATATTTATGGATTAGATGTAAATTCAATTGTAGAAAGCATAAAAGAAAAAATATGTATACAAGAAAAAATAATGAGGTAAGATTAAAAAGTTATGCAAAAAAAAGAATTATTACAAAAATATAAAAAAGAAGAAGAAAGACTTTTAGTAGCAAAATTATTAGACAAAATAGAATTTTGTGAAAAAAGAAATAAAATAGAATATACAGATTTTTTAGATGAGCATCAAGAAAATATATTAAAAAATGTATTATGTATTTTAAAAAAAGATTTTATTTTATATGGAGGATATGAGGAAGCAGAACGTAAAATTTTAATTTTATATCCACAAAAATTAAAATCTATATTTGAAGAAAACAAATTTAATCTAAATACAATAATTACTGTATTTAGATTATTACCATTAAAAGAGGAAATACAAAAATTAAATCATAGAGCATACTTGGGTGGATTAATAAAGCTTGGAATAAAAAGAGAAAAAATAGGTGATATAATAATACATGATGATGGTGCAGATATTTTAATAGTAAAAGATATTGAAAAATATTTATATACTAATATTCTTACATTAAAAAGATTTCAGAATAGTAAAATACAAATAGTAGATTTAGAAAATATTAGTAAAAAAAATCAAGAGATGCAAGAGCAAAGAATTATAGTATCTTCTTTGAGATTAGATAATATAGTGGCAGAAATATGTAAGACATCGAGGAATAAAGCAAATGAGATTATTTTGACTGAGAGAGTATTTGTTAATAGTGAATGTATAACAAAAAATACAAAAGTTATTAATGAAAATGATAAAATAACAATAAGAGGAAAAGGTAAATTTTTTATAAAGAAAGTTTTAGATGAAACGAAAAAAGGAAAAATTCCTATAATAATAAATTTTTATAAATAAATCATTGACAAATAAGAACATACGTTCTATAATCGAAGAGATATAACTTATACCTAATTTAGGTATAGTATTAGAAAATTTTAAATATCAATATAATACTTTTACAATAAAAAGTAGTTTATAAAGGGAGAAAGTAGATAAATCTATTTGATTAAAATAATAAATAAGTAAAATATTACTGAATTAATATATTTTTCAATTAGTTTTTATTTGTATAAATATAAATTTAAGAAAGGAGATATAGTATATACCTTAATATACTATAAAATAGTGAAATGGCAGAAATTATTGATGGTAAAGAACTTGCAAAAAGTATACGTTTAGAATTAAAAAAAGAAGTAGAGAAATTAAATCAAAAAGGAATATTCCCTAAACTTGCAGTTATAATGGTAGGTGATGATAAAGCTTCCAAAGTGTATGTAAGAAATAAAAGCAAAGCATGTGAAGAAATAGGAATTGCGTATGAAGAAATATTATTAGATGAAACTACTACTATGGAAAAATTGTTAGAAATAATAGAAAAATTAAATAATAGAGAAGATATTCATGGAATATTATTACAAAGTCCAATACCAAAACATCTTGATATTTATAAGGCTTTTAATAAAATATCACCTGAAAAAGATGTTGACGGATTTAATCCTATAAATGTAGGAAAATTAGTTATTGGAGAAGACTCATTTGTGTCATGTACTCCATATGGAGTAATAAAAATGCTCGAAAGATATAATATTGAAATTGAAGGAAAGAATGCAGTAATTATAGGTAGAAGTAATATAGTAGGAAAGCCATTAATACAATGTTTACTAAAGAAAAATGCGACTGTTACAGTATGTCATTCTAAAACAAAAAATATAGAGAATATAACAAAAAATGCAGATATTTTAATTGCGGCATTAGGCAAAGCAAAATTTGTTACAAAAGATATGGTTAAAGAAGGCGCAGTTGTAATAGATGTAGGTATTAATAGAAATGAATTGGGAAAATTAGAAGGAGATGTTGATTTCGAATCTGTAGCAAAGATAGCATCATACATAACACCTGTTCCAGGTGGAGTAGGGCCAATGACTATAGCAATGTTAATGAATAATGTAGTAAAAGCATGCAAATGTCAAAATTAATATAGAAATAAAGGGGGCAAATAAAATATTATGCGCTCTTTTTCTGTAATACATAATTTAAATTTATATAGATAAGAGCCAGAAGGAGTTTTATGTTATCAGTAGAAGAAAATAAATATTGGATTTGGTTATCTAATTTAAGACTAAACAGTAAAACTATTATTAATTTAATAAAATATTATCATGATCCTAAAATTATATATAATCTTGATGAATATGAATTACGAAAAAATCAATATATAAATAAAACAGAAATTAGAACAATACTTTCGGTAAAAAATAAGAATAATATATATAGATATATTGAAAACATGATAAAAGATGGTATAAAAGTAATTACAATAAATGATAAAGAATATCCAATTAAATTAAGGTATATATATGATTATCCAGTTGTTTTATATATAAAGGGAAATATAAATATACTAAATAAAAAATCTATTGCAATTATAGGAAGTAGAGAATGTACAGATTATGGAAGAGTACTTGCTAAGAAAATAGCAGGTGAACTTTCAAGCAAAGATATCTATGTAATTAGCGGATTAGCTAAAGGAATAGATACATATTCACATTTAGGAGCAATAAATGAACAAGCAAAAACTATTGCTGTTCTGGGTTCACGGATTAAATAATATTTATCCTATAGAAAATAATATTTTAGCTCAAAAAATTATAAATAAAGGTGGAGTTATACTATCAGAATATAATTTATGGACAAAACCTGAAAAAAAGAATTTTCCACAAAGAAATAGAATTATAAGTGGTTTATCAGATGGCATTTTAGTAATAGAAGCAAGAGAAAAAAGTGGCTCTTTAATCACAGTAGATTTTGCACTGGAACAAGGAAAAAATGTATATGCTATACCAGGCAATATTACCAGTTTAAACTCAGTAGGAACTAATCAAATTATAAAAGAAGGTGCAAAAGTTGTTACAAATGTAAGCGATATATTAGAAGATGTTTATAGTATTTAAAAATATATATTTCAAAATGCATTAAAATGTATTTTGAGTATATCAAAAAATATGTTTGACCTTTATTATTATATATATTTATGTTATATATAACTAAGACTATTTGTGAACCGAAATATTTAAATATATAATACATTTTGATAAGACTAGAGGCTCATAATCATTAAATAATAATATATATCTTAAAATTTTATTAAAGTACTTTCACTTTTTTGGGATTTGTAATATAATAAAATAGCAGTTTAGTTAAATAAAAAAATATTATATATTTTAACTAGAAAGGAAAGGTTTTTATGGGAAAAAATAATAAAAAAACTAAAAGTATAAATAAACACAAAAATGCAAATAGCAAAAAAAATAGTAAAGCTAAAATAGTAAAGAAAATCATTATAATATTAATTTTAATTTTTATACTAATTTGTTTAATTGGAGCAGGAATTTTTGCAGGAATATTTTTCAGTGACAAATTTGCTATGTCTAAAGAAGATTTATTAATAAGTAATTCAAATACCTTTGTTTATGATAGTGAGGGAAATTTGATTAAAGAACTTCAAGGCGAAGAAAATAGAAAAATAATTACACTTAATGATATGCCAGTATATTTACCAAAAGCTTTTATTGCAATTGAAGATGAAAGATTTTATGAACATCATGGAGTAGATATAAAAAGATCTGCAGCAGCAACAGTAACTTATATATTTAATAGAGGAAGTTCTTCTTTTGGAGGAAGTACAATAACACAACAATTAATAAAAAATATTACTAATGAAAAAGAAGATGAAGGAAAAGCAGGTATTCAAAGAAAAATAAGAGAAATGTCAAGAGCATATCAAATAGAAAAAATAATATCAAAAAGCCAAATATTAGAATTATATTTAAATATTATTTATCTTGGAGGATATGGAAAGAATATATGTGGTGTAGAGGTTGCATCAGAATATTATTTTGGAAAATCTGCAGATGAACTTTCTTTATCAGAAAGTGCCTATTTAGCAGGAATAAATCATTCACCTAATAATTATAATCCATTTACTGAAACTGATAATACAGAAAAAATAAAGAAAAGAACAAAGACTGTTTTAGAAAAAATGAAAGAATTAGGAATGATAAGTAATGAAGATTTTGATAAAGCAATAAGTGAAGTAGATGCTGGATTAGAGTTTAAACAAGGAAATTTATCTAGTGGAACAGATATGTCATATCATCTAGCAGCAGCTATTGAAGAAGTTGTAAATCAAATGGTAGATGAAAAAGGAATGTCTTATGAATATGCTAAAAGCCGTTTATATGGTGGAGGATACAAATTATATACTACAGAGGTGCGTTCCATACAAAGCAGGATGCAAGAAGAGTATGTAAAAGATAAATATATAGTAAAATCAAAAAAAGATAGTGAACAACATAGTCAATCAGCAATGGTAATTATAGATTATAAAACAGGAAATGTAGTTGGATGTATGGGTGGGCTTGGTACTGATGTTAATGCTTTAGGATTAAATAGAATTAATAGTGCAAGACAACCTGGTTCATCTATAAAGCCAATAGCATCTATTGCGCCAAGCTTGGAAAATAAAATAATAACAGCAGGTACAGTATATGACGATTCTCCAACAACATTTAATAATGGTAAATACAATCCAAAAAACTCATCAGGATATAGAGGACTTATTACTGTAAGAAAAGCTATAGAAGTTTCTTCAAATGTTGTAGAAGTAAAAATAATGTCAGAGTTAGGACCTGAAAATTCTATTAAATTCTTAAAACAATTAGGACTTAATCATTTAGACGATAAAGAAGATAATGGTTTAGCATTAGTATTAGGTGGACTTACACATGGGGCTACTCCTCTTGAAATGGCAGGTGCATATGCAACTATTGCAAATGGAGGAGAATACATTACACCTACTTTTTATAGTAAATTAGTAGATTCACAAGGTAAAACGGTTTTACAACCAAAACAAGAAAAAAGAAGAGTGATGTCAGAAGGAACAGCATATATCACAAAAAGTATATTAAAATCCCCAGTTACAGGTTCTGAAGGAACTGCTACAAATTGTAAAATATCTGGAATGGATGTTGGTGCAAAAACAGGTACAACAGATGATAATTATGACAGATGGCTATGTGGTATAACTCCTTATTATGCAGCAGCGACATGGTTTGGATTTGATAAAGCAGAATACATAAACTATAGTGGAAATCCTTCAGCTAAGATTTGGGCAGCTATCATGCAAGATATTCATAAAGATTTGCCTAAAAAGACATTTGAGAAACCAAGTAATATTGTAACTGCTAAGATTTGTAAAGATTCAGGAAAATCTGCTACAAGTTCTTGTACTAATACATATACTGAAGAATTTGTATCAGGAACAGTTCCATCAGCATGTACTGGACATTCAAAGGTAAAAGTATGTAAAGAAACAGGAAAATTGGCAAATGAATTTTGTACAAACGTAGAAGAGAGAAGTGGTTTGCAGCCACCAGAAAAAGAAAAAAATGCAACTTGGAAAACAAGTGCAGGAGGTAAATATAGTACAATAACAGATGTATGTGATATACATAAAGAACCAGAAATTGATACTAATGTAATAAATAATGTAACAAATAATTTGGAAAATAATACTCCAGTAATAGATGAACCAGAAGAAGTAAAGAAAGTGAAAGTTCCAAATGTTGTAGGAAAGACAGAAAGTGAGGCAAGGTCAATATTGCTTGCTGCCAAATTAAGATGTAGAATAGGAGATCCTAAAGAAGATAAATCAAAAGCAAATGGTGTTGTATTAAAACAAAGCAGAAAGGCTGGAGAAGAAGTAAAAGAAGACACAATAGTTACAATAACAATTAATGAGAAATCTAATAATGATGATAATTCGCATAATAATGAAGTAAAACCAGATGAACAATAATATATTTAATGTTTTATAGGAAATTGTATTATACAATTTCCTATAAAACAAGAAAAAAAGGTTATAATAAAAATTAAGACTCACAAAATGAGAAGGGAGCCTGCAATCATGAAAGATAAGAAAAATAATTCATTTTTTAAAGAATTATTTGCAAGTGTAAAGGATTTTGATAAATATCAAGATTTTGCTATACAGAAAGTTAGCAAAGGAATTATATATATATTAAAATTAATTGCTATTTTTACATTTATTATATCATTAGCATTCACATTTAAAATAAACATAGAAAAGAACAAATTGGTAAAATATGTTGATGAAAATATATCAAATATAAAGTTTGAAGATGGTAAATTATCAGTAAATAATGATGAAAAAGTAATGTTAAAAGATATTGCATTAGAAAATACAGCTATACTTATTGAAACTAGAGAATTAAGCGAAGAAGAAATAAAAAAATGTGAAGAAGATATAAATGAATTTAGTACTGGAATTATATTGCTTAATGATAAAATGATAGTAAAAACAGAACTTGGTACAGGATATACTAATTTATTATATAGTGACATTGTAAAAGAATATGATATAACGAATTTTAACAAACAAGATTTGTTAAGTGCTATGAATGGAAAAGAATTAATTGCTTTTTATATAATGTTCTTTGGTATATTCTATTTTTATATGTTCATTATATATTTTATAACAATTTTAATATATGCTATAATGCTTGCAATACTTGGACGTATAACTTCCATATTATTACGAATACCAATGCAATATAAGGCAATATTTAATATGGCACTTCACGCATTAACACTTCCAATTATACTTAATCTTATTTATATAGTTGTTAATTTATTTACTGGTTTTAATATTAAGTATTTTCAAGTTATGTACAGCACAATATCATATATTTATATAGTAGCAGCGATATTAATGATAAAAACAGATTTTATAAAAAGACAGCAAGAACTTAGCAAAATAATTGAAGAACAACAAAAAATAAGAGAAGAATATAATGAAAATATAGGAAATGATAAAGATGAAGAAGATAGTCTAAATAAAGATAACGTAGATAAAAAAGAAAGTGATGAAATAAATAAAGATATTGATTCTAAAGAAAATAAAGATGGCAGGGAGCCAGAAACAGGTGAGGCCCCAGAGCTATGAAAGGAGAATACCATATATATGAATTCTAAAAATAAAGATGAGAATAATAAAAAACAAAAGTATTATATAGTTTTAGGAACGGTTATTCTATTAATATTAATAAGTATTTTAGGAATGTTTTTATACAATAATAAAGATAAAAATAAAGAAAAAGAGATTGCTTATACAGAACTTATTAAGCAAATAAATGATGGAAATATAGAAAAAATTGAAATGACAACAGGAAGCACGACTATAAAGGTTAAATTAAAAGATTTTGAAGAAGAAAAGACAGCTCTTATACCAAGTACTCAGCCTTTTATAGAGCTAATTCAAGAGAAAACGGAAAATGGCAATAATATAGAATTAATTCAAAAAAAACCAAATGCTTTAGTTAGTATTGGAAGAACACTATTTTCATTGTTACCAACTATAATGTTAGTAGTTTTGTTTATACTAATATTTAAAATGCAAGGCTTAGGAGAAAAGGGTAAAGTATATGATGCGGATACAAAGAATACTAAAATAAAATTTAAAGATGTAGCAGGGTTAGAAGAAGAAAAACAAGAAATGATAGAAATAGTAGACTTTTTAAAACATCCTAAGAAATTTTATGAAATGGGAGCAAAAGTGCCAAGAGGAGTGCTTTTATGTGGAAAGCCAGGAACTGGAAAAACATTAATTGCAAAGGCTATAGCTGGTGAAGCGGGTGTACCGTTTATATCAATGAGTGGTTCTGAGTTTATTGAGATGTTTGCAGGGCTTGGAGCATCAAGAGTGAGAAAATTATTTGAAAAAGCAAAAAAAATGGCACCATGTATAGTATTTATAGATGAAATAGATGCAATACGGCTCAAGAAGAACTAGTCAATCAGGAGCAGAAAGTGAAAATAACCAAACATTAAACCAATTATTAGTTGAGATGGATGGATTTGATACAGAAGAAACTATAATAGTACTAGCAGCAACTAACCGTCCTGAGATGTTAGATAGTGCATTATTAAGACCAGGAAGATTTGATAGACAAATAACAATTGCACTTCCAGATTTAAAAGGTAGAGAAGAAATTCTAAAAATACATGCAAAAGAGAAAAAATTTGCATCAGATGTTAATTTGAAAAGTATAGCAGAAGATACAGCAGGATTTACAGGAGCAGAACTTGCAAATATTTTAAATGAAGCAGCTATAATTGCTACAATAAAAAATAGAGAAGCTATTACAAATAATGATATAGAAGATGCTGTTAAGAAAGTTACTGTAGGACTTGAAAAACATAGTAGAGTAATATCTGATAAAGATAAAAGACTTACAGCTTTCCATGAAGCAGGACATGCAATAGTTAGCAGTTATTTAGAAACACAAAAAGATATAAAAGAAGTTTCTATTATACCTAGAGGTGTAGCTGGTGGATATACAATGTATAAAACAAATGAAGATAAATTCTATATATCTAAAACAGAAATGGAAGAAAAATTAATTGCGCTACTTGGTGGACGTGCTGCTGAAAAATTAGCATTAAATGATATATCTACAGGCGCAAGTAATGATATAGAAGTTGCAACTCAAATCGCAAAAGACATGGTGACTATATATGGTATGAGTGATGTAATAGGAACAATATCTATAAATACAGAGAAAGATCCATATGAGTTACAATTACTTGGGGAAAAGTTTAGTGACAATATAGGTGCAGAAATAAAAATATTAGTTGATAATGCATATGTTCAGGCACAAACTATTTTAGCAAATCATATGGATAAATTAGAATTAGTTGCTAATGAGTTATTAAGAAAAGAAGTTATATCAGCAGAAGAATTTGAAAGATTAATTTCTATGTAGTTACAAGAATTTTACTTTGAATATAGTGTTACTTATGTAAATTGTTATAATAGATGATTTAAAGATTAAGGCTGACTAGACCCTAATATAACATAAATTTATTTTTATGTTAAAAAAATATTGAAATATTATAATAAATATGTTAATATATAACTGTTAATTTGATAAGTAAATACGATAATAAAGGACAACACAAATAAAGTAAAACTAATAGAGAGCAAGAGACTAGGTGGAATTCTTGTAAGATAATAGCTTATTTGTTATCACCTTTTAGTAATTTAATTGAAGCTTATAGTAGATTAAATCGTAATCCTTGCGTTAAAAGGTCTTAAGAGAAAAAATTAAAATTTGTAATTTTTTAATATAGGTGGTACCGCGGAAACATTCGTCCTAAAAGTATAATTAGGACGGATGTTTTTTTGATTAAATATTAATAAAATAAAAGTTATTTATTAAAGATGTTATTAATTTAATTAATATAAAAATAAAATATTAAAATAAAATACTAAAATAAATGAATATATCCAGAGATAATTATTCATTTATGAAGATAGGAGAGATTAGTATGTGTGAAAATTGTGAAGAAAAGAAAGATTATGGAAAGACATTAAACTTGCCAAAAACAGATTTTCCAATGAGAGGAAACTTGCCAGAGAATGAACCTAAAGTATTTGAGGAAATATTTGAAAAAGGTTTATATGAAAAAATGCTTAAAAAAAATGAAGGAAAAGAACCTTTTGTTTTACATGATGGACCTCCATATGCAAATGGAGAAATTCATACAGGGCATGCAATAAACAAAGTATTAAAAGATACTATAGTTAGATATAAAAATTTAAAAGGATTCTATACTCCTTTCATCCCAGGATTTGATACACATGGTATGCCAACAGAGAAAAAAGCAATAGAAAAACTAGGTTTGAATAGAGATGAAATTCCAGTAGTTAGATTTAGAGATACATGTAAAGAATTTAATCAAGAATATATAGCTAAACAAACAGAAGGGTTTAAGAGACTAGGAGTGCTTGGAGATTGGGAAAATCCATATATTACATATCAACCACAAATGGAAGCTAAACAAATAGGCGTATTTGGAGATATGTATAAAAAGGGCTATATATATAAAGGTCTTAAACCAGTTTATTGGTGTACAGATTGTGAGACAGCTTTAGCAGAAGCAGAAATTGAATATAAAGATGTAAAATCAAATACTGCATATGTAAAATTTCCAGTAATAGAAGGAAAAGGTTTATTTGATGAAAGAGATACATATGTTGTAATTTGGACAACAACTCCATGGACTCTTCCTGGAAATACAGGAATAACAATAAGCCCTGAGTTTAAGTATAGTTTAGTAGACGTGCAGGGAGAAAAATTAATAATTGCATCTGAACTCGTAGATGAGGTAATGAAAGTTGCAAAAATAGAAGATTATTCTACAATTAAAGAATATGAAGGAAAAGAATTAGAAGGTATAATTTGTAAACATCCATTTATTGAAAGAGAATCTAGAGTAGTTCTTGGTAGCAATGATACTATTTTAGTAGAATTAGATACAGGTACTGGTGCAGTACATACAGCTCCTGGATATGGTAAAGAAGACTATTTATGCGGTTTAAAAAATAAATTAGAAATGGTAGTTACAGTAGATAGTAAAGGACACCAAACAGAAGAAGCAGGACCTTTCGCAGGAATGTATTATGCAAAATCTGATAAAGAAATAATTAAATGGTTAGATGAGCATAATTTCTTACTTGCAAAACAAGAAATAAATCACTCATATCCACATTGTTGGAGATGTAAACATCCAGTAATATATAGAGCAACAAGTCAATGGTTTGCATCTGTAGACGGATTTAGAAAAGGAGCGCTAGACGCAATAAAAGGTGTTAAATGGTATCCAGGATGGGGCGAAGAACGTATTACAAAAATGATAGAAGATAGAAATGATTGGTGTATATCACGTCAAAGAACATGGGGAGTTCCACTTCCAATTTTCTATTGTAAAAACTGCGAAAAAGAATATGTAACACCTGAAAGTTTAGATAAAGTACAAAATATCGTAAGAGAAAAAGGTACAAATGCATGGTTTGAATTATCAGAAACAGAGTTAATGCCAGAAGGTGCAAAATGTACAGAATGTGGATGCACAGAATTTGTAAAAGAAACAGATATTATGGATGTATGGTTCGATTCAGGCTCAACACATGAATCAGTATTAGCGGAACGTGGACTTCCAGAAGCAAATCTTTACCTAGAGGGAAATGACCAATATAGAGGATGGTTTCAATCTTCATTATTAACATCTATTGCAACTAAAGGAAAAGCACCATATAAAGAAGTTGTAACACATGGAATGCTTGTTGATGAACAAGGTAGAAAAATGTCAAAATCTCTTGGAAATGTAATAGCACCACAAGACATGATTAAAGAATTCGGTGCAGATATATTAAGATTATGGGTTTTAGCGTCAGATTATAAATCAGAACTTGCTTTATCAAAAGGTATATTAAAACAAGTATCAGAAGTTTATAGAAAGATACGTAATACTGCAAGATTTATACTTGGTAACATTAATGATTTTGATGTAAATAATAAGGTTAGCTATGAGAATTTAGAAGAAATAGATAAATGGGCTCTAATAAAATTGAATAAGCTAATAAGAGATTGTACAAAAGCATATGATGAATATGATTTTAATAAAGCATACCAAGCTTTAAACACATTCTGTGTAATAGATATGAGTAATTTCTATTTAGATATAATTAAAGATAGATTATATACTGCTAAACCAGATTCTGTAGAAAGAAGAGCAGCCCAAACAGTAATGTATGAAATATTACAAGCTATAGTTAAAATTTTAGCACCAATGGCTTGCTTTACAGCAGAAGAAATATGGAAATTTATGCCGCATAATAATGAAGAAAATTTAGAAAGTGTTATGCTTTCATATTATCCAGAAGTAAATGAACAATATGAAAATAAAAAGCTAGAAGAAAAATGGAATAAAATAATAAATCTAAAAGAATTAGTTTCTAAAAAATTAGAAGAAGCAAGAAGTGAGAAAGTAATAGGTCATTCATTAAATGCAAAAGTAACATTATATGCAAAGAATGATGAATATGAATTTTTATTAGAAAATAAAGATTTATTAATGACAGTATTTATAATTTCAGGACTAGAAATAGAAAAAGATGAAAGAAAAGACGAAGAAAAAATAGGTATAAAAGTAGATGTAGCAGATGGAAAGAAATGTGAAAGATGTTGGATGTATAGTACAACAGTAGGAGAAGATAAAGAAAATCCATGCATATGTCATAGATGTAGTGAAGCTTTAAAATAGGTTATTTAGCGCAAATACTTAAAAGTTTAGTATTTGCGCTTTTAAATACTTAAAATTATTTTGACATTATGTTGCCATAATATGAAAAATCTTGTATAATACAAGAAGATATTTGTAAAAATAAATTAGAAAGAGGAAAAAAATGAAAGTTGCAGATTTTAATTATAATTTACCAGAAAAATTAATAGCACAAGTACCAATACAAAAAAGAGACGAATCAAGATTAATGGTTTTAGATAAAGAAAAGAAAACAATAGAACATAAAGTTTTTAAAGACATTCTAGATTATCTAAAACCAGGTGATTGTCTAGTAAGGAATAATACAAAAGTTATTCCAGCAAGATTATATGGAACAAAAGAACAAACTGGAGCAAGCGTCGAGTTTCTACTTTTAAATAGGATAGAAGAAGATTTCTGGGAAGTTATGGTTAGACCAGGAAAGAAACTAATGCCTGGGGTAAAAGTATCTTTTGGAGATGGAATTTTAAAGGCTGAGATAATAGAAAAGTTAGATGGTGGAAGCCGAAAAGTTAAATTTGAATATAATGGAATATTTAATGAAATATTAGATAAAATAGGTCTTATGCCATTACCACCATACATAAAAGAAAGACTAAAAGAAAAAGATAGATATCAAACAGTATATGCTAAATATGAGGGATCAGCTGCTGCACCTACAGCAGGTTTACATTTTACAGATGAGTTATTAGAAAAAATAAAAGAAAAAGGTGTGGATATAGCAAATGTAACTCTGCATGTTGGAATTGGAACTTTTAGACCAGTAAAAGTAGAAAATATAGAAGAACATGACATGCATTCAGAACATTATTACATAAAAGAAGAAGACTGCATAAAAATAAATAATGCAAGAAAAAATGGTGGAAGAATTATTGCAGTTGGAACTACTTCTTGTAGAGTACTTGAATCTATTTCAGATGAAAACGGAATGGTAAAAGAAACAGAAGGTGATACAAATATATTCATATATCCAGGATATAAATTCAAATGTATAGATGCACTAATTACTAATTTCCATTTACCAGAGTCTACATTAATAATGTTAGTATCAGCACTTGCTGGAAAAGATTATATAATGAGCGCATATGAAGAAGCGGTAAAAGAAAGATATAGATTTTTTAGTTTTGGAGATGCTATGTTTATTAAATAAAATAGAGCCTATAAATATTTAATTAAATACAAAGCATAAAGAGAAAATATAAAGACATAAAAGTTAATAAAGGATATATTAAAATATGAAGAATGAAAACAAAATTTTAAAAATTATCTAATCTAAAAAGTATATTTAAATGATTTATTAGATTTTGAAGAATGAAAAGAAAAATAGTAAGAAGAATAGGGAGGCAAAATGAAACAAGCAGTTACATATGAACTATTACACGAATGTAAACAAACTGGAGCAAGAAGAGGAGTAATACATACTCCTCATGGAGATATACAAACACCTACATTTATGCCAGTTGGAACACAGGCTACAGTAAAATCAATGACTTCAGAGGAACTAAAAGAATTGGTAGAGGCAGAAATCATATTGTCAAATACATATCATTTATATTTAAGACCAGGTCATAGAATTATAAAAGAAGCAGGCCGGACTTCATGAATTTATGAGATGGGATAGACCAATATTGACAGATAGTGGAGGATTTCAGGTTTTTAGTCTAGGAGATTTAAGAACAATTTGCGAAGATGGAGTAGAATTTAAATCTCACTTAGATGGAAGTAAGCATTTCTTTTCACCAGAAAAAGTTATGGAAATAGAAGAAGCACTAGGAGCAGATATTATAATGGCATTTGACGAATGTGTGGAATATCCTGCAAGTTATGAATATACAAAGCAATCAATGGAAAGAACAACAAGATGGGCAAAGAGATGCAAAGATTCACATAAAACTATAGATAAACAGGCTTTATTTGGAATAATTCAAGGAGGATTTTATAAAGACTTAAGAAAACAATCACTAGAAGATTTAGTAAAATTAGACCTGCCAGGATATGCTATAGGTGGAATTAGTGTAGGAGAACCAAAGGAAGAGTTTCTAGATATTTTAAATTATACAGCTCCTCTTATGCCAAAAGATAAACCAAGATATTTAATGGGAGTAGGAACGCCAGACTACTTAATAGAAGCGGCAATGGCTGGTATAGATATGTGTGATTGTGTATTACCAACTAGAATTGCAAGAAATGGTACAGCAATGACATGGAATGGAAAAGTAGTAGTAAGAAATGCTACATATGAAAGGGATTTTACTCCACTTGATCCAGAATGTGATTGTTATACATGTAAAAATTATACCAGAAGCTATATAAGACATCTAGTGAAAACAAACGAAATATTAGGAGTAAGACTTCTATCTATTCATAATTTAACTTTCTTGACTAATTTAATGAAAAAGGTTAGAATAGAAATAGAGAATGATAATTTATTAAACTTTAAAAATGAGTTTTATAAAAGATATGGATATACAAAAGAATAAGGGGGAAATAAGATGAATCTTATAGATAATGAAGAGAAGAAAAGTAAAGAACAAAGTACAAAACTTTTAAAAATAATTATTATTGCAATTGTTGTACTTGTATTAATTTTAGTTGCAGTTTTATCATATAGTATGTATCTTCAATCTAAAGAATTTAAGTTTTTAGTAAATGATAGAAATGTTAGTAACATACCAAGTAATTTATTTATATTTGAGGATGAAGATGTATATATATCTATTAAAGATATGGCAGATTTATTAGGGTATGAATATAACAATGGAGAATACAAAAAATATAATGAGGATACTAACCAATGTTATGTAGGTGATAAGGTTACAGGGGCAGATGGGTATGAAGTTGCAGGGTTTGAAGCAAATTCAGAAAAAGTTTATAAGGTTTTAAGAGAATATGATGAATATGAATACTATACATTAAAGACAAAGGTTAAATCTATAAACGGAAAACTGTATACTACTAGTGAAGGAATTGAATTAGGTTTTAATACTAAGTTCATTTATAATCAAGAAAAAAATTATATAGCAGTTTATACACTAGATAATATAGTTAGTAAATATGCCAATAGTTTAGGAAATACAGTAATAACTTCGGAAACTATGAGCTTTTCAAATAAAAAAGCTTTAAAATATGGTTTAATATTAGTACAAAATTCATCAGGTTTATATGGAGTGCAAAAAACAGATACAGGTGAAACTGTACTTGGAACCAAATTTAAAGAATTAAGATTCATGGAAAGTTCACAAGATTTTATTACTACAACCCCAGAAAATAAACAAGGAATATATTCAACAAAAGGTGGAGTAACTATTGAACCACAATATGATGAAATTAAACAACTAGATATTGATTATAACTTATATATTATAAAAGTAGGAGATAAATATGGAGTTATAAATAGAAGTAAAGGTGCAAGATATGTTATTTACCCACAATATGATTCTATAGGAATAGATGTAGATACATTTAAAAATGATCAGATATCAAATCCATATATTTTATTTGATAATTGTATACCTGTAAAACAAGTAGGCGAAAATAAAGTAGAAAAATGGACTATTTTTGATAAAGATGGAAAAAATATCACAAATTCGAGCTTTGATGGACTTCGGATATATTGAAGGAACATCTAAGACAGCGAAGGGAAATAATGTATTAGTAATTCCAGAAAGAGAAGGAATTATTGTATATAAAGATGGTTTATATGGTGTTATTAATTCATCAGGAAGAACTTTATTGCCAATACAATTAAAGAAAGTATATACAGAAACAAATAATGGAAAAAATAACTATTATATGGTATATGGTGATGATAATAAAACAGAGAATATTTTAGATTATTTAAATAAAACAATAGGCGGTACAACATCTACAAACAGCAATACAACTGTTGTAAATAACCAGGATGCTGCAAATACTAATCGGTTCAAATAATACAGGATCAGGAGATAATAATGTAGTGAAAAATACAGAAAATAATAATCAGTAAATTAAATTTCTTAAATAAATAATTAAATTAAAAAGCAAGATATGAATATCATAAATTATATCTTGTTTTTTTATATGTAAATAATAGTATTAATTTTTTGATATTTTATATTATACCAGTTAGATATAGTAACATTTAAATAAGTGTGAATGTATAATAATCACTTTACTTTTTATTTTGGAAAGTTCTAAAAATGTTTTTTAATTAATATAGATATATTAATTAAAGGAGGAAAAATATATGGATAAAAATGTTAGTATGAATAAAGTGAATTTAAATAATAATATAATAAAGGTTATAAAAGGAAGTATAATATCGTTTTTAATTTCTGTAATATTATTGTTTATTTTTGCTAGTTTATTAGTTTATACAAGTTTACAAGAAACAACAATGAAACCTGTAGTTATAATAATTAGTATAGTAAGTATATTAATAGGTAGTTCTTTAAGTTCTATAAAAATAAAGAAAAATGGAATTATAAATGGTGCTTTAGTTGGACTTATATATATTCTAACTTTATATGTTTTATCAAGTATATCTTTTATAGGTTTTAATTTAAGCGCATATTCAATTATTATGATAATAGGAGCTATTTTAAGCGGAATGATTGGAGGAATAATTGGAGTGAATTTTGGCTAAAAATAAAAAAATAGAAATATATAATAAAGACAGAAAAATATCATACTTTTTTTATAAAAATAGTTGATATTTTTTTTATTTTAATATAGAATTTAAAAATACGGAGGACAATAATGATAACATTAGAAGACTTAAAAAATAATTTAGAAGTTCAAGAACTAATAAAAAGTTCACAAAAACAACTTAATGTATTAGGGTATACAGAACATTCTACAAGGCATATATCAATTGTTTCGAGTCGAGCGGGAAAAGTTTTAGAAACTTTAGGATATAATAAAGAAAGAATAGAACTTGCTAAAATTGCAGGATATATGCATGATATTGGAAATTGTGTAAACCGTACGGATCATGCACATTCAGGTGCAATACTTGCCTATGAGATATTAAAAGACATGGGAATGGATGTTGAAAAAAGAACAGAAATCATGATGGCAATTCGGAAACCATGATGAACAAACAGGAACAGCAGTAAGTGATATATCAGCTGCATTAATTTTAGCAGATAAATCAGATGTTCATAGAGATAGAGTAGTAAATACAAATATTTCTACATTTGATAAGCATGATAAAGTAAACTATGCAGTTACAGATTCAGAATTTATTATAAAAAAAGATGAGAAAAAAGTAATTTTGAATTTAACTATTGATACAGAAATCTCACCAGTGTTAGATTATTTTGAAATTTTTATGGATAGAACAATGATGAGTAAATATGCTGCTAAATATTTGGGAATATGGTTTGAATTGGTAATTAATGATACAAAATTATTATAATTTAGGAGGAAATAAAGTGAAAGCAAAAAATAATACTTTAAAAATAATATTAGCAATACTAGTTATTATACTAATTTCATTAATATCTTTTGTAGGAATATTTGTAAAAGATAAAAACAGAATGAAAAATATTTTGCCAGATTATGAATTAGGAATGAATCTTACAGGAGGAAGAGTTTTTAATATAAAAATAGATGATACAGTTAATACAGAATATTATGATAAAGATGGTAATAAAGTAGATGCTTCAAGTATAGAGGAAGGTAAAGAAGATGAATATACTAAAAAAGAAGTACCAGTAAATGCTAATGAGTTATTAAATGATGATAACTTTGAGAAAGCAAAGAAGATTGTAGAAGATAGATTAATTATGTTAGGAGTAACAGAATATGAGATAAGAAAAGATTCTGTTGCAGGAGAAATATATGTAACTATACCAGAGAATAAATATACAGATACAATTATATCACAAATGACAACACGTGCAGATTTTAAAATTATCGATACAGACGATAAACAAGAATTATTAACTAAAGATAGAATAAAAGATGTAAAAGTAGGATATGGTAATACTAGCACTGGAACAGCAATATTTTTAAATATACAATTTGATAAAGAAGGAACAGATAAATTAAGAGAGATAAGTCAAAAATATATATCTACAACAGATGAAGAAGGTAATGAAACTAAAAAACAAGTCGATTTAGTATTAGATGAAGAAACACTATTATCAACATATTTTGATGAAGAAATAAAAGATGGATTATTACAATTATCTATGGGGAATACAAGTAGTGCGCAAACAAGTGAGCAATTACAAGATTATTTAAATCAAGCTTCTAATTTAGCTGTATTATTGAAAACAGATACATTACCTTTAACATACAAATTAGATACAAACTTATATGTCGAATCAGAACTTACAAACAATGTATTACAAATGTTATTAATAATAACATTAATAGTTTCTGCAGTAGTGGCAATATTAACAATTATTAAATACAAAAAAATAGGATTATTTAGTATTATTAGTTTAATTGGTTATATAGCTATACTATTAATAGCTTTGAGATATACAAATGTTGTAATAACTATAGCAGGAATACTTGCAATTATATTAAGTGCTATAATGAATTATATATACATGATAGACATTATTAAAAACAAGAAAAAGGATAGCAAATCATTTAAAAATGTATCAATTAAATTTTTAGGAATTTATATACCATGTTTAATTATTTCAATTGTATTTTCTTTTATGAAATATTTACAAATAGCAAGTTTTGGTATGGTAATGTTTTGGGCATTGGTAATAATGATAGTATATAATTTAGTTATAACAAAAGTATTAATATCAAATTCAGAAAATTAATAATTAAAGAGAGGGTTTAATATATGAAAAAAATAGTATATGCAGTATTAGCAGTTATTATTGTAATTGGAATAATTGTAATTGCTACTGTAGGATTTAATGTGGATGTAATATATTCTAATCATCGTGAAATAAAAGTATATGTTGGAAAAGATTATAATATAGATGAAGTTAAGCAAATTGTAAATGAAGTAATACCAGAAGAAAAAGTAGTAATAAATAAGGTAGAAAAATTTAATGATAGTTTCATTATAAAAGTAAATAAAATTTCTGATGAACAATTAGAAAGTTTAAAACAAAAGATAAGTGAAAAATATGAAATTTCAGAAGAAAATAGAGACAACATGATTACTGATTCTTATATTGGAAGTTTTAGAATAAGAGATTTAATAAGACCATATGTTCAACCAATTATAATATCAACAGTTGTAATTTTGGTATATATGGGAGTAAGATATAAAAAATTAGGAATAGCAAAAGTCATTATACAAGAAATAATTGTTTTAGTTATGGCAATGGCTTTGTTATTAAGTGTTATAGCTATTACAAGATGTCCTGTTAATAGAGCATTTATACCAGCTGGACTTACTGTATATATATTAACTATAATAACAACTAATTTACAATTTACAAAACAATTAGAAAATTTAAATAGTAAAGAAGAGGAAAAAGCATAACTTAAAAGAGATATCTAGAATATTATATACTAGATATCTTTTTTTTGATAAGGAGGATAAGATGAAACATTTTTTTAGGAAAATAAGTAGGATATTTACAAGAAGTATAGATAATCAATTAAATTACAAAGAGGTTTTAGAAATGATTAGAAAGTCACAAAATGTGAAGCTTATAGATGTAAGAAGTATTCAGGAATATGAAGAAGGTCATTTAGATGGTGCAATTTGTATTCCTTTATATGAATTACAAACTGATATTGTAAATAAAATAAAAGATAAAGATACAGTGATTATATTATATTGTGCTTCTGGTGTTAGAAGTTTAAAAGGTAAAAATATTTTGGATGATTTAGGATATAAAAATGTTTATAATTTAGATGGAGGAATAGAAAATATAGGGTAAAATGTAGCTTACTATTTTTTATTTGGAGGTAATGCTACCGCATATCAAGAGTTTAATATATATTTCTTAAAACCAATCTTGAAGCGTGGCGGGTGAGTGGTAGGAATTGATTTTATACCACGCAGTTTAGGTAGAGGCAAGGTTATTTTAGTACCATCTGCGATTGATTTCAAGAAATATATATTAAACTCTTGATATGCTAATATATGCTTTTAAATAAGGTGTGAATAGTAACGAAATATAACATATTGTGACAATTTTTATGTAAAACACTTGACATTTACATAAAAACACAATATTATATAGTAAGAAAAAATATATTAAGGAGAATGAATATATGCATACTCAAATGTTGACTTCAAAAATGGGTGGGGAATTAATAAGCTTCAAACTAAATGGAGTAGAAAGAATACATCAAGGTGAAGCATGCGTAGACGAAAATGGAAAAGTTTTTTGGAAAAGACATTCACCAGTATTATTCCCAACAGTAGGTAAACTAAAGAAAAATCAAACCATTATTAATGGCAAAACATATGAGATGCCACAACATGGATTTGCAAGAGATTTAGAATTTGAGCCAGTTACTAAATTAGACAATTTTCATTCTTATGTATTAAAAAGTAATAAAAACACTATTTCAAAATTTCCTTTTGATTTTGAATTATATACAACATATAGGTTAGACGACAATAAATTAACAACTATATATAAAGTTATTAATGTGGGTACTACTAGTATGCCATTTGGTATAGGTGGACATCCAGCATTTAAAATAAATCTAGAGGATTTAAAAAATGAAAATTATTATTTAGAATTTGAAGAAGATGAAGAAAAGATTCATTTTCTATATTTGGTTGATGGTTTAATTGGAACTGAATATGCAAAAAATAGAATGACTGATAAAAGAAGAATTTATATAAATAAAGATACATTTAATAATGATGCGCTAATAATGAAAGGAATAAAATCTTCTAAAATAAGTCTAAAAAAATGTGATACAGGGAAAACTGTGTTAACAATGGATTTTTCAGGATTTCCATATTTAGCAATATGGTCAAAACCAAATGCTCCATTTTTATGTATAGAACCTTGGAAAACTACAGCAGACACAGTAAAATCAACTGGAGTATTTACACAAAAAACAGATATTTTAGTATTAAAGCCAAAAGAAGAGTTTGAATGTAAATATACAGTAGAATTTTTTGAAGAATAGAAGGAACTTTTATGGGAAAATTAATATTAATAATTGTAGGCTTGTTACTTTCATTAATAGGTGTAATTATGATATATGATTCTAGATTATTAACTAAAAGATTTTTTAGTTTTGGAGATCAAAATGAAGGAGCTTTTGGGCTTAAAATAGTAGGCTTTATTATTGCAATTGTTGGTGCTAGTATACTATTTTTCTTATAAATAATAAAAAATAGTTGTAATTTAACAAAAATGATGATAATATAAAAAAATAATAAATAAAAACTAAAAAAAAGAGGAGTAAATTTAAACTGTCTAGATAAGAGAAAAGAAGCTAGTTTAGCTGAGAGCTTCTTATAGAAAAGAAAATTGAAGGTAGCTTTTTTGTTGATATATTGAAAAGTTAGTAGGTATATCCGTTTGGCATACGTTATATGCTTTAGAGATACTAAATTTTAATTAGTAATTAAGGTGGTACCGCGAAATTTAAATCCTCGCCCTTATATATAGGGAAAGAGGATTTTTTGTTTAAACATTGTATTAACATTTGTTACTACATACAACTTACTTAAAAGCACATACTAGCATAGAAATGGTTTGATATATATTTTTTAAAACAAATCGCAGATGGTACTAAAGTATAGCTTTATTCTACAAAAACTGCGTGGTATAAAACTAATTCCTAGCAGTCACCCGCCACGCTTCAAGATTGTTTTAAAAAATATATATCAAACCATTTCTATGCGGTAACATTATCTATTAAATGAAAATCAATAAAAAATAATTATAAATTTATACGAGGAGGAATATAAATGAAAAATCACGAATTAAAAGAAAAGTATAATCCAAAAGAATTTGAAGAGAAATTATACAAAACATGGGAGGAAAAGGGATATTTTAAACCAAGTATGGATAATACAAAAGAAAGTTACTCTATTATGATGCCACCTCCAAATGTAACAGGAAAGCTTCATATGGGTCATGCATTAGATGCGAGCCTACAAGACTTTTTAATTAGATATAAAAGAATGAAAGGTTTTAACACATTATGGCTTCCAGGTACAGATCATGCAGCTATTTCTACAGAAATGAAGGTTGTTCAAAAATTACGAGAAGAAGGAAGAAAAAAATCTGATTTGACTAGAGAAGAGTTTCTAGAAAAAGCATGGGAATGGACTAAAGAATATGGTGGAACAATACAAAGGCAACAAAGAAAAATGGGATGTTCTTGTGATTGGGAGAGAAGTCGTTTTACATTAGATGAAGGACTATCTAAAGCAGTTGAAACAGTATTTTTAAAACTATATGAAAAAGGATATATATATAAGGGTAAAAGAATGATAAACTGGTGCCCTAATTGTAAAACATCAATTTCAGATGCAGAGGTTGAATATAAAGAAGAAGCTTCACATATTTGGCATATTAAATATCCGATTAAAGATTCAAATGAATATTTAGTAGTTGCAACAACTAGACCAGAGACAATGCTTGGTGATACTGGTGTTGCTGTAAATCCTAAAGATGATAGATTTAAACATTTAATAGGAAAGAAATGTATTTTACCTATTATGAATAAAGAAATTCCAATTATAGCAGATCCATTTGTTGATATGGAATTTGGAACTGGATGTGTAAAATTAACGCCTTCTCATGATCCTAATGATTATCAAGCAGGTTTAAAAAATAATTTAGAATTTGTAGAAGTTTTTGATAGTAATTTAATAATGAATGATTTGATTCCTGAAGTAAAAGGAATGAATGCATATGAAGCAAGAAATGTAATAGTAGATATGCTAAAAGATTTAGGGCTTTTAATTAAAATAGAAGATTATACACATAATGTTGCAAAATGTGAAAGATGTAAAACAACTATAGAACCAACTATTTCAGACCAATGGTTCGTAAAGATGGGAGAACTTGCAAAACCTGCGATAGAAGCAGTAAAAAATGGTGATGTTAGATTTATTCCATCTAAATATGATAAAACATATTTTAACTGGATGGAGAATTTACAAGATTGGTGTATTTCTCGTCAATTATATTGGGGACATAGAATTCCTGCATATTATTGTGAAGAATGTGGTGAAATACATGTTGCAAGTAAAATGCCAGAAAAGTGTACAAAATGTGGATGTGATAAATTAGTGCAAGATCCAGATACATTAGATACATGGTTTAGTTCTGCATTGTGGCCATTTTCTACTTTGGGTTGGCCAGAAGAAACAGAAGATTTAAAAACTTTTTATCCAACTAATACATTAGTAACTGGTTATGAAATAATATCACTTTGGGTTTCAAGAATGATTTTCTCAGGACTTGAATATTTAGGTAAGAAACCGTTTTCTGATGTTATAATTCATGGAATGGTTAGAGACGACCAAGGAAGAAAAATGAGTAAAACTTTAGGAAATGGTGTGGATCCATTAGATGTTATAGATGAATATGGTACAGATGCATTAAGATTTTCACTTCTTTTAGGAATATCATTTGGAAATGATATAAGATATATACCAGCAAAAGTAGAACAAGGTGCTAATTTTGCAAACAAATTATGGAATGCTTCAAAATTTGTTTTAATGAATTTAAACGATTATGATGGAAAATTTGATTTGTCAAATTTGCAGGTAGAAGATAAATGGATTTTATCAAAAGTAAATAAATTAGCAGAAGAACTATCAAACAATATTGATAATTATGATTTAGGTGTTGCAACACAAAAAATATATGATTTTATTTGGAATGAATTCTGTGATTGGTATATTGAGATTGTTAAAACTCGTTTATATGATGAAAATTGCAATACGAGAAAAGAAGCTCAAGGTACATTAAATACAGTTTTAGAATACAGTTTGAAAATGTTACATCCAATAATGCCTTTTGTTACAGAAGAAATTTATACTAAATTATACAATAATGATGAAAGTATAATGATTTCAAAATGGCCTGAATATAAAGAAGAATTTAATTTTGAATTAGAGGAACAAGAAATAGAAAATTTAAAATCTATTATTGGAGAAATAAGAAATATACGAAATAACATGAATGTTCATCCTTCAAAAAAATCAAAATTAATTTTTGTAACAGAAAAATATAATGATTTAATTGAACAAAGTGAAGGATTTATTAAAAGATTAGGTTTCGGAAGTGAAATTGTTATACAATCAAATAGAAGTAACATTCCAGAAAATAGTTTTTCAATTATACAAAAAGATTTAGAATTATATATACCATTTGAAGATTTAGTTGATATAAAAGCAGAGAGAGAAAGATTATTAAAAGAAAAAGAAAAATTACAAGCCGAAGTATTAAGGGCTGAGAAGATGCTTTCAAATCCAGGCTTTGTAAATAAAGCACCAGAAAGTAAGATACAAGAGGAAAAGGATAAATTAGATAAGTATAAAGAAATGCTTAAAAATACTTTAGAGAGATTAGAAGGAATGAATTAATTTATAATAGATTCAGTATGAAAATAAGAATTTAAATAAAACATAAGAGGCAGAAACTCGAGAAAAGGGTTTCTGCCTTTTATGTTTTATTTGGATAATCTCTTTTTGGTCTCAGCAGTTGCTTTGCGCCAAGCAATAACGAAATGCTTTGGCCTAAGTGTACCAAGACATACTCCAAGGAGAAGAATGTAGGTTAATTTGGATGCGATATAAATTGCAAAACCAAAAAAATACCACATTAACTCCCACTGATAGATGAATGCAAAGAGTGCCCATACTATCAAAACGGAGAAAAAAGAGGAGTAGCAGCGTTTTCCTTCACAGATTTTCGAATTGAGAAGAATCTGTGAGAGAATAACTGCAACTATGATACATAATAGGGCCGAGAATATAGCCCTGGTGGTAACACCAAACTTATAGATAAAAACAGTCATGGTGTAACCTGAGTAGATGAATGCTTCAACTACCCGCGCGAACAACTTTTTATTCAAAGTCGTCCTCCTTTCTTGTGTGCAGGGAATACCCCGCAGGTACGAATAACTTACAATGCAATAACATATAGTTACTACAAGTTATATTGTACCATAATTTTACATAATGAACAATATTATTCTGTTAATATATAAAGCAACTTGAAAAATTATTTTATTTTATGTTATTATACTTTATATAGAATTGATAATAAGAGAGAAAAGTAGATATTAAACAAAGAAAATTATCATAAATCAGATAATTCTATCTTTAACTGTGAAGAGAAAGACTTGTAATAGTATAAATTAAGGACTAAAATATAGTCGAAATCAAAAGTTTTAATATAGGAGAATTTGTAATGGAAGTATACATGAATAAGAATATTAGAAGAAAAATTAAAGAATATATAGAAAAAGAGATATTTGAAAAATACAAATTAAATGAAAAAGGTCATGGGATTAATCATATAAAATATGTTATTAGAAGAAGTTTGCAATTTGCAGAAACAATAGAAAATATTGATTATGAAATGGTATATGTTATAGCAGCATATCATGATATAGGTCATCATATAGATGCTAAAAATCATGAAATAATTTCAGCACAAATATTATTGGAAGATGAAAATTTAAAAGAATTTTTTAGTGAAGAACAAATTATGGTTATGAAAGAAGCTATAGAAGATCATAGAGCTTCTAAAGATACAGAACCAAGAACTATATATGGAAAAATAGTTTCATCAGCTGATAGAAATACTGACGTTGAATTCACATTAAAAAGATGTTATTCATATAGAACTAATCATTCACCAGAATTAAATCAAGATGAAATAATAGAAGTATGTAGAAAATTTTTAATAGAAAAGTTTGGAATTAATGGATATGCAAGAAATAAGATGTATTTTGAAGACAAAGAGTATAATAAATATTTACACGATATAACAGAACTTGCTTTAGATAGAGAATGTTTTTATAAGGAGATAAGAAGAGCTAATAGATAAGATTATTGGAAAATAGATTAATTATAATAAAATAATATTAAAATGAGTGAAGAATATATTATGATAGATTAATTAGAAATAAAAAATATATACAATATAAAAGAAGTTGTAAAACAGCTTCTTTTTTTGTGAAGATATGATTAGATAAAAAAGAAAAATGAAAAACTAGAATTAGAAATATATTAAAGAATAATATTTATTATAATTACAGCTATTATTTTTCTAAAATAATAACTTCTACATTTTTGTAATCAATCTTTTTATGAACTTACGACATTTGGTAAATTTTGTCGAAAACTTCCCATAAATCGATAAAACTTCTTATATTTTGCTATAGGAAAAAAATGGAAATAGGATTATAATAATAAAAAACAAAAGAAGGAGGAGTGTGAATTTGAATAGTAAATACATTCAAGAGGACAAGCTTTTGCTATTACAATTAACAGAAGAAATTGATCATCATACTACAGAAGATATAAGGAGGAAAGCTGATAATGAAATTACGAGATATATGCCTAGAAAAGTTATATTTGATTTTGGCATGGTTACTTTTATGGATAGTGCAGGAATAGGAATGTTAATAGGAAGATATAAAATAGTAAAAACATTTGGTGGAAGTATAGAAATGATAAATGTAAAGCCAAGTGTAAGAAAAATATTTGAAATGAGTGGTGTTTTGAAAATAGTACCTATTAGAAAAGACATAGAATTTAAAGTATCATAGATTAAGAAAAAATATTAAATTTGAAATATTATAGATTTAATAAAATATCAAATTTAAAGTAATCTAATTTCTTTGCTCTAAAATCTTAGATTACGTATATAGGTTATTTTAAATAGATAAAAAGAGGAGAAAACTATGAAAAGTTTATATGAAAATGAAATGAAATTAGAATTTTTAAGTAAATCTAATAATGAAGCATTTGCACGTATATCAGTTGCAGCTTTTGCTTCACAATTAGATCCAACTATAGAAGAGATGGCAGATATAAAAACTGCTGTATCTGAAGCTGTTACTAATAGTATTGTTCATGGATATGAAAATATGAATGGAATGGTAAAGATAATATGCAAGATATTTGCAAATTGTATAGAAATAGAAATTTCAGATACAGGAAAGGGAATTGAAAATGTAGAAATGGCAAGAAAGCCATTATATACTTCAAAACCAAATTTAGAAAGATCTGGAATGGGATTTACAATAATGGAAAGCTTTATGGATGAAGTTTCAGTTGAATCTGTTTTCGGACTTGGAACAAAAGTTACTATGAAAAAGTTCATAAAAAAGGAGGATGTAGAAGAAAATATAGAAAATATGGAATTTGCTAATTTAGGAGGAAGATAGAAAGGCAGGAGAAAATATGTACGATAATAGTATGGAAAACATATTTAAAGCTCAAAATGGAAATCAAGATGCTATGTCTAAATTAGTAGAAGAAAATAAAGGATTGGTATGGAGTATAGTAAAAAGATTTAATGGAAGGGGTTATGAATTAGAAGATTTATATCAAATTCGGGTCACTTCGGATTAATAAAAGCAATAAAAAGATTTGATACAAATTTAGATGTTAAGCTTTCTACATATGCTGTACCTTATATTTTAGGAGAGATAAAAAGATTTATTAGAGATGATGGACCAATAAAAGTAAGTAGAAGTATGAAAGAATTAGGAATAAAAATTAAAGAATTGCAAAAAGAATATATGAGAAAAAATGGAAAAGAAATAAAAGTAGAAGAAATTTCCAAAATATTAAAAATACCTAAAGAAGAGATAGCATCAGCATTAGATGCATTTAATCCAATAGATTCAATTTATGATAAAACCTATTTAGGCGATGATGAAGGAATTAGTATAATAGATAAAATAAGTAGTAATACAAATGAGGCAAATAATATAGTAGATAAAATTTGTATAAAACAATTAATTGATAATCTAGAAGAAAGAGAGAAAGAATTAATTTTATTAAGGTATTATAAAGGACAAACTCAAAGCGAAGTTGCTAAAGTATTGGGAATTACACAGGTACAGGTATCTAGGATAGAAAAAAAGGTATTAAATTCAATGAAACTTAAACTTGCAATATAGAGGGAGGAATTATGCGAAAGTTGACCATCTATATTTTGCTATTAATATTAATTTCGTTTTTAATTCCAATAATATTTACTAAAAAATTTGGAGAAGATAAACAAACATCAAGTGTTATAGAACATATAGATAACAAAGAAGAAAATAAACAAAAAGTAGAAGAACCTTCATATGATTATAAAAAATATAACACTGTAAAAGTTCTACATACAAAAACCAATAATATAGAAGAAATAAATTTAGATGAATATTTGTATGGAGTAGTATCAGCTGAAATGCCAGCAAGCTTTGAAAAAGAAGCTCTAAAAGCTCAAAGTATTGTAGCAAGAACTTATACAATTTATAAGATAATACATAATGGCGGAAAACATGAGGGGGCAGATATATGTGATGACTCAAGTTGTTGCCAAGCGTGGATTTCAAAAGAAGATAGATTAAGTAAATGGGAAGAAATAGAAAGAGAAAGTAATTGGAATAAAATAGTGCAAGCAGTAAATGAAACTAAAGGTAAAATTATAACTTATAATGGAGAACCAATTAATGCTTTTTTTCATTCTAATAGTGGAGGAAGTACAGAAGCTCCAATTAATGTATGGGGAGGCTCGGGATATCCATATCTTCAAACTGTTGAAACATCAGGAGAAGATTCGTATACACAATATAAGTCAGAAGTTAGTATTTCTAAACAAGAGTTAGTAAATAAAATGAAAGAAAAATATGAAGACTTTTCTATTAATTTTGAAGAAGAAAATGCAATACAGATTTTGGAATATACAGAAGGAAAAAGAGTAAAAACTATAAAAATAGGAAATAAAAATTTATCTGGTGTAGAAGTAAGAAGTATATTTACTTTAAAATCTGCAAATTTTGAAGTGAATATTGAAGATAATAATATTAAATTTTCTGTAACCCGGATACGGTCATGGTGTAGGAATGAGTCAAACAGGTGCAGATAGTTTAGCAAAACAGGGAAAAACTTGTGAAGAGATTATTATACATTTTTATACAGGTGTTTCTGTAGTAGACTTATAATATTATTAATATTAATTTTATATATGTACAATTAATAATAACTTTTTTTATAGTATTTGTATAAATTTCTCTTATAAGGAAATAATTATACTAAAGAAAAATTAAGGAGGAATTTATTTTATGAGAAAAGATATACAGAGAAAGAGAAATATACAAAAAGCAAACATGAGTAAAACTTTATATACATCTGCAGGAATTATTTCATTAATAGTAATTATATTTGCAATTGGAATTTTTGTTTATGGAAATAAAAATGCAGAAAGCTCTAAAATTGCAGATTTAAATTCTAGTGATATAACAAGTCTTGTAGAAGGAGGAGGAAGAACTTCTGAACAAGCAAGTAGTCAAATTGGAAAAACTGTTAATGAAGTAAAGGAAGAATCAAATACATTAGTAGTAGATACAGAAAAAGAAAATAATAGCAAAAAAAATGAAGTACAACAAATAAAGGAACAAACTACTACTAAAACAAACAATTCTAAAGATGTAGCTAATAAAACTAAAGAAAAAGCAAATGAAGAAGAAAAGACTAAGCAAGAGACAAAAAAAGCAGATCCAGTTTTTGGGATGCCTGTAGAAGGTGAAGTTATAAAAGAATATGCAAAAGATAAACTTGTATATTCAGATACATTAAAAGAATGGATAACACATGCAGGAATTGATATAAAAGCTAATAAAACTACTATTGTAAAAGCATCAGAAGAGGGAACTGTAAAGTCTATAAAGAATGATCCAAGATATGGATTAACAGTAGTAATAGAGCATAATAATGGATTTAGTACTGTATACTCTAATTTGTTAACAGCAGAATTTGTAACTGCAGGTGAAAGTGTAAAAAAAGGACAAACTATAGGAACAGTAGGAAATACTGCAACATTTGAAATTTCAGATGAATCACATTTGCATTTTGAAATTTTAAAAGATAATGTTCAAATTGATCCTAATATGTATATAAAATAAATTGTAAATTGTCAAAATTTCCAAAATAAATGGGAGTTTTGGCAATTTTTAGCTTAAATATTAAAAATATATGCCAAAAAGTGCCAAAAGGGACGGAGCATTTTGGCAATTTTTTTATTTGACTATTTAAAAAATATAAATATAATGATATTATAAGAGGGGGCAAATTTATTAACGAAGGTGGAAGAACATAATGCCTAGAATACCAAGAAATTATATGAAAACAAATTTTTTTCATGTAATGACACAAGGAATTAATAAGAGTTATATATTTGAAAAAAGTCTTGAGAAAAAGAAATATATAAAGCTTATGTATCAATTAAAAGAAGAATGTAATATTTCTATAATAGCCTATGCAATAATGGATAACCATTCACATCTATTAATAAAATGTAATTCAATAAAAGATATGAGTTCTTATATGCATAAATTAAATACTACATATGCTGCGTTTTATAATAGATTGTATAAAAGAGTGGGATATGTATTTAGAGACAGATACAAAAGTGAAGCTATTGTAAATGAGATACATTTATATAACTGTATAAGATATATTTTTGAAAATCCAGTAAAAGCAAGAATATGTGATAGGATGGAGCAATATAATTATTCTAATTATAAACAGTTTAAATATAAATTATATATATGTTCAGAAGTGAAATACAATAGTTTTATTGATACTGAAGAAGAGAAAGATAGTATTTATAATGAAGTGATTAATGAATTCTTGTATACAAATAATATAAATAAAGACAAATTAATAAAGGATAAAGAAAAGTTAAAAGAAATTGTTAATATATTACATAAAAATTATAGAATATCTTCAAGAAAGATGGAAGAATTGTTATTTATAAGCAGGGAGACAATTAGAAAGTTAATAGATAAAGACTGATATGAAAATTATTATAAAAAATTGTCAAAATACCCCGTCCCTTTTGGCAAAAAATGGAGGAAAAAATGAGTAAAGTACAATGGACTAAAGAGCAGATGCAAGCAATAGAAGAAAAAGATTCTAATATATTAGTAGCTGCTGCTGCACGGAAGTGGAAAGACAGCGGTGCTTGTTGAAAGAATGATTAATAAAGTAATTAAAGATAAAATAGATATTGATAAAATTCTGATTGTTACTTTTACAAATGCAGCTGCAAGTGAGATGAGAGAAAGAATCTTAGATGCTATATATAAACAAATAGAAGAAAATCCAGAAGACGAGATTTTGCAAAAACAAATTATTTTGTTAAATAAGGCAAGTATTTGTACAATACATTCGTTTTGTTTAGATGTAATACGTAATCATTTTTATGAATTAGATATATCAGCTAATTTTAGAGTAGGAGATTCAGGTGAAATAGAACTATTAAAACAAGATGTAATCGAAGAATTATTTGAAGAAAAGTATTTAAATAATGATAAAGATTTTATAGATTTGATAAACACATATACAAATTATAGAGATGATGAATCTCTAAAACAGTTAGTTATGAATATATATAAATTTATTCAAAGTAGTCCATTTCCAAATGAATGGCTAAATGATAAAGTGGAAATGTTTAATATTAGTGATAAAAAACAAGATTTTTCTAAAACTGTATGGGGAAAAATTTTACTAAAAAATCTTTCAGAAGATTTAGAAGATTCTATTATAAAATTAGAGAATTTATTATTAAATATGAGAAGATTTGATGAGCTAGAAAAATATATAAAAGTAATTGAATCAGATATAACTAATATAAAGTCATTATATAAAAACTTAAATTCTTGGGATAATGCATATAATTTTAGCAAAATAGATTTTGAAAAGTGGCCAGTAGATAGAAAAATAACTCTATCAATCAAAGATGAAGCTAAAAAAATAAGAGATGATGTAAAGAAAAAAATATCAGCAAGTATTAATAAAGTATTAATATATAATTCAGAAACAGCAAATACGGATATTACAGAAATGTATAGCATTTTTTACAAATTAAAAAATCTAATAATAGAATTTAGTGATAGATTTAAAGTTAGAAAAAAAGAGAAAAATGTTATCGATTTTAATGATATAGAGCATTTTGCACTTAAATTACTTGTGAAAAAAGATAAAAACGGAAAAATCATTAGTACAGATATAGCAAATGAATATAAAGAAAAATTTGAAGAAATAGCTATAGATGAATATCAAGATAGTAATCTGGTTCAAGAATATATTTTATCTAGCATTTCTAGAGGAAATAACATATTTATGGTTGGTGATGTTAAACAAAGTATATATAAATTTAGACAAGCAAGACCAGAGCTTTTTTTAGATAAATATGAAAATTACAGTATGAATAAAGAAACAGGAAAAGACTTGAAAATAAAACTATTTAAGAATTTTAGAAGCAGAAAAAATATACTGGATTTTACAAACTTAGTTTTTGATAATATTATGAGTAAAGAAGCGGGAGATATATTATATAATGAAGAAGAATATTTAAATTTAGGAGCAAATTATGAAGATCCTGAAGATTTAAATTCTGAATATGCAGGTATTACAGAACTACATATTATTGATATGAAAGAAAACGAAGAAATCGAAATTTATAAATCTAATAGTGAAGAAAAAAATGAAAAAGATAGCCAAAATTATAATAAAAACAGAAATGAATATGATGATGAAAGTAAAGATGAAAATACTAAACAAGAAGAAACAGAAGAAATTATAGAAAATAGTGTTATTGAAGCAAAATTAGTATCTAGAAAGATAAAAGAGTTATTAAATAGTGGTTATTTAGTATATGATAAAAAAATAGGATATAGAAAAATTACATATAAAGATATAGTAATTTTATTAAGAGCTACATCTACTCTTGCTCCTATATATGAAAAGGAGTTAACTGAATTAGATATACCAGTGTTTAGTGATACTTCATCTGAATTCTTAGATAGTATAGAGATTCAAACTATTTTATGTGTATTAAAAATAGTAGATAATCCTATGCAAGATATACCATTTGTAAGTGTACTTAGGTCTAGTATTGGAGGATTTTCAGATGATGAACTAGTGAAAATTAGATTATGTAATAAAGAATCAAACTTTTATGAAGCTTTTCAGGCAGCACAAATACAATGTGAAGAAAACTTAAGTAATAAAATCCAAAACTTTTTATCACAGCTAAAATCCTGGCAAAAACAAGTAAACGAAAAACCACTAGATGAACTGATTTGGAACATTTATATTGAAACCAATTTCTATAATTATGTTCGGATTAATGTCAAATGGTTCTTTAAGACAAGCTAATTTAAAAATGTTATTTGAAAGAGCAAAGCAATATGAAAAAGCAAGCTTTAAAGGATTATTTAATTTTATAAATTTTATAGATAAATTAAGAAAAACAAGTGGAGATATGTCTTCTGCTAAGCTAATTGGAGAAAATGAAGATGTAGTTAGAATTATGAGCATTCATAAAAGTAAAGGTCTAGAGTTTCCTGTTGTTATTTTAGCAGGTACAGGAAAAGGATTTAACTTGCAAGATTTAAATGATACTATATTAATGCATCAAGACATAGGATTTGGTCCTAAATACATAGATTTCGAAAGTAGAATAGAATATAATACTTTAGCAAAAGAGGCTATTAGAATTAATGCATATATAGAAACTTTATCTGAAGAAATGAGAATTTTGTATGTTGCACTTACAAGAGCAAAAGAAAAGCTAATAATAACAGGAATAAAAAAGGATGCAGAAAAATCTTTAAAAGAAAAAGAGAATTTATTAGATTTATATTCTAATGATAGTGATACCTCGAAAGTTAATTCGTTATTAATTAAAAAGTATAAAACTTATTTAGATTGGTTAGAATTAGTATATTTAAAAAATAAGGATAAGATAAAAGATGTATTTTGTGTAAAGACACATAAAAAAGACGAAATATTAAAAAACACTAATAAAAATGAACAGAAAAACAAAAGAGAGCAAGAAGATTTTATTAATAAAGTTAAAGAAAAATCAGATAGCATATATAATGAAAATGATGAGGTAATTAATAAAATAAAATGGCAATACAAATATAGTAATTCAATATTAATACCTACCAAAACATCTGTTACAAAAATAAAAGAGATAGAAAATGAAAATATTATGAGTTTAGAGGAAAAAGAAGAAATAGAAAATATTAAAGAATATAAAATATTAACAAGTAAACCTAAATTTATTGATGATAAAGAAAAGATAACAAGTGCAGAGAAGGGAACTTTAATGCATTTGTGTATTCAAAAGATGAATGAAAAAGAAAATTATGATATTTATAAAATAGAAGATATGGTAAATGAATTATATAAAAAAGATATAATAACAAAAAATCAGAAAGATGTAATTAATATAAATAAATTATATGAATATACAAAATCTGATTTATGGAATGAATTAAGATTAGCAAAGGAAATTTGCAAAGAAAAACCTTTTTATATAAATATTTCATCAAAAGATATATTTAACTTAGATACAAGTGAAGATATATTAGTACAGGGAATTATTGATCTTTATTATATTAATAGTAATGATGAATTGATTTTAGTCGACTTTAAGACAGATTATATAAAAAGTGGAGAAGAAGATTCTTTAATAAAAAAATATAATAAACAATTAGAAATATATAGAAATGCTTTAGAACAAAGCTTAAATAAAAAGGTTGCACATACATATATATATTCAGTGACTTTAAATAAATGTATAGAAATATAAAAATATGTTAAGTAAAAGAATAGGCAAAAAAAGTAAAATTGCAATTTTCTTTGCAAATTATTATTTACGATGATAACTTTTTTGTAATAAAAAGACAGAATACTCTTTTAAAAGAGTGTTCTGTCTTTTACTTTTGCGTCCTAGTCAAGACTGTCATTTTTGAGGTGTGATGCATAAACACTTGTTACATCTGAATGTAAATGCATCCGTTGCAATAGATAAACGTATGATCCAGCAAATGAGTGAAGATTTCCAAAAGGTCTTCCGAAGAAATCTTTTGGGAGTCTTCAGATGGATTTGTAACAACAATGTAGTTGCCACAGACTTCATCTTTTACTCTTTCGAGTATCTGCTCCATTGGACATAACCTCCCTTACTTAGTAATATTTCGATTATACAGCCAGTGGAAATAAATGTAAAACTAATTCGTATAACATAATATGCTATGGTTTTACAAATAAAGATAAATTAATCCAATTTATCTTTATATAATATATAAATTGATATATAATTTTGAATAATTTTGCCAAAATTATTCAAAATAACAATAACGAAATTTATAATAAAAAAGTAAAAATATCTATTTACTAAAAAAGATAAATATGATATATAAAATTAAAAAAAGGAGTAATTATGAGATTAGATAAATTTTTAAAAATTTCTAGAGTTATAAAAAGAAGAACTGTTGCAAATGAAGCAGCAGATAGTGGAAGAGTTTTTGTTAATGGAAAACAAGTAAAACCAAGTTATGAAGTAAAACTAGGAGATACAGTCGAAATTAAATTTGGAGATAAAGTTTCTAAATTTGAAATTATAAAAATACCTACTGTTCAAGGAAAAGATATGGGAGAACTAATAAAAGTATTGTAAGGGCGTGATTATAATAAAGTTAGAATCAAAAAAAATTACAAATGAGCAAAGAGAAAAAAAGAATAAAAAAGTAAATATGATTATTACTAATATCGTAAGATTATTACTGTTTTTAATTATTCTAAGAGGAATTTTTGTAAAAGACTACAGTCAGTTATTTATTGCTGTATTAACAATTGCTATGACTTTTTATCCGAGTTTGCTTGAAAAGAAATTTGGAGTTTATTTGCCAGGAAGTATGCAAATTGTTATAACATTATTTATTTTTGGAGCACAATATCTTCGGCGAAATAAAAGATTTTTATAATAAAATACCATGGTGGGATACAATGCTTCATACAACATCAGGTGTAATTTTAGGAATAATAGGATTTATGTTTGTTTATTTACTTAATAAAAGTTATAGCAATAGTATAAATTTAAGTCCTTTCTTTGTAGTGATGTTTGCGTTTTGTTTTGCAGTTACTATGGGAGTGTTTTGGGAGTTTTTTGAATATGGAGCAGATAGAATATTAGGTACCAACATGCAAAAGTTTAGATTTCCAGAACTAGGGCAAGATGGATTAATAGATACTATGTCAGACTTATTTGTAGATGCTTTAGGAGCATTAATTACATCAATTATAGGATATTTTTATATACAAAAAAAGAATGATGTATTACTAAAGGATTATTTTAGAACATGGTTTAGAAATGTGAAAAAAGAGAAATAGTTATTATGTAAGAACAGTAAGATAAATTGATCTGTTCTTTTTTTATTGAAAGATATAACATATTATGTTACAATATGATTATATTTTTTTTAGGAGGTGCCTTTTATGGCAAGGAGAAAGTACTGGGGACTCACAGTTGTAAATGACATTGATGAAGGTGTGCTTGTAAGCATGCGGATGGATGGAAAATTTGTAATAACTAAAAAAGAAGCAGGAAAGAAGTCTGTATTGCATGTATTTCAACCAGGAGATATTTTCGATTCAGAAGAGAAAACTTTAGAAAAAAATTTCAAGAGGTATATTGCAAATTATACTGATGAGAGAATAAATATCACTCCAGAAGTCAGATTCTATGTAATGAAAATGGAGGAAAGATATAAAAGGTAACATCAGATAGAAATAAGAACCAGTTATTTAATTTGAATAACTGGCTCTTTTTCTATTATAGAAGAGTTTTTAAGAAAATATTTATATGTAAGTATAATGAAATATGGAAAGATTATTTGAGGTAATATTAAATAAAGCTATGTTTTACTTTATATTTAAAGTTTGTTATAACAATTTAAATCTTTGCCATAATTTAAAATAATAGCAAATAATAAAAAAAATTAATCGAATTTTATGTAATATAGGTTTAAAATAGATATGTCACAAGTAAATTGAAAATAAAATATTGAAAGA